>Ga0065165_1002260_pt1 | contig 17011 bp, 22 predicted proteins | sample AraplaMF_Cvi_mMF_FD_63813 | JGI IMG/M metagenome (GOLD analysis project Ga0065165, IMG submission 63813) | Arabidopsis root microbial communities from the University of North Carolina, USA - plate scrape MF_Cvi_mMF (version 2) (version 3) | ecosystem: Host-associated > Plants > Roots >...
GTGTTCGACTTCTCCCCATCGACGGTTCGAAAAGTTCCGATCAGAACGGCCTGTAACAAGTCTGTGGGTGCAGCCTCAAGAAGAAGTTCGCCGTCGCTTCCTTCGGTCGGCGTGAGCGAGTCTCGAGCGCTTCGAGTCACGCGCTCGGTGATGCCAATGAGATAGTCCTGCTCGGTACTTCCACGGATGGCAATGATCCCACCGATTGCGATGCGCGTGAGTAGTGGGGAATTCGTCACGTCCACTGCGACTCGGCTCGTATCTACTGATGCCACCCGGCCGATGTGGTCTGCTTGATCGAACTGCAATGCCGAATTCTTGTTGGCGGTCATGGCTCGAGTACCTCGTCGATAAACGTGTGCAAGTCCCAAAGGTTTTCGATCGGCACGATCGATTCTTCGCCATCTCGAATGACACGCGACCCGATATCGGGTTTCGTCGTGCAGTCAATCGCGACAACGTTCTTGAACTGCCTGGCGAACTCAAGCGCTTTGGCTGACAGGCCATGGGTCAGCATCAGCGTTGGGCGTCCAGCGCGAATGGCAGGCTCAAGATGCGTTTCCAAATGCCCGTCAGCAAATCCATAGCCGATGATCAGGAAGCGCGCTGCATGGTCAATCGCAGCGTTCGCGCGCTCCCGGTGGACGTCAAACGGGCTGTCGTAGCCATTTCGAAATTTGTTCTGCCCGGGGGTGATGATGAGCCTCGTTGCACCGGGCAGTTCACCGCCGTACGCCACAGGCTTACCCGCACGGAGAAACCAATCAAGGCTTCCGTGTGGCTTGAGAACATTTACCCTCGGGCGATATTCGAGCATCGGCCGCCTGGCGCGTACAACGACGCCTTTGCAGAAGCCGTGTCGACTGCCAACCGGGTCCAGGCGGCCGGCAAAGCGGCCAAGAAACATGGTATCCACGCCCAACTCTGCCTCTTCCGAAGCGACTTCGACTAGCCGGTCGTAGTTGGGGGTAATGATCGGCAACCCGCCTGCGGGCTTGAGAATATGGGGAAGCAGTCTGGTCAGCCGAAGAACCCGCTTCCCGTCAAAAACTTCCCTTATTGCATCCCGCTCCCGATCCGCGATTAGACTTGCCGTGATTGCAACGATGGCAGCTTCCAGAGATGGGGTCGGCGGATGCTTCAGCAGCGCCGATTCGAGACCGATCTTGCCCATCTCGTCGCAGATGAGCTGCCACAGCGAAGGGTCGCTGCCCTGCAACTCCGGGCCGATCTGCGCTCGCAGGTGGTCGCCCAGTTCACCCATACCGGGGAGACCTTCGGCACAGGAGAGCCCAGACCCGACGATCGTGACCAAACCGTCACGAAAATGATCCTGGAGTGCCTTTTTCAGTTCGTTCATCTTGTTGTTGATCGCCCGTCTCTCAGTGCCGAGTCGCACAGCATTAAACACGACGGCGTCAGGGATGGCAATCCCGCTCCAGTTAGGCAATCCCCTCGCGTCTCCCACTATATTAGCTAGGCATGAGTTCGACTGGCGGTCGGCCTCGATTGTCTCCGCGCTGCGGAGACAATCTCAATACCCACTCGTGCTCGCCCGATCCATCCTCTGCGGGGGCGCGCCCGCCATCTTCTATTATGTCTAGCCCCGTTTTTTGCGTCGTGCCGCAGAAGTGCTGGATGGCGCGGTGGCGGCTGCTATCTTGCGCGACGGCGCTGGTTTTCGTATTGCACGGAGCGAAGGCGGCCTCGCTGTGGGCGACTCGGCGCGAACGGGTCGCACCTCACGGGTATCGACCTCGCGCCGTGCCGCCAACTGTTGCTGTAGCGTTGCGTTCGTCGTCTCAGCGGCTTCGAGCCGCCCCTCCAGCATCCCCGCGCGATGGCGAACGTCACCGAGCTGCACCTGCAGTGCCTCGGCCGCGCGGCGAAGTTCGGACTCGCGCCGGTCGGCCCGCTTTGTGGCCTCGTCGACTTCCTTCTGCAGCTTCACGGCGGCGCCACGTTCACGGTCGATCTCGAGCAGCGCGCGCTTTTCCGTGGCGCGCAGACGCTCCTCGGCACGCTCCCCGCTCTCGCGCAGCCTCTCGATATCCCGCGAAAACCCCTCCCGGACCTTCTCAAGTTCCCGTTCGCGCGCCGCCGCTTCGGCCTTCAGCCGGCTGATCTCGCCGTCGAGCGCCTGCCGCGCGGCGTGCCCCTCCGCCTGCGCTTTTTCCAGCTCGCGGACCTCGACCTGCGCGGCCAGCAGTGCCGCGGTGCGCTGCTCGAGCGCGGTTTCCGTGCGTTCCAGTTCGGCGCGCGCGGCCGTGACGCGCTGGTCGGACTCGGTGCGCCGTGCTTCCACCTCCGCCCGCAGTGCCTCCAGCTCCGCCTGCGCGGACGCCGTCGCCCGCGTCCACAGCGTCGCGACAAGCTCGCCAGCCGCAGCACCGAGATCAGCCGGCAGGTCCGGGTGCTCGATGCGCACGCGGCTTTTCTCTCGCAGTTCGGCCCAGAACTCGCCCAGCACCGCCGCGGGCGTGCCCATGCTGCCGCGCTTCACCAGCTGATAGAGGCGGTTCGCGGTTGGCGTCTGGCCGAAGCGGAAGAACAGCAGCACGCAGACCTCGCGGTACAGCGCGCGCGTGTTCGGAAACTCGGCCTTCAGCCGGTCGATCTCGGCGGCGAGGCGGGTGTCATCGGGGAGAACGTCGTTCATGGTGCGGACAGGCAGATTGATACGTCAATAATACAACGTAATACGATAAATATCTAACGATCAGAAAGCGGTAATTTGACATTAACCCCATAATGTCGAAAATATAGAGATAATCGTGCAGCAGCCTGTTGCACTATTTATATAGGGGCATATCAATACCCGACTGGCTCCCGCAAACGCTCACCTTTCCCGGAAAAGCTCACCCTCCATGTCCGCGCCACCGTCAGCCGCCCTCGTCCTGGTGCACCCCGCCCCGCTGGAAAGGCTCGTAATTCCGGCTGCACTCGACGGCCATGCCGGGAGCAACCGCGCCACGGGCGGCGTCGCGCAGCTCGCCGCCGCGAACGATCTCGATGCGATCCGCGCGTGGCTTGCACGGTTCACCGACAAACAGACGACGTTCGACAGCTACCGGAAAGAGGCCGAACGGCTGCTGCTGTGGTCGCTCGTGCAACTGGGGAAGCCGCTCTCGTCACTCACCCACGAGGACTGCCTGCGCTACCAGCGCTTCCTGGCCGATCCGCAGCCGGCCGCCACATGGATCGCCAACGCCGGCGCGGGAGGCGGTCGCAAGCATCCGCGTGGCGACGCCCGCTGGCGGCCCTTTCACGGCCCGCTGTCGGCCGCCAGCATCCGCCAGGCGATGGTGATCCTCAATGTGCTGTTTTCGTGGCTGGTGCAGGCCGGGTATCTCGCCGGCAACCCGCTCGCGCTCTCGCGCCAGCGCACCCCGAAAGCCGCCCCGCGCATCACCCGCTATCTGGAACCTGGCCTGTGGCAGGAGGTCAAGAACTTCATCGCGTCGATGCCGCAGGAGACCGCCCGGGATCGCGCGCACTATTACCGCGTGCGATGGCTCTTTACACTGCTCTATCTGGGCGGGCTGCGCATCGCCGAGGTCGGGGGCAACACGATGGGGCAGTTTTTCGTGCGACGCGATCGCGACGGCACGATGCGTTGGTGGCTGACGGTACAGGGTAAGGGCGACAGGGAGCGGCTGGTGCCGGCGACGCGCGAGCTGATGACGGAACTGTCGCGCTACCGGCAGTCCCTCGGCATGACAGCCCTGCCCTCACCCAACGAGGCCACGCCACTCGTCCTGCCAATCGGTAGCACTGCGGGCAGTACCGCGGGTAGCACAGCGCATGGGACTGCCGCAAAAACGGCAGGACGCGCAAACGGTTCGACGCGGGACACAACGTTCGCCCCCGCAAGCCGGCCGCTCACGCGCGCCGCCGTGCATACGATCGTCAAGGATGTCTTCGCCCGCGCGGCTGAACGGTTACGTGAACAGGGGGATGAACAGGCGGCGCGCGCCGACCTGCTGGAAAAAGCGTCGGCGCACTGGCTGCGGCACACGGCCGGCTCGCACATGGCCGACCATCACGTCGATCTGCGGCACGTGCGGGACAACTTCGGGCATGCCTCGCTGACGACGACGAGCATCTACCTGCACGTGGACGAGGATCGCCGGCACCAGGAAACCGACGAGAAACACCGGATTGACTGGTGACGCCAGTGCCGGCGGCCCGGGAGACGGATGACGGGGCAACGGGACTGCGTAGCAGCCGCTGCTCCGACGGATGCGTCATTTCGGTTTCGCGTTTGCGCTCTGATCACCGATGCGACGCTGGCGAAAACCGTAGCGCCAGCCCCCGCCCCTAACGACGGCGCGATTTTGGCAAAATTTGGCAAAACTGCTATGCTGATCGTATGACGACGATGAACATTTCCTTACCGGACGCGCTGAAAAGCTTCGTCGACGAACAGGTCAGCGAACGGGGCTACGGCACCAGCAGCGAATATGTCCGCGAACTGATCCGCCGCGACCAGCAGCGGCAGCATTTGCGTGCTCTTCTCGTGGAAGGCGCTGCATCGGGCCCAACAGAGCCTGTTGATGCACAGTATTTCGAATCACTGCGCGCTCGCGTGCGTCGCGCGCGGAAATGAAGTCGAAACCTGTCGTCCCGACCCGACAGGCGCAGCAGGATCTGGAAACCGGGATTGACTATTACCTGTTCGAGGAAGGTTCGGAGACCGCTGCGCTGGGGTTTATCGCTGCTGTCGAAGAGGCATTCCAGCGCCTGGGGAAAAATCCCGCGATGGGATCACCACGCTATGCCTACGAACTCGATCTGCCCGGCCTGCGGTCATGGCCACTCAAACGCTACCCACATCTTGTCTTTTATGTGGAGCGCGACGATTTCGTCGAAATCTGGCGCGTGATCAATGGCGTGCGGGATATTCCGGTGTGGCTGCTCAACGAAAACGGGTAAATGCGGGCAATGCTGACGTCTGAAACGTTGGAACCTCAATAACCAAGCCGTATAGCCTGTTCAACAATCGTTCACGCATTTTTTCGTATCGCTTGCAGGCTGCCATGGATACCCTTGAATTCGAACCTCAGGTGCTTGCCGGTCGCCGCGGTGTATCGTTCAGTCTTGCTTGTCCGAAAGGCACTGTCGAATGTGTCATCACGATCAAGGCACTGCAGGAGTATTTCTGGCTTGAGCCCAACGCCGATGACATCCGGATCCTGCGCGCCTTCCGGCATGGCTATAGCCGTATCCGGGCAATCGCCGAGCGCAAGGTGCTCGCTCATCCAGCGACCCATCTGAAACTGACGGCCGCCGATTTTGCGCGCCCGTGAGCGTGTCGCCATGTCATTTATTTTCGATGACGAAGCACGCGCGGAAATGCTGTGTTACCTGGTGGTCGGTGAACTCGTGGCCATGGCACGTACCGGCGACTGGCTCAGGACGGATCATCTGGTCGAACTCTCTCTGCTCTGGATGCGCGCCAACGGGGCACAGCCTGAATGGCGGGACCGCATCAGCATCGTCCGCATGGCGGTCGACCTCGCGCCCGAGGTCCTTGTGATGTTCGGACTCAGGACTGAGAAAGCAGTGGCATCCCTCTTCACCGACGGCGGGCGACTGGATTATCGCGTGCCACTCGTCGGGCAAATCCACGATCAATGCGCTGCGAGGCTGCAGCGCGGATAGACCTGTTTCGGAACCCGGTATTCGTTTTGGTCACCAAAAAAACGCCCACCGCCGGTACGGTCGGTGGGCATGAACACGCACCGAAGTCAGGCATAACCTGCCACTTCTGGTGCGTCGAAATTTACATTGCCCCCTGTGATCTGGCAATCCGTGTAAGGGGTAACCAGACAGGCCTGCATTTCATTTAGCCCCAGCCTGCGCCACACCCCACGACTGGCTTCACTCAGATCATCTCACGCAGCATTCACTGCGTCCTTGAACCCCTTACCTGCGGTGAACTTGACGGTTTTCGCGGCTGGAATCGTGATTGTCTCGCCAGTAGCAGGATTGCGACCGGTACGTTCGGCGCGCGCACCCGTCGAAAACGAGCCGAATCCGATCAGTTGCACTGTTTCTCCGCGCGTGACCGCCGCCGTCACGGCCTCGAGAATGGCATCAATGGCTTCGCCCGTGCTGGCCTTGCTTTCGCCTGTGTTAGATGCAACAGCATCAATCAGTTCGTGTTTGTTCATCCGAAGTCTCCCTTTGAGCAATAACGTCCCCGATGCAACGGGACGGACGCACCCTACCGCAGGTGCGTCCGTCCGGCAACCCGCGAGTTCGCTGAGGAGGCACCGCCTCGCGGCGAAGCCCCCCTTTCCTGTTGGCAGGTCTTTTGGCGGAGCTGGTCCGTATGTTTGCGCACCAGACAGTTAGTTGCGCAATGCCCGTATGCAAGTGTTGAGTTTGCAGAGGAAGTAGCGATATGCTTCGCGACTGATTTTTGAACCGCGATGATTAGACAGACACCCAGCCGGACTTTACGCATGCAACAGCGACGCATAACCGCACGACGCTCCACGGTACATGGCAAGGGACTCTTCGCACTGCGGCCCATCGCGGCTGGCGAGCGGCTTATCGAGTACAGAGGTGAACTGACCACCTGGCGGCGCGCGGCAGCCCGGCAGCGCGCCGACGCTGGCCACACCTTCGTGTTCGGATTCTCAGACGGACGGGTAATTGATGGCAGTCGAGGTGGCAACAGCGCCCGCTTCCTGAATCACGCATGCGCACCGAACTGCGAGGCCATCGAATCGGGTGATCGTGTCTTCATCCACGCGCTCGCCGACATCGCGCCCGGCTGCGAACTGTTTATTGACTATGCGCTCGTCGTCGACGGCGAACCCACCGATGAGATGAGGCTACTGTATGCATGCCGTTGCGGGTCGGCCGCCTGCCGACAAACCATGCTCAGCGCGTCAAAGAGGTGACGTCGACGGCTGCGAATGACTGTTGCTGGCGTTGCTGGATGCCCCATCGCGACCCGGAGCGGTCCCTCAGTTTTTCCATTAGCGGACAGTCGTGACCGATCGTATTCAGCCGACTCGGATGGACTTGTGAAAGTGCCCCTGCTGCAAAGTACCCAAGAAAAGGAAATCCCCGCTATCGAAGCCTGTGGCTGCACCCACTACAGACGTAAGAGATAACGGAAGTGCGCCTTTCCCCTTCAGGGCTTGAATTGCAACAATTGCGCCATACGCCAACGCCAGAGGATACTCAGCATGGTTTCCTAGCGAACCTTCCACTTCCCGATATGCTTGCTTGTATATTTCATGCAGCACCTCGGAGCCTAGATAATTGCGCTCGTCGACTGGGAAAACCTCGGATGCCCATGCAATACCATCAGCATCAAAGCTTGGGCTGCCTCCCACATACACGTCAACTGTTGCACTCGTGTCATTGCCCAAGTTGGAGAGTCCGAACCATAATCCACGCACAACATTGTGCGTGCGTTGGGCACCGAACGCTGTCGAAAGCCACCGCTCAATACGAATCAAGTCAGCCTCAAAATCGATTTTCGAAAACAATGCCCAATCGAGGTGCGGCTTTTGCCGCGCACATTCTTCCGATACCTCAAGCATGCGCTGAGTAATAGTGCCATCGGCGGCGGCGACTTCTATAATTTTCTCAACAAGCCGCGCATAGTCGTAACTCATGTGGGTATACCGTTCGAGTTAATGGTGATACAGAAGTGCAAACGATCTGTAGTCTCCGGGTGATTTGCTGACCACTCCTGTGCGGCGGCTCGGATTGTGTTGCGGCAGAATTCTGCGGCATCCGTTATCGAGAGGCCCTCTAGGCCGACAGTACCCTGCGGTGCATTGCCGTGACCGACCCGCCCGTCTTGGGTCTGGACCCATCCCTCCCACCCCAGAATATGAATCTGATTGAGAGCACAGTAGTCGACCGCTTCAATGGCCGCGTTGAGCGACAAGACTATCTCCCTCTGCGAGATCGATTACTGAGCGATCTCAGATGAAAGCAGTTTTAACTGGGTCATTGAGTGCACCTTTGCTAATCGTATTTGTGCGGATTGTCAGCAATTTAGCTCAGGATGTCGAGCGTCCCTTTGTGGCCGCGCACTGTCTCATGCAAAACGCATCGTCGGCTTCCCGTCCGTTGGTTCTGATCGACGACAGGCGACCCGCAACTGCCGTTCGGCGTTCTCGGAACGAGACATTCGCGATCGCGTTCGTTCGCAACAAAGACCGGAATATATCGGGAGAACCTGTGGAGCACGCGACTCTAAAAAGCACGTTCGCTCACCGTCATCGGGCCTTCTATGGCCCGCCCTCAGAGGACGAACATCGTGAGCCCTGCTGTAGCCCAGTTTCGCAGGGCGTGGACTGCAAAAGTCGCTAAAAACGGGTGCCCAGCTCTCGCGTCCTCAATTGCAAATACGGATCCCAGTACCAGCCCCACGAAGAACGTCATGGACATATACAAGATGCTGTAACTGTGGCCTAGACCAAAGAAAGCGTAAGCGTTGCCCGAGTACCGTCTAGACCGATCGCGCCAAAGTGGACAAAGTAGGCCCCACCAAACAAGTGGTGGAGACTACTTTGTCACCTGAGATGGCCACGGCAGCGAGACGGACGCGTAAGGGTACCCCCAACCATCCCATCGAGTTCCGGCGAGAACTCGCAAAGCTCGCATGTGAACCGGGTGTCTCGGTCGCTCGGCTGGCTCTGGAGCACGGGCTCAATACGAATCTGTTGTTCAAATGGCGCCGTGCCTATCAGGCCGGACAGTATGAGCCGCCGACACTCCTGCCGGTAGAAGTGGCGCATGAGGAACGCACGATTGAGAACGTGGCTGCGTTGCCCGTTCAGTCTCAGAGCAAGGCCCAGCTGGTCGTCACGGGGGTGATTGAAATTAGCATTGGCATCGCACGCGTGCGCATCGAGGGTACGCCCGACGCGGCCACGCTGCGTATTGTGTTGCGTACGTTGCGTGCCGCTGCGGAGGCTGAGACGTGATCGGTCTTCCTGTCGGTACGCGTGTGTGGCTGGCTGCCGGCGTGACCGACATGCGAGCCGGATTCAACAGTCTCGCCGCCAAGGTGCAGACCGTGCTTGAACGGGATCCGTTCTGCGGGCACGTCTTCGTGTTTCGTGGCAAACGCGGCGATCTGCTCAAAGTGCTGTGGCGGAGCGGCGATGGCATGTGCCTGCTGCTGAAGCGACTTGAGAAAGGGCGCTTCGTCTGGCCTCAAGCCGACGGTGGCGTCATTTGCCTGAGCCCGGCGCAACTATCAATGTTGCTGGAAGGCATCGACTGGCGGCAACCGACGCGAACGGCACGACCGACGTCGGCGTTGTAAACGTCGTTGCTGGCGCGTAAACTGCCTGCATGACGCGCGCGAACTCACTTCCCGACGATGTCGAAACGCTGAAGGCCATGCTGCTCAGCCAGGAAGCGGCTCTGCGCGAGCGCGACGCGCAAGTGCTCAAACTGCAGGAAACGGTCGACTCGCAACAAGCCGCGCTGGCTTCGCGCGCAACGGAAGTCGAACACCTCAAGCTGCTTATTGCCAAGCTGCGCCGCATGCAGTTCGGTCGCAAGTCGGAGAAGCTGGACCGCCAGATCGAGCAACTCGAACTGCGCCTCGACGAGCTTGAGGCCGACGAAGGCGCGGCGCCCGTCGAAATCTCGAAGACGCCACGCACGGCCGTAGAACGGGCACCACGCAAGCCACTGCCGGAACATCTGCCGCGCGAGATCCGAACGTACCTGCCCGACTCTGCCGGGAAGTGCATGCAGTGCGGTGGCGAGATGAAGACACTGGGCGAAGACGTCGCCGAACAACTTGAATACGTACCGGCAAGCTTCCGGGTCATCCGTCATATGCGCCCAAAGTTTGCCTGCGTGTGTTGCGACCACATCTCTCAGGCGCCTGCACCGAGCCGTCCCATCGAACATGGTCTCGCCGGCCCAGGGCTGCTGGCACACGTGCTGATCTCGAAGTTCGCAGACCACATACCGCTTTACCGGCAGTCAGTCATGTACGCGCGAGAAGGCGTCGAGCTTGATCGCTCGCTGCTTGCGAAGTGGGTCGGTCATGCGGCGACGCTGCTGCAGCCGCTCGTTGAAACACTACGTCGTCACGTGATGTCGGCGACGAAGCTGCACGCCGACGACACGCCGGTTCCAGTGCTTGCACCGGGCAACGGCAAGACGAAGACCGGTCGCTTATGGGTGTACTTGCGCGATGATCGTGCATCGGCCGACAAGACGCCGCCAGCGGTGTGGTTTGCCTATACGCCGGATCGCAAGGGCATCCATCCGCAGCAGCACCTCGAGTCGTTCAACGGTACGCTGCAAGCCGACGCGTACGGCGGCTATCGGGCCATTTACGAAACCGGGCGGGTCACGGAGGCGGCTTGCTGGGCGCACGCCCGACGACAGTTCTATGAATTACACGCAGCGCGCCCCAATGCGTTGAACACCGAAGCGCTCGAGCGTATTGGCGTGCTATACAGGATTGAAGAAACGATCCAGGGCAAACCTCCCGATGACCGCCGTGCGCATCGCCAGGAACATGCGAGGCCGCTGCTCGATCGCTTCCATGCGTGGCTCACCACGACGCTGGAAACGCTCTCGCGCAAATCGGATACGAGTCAGGCGATCCTCTATGCGTTGAACCGGTGGGAAGCGCTCACCCGCTATTGCGATGACGGCCAGCTCGAAATCGACAATCTGCCAGTCGAGCGCGCGCTACGCGGGGTAGCCATCGGTCGGCGTAACTATCTGTTTGCTGGTGCCGACTCCGGCGGCGAACGTGCCGCCGCAATTTACAGCCTGGTTGGCACCGCAAAACTCAACGGCATCGATCCTGAGGCCTATCTGCGCTACGTGCTAGCACGCATCGCTGACCATGCGATCAACCGTGTCGAAGAATTGTTGCCGTGGCGAGTGGTAATGCAGTGAACTTCTCACTCAAACATAAGCGCATCTGCTGGAACAACGGCGCCGTGATGCCGTAGCACTTCGGCGCGGAAAATTGCCCAATCGTCGACGCCAGCTCGACTGTGAGTGCAATACAGACACTCGCCTGCAGCGTCTTGTATCGACGCATTCCGGTGCACATCGATGCCGAACCGCTTGCTGAATCGCGCCCAGCATAAGCCATCGTTTCCATTGATCCAGAGTGTATCGCCGTTGCCAGACACAACGATCTCGTAACGCTCCTCTTGAATCTGTTCGTCGCCCACGCTCATGCCTCCCTTCAAGAGTCTCCATTTTACCCATCCCGATGGATTGTCAATGCAGGGCGCGTGGTACGTTCGCGACTCGACTGCCAGTCAAGTCGGCCTCAGAGACACGCTTACGCACGGTCCAGTGTGCGCCGCTCTTAAGCTTGCTGCGTACTTCAGTTCGAAGTGCGCACCTTTGCCGCTACGCGTCGGCGGAAAGTGTTCGCCCTCGACGCATGTGACCTCGAACGTGTCCTTCCCGTCATCATGTACCACTGAATAGATACCCGAAGCCTTTACTATCTCGCCCGGCTTGTATGAACTGTCGCCTGCCATCGTCTATCCCCTTTAACTGGTTGGAAAGAACGATGCAGCAAGCGACGCACCGAGCCTGCTTCGACCCGTCGGATGGCTCTCCGGCGACGCAAACCAGAAACTGTGCGCCACACGTGCGTTCGTGCAACAGCGACGCCTTTAGCTTTCAAATAGCAGGAACCTGATTTGAACCATACCCACACGCTCCAATCCAGAAACCACCGTGCCATGCTTGCGTTGCCGCTTTTGACCACTGGTTTGGCATGTGCTGCTTACCCGTGCGCACGCACATTTCCCTGATTTCACCATTGGCTTATCCACTGACGCGCCGGACACAGGAACGGACGATGACGCCTGACGTGTCACACTCAGGCATCATCGGTCACTGATTCAGGTGAGAAGTACCTCAGGAGACAAACAGTTTAATCGCGAGTCCAACTACGCCGGCTGCAAGCACGACCGGTATCACCCCGACCTTGAACCGGAACAGCGCAACACCAGCGACCATGCCGATTAGCAATGAGGGCCACTCGAATCCGCCTTGCATGCCATGTGGCCACAACACGTGAAGCGCGAAGAATACGGCGAGGTTCACGATGACGCCGACCACGGCGGAAGTGATGGCTGTCAATGGCGCAGTAAATTTGAGATTGCCGTGGGTCGTTTCGATAAAGGGGCCGCCGAGCAGAATGAACAGGAAAGACGGCAGGAACGTAAAGAACGTCGCGAAGACGGATGCGGCGACAGCGGAGGCGAGAATTGCGTCCGGTCCGAACACCGCCTTGGTCCAGCCACCCACAAACCCGACGAAGGAAACGACCATGATGAGTGGGCCGGGGGTCGTCTCTCCGAGCGCCAGGCCATCTATCATTTGCAACCCGGTAAGCCAGTGGTAGTTATCGACCGCGCCTTGGTACACATACGGCAACACCGCATACGCGCCCCCGAAAGTGAGCAAAGCGGCTTTCGTGAAAAACCAACCCATTTGCGTAAGCGTTCCCGTCCAGCCGTACACAAGCGAAAGCACCGTGATGGCCGCGAGCCAAATCAGCATAAAGACCGCAAGCACAACCGTGAACCGCTTCCATGTGAAGAGCGCATGCCGCGGGGTGGGCGTGTCGTCGTCAATGAGTGCGGGACCAAAACCCTTGTCGCCCGACTTGTGTCCGCCTCCGACCACGAATCGGGACGGAGCGTATTTACCCCCAAAGTGCCCGATGACGCCGGCTACCAGGACGATGAGAGGGAACGGGACATTGGCTACGAAGATAGCGAGGAATGCCGCCGCTGCAATTGACGACAGCCACGCGTTCTTCAATGCGCGAGAGCCAATTCTGTACGCCGCGAAGAGGACAATGGCCGTAACCGCCGGCTTAATGCCGTAAAGCACGCCTGCGACGGCCGGAACACTGCCGAACGCCATGTAGACCCAAGACAGCCCTATCAGTATGAAAAGCGACGGCAGTACAAAGAAGCCGCCTGCGATTACACCTCCCCAAGTCCTATGCATTAGCCAACCGATGTAGGTAGCGAGCTGCTGCGCCTCGGGTCCTGGTAGCACCATGCAATAGTTCAATGCGTGCAGGAATCGCTTCTCGGAAATCCAGCGTTTCCGCTCGACCAAGTCCTGATGCATGATGGCAATCTGACCCGCTGGCCCACCGAAGCTGATAAAGCCGAGCTTGAGCCAATACCACAGCGCTTGACCAAAGCTCACGGCCTCGACAGCATTGATTCGCTCGTTGCTCATTTCGTTGTCGTGCGCCATCTGAGTCTGTTGCACTTGATACTCCACACGCAGTAGTAATGGATGGTCAGCAAGTGGCCACGCCCGGGCAAGCTCGCCACAATCAAGCCAGCGCACGTCGCACGCCATGCCTCGTCGTCGAATCGCAGTGGCGAATGGACTAGGCATCTCGACCCACAACCCAGTATCAGAACGTACGCGGGCGCTCTCATCGCCGCCGCTTGGTAGCTGCTTTCTCCTGCGCGGCAAAATGAGCGAGGAGTGAGTCGAGAGTCTGGCTCATTTCAATCAGCAGCTCGTCGTCGCTCAGGCCTCGCTGCTTCGCTCCCGTCATCACAGCTTCGAACCCAGCAGCTTCGGGGACTGTGACGCCACCCACGTCGAGCGAATGAACCATGCTAGAGAGTCCAGCCATGCCTGGCTCATCTTCGATGCCGAAGCTTGCGGCCAACACCTCGAACGTAACGCGGTCGTTGATGTGTGAAAAAGTCGCGCCGTCGAAATCGAAGCCCACTGCGTCTGCTGGACAATCGTCTGGGGATGCGAGCCACAGGAACCGTGCTTCGCCGTCGATGAATCGCCGGACGAGCCACGCGCTGGCGACGCGGTCCACCCAAAGCCTTCTTCGGGTCGCCCAGACCCGGCCCTGGTAGTCCGCTCGCTTTACAAGCTTTATCGCGCCGTCCGCCTGATGCGGCTCACCGGGGGACAACACGGCATCGGCGGCCGCCACAAAATCTTGCCAGGCAGACTGCGCACGAACAGATGCCTCGTTCGGAAAGAAATCAATCCCCGCAATCGCTTCAAACTCTTTCCGCGTCTTGCGCAGGAGTTTGGTGATTTCGGCAGGTGCGAGGCTCGTCAGCGTTTTGCGGGTCTCATCGAGTGACCGCCGCAGCGTTCCATAGTCGTCACTCCGGTCGAACAGCAACTGGAACTCCGAATCTTGGGCGCCGTCGCGACTGCCGAACCGCAATAAATAAGACGTCCCGCCTGCCTGGCTAATGCCTTCGCACATCTCTGTCATCTCGACGCCCGCGCTATCTTCGTCCGGGAGTAGGTACACCCCATCGCGCAGTACAGCGCAGCCTTTCGTTTTCAGCGCACGCCAATAACGCATACGCGCGGTGGCATTGTCGGTCGGCAGAGTGAGCACGAGAAGCAGCCATTGGGTCAAATCGTTCATGTTACGTACACTACTCCACTGTTACGCCCGTTACAAATAATTTTTGCCCTGCATGTCTTTTGTGCCTACCATCCGTCGCAGGCTGTTTCGAATTGCAAATGCGGGAGGCCTAGTGCGCTTCAAATGGGCGCGTTTCGCTGCCCGGCGAAAAACGGGAGGTGCATGTGACAGCACGAAGAGAGTTTCTGACCAAAGCGACAACGGTGGGGGCGGGCCTTGTTTTGGCTTCGACCGGCAGCGTACTGCAGGCGGCTGAGGTGACCGGTTACAGTGACAAGCTCGTAGATGCCGACGGCAAATACTCGGCTGCGCCGCTGCCCTTTGCATACGATGCCCTGGAACCGATTATTGATTCTCGTACCGTCGAGGTGCACTACAACTTCCATCACAAGCCGGCTGTAGTTGCGGCAAACAAGGCAGAGGAGGCGTTGACGAAGGCTCGGGATTCGAACGATTTTGCGCTTGTGAAATTCTATGAGAAAGAGTTGGCCTTCCAACTCTCAAGCCACATCCTGCATACGATTTACTGGACTAGCATCTCTGGTAAAGGTGCGGAACCAAGCGGCGAACTCGCCAAAGCAATCGATAAGAATTTCGGTTCATACGCCAAGTTCAAGGCGCAACTATTCGCCGCTTCGATGAACGTGGAGGCCTCAGGCTGGGGTGTTGTCGGATACCATCCTGCGACCGGCAAACTTATGGTGTTGCAGTGTGAAAATCATCAGAAGCTGACTGCGTGGGGCGTTCAGCCCATTCTCGTCCTCGATGTCTTCGAGCACGCGTACTACCTGAGATACCAGAACAAACGCAACGACTATCTGACCCAGCTATTCACGTTGTTGAACTGGGAGAATGCCGGGCAACGGTTCAGCGCCGTACAGTCGACGCGGAGGATGACATGAAATGGGTCACCCGAGAACGCCCGAAAATCGACCGCATCGCGTGTCCCTGGCTCGTCCGCCGGTTTCTGGATTCCTCGCCGGAGTTTCTGTTTGTACCTGCGGACCAAGTTTTGGCAGTCGCCGAGCGCGATGGCGCTTTGCCGTTCGATGTACCGGGGGTGAAGCTCTCGCATGATGGCGACCTTTGCAGTTTCGATACTTTCTTGAAAGAGTATCAATTGTCGGACCCAGCGTTGGCCAGGCTTGCAATCATTGTGCGAGGCGCAGATACCGCAAGGCTTGGCCTCGCTCCTCAGGCGGCGGGGCTATTGGCGTTGTCGCTTGGCCTTTCACGAATCTTTCCCGACGACCAGGAGATGCTTTCACACGGCATGGTGATGTATGACGCGCTCTACGCCTGGTGTCGCGACTGTCAGAGCGAAGTGCATAGTTGGCAGCCTGCGGGATAAGTCTTGCCATGCCAAACGCCAGAGCAACGTACTTGACGCTAGTCACGAACTGGCGAGTTCTCGGTCGGGTTGCCTTGACAGCGCTAATTCTGGGTGCGAGCGCCGATTCCCTTTCGGCTCCAGGGGCTTCTCCATCGGTATCAAGTCTGCCTTTGCAAAAGGTAGCTGACATTCCGCTGGGCGGTCGCCCCACACGCTTTGACTACGCGAGCTTGGATGCCGGCCGACATTTGCTGTTTATTACGCACCTTGGTGACAGCGAGGTAATTGTTTTCAATACCATCACCTCCCGCGTTGTTGGTCGCATCCCGAACATCGCATCTGTTCATGGTGTGCTTGCGGTTCCCCAATTAGGGCGCGTGTATGCGACAGCCACGGGCGCGAACGAAGTAGTCGCAATCGACATTGATACGCTGCAGGTGACAGCGCGCGTTCCGACTGGCGCATACCCTGATGGAATGGCTTACGCACCTGAAGCGCGCAAGCTCTATGTCTCGGACAAAAACGGTCGCACCGCTACGGTCATTGACGTCAGTTCAAATCGGCCCGTTGCATCAATTCCTCTTGGGGGAGAAGTTGGTAACGTGCAATATGACTCAGGTTCAAAGCACATTTTCGTCAACGAGCAGACGCATTCGGAATTGGTAGAAGTCGACCCTGAGAGAGACAGAGTAATAGCCCGAATTCCGTTGCCGGGTGCGAAGGGAAACCACGGGTTACTCATTGACGCGGCACGGAATCTGGCCTTCATCGCTTGCGAAGACAACGACCGGCTTGTCGTACTCGACCTTCAAACGAGGCTGGTGAAAGTCATGTTCAGGACAGGAAAGGACCCCGATGTCTTGGCTTACGAAGACGGTCGCGGCCTCTTATATGTTGCCGGCGAGGCGGGCGTCGTGTCCATGTATCGCATCTGGCACGACACGGTGTCCAAAATCGGTGATGGCTTTATCGGTTCGAATGCACATGTCGTGGCAGTCGACTCCGATACGCATTTCTCGTATTTTCCGCTGCGAGACGTAGCTGGGAAAACAGCGCTCCGAATCTTCAGGTCGGCCCCGTAAGGGTGCCGCCGCCAATTGGCTAGAGACTACCGGCGTCTCACTTTAAGCGGCGAGTTCTCAAGTTTGAAGTGCAACACCCCGCCTCATATAAGGTGTTGCTATGGAAAAACGATACCAACAACTCCAGCCTGAAGAGCGGCTGACGATTGCCAGCCAGCATCTGCAGGG
>Ga0065165_1002263_pt1 | contig 16997 bp, 18 predicted proteins | sample AraplaMF_Cvi_mMF_FD_63813 | JGI IMG/M metagenome (GOLD analysis project Ga0065165, IMG submission 63813) | Arabidopsis root microbial communities from the University of North Carolina, USA - plate scrape MF_Cvi_mMF (version 2) (version 3) | ecosystem: Host-associated > Plants > Roots >...
CGATGCAGCTCGCGCTCGCTCATGAGAACTAGCCCCATCGTCGCCTCCGCCTCGCTCCGAAGGAGCGGGGGGTGACACTTCTGCTTTGCGGAAACCAGACATTCCAACTTTGCTTCTACATCTGCGATTCGCATAAGGAAGATTATGGAACCTATTTGGATTGCCGGCCACTGGCGCGCCGTTTGCGATCCCGTCCCATCAGGGCGCGCTTTCGTGCCCTGCAGTAGCGGCCATTCAACCCCGTGAGCGCCTTGTTCCGGCTTCAAGACGCCTGCGTTTCCTCGCGCCAAAATTGGAAATGCGACGCGGGCGCCACGGCCGCAGTCACGAAGCCGATGCTCCCGGCTGCTCGATCGCGACCGTGCGAATGCGATGAGCGGCGCAATCTTCCCGCCTAGCCTGAAGGAAAGCCAAGCCAAGCGAGGATATCCACTTCCAATCCGAGAGTGCCCCGCCTGACTTCAAGTGGGCGATTTTTCGTCGTCGCCGAATCCATGATGCAGGCCTGCGAGGACCTCTGCGGCCTCGGCAAGGGACATGTCAGCGGTCGGTCTCTCGCCAAGAGCCCCCGTTACATCGCCGAAAGTCGCATTCTGCTCGTCCTCGGCAGCCGCGATGATTCTACGCAGATCGCAATCTTCGCCAGTTGGCCTTGGCGAGGCTCCAAGTGTCAGTTCCTGAGGCTGTTTCGGCCGCGACGGCGACGTAACGGCCTTGATTTGTGCCGATTGAGCCGCCTGAAGGGGACCGGGTTTTTGTCCCGTGTCGTGGGATTCCGGCGTGGTTGGCGGGTCGCTTTCGTCCAAGCTCTTGCCCCCTGCATCGGCTGCTGCACGCCTGTCGCCTTCCTTCGCTCCCAAGCCAGCCCTGGCTCCAATTGCACCGCCAAGCAATTCATCCCGCCATGTTCCCAGCCGCGGCAGTTTGGGCGGTGATCGAGTGGCTGCCGCGCAGAGCCGCCGGTAGGGCTGATCGCGATAATGCCGGATTTTAGTGAGCTCGAAGGAAAGCGAATTCCTTACCATCAGGATCGCGAGCCGCGCCGACATTTCGCGCAACTCGAGCGGGCTCCGCAGGGGTCGAGGCGTGTAGTGCGGCGCCCAGACGCGCGAGGTGAATATCCCTTGCCCCGGCCGCATCACCGGGGTCTTGTAGACTTGGGTTGTCTCGCCGAGCATCTTCGACACGAATTCCGAGGTGTCGAGATCGTTGACCTGGATAAACAGCTTGATCTGCGTTCCCGAGATCGTCGTGATCCGCCGGCTCTTGCCATAGAGTTCGTCGAGCTGAGCGATATCCTGCATGATGATCGCCATGCGAAAGCCGTAGCCGGCGGAGATCGTGATCTTGGAGATCAGAGAGTCCATGCGCCCGACATGGTAGAACTCGTCGAGCATGAGCAGGACCTGATGCGGCTCGTCGGGCCCGGGGATCTTCTCCATCAGCAGGTCGTGGATCTGCTGAAACAGGATCCGGATCAGCGGCCGGAAGATCGAGAGCTCGGCGATCGTGCAGCCGATAAAGATCGTCATCGGCCGACGGCGCAGCTCGCGAATGTCGAAATCCGATGTTTCGGTCGCAGCCGAGATCAGCCCATTGTTCCACAGGCTCATCGCCATGTTGAGGTTGAAGACGGCGCTGTTGCGCGTTTCGGGCTCGAGCGCGATGTACTGGTTGAAGCTGTCGAGGATCCAGGTCGGCAGGTACGTGCTCTCAGTTTCCACGATCGCGCGTAAGACGGTCGAGATGTCCTTGCCGGTCGTCGTCATACGCGCGACCGTGCGCATATGCTGGGCGGTCGCCGTGAGCGGCGAGCCGAGCACATAGCCGATCAGCGCCGAGAGCAGCAGGCGCCCTGCCCCGGCCCAGGTATCGTCGGCCTTCTCCGGAATGACAAAGCTCGCGACGACCAGGCAATCGGTCGCCATGCGCTCGTCGCGCCGCACGAAATCGAGCGGATTGTAGCGATGGGTATCGGCCGACCCTGGCGAGAACATGAAGACCTTATTGCCTTGCTGCTCCCGGTGGCTCGCGAGCGCGTCGAAATTCTCGCGCTTCGGGTCGAAGAAAACCGCCGATCCCAGCCAGAGGTAGCCGTTGGGCAGCACGAAGCCGGTGCCCTTGCCCGATCGGGAGGGACCGACGACGAGGATATGGGCCGGTTCGTCCGAGCGGATGGTGACGCCGTTCAGCGTGCCCAGAATGATGCCCTGCTTGGCGGTCAGACCCAGCTTCGCCGCTTCCATGAACGTGCCGAAGCGGGCGGCGCCGAAGGGCATCTGCCGGCGGTGGACGAACCCGACGAGAGCAAGCCCGGCGCCGATCGCGAACACGGCGCCTGCGGCATATCCAGCCCGGATCAGGGCCTCGATCTGCGTCGGCGGATAGAACAGGCGTTCGTGGAAGTGCCGCCAGGCGATGAAGGCGAAACCGGCGGAGCGATCGGCGTTCTGCATCTTGAGCAGAGCCCAGCGTTGCGCTCCCTCGCTCGGAAACCGCAACGGCGCCCAGCGCACCCCGACGACGACTTCGTAGGCCAGGCTCCAGAGCAGCCAGAAGGAGATCAACAGCAGGATGCCGGTACCGATCCTAGCCACGACGACGCGTGCCATGGCGCTCCCCTGCTCGCTTGGCTCGCCACGCCTCCATGCGCGAAAAGTAGACCGCCGAGGTCCCGCGCCAGCCGCCGATCTTGGTCTGCTGGATGACGATCGGCAGGACCGACCTGATATAGGCGATGATCTCATCGCGTTTCAGGCCGAGACCGGCCTGCATGACCATCAGAGCGAGCTGCTCGAATGCGCCGGCCGGGCTGTCGGCGTGTACCGTGGTGATGCTGCCGGGATGTCCCGTGTTGATGGCGCGGAGAAAAGAATAAGCCTCCGCGCCGCGGATCTCTCCGAGGAAGATTCGGTCGGGGCGCAGGCGCAGCGAGGCCTGCAACAGCATCTCGACCGTGACGCGCGCTTCGCCCTGATCGCCTTTCGAAGCGATCAGGGGCAGGTAGTTCTGCTGGATCGGCCTGACCTCACGCGTATCCTCGATGGTGATGATCCGCTCGTCGGCGGGAACCTCTTTCAGGATCGCGTTGAGGAATGTGGTCTTGCCTGAGCTCGTGCCGCCCGAGAGCAGGATGGAGTAACGGTTGACCACGGCGAGCCGGATGAAGTCCTCGATCCGGCCGACGTCGAGATGGCCGCAGAGCGCGCAGTCGGTTTCCGAGAGACCCCCCTCCCCTGCGGCCTCGACCTGCTTGAAAGAACCGAGCCTGCGATAGTCGTCGAGACGCATCTCCTTGATGACCTGCTTTCGGATCGCGAAGGCACCGCCCGCTGTCGTCGCCGGTGGGATCACGCCCTGGAAGCGTTCGCCGGACGGGAGCGCTGCCGAGAGCAGCGGATGCTCCTCGTTGATGCTTTGGCCGGACTGTCCGGCGACCCGCTCGGCGAGATGGCGGATCGCTTGCTCAGTCAGCTCGGGAACATCATGCCGTTCCATCGCCGATTGTCCGAAGCGCTCGATCCAGATCGTCCGTGGACCATTGGCGCAGATCTCGACGACTTGGCTATCGTCGAGCCAAGGCCGCATCGGCGCGAGCGCGCGGTCAAGGAAGACGGTCAAGTTTCTTGGCTGTGCGCTCACGCCTGAGCTCCTGCAGCGCCTCCGTCACCGGATCGGGGTAAAGGGCGGAGAAATCCAGGTCCCGCCGCACGAAGACGATGATCCGCGAGCCCTGGTCGAGATGGATCGTCGGTGGGACGTTGATTGAATTCTTGAGCGCTTCCTGCGCGATATTTGTCAGAGACTGTGAGACGTTCTGGGCCGCGATCTGCCTGGCCTGCAGCGACAGCTGGTTCTGATTCACGCCGGTTTGCGTCTGCGTGACCACGCCGGTCACGGGATCGGTCGTGGTGACGACCGTGCCGTTGCCGGCGCTGTCGTAGCTCTGGCCGAAGCCGCTGAGGAACTGCGCCGCACCGCCGACGAGCGACAACAGGATCGCGGCGCCGAAGCGCTCGACATAGTGGTTGTCGACGGTCCCGGCGCTGCCCGCCCGCCCGAGATCATCGGTGCCGTTCGAACCGAGCTGGATGGAGACGCCGTCCGAACGGAGCAGCCGCGTCCAGACGACGAAGACACGGGTCTGACCGCGGACAAGGCCGGACTTGTATTCGCCGACGAGCCGACTGCCGGCCTGGACCAGGACGCGGCGGCCATCGAACGACCAGACATTCTCGGTGACGACCGCGCGGACCATGCCGGGCAGATCGCTTTGAACGGCGGTCTCCAGCACGCCACGGATCATCGTCCCCTGCGCCACCAGCGCGTCGATCCGGTTGTTCCTGGCCGCGCGCGAGATGTCGACGCCGGCGGCCGACACGGAAGCGAGAAAGCGCCGATTGGGATCATCGTCCGCCGCAGCCGCAGATCCGGAGGCGCCTTCGGGGTTCCCGGTTGCAAAGGCCGTCGCGCTATTGTCCGAAATCACCTGTGGCGCCCGCAGCCGCTCCCATTTTCGGCGTTCTTCTTCCGCCAGCCGCTGACGTTCGAGCTCCGCCAGTCGGCGCGCCTCATCGTCATTAGGTGCTGCGGCCGGGAGGGGAGGTTCGGGCGCCGGCGGCGGCTGGAAGGTCTGGGGAGGAGGCGGTGGGGGCGACGGCTCGGCCGGAGCCTGCGCGATGACGATCGTGCCCTGATCGGTCTGGGGTCGTGGCGTCGACAGCGACGGCGCCGGAAACTGCGTCGTCGTGAACTCCTCCTTGTCGGGAGTTGTCATGATCGTCGAGCGCTGGCTGGTCGTGCGGTAGATCAGCCAGCCGGTGACGACGAGCGCGCCGATCGGAACGCCGACCGTGAGCAGGCGGCCGAGCACGGTGCGGCCGCGCGCGACCGAGGTCGCGGCGGCGGCGTCGAGCTCGAAAGCGTGATAGTCATCGGCGCTCGGCATCGCTTCTCCTCATTGTCCGGTCACGCCGACGCGCTGCGGCGCATAGGGCTCGAGCCCGGTCGGCTCGTGCAGGTTGCTTGGGCGGCGGTTGAAAATGCAGGTCGCGTTCTGGCCGCTGCGCAGCGTCCATTGCGCCGCGACCTTGTCGACGACGACGTAGGGCCCTTCGGTCCGAAAATTGACCAGGCTCTCATTGCGGTCGCCATCGACGCTATAGATCGCAGGCGTCTCGCCGTCGAAGCGGAACCAGGTCTTGGTGCCATCATCGAAGATCGCCACCGGCTTGTTTGCCGAGGCGCCCTTGTAGCCATAGTCGCTATTGGCATTGGCGATGTTGAGCGTCTTGAGATTGGGATGCGCGGCGCGCTCTTTGGCAGCCGCGAGCAGGCGCGCATCCGCCTCGTCCTCGGGGAAGCGAAATCGCACCGCATAGGTCTGGCCCTCGACGGGATGCGTGTTCGAGCGCAGCAGGAAGACGTAGACGCGCTTGGTGGTGACGACATTGAGGTTCGATTGGGCGTTCTTGTCGATCGGCTTGACGAAGATGATGTCGCCCTTGCGGTTGGGCTCGACCTTCCAGGCGATCGCGTCGCCGAGCGCCAGGGTCTCGATCTTCTCGCCGGACTGGAGCTGGATCATCGTCGATGTGCCGTAGCTGGCGTCGATCGCCGTGACATTGTCCCGGTTGTAGGTGACGTCGCGAATTCGCGCGTCGACCCTGCCCGGCCGCGGCGTTGCTTCACTAAGCGCCTGCGAGATCGTCAGAACCGAGATCGAGACTGCGAGGGCTAGGCGCCGGATCACGGCTGCCCTCCGACCGTTCCCGGCGACGGGGCGGTCTCCTGATCACGGCGATACTCCAGCGCCTGGAAGCCGAGCGGATTGTCGAAGCGCCACTGGTTGCGCATCGGCGTCGCGGTGTAACGAAAGCGGACGAGCGAGACCCAGTGGCGCGTGAGGATGTTGGTCGCTGATTTCTGGTCGGTCGAGAAGCGCACGAGTGCCGTGCGGTTGTTCGGGAAGGTCACCGATTTGACGGTGACCGCAACCTCGGTGTTCGAGCCGAAGACCTTGACCGGATTGTTCGGGTTCGCCGGTGAGTAGACCCCGGTGAGCTCGCGCGCGGCATCGCCAGCCGAGAGCAACTGCGCCAGGTCGAAATTGTCCTTGAGGGCACGCGGGTCATAGGTCTCGCGCGCCTTGATGTAGCGCACGACGCTGAACATGGTGACGGCCTCATCCTGCGTCAGCGCGCCCTCGGCCATCGGGCGCTTGACCTCGACGAAACCCGTCGTCTTGTCGACCACGACCATATAAGGCTCGTAGGTCTTGAGCGGAACAAGCAGGGCAAGTAGCCCGAGCGCGACCACCGCGACCATCGTCATCACCGCGGCGACGATCCAGGCGAGCGCCCGCGAATTGCGGTTGCGGCGGGCAACATCCTGTTCCCAAGTCGCCCCTTCCGCATAATAGCGCGGGTCGACACGCGGCGGATCCGACGCCGCGGCGCCGTTCATGACCGCCCTCCCCGCTCAGCCGATCCGGGCGCGGCCGCCTGATTGCGGATCTGATCGGCTAGCCGCCGGAATTCGGCGGTCTCGGCCCAGGATCCGGCCCGCAAGCCGACGCGGGCACGCTGGCGGGCGGTGAGCTCCTCGCGCCGCGAGAGCGAGGCCGGCTTCAACGGATTGCGCAGATCGAGCCGGGTGCGGTTGGCGGCGAGGCCGAAACGATAGCCGGTGGCGGTCGCGAGCACGGTGCCGATCCGCGGAGCGTGGATCGGCACGCCGCCGGCGATCGCTGCGGCGACATTGTTGATCTGGGCGAGCAGCAGGATGCCGATGATGGCGAGCAGGACGACCGGACCGATCGTCGCCCAGGTCGCCGATTTGCTGCCGGCGACGCCGTTCAATGCATCGATCGACTGCTGGATCAGCGAGACGTAGAAGGCCAGGAAGGCATAAACCAGGACTTGCACGACGAAATACTGTGCGATCGCGCCGAGCCAGCCGCTGAAGAAGCGGCTCGTCACGCCGAAGAGCAGCAGGATGACGAAGAGAGGTGCCAGCGCGAGCAGCAGCCACATGAACATCTTCGACAGGATGATCAGGAAGATCGCAAAGCCGATCAGGATCGCCATCGCGATATAGAAGACGGCCGCGAAGACATAAGGTCCCCAGTTGGTGATGCCGGCATTCTGCAGGAAGGCTTCGGTCGCGCTGTTCGTCGTATCCCACATGTTCTGCAGGGCGTTCTGGACGCCGTTGACGGAAGTGAGATTGGCCGAGGTGCCGGTGTTGTTAGTCGTTGTGACGACGCTGAGCAGCGCGTTGCCGATCGCCGAAGGACCGCTGTTCAACGCGTTGTAGACGAGCGTTTGAAAGTCGCTCCAGCCTGTCGCCAGCGTGTAGATGATGAAGGCCCGAAACAGTCGGAAGGCATGATCGGAAGGCCCCCCGGCCGCCGTGCCCTGCCAGATGCCGACACCCCAAAGGATCACATAGAGCGTGAGCATGAGGCCGGCGACACCGGTCGCGCCGCCCGAGGTCGCGGCGTTCGCCAAGGCCTGGTAGGCGCTCGAGACGTAAGTCTCGCCGATCTGATCGACGGATTGCAGGAGCGTGGTGACGCTGAAGGAATTGGCCATCATCGTCCTCAGATCGGCCGCATCGGGCCGCAGGGTGTGAGGGAGGTGAACGCGGCCAGCGGCAGTGATGGCTCGCCCTCGCGGGATGCGATCGTTGCCGCGTCCTCGTCGGCCGAGCACGGCGCCTTCAGCGGCTTGTGGGAGCAGCCGCCGAGAAGGCTTGCGAGCAGCCCGAGCATCATCAGCCTGCGCGCGAAGGTCACGGCACCGGCGCCTTCTGCTGTGTGAAGGCATGGCGTGGGACGCTGCCTTCGCCGCATCGTCCGAACGTTGCTCGGGATCGGCTGTTGCCGGGCGTTTCGACGGGGCTGTCGACAGGCCGATTGCGGCCGCGACGAAGGCGGTTACCCATCCGCCAAGACGCCAGAGCGCGATCTTGCCGGTACCGGGCCCTCATTGGGTGAACTTCATGGCACGCGCGACGGCCGATTCCGCCGCGATACGATCGAGATTGGCCTGGTTGGCCGCAGCCGCCGCGGTGTTGACCGTACCGGTGAGCTCGTTGATCGTTTGGCCAGTCTGGATCTGGACTTGCGTGTTCTGGTCGACGCTGCCTTTCAAGTCCTGAGCCTGCCCGATCTGCTGGCCGCCTTGCGTGAAAGCCTGCGAGCGCTGCTTCACCGCGCCTTGCGTGGAATCGATCAGGCCCGACAGGGTCGCGGCGACATTCACCGAGTTCTTGTAAGCGGTGTCGACGGGATGGGCCTTGCCGCTGGCCCTGCCGGTGATGGTCTGCACGAGCTGGAGCCCGTTGATCAGTGAGGACACGATGTTCTGTGAGCCTGGGCCCATGCCGGCGAAGGAGAGCGTGCCGCCCGAAATCACCGAGCCGAGCGACGGGGCCGAACCCATGGAGAAGCCGCCGCCCAGCGCCATTTGCGCGAGCGAGCCTTGTGCCTGGGAGGAGCGATCCCCCGTGATGGCGGCAAGCGTTTTCTGGGTGAACTGCATGATCTGCTGGTCGGCGGTGAGGATCTGCCGGGTCGTCGAGGCGATCTCCTGCGCCTTGATTAGATTGGCGGCGTCGCGGGTCGGGACCTGCGCCTGGGCAGGACTTTTGAGCCCAATCACGAGACCTGCGAACAGCAAGCGCAAACGCATCGATCTCTCCCTTATCGGTTGCTGGCGGCCGGGGCCGCGTTCTGGATCTGCTCGAGGAAGACCAGGACGGTGCCGGCGGTATCGACGTAGCGCGGGTTGATGCAGGTCGGGTCCCCTGAGGTTCCGGTGCCACCAAGATGACAGCTCGCTGTCGTCCGGCAGGGATCGAGCGCGGTGCCTGATCCGGTCGTGCCGGTGGGGCAGACTGCGCTTGGCGGCGTCGTGCGCGTGGCGCCGCGGGCGCGCATTCCGCGCGCGGCGCGGCTGCCATCGCCGTTGCGCGCAAGATTGAGCGCATTCAGCGCCGTGACCCAAAGATTGCTCGCGCTGATCGCCTCGTTCCAGGCGAGGTTGTTCTGGATCCGGGCGGCGCTGTTCATGTCGAGAGCCGCCATGACCGTCTCGCCCGTGCCGGCCTGCTGGCCCGCGGTGCGAAACCCGTCTCGCGCCGCCTGCAGCGTTGAACGGCCGGCATCGAGACCGCCGACGACCTTGCCGGCCGACTGGAACAGAGTCTGATGGCTGAGCGCGGCTCCCTTCGCTCGGGTATCCGGCGTGACGGAACTCTCCGGGCTGTAGGACTGAACTTTGCGGGCACCGTCACCGCTCTGCGGCTGTACGGTCGGGTCGCTGACATTCGCCTTCTTGCCGGTCGTCACCGCGCAGTTGACGCCATTGCTGGCGTTCTTCCGTTGAGTCTTGATCGGAACGAGTTTGACCTTGATCCCGGCGGTCTCCGACTGCTTCGTCAGCAGTGCGGCGTCATTGACGGGGACATTGGCGAGCGCCGGGAGCGCGGCGAACAGCCCGAACACCATGATGATAAAGTGAGTTGGCCTCATTGCGCCTCTCTCCCGAGGAAGACCGGCAGCCAGGCCGAGGGATCGTCGCCAAGGCGCGCTCGTAGCGCGTCGAGCTCGGCCACCGTCTCGGTCCGGCCGGAAAGGACCTTGATGAGATCGGGCATGCCTGCGAGGTTCAGCCGCGCTACGACGCTGTCTCGCCCCTGCTTGATCAGGAAGCAACGGCTTTCCGGCGCCGTCGCGCGGATCCAGGCGACCTCGCGGCCGGACAGCCGGAAGGCCTGGGCGTAGCTATCGTCGTCGGCCTTGGGATTCGGGAAGAAGATGTTGGTGCTGGTCTGCTCGATCAGCGTGTTCGATGATTTCGATCGAACGATATCGGCGGCCGATTGCGTGCCGAAACCGATGATGCCGTTCTGCTTGCGGATCGTCTTGAGCTTGTCGCGGATGAAGAAGGCGAAGACGTCGTCATCGAGCAGGCGCCAGCCCTCGTCGAGGAAGATCATCACTGGATCGCCGGTGAGAAGCTCTTCGGTCCGATGGAAGATGTACATCAGCGCCGCGGTGCGAATGACGGGGTCGTCGAGTACCCGGGTCATATCGAAGCCGAATACGCTCGAAATCGAGAAACGGTCTGCGTCATTGTCGAAGAGCCAGCCGCGCTGGTCTGCCCGCATCCAGCCTTCGAGACGTGCGAGCAGATCGCCGTCGCTAGCCCGGATGCGACCGCGCAGGAGGGTCGAGAAAGCCTTCAGCGTCCGCCCTTCCGGGCCGGCGCCGAGCGAGGCCGCGACCGCGTTGCGGATGACCTGCTCTTCGGATGCCGAGAGGTCGCCGCCATTCGTCGGCCGCACCATGAAGGCGAAGAGCCGGAACAGGAATTCACGGTTGGGCGCGGTATCCGGCAGCGACAGCGGATTGAAGCCGGTGGGCTCTCCTGGAACGAGTGTCTCGTACTGGCCACCGAGAGCGCGAATGAAGATCTCGGCGCCGCGGTCCTTGTCGATGAAGACGAGCTTCGGTCGAGGCTCGATCCGCTGGGTCTGCGCCGCGATGAAGGACAGGAACACCGTCTTGCCCGATCCCGTCGGGCCGACCACGGTGAAGTTGCCGATGTCGCGGACATGGTGGTTGTAATAAAAGGCCGTCTGCGAGGTCGTTTCGAAGACCGAGATGGCCGGACCCCAATGATTGCCCGTGGGCCTGCCGCTCGGATAGTTGTGGAGCGAGCTCAGTCCGGCGAAATTCTTCGACGAGAGGATCGATCGTCGGGCGATATAGGCGAAGTTCCCGGGGAGCTGCGCCCAGAAGGCAGGCTCGCAATTGAGATCCTCGCGCACCCAGATCGCCGAGCGATCCGTCAGGGCGGCCCCGACGGCCGTCACCGTCGCACCAACCTCGGCAAGATCGCGACCGAGGCACATCACCGTAAGATGATGCTCGCCATAGATCGCCTCGGAGGCGAGCAACTCGTCGCGGGCCGCATCGAGATGCTCGGCGACGATCGAGCCAGCCTCGTCCGACATGTCGACCTGCCGGGAGACGCGCTCGATCTGCTTGGCAGCTTCCGGCCGGTCGACGATCGCAAAGCTCTGCGTCGCGATGAACTCGTGCGGCACCCGTAGCAGATTGTCGAAGGAGCCGGGCCCGGTCTGGGCCGGATATTCCCGGATCGACACCATCGCGCCAAAGCGCGTGTCGGCTGGGCCGGCGCCCTTTAGCTCGATCGCGTTGCGCCCGAAGAAGAGGCGTTTCATCGCCAGCGCATCGGCCAGATCCATGCGCGGCAGATGCATCGGCCGCGGCATCGCGCCATTGACGAGCTGAACCAAGAACTCCAGCGGTTCGGAGAACCAGATGCCGTCGCGACGGACGACGCCGAGCTGCCGGATGCCGTAACCCGAGAGGTTCTCGCGGACGGCGGTGGCGGCATCGCGCAATTCGGTCAGTGCCGTTTGCTCAGCAACCGAGGCGCCGGACCGGTCCTTGCGGCCGATGAGCTTCGCCATCATCGCCTCGAAGGTGCCGGCCTGGCCTTGCAGCGGGCGGCGCACGATCGAAAGATAAAGGTCGTTGACGAACAACCGTTGCCGCGACAGCGTCGCGTTGTAGCGTTCCTCGAGCTCCCGGCAGAACAGGTTGTCGAAGCTCGACTCGATCCGCGGCTGAACCTCGCGCCGCACGACATGCGAGACCAGCGCGAAGCGGGAATTCGCCAGTGTCCGGACGACATCGTTGCGGCCGAGCAGGCGGGCATTGACCTCGCTGAGATCGGAGGTCTCGAAGGAATAGCCTTCGATCTTGAAGACGGTCAGCACCAATCCGTCACGCGTGCGGATGACGTGATCGTCGACATGCCGGGTGTAGGGTATATGCGCGCTGACTGGCCGTTCTCGCCGCGAGACCGCACCGAAAGTCAGCTCGTCGAGAAGGGCGCGGGCGACCATCTCGCCCTACACGCGATAGCTGTCGGCACTCCAAAAGGAGCGCGAGCGAGGCGGGCACCTGGCGGATCTGACGAAGAGGATCTCAAAGATCCGATCATCCCGCACCGTCATGACGAAGCCGAGCAGATGCAACGGAATCGCCACCGGCAGCATCAGCAGATTGTGCGAGACGAGGAAGCAGACGCTCGTCACCACACCGTTCAGCATGAAGTACATATAGGGCACGCCCATCAACGTCGGCGCTCGCGTGAGTCCCTTGACCAAGGGCGTGATCAACGGCTCCTCCAACTCGGCTTCGGTCATTGGCCGACAGCCGACTGGAAGAACTGAACGATCTGCGCCGACCCGAAGACCAGGACGATGCCGAAGATGACGCTGCCGGCGATGCCCCAGGTCAGCCGTGCCGTCCAGGCGAAGAAGCCGCAGGCGATGACCGCGAGCGTCGCGAGCGAGGTTGCGATCGGACCGGTCATCGTCGAGACCAGTTGCTGCAAGGTGGACTGCACCGGTTGCAGGGTGCCGGCCTGGGCGAAGGCCTCGCTCGGACCGAGGCCGAGCAGCCAACCGACGATAGCGGCGTGAGAGATCGTGATCTTCATGGAAGCTCCTGTTCAGTCGATGTGCATGACGAAGCCGTCGCTCCAGCCGGTGCTGGTCGATGACATGGGCGCAGACCTGCCGGCGGCGGCGCGGCCGGGCGCAGGCAATGTGTAGAAGTCGTTGATGACCTCGGCGACGTAGCGCACCGTCTCTGCGTAGGCGGGAACGCCCCGGCTTTTCTCGACCGCGTCCTCGCCGGCGTTGTAGGCGGCGAGGATGTAAAACGGATTTCGGTACTTCTCGTGCAGCACGCGCAGGAAGCGGATGCCACCGCGCACATTTCCGGCCGGGTCGCACAAATCGACGTCGAAGCGCTTCGCCGTCGTCGGCATGAGCTGCATCAGTCCAAAGGCGCCCTTCGGCGAGATCGCGACCGAGTTGAAGCGGCTTTCGGTTTTCGCCACCGAAAGCACGAAGTCCGGATGAAAATTCTCCTCGCTGGCGATGCGCGCCACCAACGCACGCGCCGCTTCGGGCGAAAGCGGCTTGTCGATGGGGCAAGGCGGTGTCCGCCGACCCTTCTCGGCTCCTGGAGGAGCTGGAACGGGCGCCGGCGAGACCGGCGGCACCCCGCCCGATGCATCGACGGTGGCCGGCCGCGATGCGGCGCGGTCCTGCGCCTGCGCGGCGGTCAATCCTGCCGCGACGAGCCCCCATCCGACTGCCAGGCCTCGAAGTCGCATCACGTCCCTCTTCCAATCTAATATCTATTAGATTAGATATTAGTCAGTCGTAACCGCTTCGGCAGGATCCGGTCAAGCCCGGTTGTGGAGGAACGATGAGAGCAAGAGCCGCCTTGGGGATGTTGATGCTAGGCGCGTCGGGCCTGCCCTCGGCTGTGCCAGCGGCGGCGCAGGATGCGTCCTTCGGCTGCAAGGTGCTGCTCTGTTCCGCTGCGACCTCACCCGGACGGCCAAGCATCCCTTGTTGCATGCCGATCATGCAGACCCTGTTCCGGATTCTCGCCAAGGGTGGGGGGCCGCCGAGCTGCGCCGGAGCGCGCGCCAGCGGTCTCGGCTATGGGCCCCCTCAGGCTTGCCCGAACGACGAACGCCGGTTCAGGCTGGAGATGACGCGCGCGCAGGGCCGACCGAAAGACCCGACGGCGATCGGTGCGCCGACCTGTCGAAACCGCAGCAGGACTGCCCGTCGGTTGCGGGCTGTCTCACGCGCTATCCGACGAGGCCGCGCGCAATGCGCAGCGAGCCGAACTTCGTCGACATCACCACGCCGAACGGCCTCCAGCGCTTTTTCGTCTCGCTGCGGGGCTATTGAGATGAGGCGCGCGCGAGCAACGGTCTTCGCGTTTATGTCGCTTCTCGCAGTTGCCGGCGCGGCCGCGCAGACGGCGTCGCACTGGTACCCGGTCCCAGCGCAGGCACGGTATCTGACCGGAGACAGCTGGTCGAATGCGGGTACCACCTACCGTCTTTTTGGCGTGCAGTCCTGCCTGCGCGGCACCAGCTTCACCAATGCCCATGGCATCCGCCGCGACTGCGGTGAAGCCTCGCTGGCCATGTTGATCGCGCTCACCCGAGATCTGAAGCCGCAATGCTATGACGCGGCCGTGCTGCCGCAGAGCCGGACCGTCTTCGTCCTTTGTGTCGCCGTACGCAGCGAAGGATCGGGAGCCGGCTCACGGATCGATCTCGGCACCGCCCTGATCGCAACAGGATTCGCCTTTGCCGCGCTGAACGCCGACGGAAAGCCGGTGCACGAAGCCTATCTCGTCGCCCAGAATGTCGCGCGGCAGGCGCGCGCCGGACTCTGGGCCTTTGCCGATCTCCCCGACCCTAACGCGATTATCCTGCGTGCGCTTCGCCAAGCTCCGGCCGGAGCGTCATCGCGATGATGAGCAAGGCTCACAGGAGACTGCATGCGCCGGCTCCGCAGGCGGTTCGGTGCGTGCGGCACGCCTGGCTGGTCCTCGCCCTCGCAATCGCGGACCTCACGCTGGCGACGGGCGCCCGAGGTCAGGATGCCGGTTCGAGCCGCTATCAGCCGAAGCTGACGACGCAGGTGCCGCCAATGCGGGTCGAGGTGATCGATGGCATGCGTGTCCGCGATATCGAGACGGGAAAGGTCTATCGTCTCTTCGGCATCGACACCTGTGATCCCGGTCAGACTGCCATGCTGGGTCGCCAACCCTGGCCATGCGGGACCGTTGCCGTCGCCTGGCTGGTGAACGCAACGCTGAACAAATGGCTGACCTGCGCGCCGATCCGCGAGCAGGCAGGCGAGCAGGTCGCCCGCTGCGCGACCGCCAGCCATCCCGATCTTTCTGCCGTCATGCTGAAGGAAGGTCTGGCAGTTGCCCTGCCGGCCGCCGATGGCGCCCCCGCGATCCGGGCCTATTCCGCGGCCGAGGAGCAGGCCCGCAAGGCTTTTCGCGGCCTCTGGTCGAGCGCTTTCCAGATGCCGTGGGATTGGCGGGGCGAGCACGGCGATCGCCGGACATCCGCCGGTTCCGGGCAGGCCGCGCAATGATCCGAGCGGGCGCCACTCCCATGCTGATGGTGCTCGCTGCCCTCGGCGCCTGCGCGGCGTCGGAGCCGACATCCAGCCTCGTCGAGGTGCCCCTGGATCCAGGAATTCCGGAGCTGCTTTACACGCCAGCTCGCGTGGTGCCCGGCCGACTTTCATACGCTCCCGATCGAACAGCGTTTCCGCCGGTACTGACCGAGCGCTTTTCCTATCCGACCCAGCCGGAGGCCAACGCAGCCTATCGGCGGCTGATCGCGGCCGTGCCCGCAGGCCATGCCCATCCGATGGCCATCACCCTGTTCGGGTGCAAGCCTGGCGCCCTTGATGCACAGACCGCCCGGATCACACGCTACCGCGGACCAGTCGTTCATTGCGCGACGGATTTCCTCGATGGCGGCGGCAGGCGTCTCAGGCGCGAGACCGCGAATTTCTACTACCACCGCGATCGCTGGACCATGCAGCCGCTCCACCCGCCGCGCACGCCGGTCGTCTGGAACAACCGCGAGAGCTCGCCCCGAGACGTCTGGTGGTGGCTGCCGGGCCGATCTCGGCACCAGTAGGAGGTCGCGGTGGCCTTCTTGGGTTCAATCAGAAGGAGGGATGATGATCAACGCGGTGCGCCGCGCTGCGCGGCCCGCGGGCAACCCATGCCGATCCTGCTCGGCCTGGTTCTGTTTCCGATCGGCGCCGCGCCGCTGTCGGGACAGGCGCTGACCCCAGATCCCGGCGCGTGGCGCCCTCTTGCCTATTCCGATCTGCAGCGCCCGGCGGCGCGCAGCGCGACCTATGCCGACATCTGGAATGATCGGATCGAGGCCAACAACGACGTTTACCGGGCGCGCGGGGACCGGCGCTTCGTCGACGGGAACGCTCCAGCGACGGAGGCGCATTTCGTGATCTGGAGCGCCAAGCGCTCCGTCGTGCTCAGCATCCTGAACACGGCGCTCGGCTGCAAGGACAAGGCGCGCGACCGCAATGCGGCCGTTGTCGTCAAGCTCTGTCCGATGCGCGTTGCGATCTACGACGGTCTGCAGGTGCGGATCATGGAAGCGGGACAGGCCTGCTTCATCGAGTCCGCCCCGGGCACGACGCTCAATCCCCAGTTGGCAGCCGCTTACGGCTCCTACGATCTCGCCGGCAGAACACTGAAGCTCGGGCTGGTCGTCAGCCACCAGCCGATCGACGGCTGTTCGTTCAACGTGCCGCTCGGTCGGGAATGACCATGTCCTCTCTCCCCTCCCCTCCCCGCCGCATCAGAAAGGGATTGCCATGCCAGCTCATCTGCGTTCCAGGATCGCCCTCTCCATCATGTGTCTGCTGATCGCGGGTTCTGCCGGAGCGGCCGAGGAGAATTTCACCTTCAATTCGGCCCGTCGCGATGTGACGGCCGATCCGGATGGCATCTGGACGGGCGATGCCTTCGCTGGCGGCAAGGCGAGCATCTTCAACTACGAGATGCGCTCGGGAACCAGCAGCCTGATCGTCTCGCAGATCTGGAACGAGGATTGCTCATCCAGCGTCTGTCCGACCAGGCTGGTTCGCTTTGAATCCAACGGCCGCCATATCGTCCTGGTCGACGACATGATGCACCAGATCGTTCCGCCGAACGATCCGCGGTTTGCAGGGCTTCCGAAATCGGCCGAGCAAGCCGAATACGAGCGCCATCCCTTCCGACTGAGCGAAGACGGCAAGAAGCTTCTCAATGACGATTTCAGCTTCGACGTCGATGAGAGCAAGCCGTAATGGCGCGCTTGCGCATCAGACGGCCACTGTTCGAAGGCGGGCTCGCTTTGAGCCTGTCGGCGACCCTGGCCCTCGCCGGCGAGTCCGCCGCAAGCCTCGTCGCGGCCGGCATGCCGGCGAACTGTGCGCCCTTTGCTGCCAAGGTCTCGGCTTCGGAGGGGAGTTTCGGCTCGGTCAACCGAGCACGTTGTCTCGGGGCGTTTCAGTTCTGTCCGGGGACCTTC
>Ga0065165_1002265_pt1 | contig 16983 bp, 18 predicted proteins | sample AraplaMF_Cvi_mMF_FD_63813 | JGI IMG/M metagenome (GOLD analysis project Ga0065165, IMG submission 63813) | Arabidopsis root microbial communities from the University of North Carolina, USA - plate scrape MF_Cvi_mMF (version 2) (version 3) | ecosystem: Host-associated > Plants > Roots >...
GGCGTCGGCACCCGCGGCGGGGCCGAGGCATGCAAGCCGATCGAGTTCGAGGGCTCGCATTTCACCATCTGCGCAGCCAAACCCGGCAAGCACCGGCTATTGCTCGCCGCTGCCGGTGCCGACGGTCAGCCGTTGCGCGATTTCGACCGGCTGGAGGGGGCACTCGGCCCCGACAAGGAACGCGTGGCTTTCGCGATGAACGCCGGGATGTTCGACAAGGAGAGCCGCCCGATCGGCCTCTATGTCGAGAATGGCCGCGAGATTCGCCCGCTCAACCGCCGCGCCGGCCCAGGCAATTTCCACATGAAGCCCAATGGGGTCTTCTATGTCGACCATGCCGGCTGGCATGTAGCCGATACCGACGCTTTTGCCGACAGCCGCCACGACGGCCTGCGATTCGCCACCCAATCGGGCCCGATGCTGGTGATCAACGGCGAGCTCCATCCCGGTTTCGCGGATAACGGCACCTCGCTCCAGACGCGCAACGGCGTCGGCGTGAGCCTCGACGGCACCGCCTGGTTCGTGATCAGTGACGAGCCCGTGTCGTTCGGCCGCTTTGCGCGCCTTTTCCGCGACAAGCTCACCTGCCCCGACGCGCTCTATTTCGACGGCTTCGTCTCGCGCCTGTGGGACCCGCCGGGCCGCCGCCGCGATGCAGGAGTCGCCATCGGTCCGATTGTCGTGGCGCTGCAAAGCCGGTAGCGGGGACTCATGATCCTCGTCCTCGACAATTACGACAGCTTCACCTGGAACCTCGTCCATTACCTGATGGAGCTGGGCGCCGAGGTGAAGGTGGTGCGCAACGATGCGCTCGGCGCGCGCGACGCGATCGCGAGCAACGCGCAGGCCTTCCTGATCTCGCCGGGCCCGTGCACGCCCAACGAGGCGGGGATCAGCCTCGATCTCGTCGCGGCCTGCGCGGAGAACCGCAAGCCGTTGCTCGGCGTGTGCCTCGGGCATCAGGCGATCGGCCAGCACTTCGGCGGCCAGGTGGTGCGCGGCGGGCTGATGCACGGCAAGACCAGCCCGGTCGAGCATGACAGCACCGGCCTATTCGCCGGCCTCCCTTCGCCCTTCATCGCGACGCGCTATCACTCGCTCATCGTCAAGGACATTCCCGACGACCTCGTGGTCAACGCCACCGCGGCCGACGCCAGCGTGATGGGCTTCCGCCACCGCGAGCTGCCGATCCACGGCGTCCAGTTCCACCCCGAGAGCATCGCCACCGAGCATGGCCACGCCATGCTGGCGAACTTCCTCGACATTGCCGGCATCGAGGCCCGGGCATTGGCCTGAACTTTCCCTTTCCCGTGCAAACGGGAGAGGGTTTGAAGTGACCGCGCAACACGTTAGCTTTGCGCAATGAGCTTCTTCGAAAGCCTCGTCGCGCTACTCCTGCTCGCGATCGTGCTGCTGCAGATCACGCGGCGCACGCCGATACCCTATCCGACAATGCTCGCTACCGCGGGCGTGGTCGTGGCGCTGATCCCCGGCACGCCGGGAATCATGCTCGATCCGCATACCGCTATGGCGCTGTTCATCGCGCCGGTGCTGCTCGATGCGGCGTTCGACTTCCCGGTCGCCGCGATCCGCCGGCTCTGGGTGCCGCTGGTCGCGCTCGCAGTGTTCGCGGTGTTGCTCACTACGGCGGTGGTGGCGTGGATCGGCTGGGCGTTCGCCGGCCTTCCGCTCGCCGCTGCGGTGACGCTCGGTGCGATCGTCGCTCCGCCCGACGCTGCCGCCGCGACCACCGTGCTCAAATCCGCCCGGCTCCCGCGCCAGGCCGTGCAGGTTCTCACCGGCGAGAGCCTGCTCAACGACGCCTCGGCGCTTCTGATCTTCAGCGCGGCGCTCGCCGTGCAGAACCATAGCGGAATCGATTCGGCCGTGGCGCTGCGGCTCGGCCTCGCCGTGCCCGGCGGCATCGCGCTCGGCATCGCGTGCGCGTGGTGCTTCCGCTTCGTCATTCCCTATACGCGCGGCTCGCTCGGCGGGAACCTGCTCGAGTTCGTCAACACCTTCGTCGCATGGATCCTCGCTGAGCGGCTGGGTCTCTCCGCGGTGCTCTGCGTGGTCGCTTTGGGCATGTATATCGCCAACACGCCCTCGGTGCAGATCGACGCGCGCAACCGCGTCCAGTCCTTCGCCATCTGGGGCGCAGCGGTGTTCCTTCTCAACGTGCTCGCCTTCCTGCTGATGGGCATGCAGGTCCGCGCGATCGTCGGCGGGATGAGCCCCGAACGGCTGCGCGAGGCGCTCGGCTTCGCCGGACTGGTCGTGCTCGGCGTGATCGTCACGCGCTTGGTGTGGGTGCTGCTCTACAACCGGCTCGCACCGCACATCGCCTGGCTGCGCGGCGGGCACGAGATGCGTCCCGCCAAGCTCGCGCAAGGCATCGTGGTCGGTTGGTGCGGGATGCGCGGGCTGGTCACGCTCGCCACCGCCCTCGCTTTGCCAGCGAACTTCCCGCAGCGCGACCTGATCCTGCTGTCCGCCTTTGCCGTGGTGCTCGCCACGCTGGTGGTGCAGGGCCTGACGCTGTCGCCGCTGATCCGCCTGCTCGGGCTCGCCGACGCCCATGCGGGCGAACATGAGCTGGACAAGGGCCGGCGCAAGCTCGCCGACGCGGCGCTCGCCGCGATCGCGGACGAAAAGGGTCGCGTCGCCGAGGAAATCCGCCGCCAGTTCGAGATCGATCTCGCCGCGCAGGGAGATTCGCCCAATTGCGCCGATTATGACGAACGCCAGCGGCTCAAGCTCGCCGCAATCGCCGCCCAGCGCGACCGCCTCTATGCCTTACGCGACGAGGACGCGATCGGCGCGGAGACGTTCGAGCAGCTCCAGGAGGAACTGGACTGGCGCGAACTCTCGATCGGCCCTGCCGGGCGCCGGATGATCGTGGAGGGCTGAAGACCCGCCCGGTCATTACCTTCGTTACCGTCGCTGAAAGCGCAATTAGCTCGACTCGCGGCGCCCATCCCGGGATAGAGACGCCGTGACCCTTTACACCTCCCTTCCTGACCCCAGCTCGCCGCTCAGCCGAGAAAGCGCCGCCGAGGCGTTCGCCGACATTCTCGACGGCAAGACCAGCGAGGAGGCGATCGAACGCTTTCTGATCGACCTCTCGATCCGCGGCGAGACCAGCGTCGAGATCGCCGAAGCGGCGCGCGCGATGCGGCAGCGGCTGATCCCGATCTCCGCGCCGGCCGGTGCGATCGACGTGTGCGGCACCGGTGGCGATGGGCATCATACGCTCAACGTCTCGACCGCGGTCAGCCTAGTCGTCGCGGCCGCGGGCGTGCCCGTCGCCAAGCATGGTAACCGTGCGGCCTCCTCCAAGGCCGGCGCCGCCGACACGCTCGAGGCGCTCGGGCTCAATCTCGACGCAGCCGCCGCCAATGCCGAGGCGACGCTCAACGAGATCGGCATCGCCTTCCTCTTCGCCGGGCACCACCATCCGGCGATGGCGCGGATCGGTCCGCTGCGCCGCCGCATCGGCCGCCGCACGATCTTCAACCTGATGGGTCCGCTCGCCAATCCGGCGCATGTCACGCGCCAGCTGATCGGCATCGCCCGCCCCGATTACGCGCCCATCTATGCCGAGGCGCTCGCGCAGCTCGGCACGGAGGGCGCGGCGGTGATCTCCGGCCATGAGGGGCTCGACGAGCTCTCGCCCGAGGGTTCGAGCATGGCGGTGAGCATCGGCTGCATCTCGCTACCCGGCGAGATCACCCCCGAGATCGCCGGCCTCGCCCGCCATCCGCTTGCGGCGATCCGTGGCGGCAGCCCGGAGGAGAATGCGGTCGCGCTACGCCGTCTGCTGCAGGGTGAGCGCGGCGCCTATCGCGATTCGGTGCTGCTCAACGCCGCCGCGGCCCTGGTCGTGGCCGGCCGCGTCGCCGATCTCACCGACGGCGTCGAGGAAGCCGCCGAAGTACTCGACAACGGGCTTGCCAACGCACTGCTCGACTGCTGGATCGCCTATTCATGAGCACGATGCTGGACGCCATTCTCGACCGCAAGCGCGTCGAGGTCGCCGCACGCAAGGCCGCGACCAGCCTCGCCGACCTGCGCGCCGCCGCGCTCGGCCAGACCCCGCCGCGCGGCTTCCGCGCCGCGCTCGATGCCAAGGCCGCGACCGGCTACGGGCTGATCGCCGAGGTCAAGAAAGCGAGCCCCTCCAAGGGTCTGATTCGCCCCGATTTCGATCCTCCCGCCCATGCTCGCGCCTATGAGGCTGGCGGCGCAGCCTGCCTGTCGGTGCTCACCGACGCGCCGGGCTTCCAGGGGCATGAGGATTATCTGATCGCCGCGCGTGCCGCGGTGTCGATTCCGGTCCTCCGGAAAGACTTCATGGTCGATCCGTGGCAGGTGATCGAGGCGCGCTCGATCGGCGCCGACGCCATCCTGATCATCGTCGCCGCGCTCGACGACGCGCAGATGGCCGAGATCGAGGACGCCGCGCTCGGGCTCGGCATGGACGTGCTGGTCGAGGTGCATAATGCGGAAGAGCTTGATCGCGCGCTCAACCTGCGTTCGCGCCTGATCGGGGTGAACAATCGCAATCTCAAGGACTTCTCGGTCTCTTTTGATCGCACCTACGAACTCGTCGGCCGCGCGCCGGCGGGCTGCACCTTCGTCGCGGAAAGCGGGCTCACCGGCCGCGCCGACCTCGACGCGATGGCCGGGCACGGCGTGCGCTGCTTCCTGATTGGTGAGTCGCTGATGCGCCAGCCGGACGTCGAGGCAGCGACCCGGGCGCTGCTGGCATGAGCAACCTCACCCATCTCGACGAGACGGGTGCGGCGCAGATGGTCGACGTCGGCGGCAAGGCCGTCACCGCGCGCGAGGCGGTCGCGACCGGACGGATAGACATGTCCGCCGAGGCAGCGACGGCGATCCGCGACGGGCTGGTCAAGAAGGGCGACGTGCTCGCGGTAGCGCGCGTCGCCGGGATCATGGCGGCGAAGCGAACCGCCGAGTTGATCCCGCTCTGCCATCCCCTGCCCCTCAGCCGCGTCACGATCGAGCTGGTACCCGACGAGACCGGGGTCACCGCGACCGCGACCGCCGCGACCGATGCGAAGACCGGCGTGGAGATGGAGGCCATGACCGCGGTCTCGGTCGCGCTGCTGACGATCTACGACATGGCCAAGGCGCTCGATAAGGGCATGGCGATCGGCGAGATCCGGCTGGTGTCGAAGACCGGCGGAAAGTCCGGAGACTGGCGCGCTGCCTGATCCCATGGCGCTTACCGTCAAATATCGTACCACCCGCGCCGATATCTGGCGCCTCTATTGGTGCCTGTGGCGCGCGCGGCTGTGGCGGACGCAGGTGGTGCTGTTCCTGGCCGTCGTGGGTATCGTTCTGCTGCTGGGCGGGATTCCTGGCGATGCCACCGGCTGGCTCCGCCTGCCGGCTTATGCGCTAACGCTCCCCGCCTTCCTGATCCTCTACCCTCAACTCCGCTTCAAGCCGCAACAACGCACGCTGACCATCGACGAAGCGGGCATCCGATCGAAGATCGGCGGACGCACCGGATCGCGCGCCTGGGCTACGATCCGTTCGGTCACCGAAAGCCGGGGACGGATCGTCATCGTGGGCCACGGCGGAAATGCCTTCATCATCCCGCCGGAAGCCTTCGCCACGCCCGAGGAGCGAGCCCGCTTCCGCATAGCCGCCGAGCAGTGGCGTACAGAAACCAGCTGATAGCGCTATATTCCCTCCTCCATAGCCGGAGGGGCGACATGGCCATCGCGCGGATCCTGGGCACGCTGCTGCTGGCACTCGCGCCGCCCCAGACCGGCGCCCCTGCCTCACCCGCTCCGCAAGCCGAGGCCAAGGCGAAACTGGAGACCTTCGTCGTTCTCATGCGCATCCGCCACGACCTGTGGCTGCGCTACAAGGCGACCGGCAAATGGCCCGAGGAGGACAAGGCCGCCAACGCGGCGCTCGAAGCGCATGGCACCTATTGGAAGGCGCTCCGCGAATCCGGGCGCGCGTTGCTTGCCGGCGGGATGGAGGGCGATTACTGGGACAATGTCGCGCTGATCGTCTTCCAGGCGCCTTCGCTCCAGGAAGCCGAGGCCATTGTCGCGGCCGATCCGGCTGTGAAGACCTACGTCTTCCAGGCGCAGGTGCGCCCCTTCGGCCTGCACTGGTCGCAAGCGCCGCGGGACTGATTATTTGTTGCGCTTGAGAACTGCCTTGCAATCGGTGCCGGTGCTGCCCTTGCCGATCTCGCGCCCGGCAAGCGCACCCGCACCCGCGGACAAGGCCGTAACACCAAGGTTGCCGCCGGCGATGATCGCAGTGCCCGCACCCGCCGCCGCGCCGGCGATCGTGCCGGTCTTCTGGCCCTTGTTCTTCTTGCTCAGGCAATAGCGCACCGCATCCCGATCCTCGGGCGCAGCACGCGCGACGCGGGCTTCCTGCTTGTCATTGAGATGCTGCGCGGCGAGCGGTGCCGTCGGCATCGCGAGCAATGCCAGTGCGGGTAAGGTATAAGCGAGCTTCTTCATCGGACCGTGCCTCCATCAAGCGTGTCGGTCGCCGGCAGGGGCAGGCCGGCCCTCCTGTTGCCGGGCCAATCCTACCGGATGCGTCGCGCGCGCGAACTCGCAGGAATCCCGGAGATTGGGCGAGCGCTCTTCCGGATAACGCGCGGCGCGCCGATTGGTGCGGTAGCTATGGCAGGAAACGGATCGATATCAGACCCGCTGGCGCCGGAAGCAGTCCGGCGCATGGTCGTTGACCATCCCCACTGCCTGCATCCAGGCATAGACGATCACCGGCCCGACGAACTTGAACCCGCGCGCCTTGAGCGCCTTCGAGATTTCCTCGGACACCGGCGTCTTCGCCGGGACATGCACCCCGTCATTGACCTGAGGCACGCCACCGGCGAGGCCCCAGACCCAGTCGGAGAAATCCTCGCCCGCCGCGCGCATCGCCTCGTAGATCCGCGCTGCACCGATCGTCGCCTCGATCTTGGCACGGGCGCGTATGATGCCCGGGTCGGCCATCAGCCGCTCGACGTCCGCATCGCCAAATGCCGCCACCTTCGCGGGATCGAACCCTGCGAACGCCTTCCGAAAACCCTCGCGTCGATGCAGGATCGTCCGCCACGAAAGCCCCGCCTGGAATCCCTCGAGCATCAGCATTTCCCACAGCATCCGGCTGTCATGCACCGGCACGCCCCATTCGCGGTCGTGATACTCGGCCATCAGCGCATCGTCGCCCGACGCCCAGGCGCAGCGTTTCACCTCGCTCATCGGCTCATCCTAATTGTCCATCCGTCGCAGCAGGTCCTCGAGCGCGTCGAGCTTCACGTCCCAGAAGCTGCCATAGAAGCCGATCCAGTCCATCAGCGGCTTCAGCCCTTTGGGCTCGACGCGGTAATGCGTCTCGCGCCCCGCACGCCGCTCGCCCACCAGCCCCGCCGCACGCAGCACGCCGAGATGCTTCGATACCGCCGGCTGCGAAACCCCCGCGACGCTGGTGAGCGCATGCACCGTCAACTCCCCCTCGCGGCTCAACCGCTCGAAGATCGCGCGCCGCGTGGGATCGGCAATCGCCTTGAACACGTCGGGAGACTCGGCCATTCCGATCAACAACCACCTGGTTATGATTTGGTCAAGCCCCGCGCTACGACAATTTCGTCCGTTACGTAGGTGCACCTTAAGAGTTTCTTCAGGGCTCGGGCTGGAAAATCGTCGCGGGGAGGCCCGGTTTGCGCATCATGGAACTCGCTACGTCTACTGTTTTCTCGCTCGGGAACGATCTTCCCGGCATCGTCGGCGCGAGCGCCGACGATGGGCCCGGCTGCGAAGCCGGCGTACTGGTCCATGACGGCCGGCGCGATTCCTGCCTGATCCGCAAATTCTCCGCAGCCGGCGCGACGCTGCAGATCGACGAACCGGTCGCCACCGGCGACCCGGTGCTGCTCGAGCTGCAGAACGGCCTGTCGATCCGTGGCACCACCAGCTGGTATCGCGGCGACGAGGCCGGCGTGGTGTTCGACAAGCCGGTCGACGTGGTCGGCACGCTGGCACGCACGCTCGCCACCCATTCCGCAGAGCGCCGCCGTGTGCCGCGTGTCGAGGTGCGGCAGACCGTGTGCATCCGCCGCGGCAACGACGTGGATTTCGGCCGCTCGCGCGACATCTCGCAGGCCGGCGTCGGTGTCGACACCGGGCTCTCGCTCAAAGCCGGCGAAAAGGTCCAGGTGACGTTCGACGGACTGCGTCCGCTCGACGGCGTGGTGCGCTGGGCGGTCGGCGGCTCGGCCGGCATTGCCTTCACCACCGATATCGGCTGGCAGACGATGATGCCGTGGCTGCGCCAGGTACAGCAATCACCCGCCGCGAAGGCGCCCGCACGGCCGGCCAATGCCGGCGTCGCGTTCGACGACCTCGAGTCGCGCTTCGGCCTCAGCGCCGACAAGCAGATGGTGCGCACCGATACGCCCGCACGCGTCCGCGAGGGCACGCGCTGGTGGAATGTCCGCCTGCGCGGCGTCACCCAGCATCTCGCCGAGTTCGAGAGCACGGCGAGCTTCGCGCCGGGCACGGCGATCTGGCTGTGGCTGCCGCAGGTCGGCGGCTGGCCGACGACGGTGAGCGAGATGCAGGGCAATCACTGCCTCGTCGAGTTCCGCTTGCCGCTGCGCCAGCACGAGCTGGACCAGATGCCGCGCCGCTGAGGCCGCAAGAATGACCGCGTGTTTCATCGCGCGGTCATGCAATCATGCTTCATATGCGCTGAACGGGGGGACAGCTGCCGCATGGTCGAATTGCGTGTGTTCAAACCGCTGGGTGGACGGACCGCTTCGGTGGAGGCGTGGGAGAATGGCGCGCTGATCGCCGAGGTCTTCGCGCGCGAGGAAGGCGACCGGCGGCTCTATCTCTCGGACGGCGCGCATGTCCGCGGCATCGCCTGGGACAGCTTTGCCGAGCTCGCCCCGCGCATCACCGCCTTGCTGGATGGCGCGGACGCCGAGATGGCAGAGGTCCGCGCGCAAACCGGCGACGCCTAGGCGGCTCTCGACTTTGCCGGCGCGACCGGCATAGGTCGGGGCATGCCCGCTTTGCTCCCCGTCGCCGAAGCCCAGTCGCGCCTGTTCGCGCTCGCTACGCCGGTGGCGCGCGAAACCGTGCCGATCATGCAGGCCGCGGGCCGCTGGGCTGCCGAGGATATCGCCGCGCTGCGCACCCAGCCCGTCGCCGATCTCTCCGCAATGGACGGTTACGCCATTCGCTGGGACGATCTGCCCGGCCCCTGGACGGTGACCGGCGAGAGCGCCGCCGGGCGGAACTTCGCCGGCACCGTCGGCGCCGGCGAAGCGGTGCGCATCTTCACTGGCGCGCAGCTCCCCCAGGGCGCTGATACGGTGCTGGTGCAGGAGGAAGCGGAGCGAGACGGCGCCGCACTGCGCCTCACCGGCGAAGGCCCGCGCAAGCTGGGCGGGAATGTCCGCGTCCGCGGGCTCGATTTTCATCAGGGCGATACGCTCGTCCGCGCCGGCGAGCGGCTCACCCCCGCGCGGCTGGCGCTGCTCGGCGTCGCCGGGCACGGCGCATTACCCGTGCGCCGCAAGGTTCGCGTCGCGATCGCCGCCACCGGCGACGAGTTGGTCCCGCCCGGCGCGCCGCTCGCCGAGGCGCAACTGCCCGAGACCAACCGGCTGATGCTCGCGGCGCAGCTCGCCGATCTGCCGGTCGAGATCGTCGACCTCGGCATCCTTCCCGACCGCCGAGACGCGCTCGAAGCCGCCTTCCGCGCGGTCTCCGCCGACCTGCTCGTCACCACCGGCGGCGCCTCGGTCGGCGACCATGACCTCGTCCGTCCCGCGCTCGAGGCAGCCGGCGCGACCATCGATTTCTGGAAGATCGCGCTTCGCCCCGGCAAACCGCTGATGGCCGGCCGCCTCGGCGACGCCCTCCTGCTCGGCCTGCCCGGAAATCCGGTCTCGGTCTTCGTCACCACCCTGCTCTTCGTCCGCCCCGCGGTCGCGCATCTTGCGGGCGCGGCCGACCCCCTGCCTCGCCCGCGCCCGGCCACGCTCGGCGAACCGCTCCCCGCCAATCGTGAACGCACCGACTATCTGCGCGCGGAACTGCGCGACGGCCAGGCTTTCGCCTCGACCATCCAGGACAGCTCGATGCTGCGCACGCTCGCCCGCGCCGGCTGCCTGATTCTGCGCGAACCCCATGCTCCGGCGGCAAAAGCCGGCGACTCGGTGCAAATCCTCGATCTCGCTTGACACATCCGCGGAACATTGCATAAACGTTCCATGTCTGTTCTTACGGAGGTCCGGGGATGCTCACGCGCAAGCAGCACGAGCTCATCTGCTTCATTGCCGACCGCTTGAACGAGACGGGCGTGTCGCCCTCGTTCGAGGAGATGAAGGACGCGCTCGATCTCAAATCCAAGTCGGGCGTACACCGTCTGATCTCGGCGCTCGAGGAACGCGGCTTCCTGCGCCGTCTGCCCAATCGTGCCCGCGCGCTCGAGGTGCTGAAGATGCCCGAGCGCGTCGATGCTAAGAAGCCGGCCGCCGCACGGCCCGCGCCGTCGGCCCAGCCGCGCTCGATGCCCGAACCGGCCAACGACGTGATCGAGGTGCCGCTGCATGGCCGCATCGCCGCCGGTGTGCCGATCGAGGCGCTCGAAGGCTCGACCATGTTGCCCGTGCCCGCAGCCTTGCTCGGCTCGGGTGAGCATTATGCGCTCGAGGTCGCGGGTGACTCGATGGTCGAGGCCGGCATTCTCGATGGCGACTATGCACTGATCCGTCGCACCGACGTGGCGCGCGACGGCGAGATCGTCGTGGCGCTGATCGACGATGCCGAGGCGACGCTCAAATATTTCCGCAAGGAAGGCGCGATGGTCCGGCTCGATCCGGCCAACCGTTCCTATGACCCGCAGCGCTACCGCCCCAATCAGGTCCGCATCCAGGGCCGGCTCGCCGGACTGCTGCGGCGCTACTGATCGCTTCCGGCGGGGACGGCCTCGGGTCGGCTCCGCCGGAACCTCCGGTCACGCCAGCGTGTCGAACAGGATCAGGATGCGGTCGCTCTCGCCGCGATTGGCCACCGAATGCATCCGGGCTGCATCGATCCACCAGGCTTCGCCCGCTTCATAGCATTTCGCCTCACCCTCGATCACGAGCTCGGCGTCGGGCACGCCCCTTAGCGCGATATGGTAGCGGCGGAGGCGCTCGCCATCGATCCCGTCGACATGCGGCGGATAGCCGGTGCCCGGCGGCAGCAACCCGATCCGCGCATAAACCAATGCGCCTTTGTCGCCATGGCGCTCGGCCGCGAGCCCATGGACATGCTCGATCAGCCGCCACGCCTCGGGCAGTTCCGCCTCGAGCAGGCGCGCATTGTCCATCCCGGTGAGCGGGATGGTCAGTTGCGTGTCGCCGTGGAGATCGATCCAGAAATGTGCGGCCTCGCCGAGCTCGGCCAATGCCGGACCGACATCGAGTCCCTCTGCGATCGGTACGAAAGCGTCCATCGCCCCAACTTGCCGGGCAGCGCCGCGCGCGCAAGCGGCATTTGCCGGCGGACGTATCAGATCGGGCGGGGTGACGTCCGCCCGGACAGGCTCGCATAGAGCCGGATCAGCGGCAGCGCGACGACCACCGGCGCAAAGAGCGCGCCGACCCAGAAATAGTCTGGCTTGAACAGGCGCAGGACATAACCCGCCGCGAAGCCGATCCAGAGGGCATTGAGCGCGAGCAAATGCAGCCGCCGCCACCAGCGGCCCATGCGCCGCTGCGCCGCATCCGACGAGGTCAGCACCATCGCCAGCAGCAGCAGATAGATCACCCCGCCCGGGACCAGCGCAGATACGGGTCGCGGTCGATAGATCCCGATATTGATCGCCAGCGCGATCGCATGTGCAGCCAGGATCAACGCCGTCGCAAGCCCAAGCTGCCGCCGATGCGCAACCAGCTTCCGAAAAACCGAACCAGGCCAAAGCTTTGCCGCCGGTCCGATCAGGTACACCAGCGTAAACGCCACGAATGCCGCCCGCGCCGTGTAGCGCGCCGCCAGCAGCGCCCGTTCCGAGGCCTCATGCCCGAGCAGGAAGGCAAATCCGACAGCAACTGCGATCATCGCGACCGCAATCGCATAAATTCCTGACGAACTTCGGCGCCCGGCTTCGTTCATTGCCACTGCGTAACGGCCCGCCGTCCCGCCCACAAGTCAGACCCGGCTAGCGCACGGGCCGCGGCGGCGCGACCGTAGGCGGGGTCACCCAAGGGTGCCGCCCCTGCCCGCTCGCGACCGTCGTCACCCCGCCGGTCGCGAAAGTCACCGCCACACCCCCGTTCCGCTCGAGAAAAGGCCGGTCGAGCCGCAACCAGCGCGGCGCGCAGGCCGTCGGCAGCCTGCGCTCGCTCACCACGATATCGGCCTCCGCGCAGACTTTCACGAGCGCGTCGCGCGGTACCGGATAGGCACTGCGCGTCGCGACGATCCGCCAGTGCCGCCCGCCCGCGTCGATCGCCGCGATGCACAGGTCGCGGCTGCAGCGCGCGAACACTTGGTCCGCAAGCAGCGCCAGCATATCGTCCACCCCGCCATTCTCGGCGAGCAGCGATTGGGTATAGTCGCCCGAACGGTCGCGCAGCAGCGCCATGCCGCCGTCGGGCGTGCGCACCGCTAGATGCCGCCCGTCACCGGTGACAAGCAGATCGGGCGGCGGCGGCGCCAGCGTCCACAGCGCGCCGGCCAGCGCCGGCACCAGCCCGAGCCAGCGCCAGCGCGTCCGCCACAAGGCGACCCACAATCCCCCCCCAACGAGCAGCGCGAAGGCTCCCGCCGGCATCGCTGGCAGCGGCGTGACGGCACCAGGCGCAGCGGCGGTGGCATGCGCGATCCACAACAGCAGGTCGAGCGCGCGCCCGGTCAGCCACCAGAAGGGGCCGCCCGCGCCAATTAGGTCGAAGGCTAGTGCCAGCGCCTCGAGCGGCATCACCACGAAGGTGGTGAGCGGGATCGCTACGATATTGGCGAGCGCGCCATAGAGGCCCGCCTTGTGGAAATGGAACAATGCGATCGGCATCAGCGCCAGCTCGACCACAAAGCCGGTGAGCAGCAGCGAGCCGAGATGGCGCAGTAATTTGGCACCCCGCCCCTCCTCGCGCGCACTGAACCAGCCGCGGATCGTGGGATGTTCGTGCAGCGCGACAATCGCGGTCACCGCCGCAAAGCTCAGCTGAAAGCTCGGCCCGGCAAGCGCTTCCGGCCAGAGCAACAGCACGACGAGCGCTCCCGCCGCCACCAGTCGCAAGGTGACTGCCTCGCGCCCCAGAGTGAGCGCGAGCAGCACCAGCAGTGCCGCCGCGCAGGAGCGGATCGTCGGCACCTGCGCGCCGGTGAGCAGGGTATAGCCGATCGCCGCCGCCGCGCCCGCCGCCGCGGCGATCAGCGGCAGCCGCACGCGCAGCGCCAGCCACGGGCTCAGGGCGAGCAGCCGCAGTGCGAGGAACATCGCCGCCGCGGTCACCGCGGTGATGTGCAGCCCGCTCACCGACAGGAGATGCGCCAGCCCCGAACGGCGCATCGCGTTCGCGTCCTCCTCGGGCAGCGCCCCCTCGTCGCCGGTGACGAAGGCCGTGGCGATCGCTCCGCCCGGTGACGAAGGCCGTGGCGATCGCTCCGCCCGGCCCGGGCAGCGCCTCCTGGATATGCGTCGACAGCCGCGCGCGCATGTCGCTCGCCTGTCCCGGCTCCAGCACCGCCACCGGTGCGAAGCCACGCCCGGTCGCGCCGATCCCGCCGAACCACGCGACACGCGCGAAATCATAGGCACCGGGCACCGCCGGGCCCGGCGGCGGCATCAGCCGCGCGCGCAGGCGGATCCGCGCATCCACTCCGATCCCGGCCGGTACGTCCTTCGTGGCCAGGTTCACGCGCACCCGCGCCGGCAATTCGCGTCCGTCGGTCAGCAAGGTCAGCCGTACCAGATCGCGCGCCGGCAGCGGCTCGGCTCGCTCGACCCGCGCATCGAACGCCGCGACCACCGGCCGCGCCAGCACCGGCGCGGCAACCCGCTCGGCGCGCCACCAGATCAGCCCGCAGCCCAGCGCGAGCATCACGCCCGCTACAGCCGTCGCCCGCGCCCCGCGTCCGTGCCGCCCCAGCGCCAAGCCCAGCAGCGCCAACGCGCCGCTCGCCAAGAGGAATCCGGCCCAGCCATCGCGATCGGGGATCAGGAACCAGGCAGCTATTCCGCCCGCCAGCAGCACCGGCAGCCACAGCACCAGCTGGTCGCGCTCGGCCTCGAGCCAGGATTCCAGCGCGTCCCGGAACGAGCCGACGCGCCATCCTCCCGCGATTTGAAGCGGTCGAAAGCCCGTGCTAGGGGCACCCGCGGCTGAGCTGGCCATCGATTTTCAACTCTGGGAGCATGCGCGGTTGAGCGCAACATCTGATCCGCAGGGCGGCGTCGTTACGCGCTTCGCCCCCTCGCCCACCGGCTTTTTGCACATTGGCGGCGCGCGCACCGCGCTGTTCAACCTGCTGTTCGCCCGCCATCACGGCGGCAAGTTCCTGTTGCGTATCGAGGATACCGATCGCGCACGCTCGACCGAGCCAGCGATCGAGGCGATCCTCGACGGCATGCGCTGGCTCGGGCTCGATTGGGACGGCGACGAGGTCTATCAGTTCGCGCGCGCCGAGCGCCATGCCGCGGTGGCGCGTGAAATGCTCGCCAATGGCCATGCCTACAAATGCTTCGCCACCGCCGAAGAGCTCGAGGCCATGCGCGCCGAGCAAAAGGCGAACAAGCAGCCGCTGCGGTATGACGGTCGCTGGCGCGATCGCGACGAGAGCGAGGCACCCGCGGGCGCATCTTACGTCATTCGCCTCCGGGCGCCGCGCGAAGGCTCGGTGACGATCGAGGATCATGTCCAGGGGCCCGTTACCGTCAACAATGCCGAACTCGACGACCTCGTCCTGCTGCGCTCCGACGGAACGCCGACCTATATGCTCGCGGTGGTGGTCGACGATCACGACATGGGCGTGACGCACGTCATCCGCGGCGACGACCATCTCAACAATGCGTTCCGGCAGCTGCCCATCTACCGAGCGATGGGCTGGGCGGAGCCCGAGTACGCGCATATTCCGCTGATCTTCAATCCCGACGGCACCAAGATGTCGAAGCGGAAGAATGCGGTCGCGGTCGACGAGTATCGCGACCAGCTCGGCATCCTTTCCGAGGCGTTGTCCAACTATCTGCTCCGCCTCGGCTGGGGTCATGGCGACGACGAGATCATCAGCCGCGAACAGGCGATCGAGTGGTTCGACCTCGCCGGGGTTGGCCGCTCACCAAGTCGGTTCGATTTGAAGAAGCTGGAGAACCTGAACGGTCACTACATCCGCGAGTCGGACGATGATCGACTCGCCGGTCTGGTGGCGCCGCGGGTCGAGGCGGCAATGGGCCTCGAACTCTCCGAGTCGCAGCGCGATCTTCTGCAGCGCAGCATGTATGCGCTCAAGCCGCGCGCCGCGAATCTCCTCGAACTCGCCGATAATTCAGCTTTTCTTTTTCGCAGTCGCCCACTCGAATTGGACGAGGCGGCCAAGGCTCTGCTAGAGGCCGACGCGCGAGCGCTGCTGGGCCGGCTGCACGCGGCACTTGACGCCGCGGCGGACTGGAATACGGAAGCGCTCGAAACGGCGGTACGGGTCGTCGCCGAAGAGTCGGGCGTCAAGCTCGGTGCCGTCGCGCAGCCGCTGCGTGCCGCGCTCACCGGTCGCAAGACGTCTCCCGGCATCTTCGACGTGCTCGCGCTTCTCGGGCGCGAGGAAAGCCTCGGGCGCATCGCCGATCAGATGACGACCCCCGTCCAGGGGTGAAGAAAAAGGAAGTGAGTATGACCGACACCGCGAAGCTGCAGGTTCCGGGGAAGGACGTCGAATATCCCATCCTGTCGGGCAGTGTCGGTCCGCAAGTGGTGGATATCCGCAAGCTCTACGGCCAAACGGGCATGTTCACCTATGACCCGGGCTTCACCTCGACCGCCAGCTGCGAATCGGGCCTGACCTATATCGACGGCGACGAGGGCGTGCTGCTCCACCGCGGCTATCCGATCGGCCAGCTCGCCGAGCATTCGAGCTTCATGGAGGTCAGCTACCTCCTGCTCAACGGCGAGCTCCCCAACCAGGGCGAGCTCGACAAGTTCACCCGCACGATCACCCGCCACACCATGCTGCACGAGCAGCTCGCGACCTTCTACCGCGGCTTCCGCCGCGACGCGCACCCGATGGCGGTGATGTGCGGCGTGGTCGGCGCGCTCTCGGCTTTCTATCACGACTCGACCGACATCACCGATCCGCAGCAGCGAATGATCGCGTCGCACCGCCTGATCGCGAAGATGCCGACGATCGCGGCGATGGCCTACAAGTACAGCATCGGCCAGCCGTTCCTCTATCCACAGAACGACCTCAGCTACACCGGCAACTTCCTGCGCATGACCTTCGGCGTGCCGGCCGAGCCCTATGAGGTGAACCCGGTCGTCGAGCGTGCGCTCGACCGCATCTTCATCCTTCATGCCGATCACGAGCAGAACGCCTCGACCTCGACCGTGCGTCTCGCCGGATCGTCGGGCGCGAACCCCTTCGCGTGCATCGCGGCGGGCATTGCCTGCCTGTGGGGCCCGGCGCATGGCGGCGCGAACGAGGCGGCGCTCAACATGCTGCGCGAGATCGGCCGTCCGGAGAAGATCCCCGAGTACATCGCTCGCGCCAAGGACAAGAACGACCCGTTCCGCCTGATGGGCTTCGGTCACCGCGTCTACAAGAATTACGATCCGCGTGCGACCGTGATGCAGAAGACGGTGCGCGAGGTGTTCGCCGCGCTCAACGTGTCGGACCCGGTGTTCGACGTCGCGCTGCAGCTCGAGGAAATGGCGCTCAAGGACGATTATTTCGTCGAGAAGAAGCTGTTCCCGAATGTCGATTTCTA
>Ga0065165_1002266_pt1 | contig 16981 bp, 22 predicted proteins | sample AraplaMF_Cvi_mMF_FD_63813 | JGI IMG/M metagenome (GOLD analysis project Ga0065165, IMG submission 63813) | Arabidopsis root microbial communities from the University of North Carolina, USA - plate scrape MF_Cvi_mMF (version 2) (version 3) | ecosystem: Host-associated > Plants > Roots >...
CAAGCAGATGAGCATCGACGCCGACATGAACATGGGGCTGATCGACGAGGCCGAGGCCCGCCGCCGCCGCTCCCTGATCGAGCGCGAGGCGAACTTCTACGGCGCGATGGACGGCGCCACCAAGTTCGTCAAGGGCGACGCCATCGCCGGCATCGTCATTCTGCTGATCGACATCATCGGCGGCCTGTCCATCGGCATGCTCCAGCATGGGATGCCGTGGACCGAGGCCGTGCACCGCTACACCCTGCTGACGGTGGGCGACGGCATCGTCACGCAGATTCCCTCGCTGGTGATCGCGGTGGCGACCGGCATCATCATCACGCGCGCCGCGTCGGATGCGGAGCTGGGCGGCGAGATCGCCAAGCAGGTGCTGTCCAACCCGCGCACCTTGATGGTGGTGGGCATCACGCTGTTTATCGTGATGCTGCTGCCCGGCCTGCCGGTCTTGCCGGTGGCCTTCGTGCTGGCCGGCATCGCGGCGATGATCTGGCTGGCAAGGCGTAGCGCATCCACCGAATCCGCGGCGGAAACCGAAGCGGACACGCCCGAAGCGAAGCCCAAGGGCGAAGAGGATTTCTACCGCAGCCTGCAGATCGACCCGCTCGAACTGCGCCTGGGCGCGGCCGTGAAGGAAGTCTTCCAGCACCGCGCGGCGGAACTCAACGAACGCATGCAGAGCCTGCGCAAGCAGTTCGCGCTGGACTTCGGCTTCGTGCTGCCGCCGGTGATGACGCGCGAAGCCACCGCGGGCACGCTGGGCGAACATCAGTATCAGGTGCTGCTCAACGGCAACCGCATCGGGCAGGGCGAGCTGCATTTCGACGCGGTGCTGGCGATCAACCCGGGCGGCAAGCGGCCCAAGCTGGAAGGCCGCGAAACGCGCGATCCGGCCTACGGACTGCCGGCGCAATGGATTTCGCCGGATGCGCGCCAGTACGCGCGCGGCGCGGGCTACACCCTGGTCGATCCGGATACGGTGCTGGTCACTCACCTCAACGAACTGGCCAAGCGCCACGCGGCGGACCTGCTCACGCGCGCCGAAGTCGAGCGCCTTGCGCTGCGCCTGAAGGAACGCCAGGCCGGTCTGGTCGACGAACTGGTGCCCACCGTCCTGAGCTATACGGACGTGCAGAAGGTGCTGCAGATCCTGCTGCGCGAACTGGTCAGCATCCGTCAGCTGGAAACCATCTTCGAAGTGCTGGTGGACGCCGGCAAGGTGAGCAAGCAGGCCGAGGACCTTGCCGAGAAGGTGCGCGAGCGCCTGGGCGCGGGCATCTGCCAGAAAGCCAGCAACGAACAGGGCGAACTGCACGTGCTGACCCTTGCACCGGAATTCGAGCGTTCGATGCTGCAGGCGGCGCGCCAGCGCGAGGGGCATTCGATGCTGTTGACCGATCCGAACATGCTCGACGGCTTCCTGGGCAGCCTGGCCCGGCAGTCCGACGCGATGCTGGCCAAGAACCTTTCACCGGTGCTGCTGTGCCCGTCGCTGCTGCGCCGGCACGTGCGCGCCCTGATCCAGCGCTCGCTGCCGCATGTGGCGGTGATCGGCATCAACGAACTGCCCGGCACCATCGTGGTGCGGGCCTTCGGCAGCGTGACGCCCACCGCGGCGGCGCCGGCCGCGGCATAAGGAGACCCAGTGAGCGACCCCATCAGCTCGATTGCCCGTTACTTGAGCGCCGACGTGCGCGCGTTAGGCACGCTCAGCCAGAACGTGGCCAACCTGACCACGCCGGGCTATCGCGCGGTACAGCGCGCCGAAGGTTTCGAAGGTACGTTGGGCGCGGCGCCCACGCGCGTGGACCAGCGCGATGGCGCCCTGATCCAGACCGGTCGCCCGCTGGATCTTGCCCTGCAGGGGCAAGGCTTTTTCCAGGTGAGCGCCGGCGACGAGCAGGTGTTCCTGACGCGCGCCGGCCAGTTCTCGCTGGATGCCAGCGGACGCCTGGTGGACGCGCAGGGCCGCGCGGTGCTCGGCGCCGACGGCCCCATCGTGCTCTCGAGTTCTGCCGTAACCATCGGCGAAGACGGCGCCATCCACGACGGCAAGGACGTGGTGGCGCAGCTGGCCCTGGTCGACGTGGCCGACGGCGCCACGCTGCAGCCGCTGGGTGGCGGCATGTACGCCGCCAGCGCCACCGCGGACGCCGATGTGCGCGTGCACCAGGGCGCGCTCGAAGGTTCCAACGTCGACCCCGGCGAGGAAATGGTGCGGCTGATGCAGCTGTCGCGCCACGCCAGTTCCATCCAGCACGCGATTTCCACCTATCACACGGCTCTCGTGGCCGGTATCGACCAGATCGGCAAGGACTCCTGAGGACGCCATGATCGAAGCACTCCATATCGCCGCCAGCGGGCTCAACTCGCAGCAGCAGCAGATCGACGTGATCTCCAACAACCTGGCCAATATGCAGACGCCGGGCTACAAGCGCTCGCGCGTGGCCTTCACCGACGTGTCGGCGCTGACGCCGGCGCAGGCGCAGCAAGGCCTTGCGGCCAACCAGCTCGGCGCCGGCACGCGCATCAGCGAGACCGCGCCGGTGATGATCGACGGCGCCCTGCAGCAGACCGGCAACACCTGGGACCTGGCGATCCAGGGCGCGGGCTTCTTCGAAATCGAAAGCGGCGAAGACGGCGGCCGCCTGTACACGCGCGCCGGCCAGCTCAAGGTGGACAACGACGGCTATCTGGTCACCGCCGCAGGCCATCGCCTGGCGCAGGGCATCCAGATTCCCGCCGACGCCACCCATATCACGGTCAGTAGCAATGGCGATGTGCACGCACAGCTCGGCAGCGACGCCAAGGACAGCGTGGTCGGCAACCTGCAGCTGGTGACGTTCGCCGCGCCGGAAGCGCTGCGCTCGGTCGGCGGCAACAATTTCGCGGTGACGCCGGATTCGGGCGACCCGGTGGTGGGCAAGCCGGGCGATGCGGGCTTCGGCACGCTGTCGCAGGGTTATGTCGAGGGTTCCAACGTCGACCTGGTAGGCGAGATGTCTGCCCTGGTGCTGGCGCAGCGCGCGTACCAGCTTAATGCGCGCGTGCTGCAGGCGACCGACCAGATCCTGGACACCATCAACAATCTCAATCGATGAGCCTTCGCCTTGCCAGCTTGTTCGCACTGGCGTGCCTGGCGCCGGCCGCCGCGTGCGCCAGCGATGCCGCCGCGGATGGCGCGGTGGCGGCTGCGCGTGCGGCGGTGGAGCAGCGCCTCGGCCATGGCTACGAGCATGTGCAGCTGGACGTGACGACGCGTCCGGAACATCTGCCGGCCGCCAAGGGCGCGCTGGAATTTCGCGCGCTGCCGATCGCCGGCCGCTGGCCGCGCGCACGCTTCACCGCGATGGTGGAAGTGCGCAGCGGCGGCCGCGTGCTGCGCATAGTGCCGGTGGGTTTTGCGCTGTCGGCGACGGGGCAGGCCTGGGTTTATCGCGACGACGTGGCCGAGCGGCTGCCGGCCGATCAACTGCAGCTGGAAGAACGCAATGTGGACGTGGCGCTCGGCTCGTCCGCGCCGCTGGCCTCGCCGGATGCGCTCAAAGGCAAGCGCCTGCGCCATCCGGTGCGCGCGGGGCAGGTGGCCAGCATCGAAGATTTCGAGGACGTGCCCGACGTCGACAATCGCCAGCAGGTACGCCTGATGGCGAGCTACGGCGGGATCACGGTGGAGCGCGCGGGCGTGGCCATGCGCGCTGCGAACAAGGGCGAGACGGTGCCAGTGCAGGTGGCCGGTACCAGCGAACCCGTAAAGGCGACGGTGACGGACCGGGGAGTGGCGCAAGTTGTTCCGTGAATACACATTCGCAACCCTGCTGCTGCTCGGCCTGCCTGCCGCATGCGCGCAGGACGGCGGCGGCATGATCGACCCGCGCACCTACCGCGGCCTGGCCGAGGATCGCCGCGCGCACCGCGTGGGCGACACGCTCACCATCCTGGTGGTGGAGACTTCGCGCGCGTCAGCCGCCGCGAACACCGACTCGGCCAATAACGTGAGTCTGGGCGGCAGCCTGCGCACCACGCATCACGATTACAACGGCAATCTCGGTCTTTCCGGCAGCGACAGCGGCGCGGGGCAGACCACGCGCTCGGGCGCGGTGCAGGCGCAGATCGCGGTGAGGGTCACCGGCATCGACGACGTCGGCACCCTGCGCATCCGCGGCGAGCAATCGGTGGTGGTCAACGGCGAGAAGCAGCGCATTGCGCTGAGCGGCGCGGTGCGGCCGGAGGACATCTCCTCCTCCAACACCATCCTGTCCAACCGCATCAGCGAAGCGAACATCGAATTCACCGGCCGCGGCGACGTCAGCGAGCCGCAGAAGCGCAGCATCATCTACAGGGTCAGCAAATGGCTGGGGTTGCTATGAGGCGCGGGCTCTGTACCGTGCTGCTGGCTGTGGCTGCGTTCGCGGCTTCGGCGCAGACGCAGACCTTCGTGGGCGTGCGCCTGAAGGAAATCGCACGCGCCGAAGGCGTGCAGGACAACGCGCTGATCGGCTACGGCCTGGTGGTCGGCCTGGCCGGCTCCGGCGATACCAACCGCAACCACGCCACTTTGCAGTCGGTGGCGAACACGCTCAGCCACTTTGGCGTCAACGTGTCCACCGACGATCTGAACAGCCGCAACGTGGCGGCCGTGATGGTGACCGCGACGCTGCCGGCGTTTGCGGAATCCGGCCAGAAGCTGGACGTGTCGGTGGCCTCGGTCGGCGATGCGCGCAGCCTCGGCGGCGGCACCTTGCTGCTGACGCCGCTCGATGGCCCTGACGGTCAGGTCTATGCGCTGGCCCAGGGCGCGATTTCGGTCGGCGGCTACAAGGTGCAGTCGCACGGCAACCTGGAACAGAAGAACCATCCCACCGCTGGCCTGGTACCGGAAGGCGCCACCGTGCAGCGTTCCGCGCCGCTGGGTGCGCTGGGGCCGGGCGGCACCATCAATCTGATTCTGTACCAGCCCGATTTCACCACCGCCTCGCGCGTGGCGCAGGCGGTGCAGCGCACGCTGCCCGGCGTCGAGGCCAGCGCCGCGCACGCCGGCAAGGTGGTGGTGCATTTCAGCCAGCCCAGCAGCGCGGTGCAGAACATCGCCGCGCTGGAAAACGTGATGGTGCAGCCCGACCAGGTCGCGCGCGTGGTGGTCAACGAGCGCACCGGCACGGTGGTGTCCGGCGGCGACGTGCAGCTGGCCAGCGTGACCATTTCGCAGGGCGACCTGCGCGTGTCGATCAAGACCGACTACCTGGTTTCGCAGCCGGGCGACGGCGTGTTTGTCGATCCCTCGCGCAATATCCGCACCGCCATCGTGCCGCAGACCAAAATCAAGGTGAACGAAGACGATGCCCGCATGGTGCAGCTGCCCACCGGCGCCACCGTGGGCGACCTGATTTCCGCGCTGCGCGCGATCCATCTTTCCACCCGCGATGTCATCACCGTGCTGCAGTCGATCAAGGCGGCCGGTGCGTTGCGCGGCGAATTGCTCATCCAGTAAGGGGAATACGGATGTCCGATCACAATGTCACTCTCGGCGCCATCGGCCTTGCGCTGGACATGGCCCAGCGGCGGGCGGAGATCGCCAGCCACAACGTGGCCTTTGCCAACCGGCCCGACGGCACCGTGCAGCGCGCGGACTTCGGCGACGCGCTGGACCTGCTGCAGCGGGTTGCCGACGGTGGCGACGTCGATGCCGGCGCGCTTGCCTCGGCCCGCCTGGGCAGCACTACCTCGCAGCGCATCGACAGCGCCGACGGCTCGCTCAGCCTGGATCACGAAGTGACCGAACTGGCCCTGGCCAGCGCGCACTACCAGGCCTTGTCGGAAGCGGCTACGCGCCAGTTCGCCCTCATGAGCCTGGCGCTCAGCGGAGACCAGTCATGAGTCTGCAGTCATGAGTCTTGATGCCATGTTCGCCGTGACGCGTTCCGGCCTGGATTACGAGCGCATGCGCATGGAGGCGGCCAGCCAGCGCATCGCCACCGCCGACATGCCGGTGCAGCAGCGCGCCGCGGCGCAGGCGGCTGCGTTCACCCGCGAAGTGGATGGGCCGGCCATTGCCGCCGGCGCGTCCAGCGCGGATGGCGCCGGGCAGACCGTGCTCGATCCGTCCAATCCGCTGGCCGGGCCGGACGGCACGGTGCAGTACCCGGACGTCGACCTGGCGCAGGAGATGGCCACGCTGATGTCCGCGCAGCGCGCGTACCAGGCCGATATCCGCGCCTTCAATACGCTGCATGGCATGTTGCTGAAATCGTTGAGCATCGGAGGCCGCTGAGATGATCGAACCCATTGCTCCCCTTGCCGCGCTCGGCGATATCGCTCCTTCCGCGCGCGCCACGCCGGTGCAGACCGCGCCGGGCTTCGACAGTCTGGTGGCCCAAGGCGTCGAAGGCGTCAACCAGCAGCTCAACGCCGCCGACCAGGCGACGCGTGCGCTGGCCGCCGGCGCGGACCTGCCGGTGCACGACGTGATGATCGCGCTGGAAAAGGCGCGCATCGATCTCCAGTTCGTCGTGCAGGTGCGCAACCGCGTGCTGGCGGCGTACCGCGACATCACCAGCATGCAGGTCTGAGCCGTCCATGGAATTCCTTCGTTCGCTCTGGGGCAGCTGGTCGCATGGGCGCCGCCTCGCATTCGGCATCGGCCTGCTGCTGATCGTGGTGCTGGCCGCCGGCCTGACGTGGTGGTCGACGCGCACGCGCTACGGCGTGCTGTTCACCGAGTTGAAACAGGTCGACGCCGCGGAAATCGCCGGCGCGCTGGATGGCCTGCAGGTGCCGCACCGCTTCGCCGACGACGGCGCCACTGTGCTGGTGCCGGAGGAGTCGGTCTACGACGCGCGCATGAAGCTGGTCGCGCAAGGCGTGCCGCACGGCGGCAGCGTGGGCTTCGAGGTGTTCAAGGATTCGGATTTCGGCGTGACCGAGTTCGCCCAGCGGGTGAATTACCAGCGCGCGCTGCAGGGCGAACTGGAACGCACCATTGCCACCATTCCGGACGTGCAGGCCGCGCGCGTGCATCTCACCTTGCGCCGCGCGGGTATGTTCGAAAGCCAGGATTCGCCTTCGAAGGCCTCGGTCAGCCTGGCGTTGCAGCCTGGGCGCTCGCTGGCGCCCAAGCAGGTGACCGGCATCCAGCGCCTCGTTGCATCCGCGGTGGATGGTCTGTCGCCGGATGCCGTCACGGTGCTGGGGCAGGGCGGTGCCATCTTGTCGGGTGGCACGGCCGGCGACAGCGGCGAGGAGCAGGCGCGCGTGGAAACGCGCCTGCGCCAGCGCGTCGAAGCGCTGTTGCGCGAGGCGCTGGGCGAATCGGCTTCGTTCGCGGTGTCGGTGAACGTGCAGCTCAACTACGACCGCATCAAGCAGGTGAAGGACACGCTGCTGGCGCAGGGCAAGGATGGCAACGGACTGCTGGTGCGGCAGAAGACGTCGAACACGCATGGCGCACCGGGCCCGGAGGGCGACACCGCCCGTGCGGCGAGCAGCGCGGGCGAGTCGGAACTGGAATACGCGCACGGCCGCCAGCAGGAAGAGATCGAAGTGGCGCCGGGGCAGGTGCAGCGGATCAGTCTGGGCATCATGTTGCCTTCGTCGGTGGACGAGGTAACCAGCGCCAAGCTGGCCTCGGTGATCGGTGCCGCGGTCGGTCTGGATGCGCAGCGCGGCGACCGCCTGGATATCGCGGCGGTAGCTGCCGCGCCGAAGACCGCCATCGTGCTGCCTCCCGTGGCCAGCCAGCGCGGCGCACGCCCGGCGGAGATGGTTGCGGCGTCTTCGAAACTGCCGCCCGGCGCACCTTGGGCGATGGCCGGCCTGCTGGGCCTGCTGTGTTTCGGCACCGGTGTCGGCATGGCGCGCCTGCGTTCGCCGAAGCGGCTGCCCGCCGCGGAGCGCGAGCGCTTGCTGCAGGACGTGCGCCGCTGGATCGACGCACCGGAGCGTCCATGAACACCCAGGGCCTGCGCATAGCCGCCGCGCGGCTCGCGGCGCTGCATCCCGGTGACCGCGCCTGGCTGCTGAAGCAGCTGCCCGTGGAGCACGCACGCGCGTTGCAGAGGGTGCTGCGTTCGCCGGAACTGAAGCGCTGGAGCGGACAGTTGGGCGAGCTGGAGATTCCGGCTCCCGCTATCGCGGCCGCGGAAACGGAAGCGACGGTGACGCAGGCTGCGCTGCCTGCCGCCTTGAAGCAGGTCGATCCCGCCTGGATCGCGCTTTGGCTGGCTGCGCATCAGCCGGAAGATCGGGATGTCGACCTCGACAGCCTCGGCGTGACGCGCGCCCGCAAGGTGCGCGAAGAAGCCGCGCGCCTGATACAGCCGTTGCCGCCTTCGCTGCGTGCAGCGCTGGCGCAATGGCCCGGCAAGGCCGGTAGCTTCGCGGAGTGGCTATGAGCCAGGATTTGACCAAAGGCGCCCGCCGGCTGTCACGGCACGATATCGTGCAGGGACAGTCGCGCGCGTTCGGGGAACGTGGCGAAACGCTCGCCAGCATCATGCCGGAGGAGGCCGACGCGGAGGAACATCGCTTCGGTTTCGAACAGGGTTATCGCGATGGCTTGCGCCAGGCGAGGACGGAGTTCGAGGCCGCCGCGGCGCAGGCGCGCACTGAATTTGAGCAGCAGGCGAAGACAGCGTTGGATGAAGCGCAGCAGACGTTGCGCGTCGAGCACGAACGCCTCGCCACGGTGTCGGATGCATTGACTGCCGCGCTGGAAGAAGACCGCCGCTGGGCGGAGTCGGCTGCCGTCGAGATGGCTTATGCCGCGATGCTGCGCGTGCTTGGCGACAAGGCCGCGGACCGTAGCCTGGTCGCGGCCTTGTGCGAACAAGCGCGCCGCGAGCTGGGCAGCGAGGTGGTCAGCGTCCGCGTGGCGGAAGCTGATGCGGCGGCGCTGCAGGCACTGATGCCAGGTATCCCCGTTGTCGCCGATGCCAGCCTGCAGGCGGGCAGCTGCGTGCTGGAAAGCCGCCGAGGCCGCTTCAATGCGGGCCTCGACGTGCGCACGCAGCAACTGCGCCATGCCTTGCTCGCCGCACTCCATGACGGCGACGCCCACGCATGAGCGCCCTGGTCGCCCGTTTCCACGAGCAATTGCGCCAGCTGCCCGCGTTCGTGCGCGAAGGCGAGGTGGTGGCGAGCAATGGCCTGGTGGTGGAGGCGATCGGCCCCGATGCGCATCTGGGCGAGCTGTGCGAGTTGCGGAAGTCCGGCAGCACCGAGGCCTTGCTGATGCAGGTGATCGGCTTCCGCGATGGCCGTGTGCTGCTGATGCCGATGGGCCAGGCCGCGGGCTTGCGCGTGGGCGATCGCCTGCGTGCGCTGGGCCACAGCCTGCGCATCCCGGTGGGCATGGGCATGCTCGGGCGCGTGGTCGATGCGTTCGGTGCACCGCTGGACGGCAAGGGTGCTCTGGTCGCGGAAGCGCATTACGAGGTCTACCGCGCGCCGATCGATCCCTTGTCGCGCCGCGAGGAAGATACGGTGCTGGAAACCGGCGTGCGCGTGGTCGACACGCTGCTGCCGATGGGCAAAGGCCAGCGCATGGGCGTGTTCGCCGGCTCCGGCGTGGGCAAGACCACGCTGCTGGGCATGCTGGCGCGGCACGTGCGCGCGGACGTGGTGGTGGTCGGCCTGATCGGCGAGCGCGGGCGCGAGGTTGGCGATTTCGTCACCCAGGCGCTGGGTGAACAGGGCATGCGCCATGCGGTGGTGGTGGCAGCCACCTCGGACCAGCCGCCGCTGGTGCGCGCGCATGCCACCCATGCCGTGCATGCGGTGGCGGAATACTTCCGCGACCAGGGCAAGGACGTGCTGCTGATGGTGGACTCGGTGACGCGCTTCGCCATGGCGCAGCGCGAGATCGGCCTGGCCGCGGGCGAGCCGCCGACGTCGCGCGGCTATCCGCCTTCCGTCTTCAATGCATTGCCGCGCCTGACCGAGCGCGGCGGTGCGCTCAAGGGTTCGGGATCGATCAGCTGCGTCTACAGCGTGCTGGTCGAGGGCGACGATATGAATGAGCCGGTGGCCGACCATATGCGTGCGCTGCTGGACGGGCATATCGTGCTGTCGCGCGATCTGTCCCATCGCGGGCAGCTGCCGGCGGTGGATCCCCTGCGCAGCGTCAGCCGCTGGCTGGGGCGGTTGACCACGGCGGAAGAGCGCCGGCATGTGGCCGAAGCGCAGGCGCTGCTGGCCACCTATGAAGCCTCGCGCGACCTGATCGACATGGGTGCGTATCAGCGCGGCGCCAATCCGCGGCTGGACCGCGCCGTCGAGCTGGCTCCGGCATTGGAGCAGAGCCTGCGGCAGACGCCCGACGTCAGCCTGGATCGCCACGAAGGTTATGCGGCGCTGGCGTCGATTCTGAATGGCCAGGGGAACCTCGCCCGATGAGCGATCGCGCCGCGACCCTGGTCCGTCTTGCCGCGCTGGAGCGCTTCCGCGAAGAACGCGCGCGGCAGCAGTTGGCCACTGCGCATGCGGATGCGCAGGCCGCGCGCGAGATCAAGGAGCGCGACGAAGCCACGCTGGAGACCTTCGAGCGCGCACGCGAATCGGCCCTGCATCATCCTGCGGCGGATATGGCGCGCTATGCGCTGTATGCGGACGCGGCCATGGCCGCCGAAACCGTCCTTGCGCGCAGCACCGACACGCTGGCGCAGAGCGAAACGGCGCTCCGGCAAGCTTCGGAGGACTGGACCTTGGCCCGCGCACGGCGAGATATGGCCGGCGAGCGCGCCACCGAAGCACGAGAGCAGGCAGAACAGGCGGTCGAAGCCAAGGCAGCCGCCGATCTGATGGATCTGTGGCTAGGCAGGGAGTCGGCGAAGTGAACCCTTTGTTGCCGCTCAATACGCCGGATGTATTGCCTGCCAGGCCGGCTCCGCCCAAGCCGAATCCGCGCAAGGATTTCGAGGCGCATGTGCGTTCGTCGCACGCATCGGAGCAAAGCGGCGCCGATGGTTTGTCGCAAAGCCGCCAGCATGCTCAGCCTCGCGCCGACGATGCCGCCGCACCGCTCGACGTGCGTCTGGCGATGGCGGGCATGTCGGGAAGGATCTACCCGCAGGGGCTGCATGCGACCGGTTATCTGTCGATGCTCGACAGCAACCGTGACGGCGCGGACGGCCATGCGGCCGGCGGCGTTTCGCCGGAGTTGGCGTTGGCGTCGACACCCGATGCCATGCCCGTGCCACACGCATCAGCCGATGCTATGGCGGTTGGCAGCGATGCCGACGCGGTTGCCATCCGCACCGATGGAATGGCTATTCCGATCGAGCGAGACAGCAGCGCTACCGTTGAAGCCACCGCACTGCGCACCGGCACCAGCGGCGACTTCGCCGAATGGGCGCGCCGCATGGTGCGCCTCAGCGACGGCACCGCCACGCTGTGGATCCGCGACTACCGCCTGGATGCGCCGCAGCAGCGCGCGCTGGTCGAACAATTGCACTCATTCGCCCGCGGTGCGGGCCAGCCGTTGCAGCGCATCGTGCTCAACGGGCAGGACATCTGGCGCGCAGGCGCCGTTAACCAGGATATCGGCAAGGGAGAACCGCATGGCCGTTGATTCGATCGGCGCCGTCCTCGGCGCGCCTGCCACCGCCTCGGGCGTCAGCAACAAGGCGATCAACCAGGAGGACTTCATCCGCCTGTTCGTCAGCGAGCTGCAGTTCCAGGACCCGATGCAGCCGCTGGATAACAGCCAGTTCCTGCTGCAGCTGTCGCAGTTCGAGGGCATCGAGCTCAATGGCGAGATGAACCAGGGCATCCAGGACTTGCTCAGCATGAAGTCCACCGACCAGTCGATCAGCCTGCTCAACCATCCGGTGCAGGTCACCGGCGTGGATGGTTCGACCACCGCCGGCAAGATCACGGCCGTGTCCTTCACCACTGGCGGCGTGCAGCTGTCGGTGACCGCCAGCAGCGGCGGCAACGTGATGACCGGCGTGCGCCTGTCGCAGATCACCCTTGTGCAGCCCTGAGGAATAGCGCCATGCCCATGATGCAAGCACTGTTCAACGGCCTGTCGGGCCTGCTGGGCTTCTCGCGCGACCTGGAGAAGATCGGCAACAACATTTCCAATATGAATACGCCGGGCTTCCGCGGCCAGGCTGCGTTCTTCGAGAACGCCGGCGACGGCATCGGCACCAAGCTGTCGCAGGACGTGACCGACCTGGGCCAGGGCGATACGCAGCAGACCGGCACCAGCACCGACGCGGCGATCCAGGGCAAGGGCCTGTTCGTGCTGCGGGACGACAACGGCAATCTGTTCTACACGCGGGGCGGCCATTTCCGTTTCGACGACAGCGGCCAGCTGATCGACGACGTCACCGGCTACCGCGTGGCCGCGCTCAACGATGCTGGCGGGCTGGCGGATTTCAGCATTGCCGATCTGCAGACGCTGCCGCCGCAGGCCACCACCTCGGTGAATTTCAGCGGCAATCTTTCGCCGAACGACACCACTCAGCAGGTCACCGGGCTGCAGGTGTACGACGCTTCCGGCGGCCTGCACACGCTGACGGTGACGCTGACCAACAACAAGGCCGTCACCGCCAACGACTGGCTAGTCTCCGTGAAGGAGGGCAGCAACGTGGTCGGCAGCGGCGAGCTGCGTTTCGATACCAGCGGTACGCCGACGCCGGGTTTCAACAGCTTCAACGTCACCATCAGCGGCAACGGCGCGAGCCAGCAGGTGACCTTCAATGCGGGTACGCCGGGCGGGTTCTCCGGCGCGACGCAGATTACCGGCGCGAGCTCCAATATCGGTGCGCATGCGGTCGACGGCCACGCCGTAGTGGGCATGTCGCAGGTGAGCTTCGATAGTGCTGGCCTGCTGCAGATCACCTACTCGGACAACGAGAAGAAGACCGGCCCGCAGCTGGCGCTGGCCGAAGTGGCCGACGAGCAGCTGCTGCAGCTAGGTCCCGGCGCGCTCTATACCGCAGGGCCGGATGTGAAGCTCAATTACGGCAAGGCCACCTCCGGCCATCTGGGCAAGATCCTGGGCGGCAGCCTGGAACAGTCGAACGTCGACCTGACCCGCGAGCTGACCGAGATGATTATCGTGCAGCGCGGCTACCAGGCCAGCTCGCGCGTGCTCACCGTGACCGACAGCATGCTGCAGCAGCTGTATTCCAGCACGGGAGGCGGCGGTGGCGGCTAAGGCGTTTGGTTGGATGGGCGAAACGCGCCGCCACGCCGTCATGGCGAAGGCGGGCGCCGTGGTGCAGGCGTGGTGGAATGCCTGGGCCATGAGCGCGGCGCAGGTGCTTGCCGACGGCGGCGCCGACGTGGTGCCGGATGGCGTGTGCCGGCAGGTCGAAAGCCGCGGCGTGGCGTTCTGCGTCGATGGCGATCTGGTCGGTTCGCTGACCGGCCTCGCGGCCAGCCAGGGTGGTGAACTTGCCGCGCATCTGGAGCGTTCCGCGCTGCTGGATCTGGCGCGCCGCATGACCGGCGTCGAGACGCTGGACGATGCCAGCCTCGGCGCGATCGAAGCCGTGCCGGACACGCTGGCCGATCCGCGCTGGGGCGGCTGTGCGCTGGTGCTTGGCATCGGCGGATTGCGCTTGCGCCTGTGGCTGGACCGGCGTGCGGCGGCGCATTGGGCGCCGGCTTCCGCGCCGCGCGTGGCTGCGCTGGTACCGCGGATCGAAGCGATTGCGCCGGCGTCCGCGCAACTGCGCGCGTCGCTCGATCTGGGCGAGATCTCGCTCGACGAACTGCAAGGCCTGGCGCCCGGCGACGTGATTGCCACGCTGGCGCCGCTGTCGCGCCCGCTGGATATCACCGTGGCCGGCGTCGACCGGCCGCTCTTTCAGGGACTGCTGGGCGAGCGCGGCGGACGCCGCGCCCTGCGCCTGGCGTCCACCGAACATCTGGAGTCCGCACCATGAATTCCGTACTGGTTGAACCGCTCGTCTTGCCGCCGCTCGCCGATGCCGAAGCGGACGAAGGCGCATCCGCTCGTGCCGCGGCGCCCGATCTGAGCCTGGTGGGCCACGTCAAAGTGCGCCTGACCGCCGTGCTCGGCGAAACCGAAGTAAGCCTGGCCGAACTGTTCGAGCTGAAGGCAGGCAAGGTGCTTACCTTGGGACAAGGACTGGAAGAGCCGGTGACTCTGCAGCTCAACGGCAAGCCCGTGGCCACCGCGCAGTTGATGGCGGTGGGCGATCACTTCGGCGTGCAGATCGTGCAGGTGCTGTAAGCCCATGCATGTGGATGTTGCCATGCCAGCGGTCGCGGCTTCGGTCGCGCCGGCCGCGCCGATTCCTTTCAGCCATGAGAGCGCGCCTGCCGCTTCGGGAGGTGGCAGCCTGCTGGTTGCCGCTTTATTGCTGGGCGCAGCGTTTGCCGCTTTATGGTTGCTCAAGCGCAGCGGCTGGAAAGGTGGCGCACTGATCAATGGGCCGCGCACACAAGCGCCCGGCGTCAGCGTTGCGCAACGGCTGCGCCTGGGGCCCGGTTGTTCGGCCTATGTGCTGCATGATGGCGACGAGCGGCTGCTGGTGGTGGAGGCGCGCAGCGGTGTGCAGGTAACTGCGCTGCGTCCGCTTGCGTCAACGGCCAACGATGGAGCAGCGCCATGAAGGCGCGCTTGCGGCGCTATGTGTGGCTGGCTTTCGCGGCAGTGCTCGGCGTAGCGTTCTGCCTGCCCGCGGCCGCGGCGATCGATCCGCTGCGCGATGCGGTGAACCAGAACAGTGCGGATCTCGCGCCCGCGCTGCGGCAGGTGGCGGTGCTCACGGCGCTGTCGTTGCTGCCGGCGCTGCTGATCGCGATGACCTCGTTCACCCGCATCGTGATCGTGCTGTCCATGCTGCGCACGGCGCTGGGCCTGCAGCAGACGCCGCCGAACGCGGTGGTGATCACGCTGTCGCTGTTCCTTACCTTGTTTTCGATGATGCCGGTGCTGCAGTCGGCCAAGGACCATGCGCTGGATCCGTGGCTGGCCAACGGCATCAGCACGGAAACGGCGGTGACGCAGGGCTTTCAACCGTTCAAGGAGTTCATGATCCGGCAGACCCGCGAAGGCGATCTGCGCGCGGTGGTGGACATGGCCGGCGCGGCGCAGCCCAAGTCGCTGGCCGACGTACAGGCACTGCACCTGATTCCGGCCTTCATGCTGAGCGAGTTGCGCACAGCCTTCCAGATCGGCTTCGTGATCTTCCTGCCGTTTCTGCTGATCGACCTGGTGGTGGCGGCGATCCTGATGGCGCTGGGCATGATCATGGTGCCGCCGGCCACGGTGAGCCTACCGCTGAAGGTCCTGCTGTTCCTGCTGATCAACGGCTGGGTGCTCGTGGCGCAGGCCCTGCTGGGAAGCTACAGGCACTGAAATGGCCGCCATGCCGTATCCAGCGCAGGAGCACGCCGCCGAACCCGGCGCCGAGCTGTGGACGCGCTGGCGCGTGGCCGGGGACATGCAGGCGCGCGAGGCCTTGCTCGGACACTACGTGGGCTGGGCGCGCAAGCTGGCGCGCGCCGTATTTATGCGCGTGCGCGGACGCAGCGCCGACTGGCCGGATTACGTGCAGAACGCCTCGATCGGCCTGATCGAAGCCATCGACGCTTTCGACCACCGGCGCGGCGTGCCGTTCGAGGCCTATGCCAGGCAGCGCGTGCGCGGCGCGGTGTTCAACGGATTGCGCGCGCTGGCGGGCACGCACGAGGTGCGCCAGCAGGTGCGCGCCGATGGCATCGATTCCCTGCTGGAAGAAACCGAGGACGATCCGGTCGAGCGCCTGGTGCGGCTGGTGGCGTCGCTGGGTGCGGGCTATGCCTTGTCGGTGCCGGTCGAACCGGAACACAGCAGCGTGCCCACGCCCTACGACGAGGCGGTGCGCCACCAGCTGAGCGATCGCGTCCATCGCCATCTGGCCCGCCTGCCTGAGCGGGAGCGCCTGGTGCTGCAGCTGCATTATCTGCAGCATATGGCCTTCGTGGAGATCGCCCTGGCGCTGGCGCTGACCAAGGGCAGGATTTCCCAGCTGCATCGACAGGGACTCGAACGGTTAAGATCGCTGATGCAGGCGGACGCCTGGCAATTCGTGCTTTAGCTGCCGGCTTGCCCGGCCCAACCAGGTCTCCCGATGGATCGCATACGCCCTACCCAGACTTCGGCCCTGATCGATGCGCTGCGCAAGCTTTCCAGGTCGAAAGCGGGCGCGGCGGACACAGAAACGGGCGCTGCGGCGGGCGATACCGCGCCACCGGATCTGCGTGGCGAACTGCGCAGCCTTGCGGCGGGCGTAGATATCGACAGCGAGGAAGCCTTACGCGCGATCCAGCCCCAGCTGCTGCGCTGCATCCTGCAGCATGAGTGGGGTGAGGACGTGGAGAGCGATCCGGCCTTTGCAGGCGTGGTCAGCGCGGTGAACGAGGCGATGTTGCGCGATCCGCGCCTGCAGGCCGTGCTGCGCGAGGCGCTGCACGCCTTGCGCTGAACCTCAGGCCCAGGCGCGCGGGTGCAGTGCTGCTGGCGGCAGCCGCGAAGCATCGCGCTGATCGTCGGGCGAGGGTTGCGAAGGGCGGCGCCAGTCCAGCGCGCGCAGGAACACGGCACGCGCTTCATCCAGGAACTGTTCGCGCTGCCGGCGTGCGGCGCGGCGCTTGCTGGGCAGCAGGCGTACCGGGCGGCGGGCGCCGAAGCGCGGGAGTTCGTGGAAGCCGTGCTTGCCGGGGATGCCGCCGTTTTCCTGCCAGAAGCTGTCGTAGTCGGCGTGGATGCGCGCGGCGAAGGGATGCGCCGCTTGCGCCACGCCGCGCAGGCGCTCGATGCCGTACAGGCGCGCAAGCACGCGCATCAAGGTAAGCAGCAGGTTCTTCGGCCGCACGCCGTGGCTGCCGCGGGTGAACTCGCGGATCGGCGCGCGGCCCAGGAACGACCACGAGCCCTGCATCGCGCCGATCAGCAGGCCGTCCTCGCCGCCGAAGGTGAAGATGCACGAGGACAGCACTTCCTTGCTGCCGGTGACCAGATAGA
>Ga0065165_1002267_pt1 | contig 16972 bp, 13 predicted proteins | sample AraplaMF_Cvi_mMF_FD_63813 | JGI IMG/M metagenome (GOLD analysis project Ga0065165, IMG submission 63813) | Arabidopsis root microbial communities from the University of North Carolina, USA - plate scrape MF_Cvi_mMF (version 2) (version 3) | ecosystem: Host-associated > Plants > Roots >...
AGCAATGCCCGCTATTCCTTCTTGCAGTATTGTAAGAAGCGCAATGTGTGGATACCGTTCTCGCAGCTTGCTCAGCGTTTCTTCAGCGACTATGTTGTGTTCATGGTCAAAGAGCAGGAGTATTTCAGGAATCGCCATCAGGAGGCGCTCGGTAACATCAAGCCGTCGATTGGGCTTAATAACAATACCGCGATCAAGCGGTTATCCGACTTGGTAGAATACCTGAAGTATGCGCAATAAAACCAAAAACACCTGCGTTGTATACATTTGGTTTCTGGGCGTATTCGAAACGATTTACAACTTGACTAATTGAAGGATTGGCGGAACTCCAATGGAGACATGCCGGTTTTAGTCTTGAATAACTTGCTAAACGATGGAAGGTGTTCAAAACCTAAACCGTATGCTACTTCGCTGACTGTTAAATCTGTTGTTGATAATTTCTCTTTTGCTTTAGCAATCAGTTTATCATGAATGTATTGTTGGGTGCTTTGCCCTGTAAGCAGGCGAAGTAAATTACCGAAATACTTAGGGGAAAGATTTAGCGCCGTACTTATTATTTGTACAAAGATTGTTGAAAGCAACACTGTAAATTTAGTCTAAAAGCCCTTTGATTTAGTCAATTTTCCCGGTGGATGCAGACATGTATGCTGCTCGCCCGGGAAATTATCTATCGATTCGGGATAGATTGCTTGAACCGGCCATGGAAGATGATCCATACGGCTACAATTGGTTTTTTGTGAAGTCATCAAGGTTATTGCAAGATTCTCCTTTCAACTCAGGATGAACCTTGTACACATCGTGGTTGGCAAGAGAAAACAATATTTTCAATAACGTTGGTATATCAGTATTGAATGGTTAGAGGCCGGGCGATAAAAATAGAGAGTTAATTTATTCGAGGGGCTTATTTCGTTAACTCTGGTGAAGGCAAGATCCGTTGCCAAGGGACGCATAACGCTGCCAATGCTGGTGATTCCCAGACCTTCCCGAATCCAATTATTGGCCCTTCGCAGCGTCACCCGAAATCGTATCGCTACTTCAAACTCATTACGATCTAATACCATTTATCGAGCTTTTACAGTGAAGGAGAGTCAGATACGTAACCTGTGTATTCCTAGCCTTTCCATTCGGGATTCAAGCGTTGTTGGCTTTAAATTCAGCAGTTCTGCGGCGCCGTTGGCGCCTCGTATGCGGCCATTGGCGATCTTGAGGATAGACAAGATATGCTCTCTTTCGGTCTGCTCATGTAACTGTTTTATCTCCAGTAGTGTTTTTGGTGCATCTGGAAGAGACGCGGATACTCTGTTTTGTTCTTCGCTTGGGTGCTTATTGATCAACTGTCGCCCGAGGCTAAGTAAAGTTTGGCCATTATTGATGATCACTGATTGCTCTATCACATTTTCCAATTCCCTGATATTGCCGGGCCATTCATATTGCAGGAGCTCACTCATCGCCTGCTCTTCAATTCCGCGAAAGGGTTTGCCGATCTTTTTACAAAATTTCCGGGCAAAGAAAACGGCAAGCAACGGAATATCGTCTCTCCGTTGCCGAAGCGCTGGAAGCAGAATAGGAAATACGTTCAGGCGATAATATAGATCCAATCTGAATCTGCCTTCATTTACTTCCTTTTCGAGATTCCGGTTGGTAGCGGCGATGATCCGTACATCGGTTTTGATCGGCCCTTTGCCACCTAAGCGCTCTATTTCTTTTTCCTGTAGTACCCGCAGTAGCTTGGACTGAAGTTCGAGCGGCATTTCTCCGATCTCATCCAGAAAAATACTTCCGCCATTAGCCAATTCAAATTTGCCGATCCGTTTCTCTACCGCGCCAGTAAAGGAACCTTTTTCATGGCCGAACAGCTCTGATTCGATCAAGTTAGCTGGGAGTGCTGCACAATTCACTTTGACCAAGATCTTGTCTTTACGTTGAGAAAGGTTATGTATCGAACGGGCAACAAGCTCTTTTCCTGTTCCGCTTTCTCCCAGAATAAGTACAGAAGTATCTGTTCCTGAGACCTGGCCTAGTTGTTTAAAAACTTCACCGAGCGAATGGCTTGTTCCTATGATATCGCCGTATTCACTATTGGTCTTCACTATCTCTTGTAGATAGTGATTTTCCTCTTCCAGCCTCCTTCTTAGCTTATCGATCTCTTCAAAAGCGATTCTGCGGTCAAGTGTAAGCGTCAGTGGGTCTTTCAGCCTCTCAAGTAACGACAAATCCTCAGGATAAAATCCATCGTTTTGCAGGCTGAAAAATGAAAGCACAAAGCGTCGGCCCCGGGACAACTGTAGCTGAAAAATTATAGTTGACCCGAACCTAAGTGTCCTTATAAGCAGCTGCACAGACTGACTACTATTTTTCAGGGACAGGAGATCATTCCCAGCATATACATTAGAGGGTACGCTGAAAAAATCAGGTAGGATGGAAGTCAATTTCTCAAGCGGTACGCCGGTCATCTGAGTAAGTTCTGCAATACCAATAGATTGGTATTCGTCACGGCCTATTCTCGAGATTCCTGCAAATGGAAAAATCTCCTGATCATCAGCTAATCCAGCAAAAAGATAATCATGTGGAATAAACGGTTGAAACAAACGGGTCATCTCTTGCATTTTCATTCCGAGCTCGCCTTGCGAAGAAAGGATGTCATAAAGCGCGATCTTCAAGGACTGCTCCTTTCGTAGATGATTCTCAATACTATGTGCGTGGCGATAAAGTGCCATCTGCAAGGTTATAAGAATATCTTTCTCGCGGAATGGTTTTGCTAAAAATCCATATGGTTGAGTGGCTTTGGCGTCATCCAGGGTGCTTTGATTGGCGTTGGCAGACAGATAAATAAAAGGGATGCCTATGATGCTGAGTGATCTTGCCAGGTCGATCCCGGATTTCTGCCCCTGTAGTATGATATCCAATAGCGCAATGTCAGGCTTATCTTTTGTAATGAGATCCAAAGCCTCCTCTACAGACGAAGCGATTCCAATTACGATATAGTTCGCTTTTTCTAAGATGATCTCCAGGTCATTAGCCACTACAAATTCGTCTTCCACAATAAGAATCTTTCGGCCTATCGAGGCAGCTAGTAGTGAAGGGTCTGTATATCTTTGCTTACGAAGCATATGTATTATTAATGGATACTGGCGAGAAAAGAACTTTGATCGTTAAACCGTTCGTATGATCAAGGGTCAGGTTTCCCCGTAGCTGTTTGCTTAGACCTTTCATCAGCCTCATACCCAAGGAGCGCGTGGGCGAAAGCTCTAAGGTGTTTTTTGCGCCTACACCATCATCTGCGATGGTAAGTAGGTAATCTGAGTGACCGACCGCCATTAAAGACAGGCGAACCGTTCCATTCCTATTTTCGGGGAAGGCATATTTTATGCAGTTCGTGACAGCTTCATTGACCAATAAGCCCAATGGAACGGCCATAACTACATCCATATTAATCGACATGATTTCTAACTGGAACCCGATCCGGCCTCCGATACCATAAGAATCGGAGAGATGGTCGATGAGTTCTTTTACATATTCGTCTATCGCGACCGTTGATAGCTGATGCGATTGATAAAGCTTTTGGTGGATCAGGGACATTGCATGTACGCGATGCTGGGTATCTACAATAGCTGCCAGCGCCGTTCCGTCATCCAGATACGCAGCCTGGGAATTAAGCAGGCTCGTTACGATCTGCAAGTTATTTTTTACACGGTGATGAACCTCTTTCAAAAGCCATCCTTTTTCTTCCAGCAGCACGTCTTTGTTACTTAGCAGGCTTTCTTTCTCTTCCAGCAGCTGCTTAAGTGATTCATTTTTGTGATTGATCTCTTGCTGTTTGCTTTCCAAAAGTCGATTGTTTTCTTTTTTGACATGAAAACGATTGTAAACCAATATGAGCAATAGTAATAGCAGGATTGTACCGACTATGAAAACGCTTTGCTGAAAGTCTTTCTGTTTCAGCAACGCCTGTTGGATCTCGTTTTTTTTGGTCAGCAATTCTATACGCTGAACCTTTGCCTGCGTCTCATACTGGATCTGAAAGCTAGCTATCTGTTTGCTCTTGGCTTCGTTGAATATTGAATCCTTCAAAAATGAATAGCGTTGGTAGTGCGTGAGCGCGTCTTTAAAATGTCCTTGTGCCGAATCCAATTTGGCTAGCAGTAGCTGGTGAAGCATTGCTTCACTGAGGTAGTTTACCTTCTGGTTGACCTCGACCATTTTATTAAAATAGTTCCTCGCTTTTGTATATTCCTGTGTGGCCATGTATAGCTCACCGGCCACCTGGTAAACACCCATTTTGTATGAATCATTTTGGAAAACTGGTTCCGAACTTCGCATGATATCAGCAAGATATCTTTCTGCAAGAAGTATTTGTTCCCTTGCCAATGCGTACTGCTTCAAGGCGATATAACACTGCGCTTTGAACAGGGTAACCATAGCAATACTTTTAAGGGAACGCGGAGGGGTAGCTTTGACAAACTCGTTAATGTTAAGAAGCGCTTCCGCTGTCCTGTGTTGTTCCAGCAGCACGTTGACCGATAGCGATAACGTATTAAACGCATCCTTCTCCCAATCCTTTTTACTGATAAACTGTAATGCTTTTTCGCAACTTTCCAAGGCTTCGTCCGGCTGCTTAAGGTCATGATAAAGGTATCCCAGTTGTAGATAATAAAAGGAAAGACTGCTTGTGTCGCGAATATTTTGGGAATTTTTAAGGGCCGCCAGACCATAACGTAAGGCTTCCGGATAATTTCCCAGGGTTCTGTACACACCGGAAAGCAATGCGTAGGTTTTGTGTAATGAGGGATTATGGCCGGAATTGTTGAGCGCAAGCGCCTCTTCCAATTCTTCGAGGGCAAGTCTTTGGTGTCCTTGCTGCAGGTGTACTTGAGCGATCGCTTCCAGTGTTGAGGCCTGGCCCGTTTTATTGCCTGCCTTCCGGAAACGATCCAGGGTTTTCTTGTAGGTTATCAACTTTACATCCAGATCCTGACTAAAATTATCAAATGGATTACCTGTTCTCATATCGGCTTCAGCAGCCTTGTTGTTCCTCTTAGGTCCCCGACCTACGCTCAGGGCTGGTACGTGACCGTATAGCTCGCGCGTTGAAAGATAAGCGACGGACTGAGCGGTGGAGTGCGCCTGACTTTGAAAGACGCCACAGTTTACGATCAGCAGGAGAGCATAGACAAGTCGGAAAAAAATCATAGGCATACCAAAGTCATATTTGCTAAACCGAAGACCCGACCAATAACGATCAATGCATGATTGATTTCCTGCTCCAAAATTACACTAATCATTGTTCTCATTGCGATCGCCGCCCGTCGGTAAGCATCAAAATCAGTACCCAAAAATCAGGAAGGTAGAGCAGGCCCGATGCGGATACGGTAGTATAGTTGCTATCGTTTCCGGAGCATAGATTATGTTCAACCTTTCCATGGAGTTTACGAACTGGCGGCCAATAACAAAGCGCCACTTCAGAAACTCCGAAATTTAAGTATTAAACTCCGAAAATATCGTAGTTTTTCGGATGTTGAATATTTTGTTCTCATGTCCTTGCGGTCAAATTTCCTGGCTACCGGCCACTGCGCTCGGTATTTGATGACGTATTCCAAGTGGTCAATGCTGGCATCGGCGTTGTTAACAGGATAGTATGCCGATCGCATAATTTATTAATCCATTTTTGGCCGGCATACGAAACAACAGGTTGTGCAAAATTTCTTCTGCGCAAATAACCGCTGACGGATAATGACCTGTTTAATTACCCGATCTTAAAATCATCAGTTCACCCTGAGTTATCCGGTGTAATCTTAAAAAGTCCGGCCTTATTCACCAACCAGAACGAGAAATACAAGCCATGGGAAAGATTTATTGTGTTCTATTGCTCCACCTTTTTGCGTCAAAGGCCTTTGCCCTGATCCCGCAAGTACCCCGACTAATGTATGAAGTTGATCTGAACGATAGGTCAAACGATTTGATCAGCGTGACACTGACAGTAGAAGGCCTGACGAAGGATAATGCAGTCTTTCAGTTTGCCGCAACTGCGCCAGGGACCTACCAGATAATGGATATCGGCCGTTATGTCCGGTCATTTCGGGCACTCGATAGGTCTGGCAGGGAACTCGCGACGATCCGACGTTCCACGAACCAATGGGAGCTCTCTGAGCCTGGGAAGGTTTATAAGATCAGATACACTGTGGCTGAAACCTGGGACACGCAGGTGGCAGACCATCAGATTTTTTCCATGTGCGGCACTTCACTTGAAGATGACCATGCGTTTCTAAATGGGCAGGCTGTGTTTGGCTTTCCTTCCGGCATGCAGAGCCTTCCAATTCTTTTGAAGGTCGCCCATCGCAGTGATTGGGAAATAGGGACGGCACTCAAAAAAAATTTGGCAGGGTACTACGTTGCGCGTAACTATGACGACCTTGTAGATTCCCCCATATTAGCCGGCAATCTTTCAAAGGCATCCATGACAGTAGCTGGTGCGCAGATTGACGTTTATACCTATTCTGAAAAAGGCCTAATTCAGGCCGACCGCTTATTAATGCGTATGGGGACAATGCTCCAGGCTGCCGGAAGTTTTATGGGAAACTTCCCGGTTGAGCGGTATACCTTCCTTTTTCATTTTGGAGATACGATGGGAGGTGGCTGGGAGCATAATTACAGTTCAGGTTATGTGCTCAAAGAAGAGCCTCTCACGGAGGCTTTTGCAGATAAGATAACTTACCTGGCAACGCATGAATTCTTGCATATCATAACGCCTCTTCATATCCGCAGCAATGCTATACATCCCTTTGATTTCGTGAATCCTTCACCTTCTGAACACTTGTGGCTTTACGAGGGGGTAACGGAGTGGGCCAGCCATATGATGCCGTTGAGAGGGGGAATGATCGACCTTGATACTTACCTTCTCAGGCTGTCGGATAAGGTCAGGGTTGACAAAACGTTGGATACCACGATGAGTCTGAGTAGGATGAGTCTGACTTGCTATCTTCCCGAGGGTCAGCGGCAGAGCTGGAATATTTATAATCGCGGCGCGGTGGTCGCTGGCCTTCTGGATATACGTTTGTTGGAACTTTCGTCAGGCAGAAGGGGATTACGGGAAGTGATCAACGAGCTTGTTAAGAAATACGGACCGGAGAAATCGTTTCCGGAGAATGAATTTTTTTCCTTGTTCGTAGAGATGACTTATCCGGAAATAGGTGACTTTATTAACCGATATATCGTAAATGCAAAACCGCTTCCCCTTGCAGATTACTTTTCGAAGGTCGGGATTTGCTATATGCCAACGCTAGGCACTGGAAAGAAGGTCCCTTATATAGGGCTGGAATTTGAGCTCGTTAGCGGAAACGTATATGTTTCTAATCCGGCTGCATCACTTCGCGCGTTGGGTGTTAGCGCACATGACAGGATTACAAAGATTAACGGTATCAAGGTAGACGTGGCCACCCCACAGGGATCGGCTTACTTCGAAATATTAAAACAAGAGCTCGGGGCATTGTTGCCGGGACAGACCTATTATCTAACCATACTCAAAAATAACAGGGAAGAGATCATTACGTGTAAAATCCTTGAACAGGATGAGATCAAAAAATCCGTGTTCCGCATAGACCCAGATGCTTCTCCGAAGCAGTTGGAACTTCGTGATATCTGGCTTAGAAATCTATGATGTGTGAACGACGGCTAGTAAGACCTTGGCGCCAGTTCTTTTGTAAGCGACGATGTGCCATTACGATCTTGTACGGTTGTATCGTAGGAAAACGGATTTATCTCCGATTTTATCGGAGATAACGTGTATCACCGATTACAACGGGATAGCTAAAAACATGCTTCAGGCTCGATAAGAGGGCATTATGCGTGCGTTCCTGCAACCCTCGGCTCGTAAGATATTTTGGCATAATAGTAGTAAAACGGGTATGCGATGAAATGCGATAATATCTTCTATACGAATAACAACAGTTAAAACACCTGTCTGGCAGATTGCTGTATTGTAAGTACGGATAACATTCCAATCAAAGTTGGGAACCGCAATTCATACGTCGTTCTATTCTTGTGTCAATCTTAAACTTTAATATATAATAACCGCGGGCCTTCGGTATCCCGCTAAATTTTTCAAACAAAATGAGAACACAAACATTGCTCAAAGGTGTAAAAAAGGGATTTTTTTTCATTGTGACTTCGGTCGTTTCGTTGAATCTTCACGCCCAGGTCCGTTCATCTGCGGCAAGGGCAGAGTATATAGAGGTCGAGAAGAATGTAAAATTACATGTTACCGATCTGGGTGAGGGCAAGCCTGTTATATTGATTCACGGATGGCCGTTAAGCGATGCCATGTATGAGTATCAGTATGCTGAGCTTGTTCAGAAAGGGTATCGTGTGATCGGTATCACTTTGAGAGGATTTGGCCAATCGGACAAACCATATGGGAAGTATAATTATGATGTGTTTGCGGATGATATCAAGGTCGTTCTTGATAAATTGAATATAGAGAACGCTACCATCGGAGGATTTTCGATGGGAGGCGCTACCGTGATACACTATGTTGCGAAGTATAATGGCGCCCACGTTAACAGAATGGCATTGTTCGGCGCAGCTGCTCCCATCTGGACAAAGCGGGACGATTTTAAATATGGACTTTGGTCTAAAGAGGACGTGAATAATTTAATCACACTGAACAACACAAACAGGCCGCAGCTTTTTGAAGCTTTCGGAAAAATATTTCCAGCTACCGAAAATAGCGTGTCTGCCGGTCATGGAGCCTGGTTAGGAACGATACAAGCTCAAGCGTCGCCCTATGCCATGGGACAGTGCCTGGCTAATCTTAGAGATGCCGACCTAAGACCGGATCTAAAGAAAATTAAACTTTCGACTCTGATCCTCCATGGTTCGCAAGACAAGATCTGTTCTTATGAACTCGCCGAGCAGATGCATACATTGCTGACCCATTCAACGTTGGTACCCCTAGAGAAGAGCGGACATGCGCTTTTTATCGAAGAGCGGGAAAAATTCAACTCCGAGCTGATCAAATTCATGGAAACACCTACCATCGAACACAAATACTGATCTGATCAACCGGCAGGCATTTAACGGCCTGCCGGTTCTCCTATATGTCATCCCTAATCATAGGCCCTACGCTTTTAGGTCTTGTGACGACTTATCGTTTAGTCGTTATCAACGCCGTATAGCGCCTGATTCTACTTTTACATTGAAAATTGGTTCTACAAATGAAAATACTACTGGCGTTGCTTCTATTGATCGCTTTTGAAGTGTCTGCACAAACACCCGAGCAGAAACTAGAACAGTTAGATATTCAACTGCCCGAAATCTCGCCATCCCTGGGGAGTTACGTAGATGTGGTAGAGACCGGCAAGTTGCTTTATTTATCGGGGAAAGGACCGCGAAAGCCCGACGGAGGATACATAACCGGAAAACTTGGGGGAGAATTGACGATTCAGCAGGGTTATGACGCAGCTAAGATAATTGCGATCAATCAGATAGCCGTGCTAAAGAATAAAACAGGCGATCTAAGTAAAATAAAGCGTATCGTAAAAGTCAATGGATTTGTGAATTCGGAATCCAATTTTTATAATCAACCAGACGTGCTAAATGGTTTTTCCGACCTTATGATAACCGTTTTTGGTGATGCGGGCAAGCATTCGCGTACGGCAGTGGGCACCAATACACTTCCGCTCAACATGGCGGTAGAAGTAGAAATGGTTGTCGAACTTAAATAGCACTTACTCCCTAACTCACACCGATGGAACGAGATCGGCGTTCGTCTAATTGCAACTAAAAAATGATAAACATGGCCCATTACCGGTTCATGCCTAACAAAAATTTCCTGATGATCTTGGGTACTGTGATCATTGCTTTTATTGCCCTTGAATTTACAAGCCCGGCGATCGATAATAAGCCGCCTGAAGGTGAGATCAGTGTTCCGCCTAGTGTCAGTGCGATATTGAAGCGATCTTGCTACGATTGCCATTCTAATCAATCTAACCCTACCTGGTACGACCGGCTTGCTCCGGCGGCTCACCTAGTTGCCCACGATGTCTCCGAGGGGCGTTCCAGGTTTAACTTCTCTGAATGGAACAAGATCCCGCCAACGGCGCAGCAAGTGCTTTTATGGGAAATGGTAAATGCTATCGAGCAGAAAAAAATGCCGCTGGGCCGGTATCTGACTGTACACCCTGGTGCTGCCGTTTCTACATCTGAACTGTCTGTTCTGAAAGATTACGTTAATACACTTCCTGGGAGAAGTAAAGTTGATACTGCGAGGATCATAAAGGCGGCCAACGTATTGTCAGAGAAGAGGAGTTTTCCAGGCAAACAGCCGATTTCACTTACCGGCATTCCTTATTCCGAGGACTATAAAAGCTGGAAGGTGCTAAGCGTTACCGACAAGTTTGATGGAGGAAGTATGCGCGTGGTATATGGAAACGAGATAATGATAAAGGCTGTCGAAAACAAGCAGCTCCCGTTTCCAGATGGCGCCCAGATGGTAAAGGTTGTTTGGGGCAAGCAAACGGAGGACGCTGAAGGAAATGTTCTTCCTGGTAATTTCCAGAATGTCCAATTTATGATTAAGAACAGCGAAAAGTACAGATCGACAAAAGGTTGGGGTTTCGCGAGGTTTGATGGACTAGATCTGAAGCCATTCGGCAACACCGTGGCATTTGCAAATACGTGTATCAACTGTCACAAGCTGCTGGTAGAAAAAAATGATTTCGTATTCAATATACCTACTAAGTAACTGTATAAACATGGTAACATTAGCAAAGTGTCTTTTGCATGCCGTTGGCTTATGTTTCTTTTTGATAGCATGCAACGGCGAAAAGGATCCAGTGCTCGCTCCGGAGAACATTTTCAATAACAAGGATCTAAAGGTGATTACTTCTATTATCAATAAAAAGAAAGGAACTATTGCCATCGTTTACGGCAACGATCTGGCATATAAAACAGCAGGCGACAAAAATAAGGAACATTCAGATGGAGAAAAGTTCGAGATGGTTACCTGGAAGTTGAGGCCTATGCCTGAATGGTATGGTACTGATATGAACGGGGAGATATTGTCTATAGAGACTGTAAAAGTTTCGAAAAATGCGGGTGGGGAAATATTGTTCGACTATCGTTACATTCATGCGAGAGACAATAAGCATAACAACCACACGTCCGATAACCATAAGTCAGCGGCTTTTATCGTAAGTCAACAGGCAGCGGTATTTCCAACGTATTAGTCGGTTTCGGCTACAGGTATTTACGTTAAAGCATTGTTTACTAACGCGTGATGAAACGGAAAAGAAGCCCCGTTGTGGCTATGACAGTTCACTCTATTCCGGGACGATTTAATAACACATCACAACGGTATATCACGATAGAGTTTCCAGTGTCCGTCTTCCTGCTTCCAAACGATAAGGTACTTACCTTGGCCCTTGGAAGACCCCTTGCTGTCTTGGATTGTATACGTGCCAAGCTCTACCAGAAATTCTTCGTCTGTCGATAACGAAGTTGTCTTGAATGTCATTCTTCTCGAATCATTTTTGGCAGCATACCGAATTCGTTCTCCCCAGTAAGACAATATTTGCTTGCCCGTAATCCCTTCAAGATCGGCGTCCTTCGCATACATGTTGTACATCCCGACAGAATCACCCTCAAAGAAAAGTTTTGCTCCTCTCTTGTTAAGGCTGTCTATGGTCAACGCGGTTTTTTTTAGGTCTATTTTGAATGAGCCTTTCGATTGTCCGGATACTGACCCGATTGAAGCTGAAAGTAAAAATGCCAGGGCCAAACTTGTTATGCTGTAAATCTTCATGGTCAGGAGGGCAATATTACGTTTATGTCGTTGTGTAGCCTTAAATTACTATATAATTTCGATCCTTCCACTGTTGATTCGCCCCAGGTATAACGAATTTGTTAGCGCGAAGGATGGATCATACCTGGAAACCGGTATCAGATAATGAAGATTGGCAAGTGCTGATCGCAACAATTTGATGCCTTTGATCCGAATAATTTTTCATCCAATCTACGATTTGAAGAAGGAAGGTTCTTACTGAGCTGAGTTAAATACCGTTATGCGCTAGGGACGTTGTTTTACCGGCAGATCGGCGCGGAAAATGTCGCGTACTTCCTGTTTGCGGTCGTACGACTCAAAGTAGATATGTTTATTGTCGCCGGATATGGAGAAGTAGCTTTCTTCACGCTGACTGCTGATGCCTTCTCCCAGGTTGACCGGCTTTGACCAGTGCAGCCAGGTATCGTCAAGCCGTGTACTTTGGAAAATGTCGCAGCCACCAAGTCCGCTATGTCCGTATGATGCGAAGTATAATGTCCTGGAATCAGCAGACAAAAACGGCGCAAAGTCGGACTGTTTGGAGTTTACTACCGGACCCATATTCACGGGCTCCGACCAACGGTTCGATCCTATCGGTCGGCTCACATACAGGTCCTGCTGGCCGTGCGAATCCTGGCGCGTAATGGCCATCAATAGTACGCGTTCGCTGAACACGTAATAAAAGTCAACGTAGGGGTCTTTTGTGTAATAATTTTCGATGATCATCGGTACCGGCTGCTGCCAGCCGTCGCCGTCGCGTCTGGCGCGGAACAGCTGGTTCTCGCGCGACATGTCCTCGTGCATGAAGACGATCTCCTGGCCATCGGCGCTGACACTGCAAATGGCGTCCATGCTTTTAGTGTTGATTGTAGGGCCGGCGTTGGCGGGTGTGCTCCACGCGCCGTCGGGTTGTAACGTGGCGAACCAGATGTCCTGCCTGTCCTTTTCCCTGCCGAGATTGTCCGGATGGTTCCGGCGACTAAAAAAAAGTGTTTTTCCGTCGGCGGAGATCAGCGGCCGCACTTCTGAGAAGACGCTGTTGATCCTGGTGTCCAGTACGGTGAAATTAACATTGCGGAGATTGGCGTCCTCAAGGTCGAATGGATATTTATTTCTGGCGGCTGCGGCGGCAGGTTCGTTTGTACCGAATAGGTTAAGAAGGAGGATAACGGCGAAGACAGCGACCGCGGCCAGGGCGATGCCACCGGCAATCAGCCATACCGGTTTTATCGTGATTTTCTGCGATGGTGAGATATTTTGTCTCATACGTGCCTTCATATGCTGGTTTTAACGAATCACTCCATAATAGGATATTACACGTTTTCCATGATAAACACAAACCACCTAGGACGTGCTTCTTAGCTATCGCCCAGGGTGTTGAATATTCAATTAAAGGATTGGCGGAACGCCAATGGCGATAGGTTGGTTTTGCTTTTGAATAACTTGCTGAAAGACTGGAGGTGCTCAAACCCGAGCTCGTAAGAAATCTCGCTCACCGTTAGATTGGTGGTTGAGAGTTTTTCCTTAGCTGTTTCGATCAGCCTGTTATGTATGTGCTGCTGCGTGTTTTGTCCAGTCAGCATTCGGAGCGAACTGCTCAAATAGCCAGGCGAAACATTCAGACTTTCGGCTACGAATTGGACCGAAGGTAATCCTTTCAAAACTATTTTTCTGTTAAAATAATCAGTCAATAATGCGTCCAGACGATTCAGTAACTGATGATTATTTTGTTCCCGTGTAATAAACTGCCGGTTGTAAAATCTGTCCGAATAGCTGAGCAAGCTTTCGATTTGAGAAACGATAATTTGCTTACTGAATTTGTCGATGTTGGAATGATATTCCTGGTGGATATTTTCAATAAAGCTATACACGGTGTGTTCTTCTTTTTCAGAAAGGAATAATGCCTCGTTCACCGCGTAGTTAAAATATTCGTATTGTTTGATGACATTTGCCAGATGTGTATTGTATAAGAAATCAGGGTGAATGAGTAAAATCCACCCTGAGATTTGCGCTGCCGTGGTAGCTTCGAATTGAAGGCGCTGATGCGGCGCTGTAAAAAACATTATCCCCCCGTCAAAATCATATTCCTGTTGCCCGTATCTGAACTTTCCATCCACGTTTCTTTTAATGGACACGGTGTAAAAATCAAATGTCAATGCCGTTTTCTCAATGTCTGCATAATTCATTTTTGAATAATCCGCCACGCTAATCAACGGATGGGCAGGCTGCGGCAACCCTCTCAGACGGTGAAACGCTGTGATGGTTTTAACCCGGATGAGATTTGTATTTTTCATGCTGCAAAAATAATCTTCGTATTCTTTACCAGGGGCATTTACCGGTTTCAGGATTATACTCTTCACTGATAAATGATCCCGTGGGGCGGCTGCTGTCTTTAAGCGCATTTACGATCCTCATGGCTGCATCTTTCACAGTGCCCAGGCCTTGATGGCCATTGAAGTCGGTCTTTGTGTATCCGGGATCAACCATACGTATTTTAACGAGTGTATCACGTAATTCGTGCGCTAAGGTAACTGAGTACATGTTCAGTGCGGCTTTTGACGCGGAATAAACCGCAAATACGTTGGCATTTGCGTAGTATGGCCAGGTGGGTTCATTATGGAGCGTAAGCGACCCAATACTTGAACTTACATTGACGATACAAGGTTCGGTGGATTTTCGCAACATATCAAGGAATATTTGCGTCGTCCGGACTACACCATACAGATTGGTATCGAAAACGGTCTTCCATTCGTCAATACCTGCCGTAAGTGCCGTTTGTGGTAAGTTGCCGGCAATTGCCGCATTGTTGATCAAAACGTCTAATACATCTGTTTTTTTGCTGATTTCGGTGTGAGCGTTTCGTACAGATTCGTCCTGGGTAATATCAATTTGTACAACCTCGAAGTTGTCTAGTCCGGATAAAGTCAATTGCTTCGATGCCTCCAGCCCTTTTTGTAAATCGCGACATCCGAGATAAACATAGAATTCCTGTTGCAGCAGTTGCCTTGCCGTCTCAAAACCAATGCCTTTATTGGCGCCTGTAATTAAAACTGATTTCATTTGCGTTCATTTATTTTTGGTAAACGCAAAATTCGACATAAGCGGAAAGGCCCGTTTAGCCGAAATGACTTTTGGTTTAGCCGTAATCGCCGACCTGTAGCACAAATTTGCTTCCTCTTTTGTAAGCTTCCATTATCGGTTACAGCAGTAATAGCAGCCCCCTGCTGTCAGGTAAGACTATTGCATATATTTACGAAAAGAGATTGTGTAGCCCGCGCTATCCGCCATTTAAACGAATTTCGGCACGTCTGTATCCACAAAAGAGCACGTAAGATTAACAGGAGAGTAGCGCGGTGGTTTTCGTGGCTAAAGATTAGTTTAGCACCTCAAAAAAAATCGAAACCGATATGATAGACTTTCCCAATGGACTGACAATCCGCGACGGTATAAAGTACGTTACCCTGGCTTCTTTAATCTTACTATCGCAATCCTGCAGCGATGATGACAGCCAAACACTAAAAGACACTACCGCGCCTCAGGTAGCATTCACAGATTTGACCGACGGGCAGAACGTTTGGGGCACCGTTACGGCGGCTGTAAATGCCTCGGACGATCAAGGCATCGAAAAAGTAGAAGTATACGTCGACGGCACGTTGTTCAGCACCCTCACCGCCGCACCCTACACACTATCGTGGAATACTACATCGACCGCCGACGGCCAGCACACCGTCAAGGCGGTTGTAACTGATAAAGACGGTAACACCGCCGACAAGGCCGTAACCGTGACGGTACAAAATACGCTGGTAACCATCACCATCAAATCGGAGATGCTTGCGGCAGGCGAGCGCGGGTTCGTGTTTCTTTCGGGACCCGATGGAAAGCTCATTACCGCGACCGAATATCAGAATGGACAGAAGCTTACGCTCAAGGCCGACGCCTACAACGAGAAAGATTTCTTCCTGACAGAAGTGTTTATCGAAAGTAATAATTATGTAAACGCACGTACGTATAGCCACTTCGCACGCAATAGCACCTGGACATTGACCGACTTCTCTTCCATCGACCCGGATCCATCTCCGGCTATCGGAAGCACCACGCTCAATTTCAGCAACGCCGCTGCTCAAACCGAATATTTCATGGTGTCCAACGGCGGCAGCACATCCGCCTCGTCGGACATAGCGCAATCACTCATATCTCTTAGTAGAAGCCCTAGTAAGCTTTACGTCACAAAATATTCACCGGGAAGTTTCATACCACTGGCATACAACCTGTATTCTAACCTGACAGTAAACGGCACAAGTAACATAAACCTGGCTGCGGTAACCAAAGCGCTGACGAAAGGGGCCGTATTGGTTCCCGAAAATACAACGTCCATGGCTTTCTCGATCAAGGCATATCCCGTTGCCAACGACTTTTCAGAATACTATACGCTAAACTCGACCTACTTCTCCGCTGGCGACGCCCCCGTGCCTGCCGGACAGACGATCGACTACTATTACCCCGGCGCCGCCTTTGCTGCATACAGTTCAATGCTGGAAGCCGAAAGCGATGAGCGTAGCATAATACGTTATACAAACCACGGAAGCTCCATAACCGCATCATCAGATCTGTTCACATACAATTCAAACTTCAAATTTGCCAACAACACCATTACATATTCGGTATCGGGCGACTGGGACGTAGCAGGTATATACTTCGAAGGCTCAAAAAGTTTATGGTCCTACATTCTGACAGCCGGTGAAAACCAGGTTATTCCCTCATTGCAGGTTCCATCTCTGTTGAACAACTGGAACTTCCCGGGGCTTGATCGTCCCGAAGAAGTTAACTTCATTAACTTCGAAACCATAAACGGATACAGCGCACTTCTTGACTACGGTCGGAGCTCAACCTACGGATGGGACGAATTGCTCGACAAACATATCGGATATACCGAAGTGATTGCCAATGTTCCCGCTTCCAATGGGAGGACACAGAAAGGTAAAAACAAGCACAAAGGCTTTACGGCTAAATAATACAACCCTGCGTACGAAAAGAGAGGCGAAAAGATGTCTCTCTTTTCGTATAGAGAGGGAGTTCGAAGCTACTTTCGTAAAAAGATCCAGTTCCTCCCCGGAAGCAATACCCCGTTTTTTGAAGCGATCCTCTACGAATAAAAAG
>Ga0065165_1002268_pt1 | contig 16967 bp, 18 predicted proteins | sample AraplaMF_Cvi_mMF_FD_63813 | JGI IMG/M metagenome (GOLD analysis project Ga0065165, IMG submission 63813) | Arabidopsis root microbial communities from the University of North Carolina, USA - plate scrape MF_Cvi_mMF (version 2) (version 3) | ecosystem: Host-associated > Plants > Roots >...
CTCGATGCCAATGAGAACCCATATCAGTCACCCTATAACCGCTATCCCGATCCGCTACAAAAACGGGTTAAGGAAAAACTCGCCGAACTCAAAGGCATTGCACCCGAACAGATCTTCCTGGGCAACGGAAGCGATGAAGCCATCGACCTGCTGATCCGCGCGTTCTGCGAGCCAAACGAAGATTCCATACTCATTACCGATCCTACGTATGGCATGTACGCCGTATGTGCCGAAGTAAACGCGGTAAACGTACAACAAGTACTGCTTACACCAGATTTCGACCTCGACCTCGAGGCCTTTCCCAAAACATTCGACGCGACCACCAAAATCATATTCCTCTGCAGCCCCAACAACCCCACGGCAAACCTCTTTAGCCGCGAAACAATAGTAGAAGTATTGAAGCGCTTCTACGGTCTGGTGGTGGTCGATGAAGCCTATATCGATTTTGCCAAAAGCAAAAGCTTTATCCACGAACTCGAAAAATATCCGAACCTCGTAGTACTGCAAACCTTCTCAAAAGCATGGGGACTTGCCGGGCTGCGTCTCGGAATGTGCTTCGCCTCCGAAGCCGTTATATCCATACTCAACAAAATAAAGCATCCGTACAACGTCAACATCCGTACGCAGGAGCTTGCGCTGGACGCGCTGGAAAACGCCTACCGCAAAGACATCTGGGTAGATGAAATTCTGGAACAACGCGATAAACTGGTAAAAGCACTTAAGACACTGCGTATAACCGAAAAAGTATATCCGTCAGACGCCAACTTTATACTCGTGCGCGTAAAAGAAGCACTGGGTACGTATCAGTACCTGATGGACCAAAAGATCATCATACGCGACCGTTCGCGCGTAACGCTGTGCTACAACTGCCTGCGCATAACCATCGGCACACCTGAAGAAAATGAACGCCTCATTCAGACCCTGAAAGACCTCTAAAACAAGAACCTCAGCACCGACAACACAACATGAAAAGGAAAGTATTATTCATAGACCGCGACGGAACCCTTATTCTCGAACCACCCGATGAGCAAATCGATTCACTCGAAAAGCTTGAATACTATCCGGGCGTCTTCGTACCCCTGGCAGCCATCGCAGCGGCAAACACATTCGAGCTCGTTATGGTAACCAACCAGGACGGACTCGGCACCGACCGTTTCCCGGAAGACACCTTCTGGCCGGCTCACAACAAAATGATGCGTACGCTCACCAACGAAAACATCGTCTTCTCAAAAGTCTTCATCGACCGGTCCTTCCCACACGAAAACAAACCTACCCGTAAACCAGGTACCGCCATGCTTACCGAATTCCTCTCGGAAGACTATGACCTGCCCGGCTCTTACGTTGTCGGCGATCGTATCACAGACGTCATCCTTGCCCGTAACCTCAACGCAAAAGCTATCCTGATAAACGACGGCAGTCTGCAACAAAAGGTAAAAGACGAGGGACTCGAACCCTGGTGCGCGCTCATAACCACACGGTGGGAAGAAATTCGCACCTTCCTGCTGAAGCCGGCACGGAAAGCCCGCGTACAGCGAACAACCAAAGAAACCGACATCATAGTCGAAATCAACCTCGACGGCAACGGCGCATCGTCCATACACACCGGCCTCGGCTTCTTCGACCACATGCTCGACCAGCTGGCACGCCACGGAAACATCGATATTCACATCGCCGTGAAAGGAGACCTGCACATCGACGAACACCATACCATCGAAGACACCGCGCTCGCATTAGGCGAAGCCTTCCTCAAAGCACTCGAAGATAAACGCGGCATCGAACGCTACGGCTTCTGCCTGCCCATGGACGATTGCCTCGCGCAAGTAGCCATCGACTTCGGCGGACGACCCTGGCTCGTATGGGACGCTCCCTTCCTACGTGAAAAGATCGGCGACATGCCAACCGAAATGTTCCTGCACTTCTTCAAATCCTTCTCCGACACATCAAAGTGTAACCTGAATGTAAAAGCAGAAGGCACAAACGAACACCATAAAATCGAAGCCATCTTTAAAGCGTTTGCCAAAGCCATCAAAATGGCCGTAAAACGGGAAGGCAACCAACTACCCAGCACCAAAGGCGTGCTGTAAGCCAACACCAAGCGTATAAAATCATGAACCTCGCCATCATAAAATATAACGCAGGCAACATACAGTCCGTATCCTTCGCACTGGAACGGCTGGGCATCAGCTTCAGCATCACCGACAATCCGGAAGAAATCCGGAAAGCCGATAAAGTCATTTTCCCCGGCGTCGGCGAAGCCAGTACAACCATGCAATACCTGCGCGACAAAAAGCTCGATAAACTCATCACCAGCCTCAAACAACCCGTACTGGGCATCTGCCTCGGCATGCAGCTTATGTGTCGCTTCTCTGAAGAAAACGACGCCACATGCCTGGGCATCTTCGATGAAACTGTAAAGCGTTTCCTCCCGCAGCCCGATAAAAAAGTGCCTCATATGGGATGGAATAAACTCGACGTAAAACCCTCGTGGCTCGACCCTGCGTTGAACGATCAGCACGTATACTTTGTACACAGCTACTACGTGCCCGTAAACCCGTTCACCGTAGCCGTCACAGATTACACCGTTCCCTTCAGCGCAGCCATGCGCAAAGACAACTTCTTTGCCGCACAGTTCCACCCCGAAAAGTCTGCCGCCGCAGGCGAAAAAGTACTTCAAAGTTTTATCTCACAACCCTGACACCATGCGCATAATACCTGCAATAGACCTCATCGATGGCAAGTGTGTACGCCTTACCCAGGGCGACTATGACCAAAAGAAAATCTACCATGAAGACCCGCTCGAAGTAGCCCGATCGTTCGAAGCAGCCGGCATACACTACCTGCACCTCGTTGACCTCGACGGCGCCAAGGCCGGCAAAGTAACCAACTGGAACGTCGTAGAAGCCATCACCGCCAACACATCGCTGGCGGTAGACTTCGGTGGCGGCATCAAAACACAAACCGAAATAGAACGGCTACTTACACTCGGCGTAAAACAGGTAAACCTCGGCAGCATAGCCGTAAAACAACCCGACCTTGTAGCCGGATGGATTGACAGCTTTGGCGCAGACAAGATCATCCTTAGCGCCGATGCCAAAAACGAAAAAATAGCCATTGCCGGTTGGCAGGAAGACTCCAGCATCGGCCTTGAAGACTTCATCGAAGACTATGTGGCCAAAGGCATCGAATACATCACCTGTACCGACATAAGCACAGACGGTATGCTCACCGGCCCCAATACCGCACTCTACAAAAAGCTATTGACGAGGTTCCCAAACATCAAACTTATAGCAAGCGGTGGCGTAAGTGGCCTGGCCGATCTGGTTAGCCTGCGCGAAACCAGGGTAAACGGTGTAATCATCGGCAAAGCCATCTACGAAGGCCGTGTAACGCTCAACGAACTCTCCACCCTTGCCTGATTCATCATGCTTACCAAACGAATAATTCCCTGCCTCGATATAAAAGACGGACGCACCGTAAAAGGCGTTAACTTCGTAAACATCCGCGATGCCGGAGACCCCGTAGAATTGGGATCACGATATGCCCAGCAGGGTGCGGACGAACTTGTCTTCTTAGACATATCGGCAACCAACGAACAGCGTAAAACATTCGCCTCACTGGTCAAAGAAATCGCCCGCCACATCAACATCCCATTCACCGTAGGAGGTGGTATATCTTCCGTGGCCGACGTTGCGCCATTACTCGAAGCCGGTGCCGATAAAGTAAGTATAAACTCAGCTGCCGTTCGCAATCCGGGCCTTATCGATGACCTGTCAAAAGCCTTCGGCGCACAGTGCATCGTACTCGCCATCGACGCCCGTACAATAGATCAGCAATGGATCGTACACACACACGGTGGTAAGAACCCTACGGAAAAAGAACTCCTGTCATGGGCGCATGAAGCGCAGGAACGTGGCGCGGGCGAAATACTGTTTACCAGTATGGATAACGATGGTACAAAAAGCGGTTTTGCCCTCGGGCCGCTAAGCCGGCTCAACCAACAATTGCAAATACCCGTAATCGCATCCGGCGGTGCCGGCACCATGAGCCATTTCAGCGACGCCTTCACACAAGGTGGAGCCGATGCAGCACTTGCCGCCAGCATATTTCACTTCGGGGAAATCAGTGTCCCTGAATTAAAGACCTACCTGAAACAACAACAAATCAACGTCAGACTTTAACCTATGGCGCCGGCATCGTAGCTTTACCGTAAACGATAACCTACATCCCGGCACCATACTGTATATCATGAGCGAACTTCAGATAAACTTCTCCAAGTTAAACGGCCTTGTACCGTGCGTCGTACAGGATGCCCGTACACAACGAACACTTATGCTGGGCTTCATGAACGAAGAAGCATACCGGAAAACGCTTCGCGAAAAACGGGTAACATTCTTTAGCCGGTCCAAACAACGCCTCTGGACAAAAGGAGAATCATCAGGAAACTACCTTGACGTAGTGAACATCCTGCTGGACTGCGATCAGGATACCCTATTGATAAAAGTTAATCCCAAAGGCCCCGTATGCCATACCGGTGCCGATACCTGCTTTAACGAAAAGAACGATACCTGGGATCTCAACACATTGGAGCAACTCGTGGCAGACCGTAAGCAGAATCCCAAAAAAGGATCATACACCAACAGTCTGCTCGACGCCGGCATCAACAAAGTAGCGCAAAAGGTCGGCGAAGAAGCAGTAGAACTTGTTATCGAGGCCAAAGACAACAACAAAGAACTGTTTTTGGGAGAAGCCGCCGACCTCATGTACCACTACCTCGTACTGCTTACCGCCAAAGGCTATACCCTGGCCGAAGTGCTGGACGTACTCAAAAAACGCCACGCGAAATAATTTTTATAGCCGCCGGGTGATCTTTTTCCGTTTATAAGCACATAGAAGTAAAAGGCAACGATTATGGTTCTTGAAATGGAAACAGTCACCACAACGCCACGAACCGAAGAAGCGCGTTTTACAGACACGTATACGCGCGTCTTTCCGGTAGTGGCACGATTCATCAGCAAAATGAATGGCTCCTTCCAGGACGCCAAAGACATCTTTCACGACGCACTCATCATCTTCTACGAAAAGCAGCAACAACCAGAGGCACAACAATACCGCTCCGAAGAAGCGTACATTGTCGGCATCGCCAAACACCTCTGGCTTCGCAAGCATAAAGCCGACCGCGAACAGGTAGCCCTCGATGCATTCGAAGCTACCCTCGCCATACCGCCCGACTACTTCCTGCAGCCCGGGCAAAACAAAATCCTGCGCATACTCCAGCATACCGGCCAGCACTGCATGAACCTGCTACAGGCATTCTACTACGATAAAAAATCCATGCAAACCATCGCCGCGCAATTCAACTATACCAACGTGCGCACGGCAACCGTTCAGAAATTCAAATGCCTTGAAAAAGTAAGAAACCTCATCCGTCAACATTCCATTCGCCATGAAGATCTCATCGACTAGCTTTCGACAAATCGAACAATACGTGGCAAACGAGTTGACGCCCGGTAACCGCTTGCTCTTCCAGGCACGGTTAATTCTCGATCCCGCTCTGCGACAAGCCGTGGCACTACACCGGCAAACGCTTATACTCACAAAAGCCTATGCGCGGGCACAACAACGAAAGCAGTTGAATACATTACACCAGCAACTGTTTGCCCATCCAACACAGGAGCTCAGGCAAACCCGATCCCTCTTCTCCAGGTAAACCATAAACTTTAGGGCATACCCGCTACCCGTATACAAATACTGGGGAGAGGTCGAACCACGCCCTTTATAACCCGACATTTAAACCACAAACGATATGACTCCTACAGCCAGCGTAATTCCTATGGTGATCGATAACAGCGGCTATGGCGAACGCGCCTATGACATCTACAGCCTTTTGTTAAAAGAACGAATCATATTCCTCGGAACGGCAATCGACGACGCCGTGGCCAACGTAATCGTAGCACAACTACTCTACCTCAACAGCCTCAACCAAACCCAGCCGATAAACCTGTACATCAACAGCCCCGGTGGCAGCGTCTACGCGGGCCTCGCCATCTACGACGCCATGCAGATGATACAGGCACCCGTATCAACGGTAGCCGTAGGCGTAACCGCCAGCATGGGCACGGCTCTGCTCACCGCCGGCCAGAAAGGAAAACGATACGCGCTACCCCACGCCACCATACACATGCACCCCACCGGCGGCGGCGCCAAAGGCTACACCGAAGACATACGCATCGCCACCCGCGAGCAGGAACGTGTACAGGCCCAACTCTTCCACCTCATGGGCAAACACTCCGGTCATACTTGGAAAGAAATCGAAGAATACTTCATCCGCGACCGCTACCTCAACACGCTCGAAGCCCAACAATTCGGCCTCATCGACGAAATCCTCGGCGACACCAGCAACATAATCTCTCCCACCCTACCCGAATTCGCCATCACCTTCCCCGCTCCCATCCCCGCTCTCCCATCGAACTAGTCATAAAAAACACCGGAGCACTCTCGCACCCCGGTGTTTTTAATATATTCTCCTCCGCACTCACACTTACTCACCACATCCCTACCCCACACTCTTCGCCTCTCGTCCTCACACTCACACTGATTCACCACACCCCAACCCCACACGCGCACCCTTCGCCTCTCGCGTTGCACCCGCCATAGCTTTAGCGACTGCGGGCTCACTCTCGCGCTGTCATACCCCCTGCCTTCGGATAAATCTTCAGATACGACAACCGATACGTCACCGTACGTTTACCATCGACCACAGAATACTCTCCATCGATAAGATCAGACGATTCGATTGTCATTGAAAAACTAACCGTAGCCGCATTCGGCTCAACGTGTTTATAAATAACGCCACGCCCTTCAGCCAACCGGGTTAACTCACCCACGATCGGATACCGGCTAGGATCGCGGTAGCTCATAGACACCTCGATATAATCACTTACATTACTGGGTTTATTTCGCATAATCGCCACGCGCGCGTAGTTATCTTTACGCTCTACCACCTTCTCGCGTTCGCGTTTCGACAAAAACGGCGTCGACTTCTTCGTAATCACACACGAAACCGAGTAAATCCCTTCCAGATCGTCTGTTGTGGGCTCCTTGTCGAGATAGCGCTGCAGCATATCCTCAATGCTGATTTCCGGATACGGGATTTTGCGAAGTGGTTTCTGGGAACGCGGCTGCGCGCCGACAAGGCCATAAAAAGCAAAAACAAGTATAAAAAGGGCGAGTAAAGACCTTAGTAGCATAGGCACCAATTTAACCGTAATAAAACCGCAAATCCCGTTCCCGATTATCTGCCGTTCAGCAAAATAACGCTGTCAAAAACGGATATCCTGATACACCCCGCCCGTGCTGGTGCGGCAGGACAACTTCCCACGAAGCGCCTCGGGTTTAAGAAGCGACTTCCCGAGCAGCATACGCACGCATTCCTGAATACCTTCGGTTATCGACGGGTGAGGGTGAACACATTCCGCCAGTTCTTCAACACCCTTGTCCATCGAAATAAGCAACGCCACGGCCTGTATGGCGCTGGAGGCATGATTGCCAATGATCTTCAGACCAAGAATTCGCATATCGGCATCGTTCGTAACCAACAGCTTGATAAAACCTTGCGTATTACGTTTTGCTACCGCGCGGGCAATACAGCTATAGTCAAGCGTTACAACTTTATAATCTACCCCCTTTTCACGGGCCTGCGTCTCGTTCATACCCACGCCGGCCACCTCGGGATTCAAAAACATAATCGTACTGATATTCTCATACACCAGCTTCCGCTCCGGGTGACCAAACATCTTCTCCACCGCATGGCGCCCCTCAAGCTCTCCCACATTCACCAGCGATATATCGGCCGTGATATCGCCAACGGCATAGATATTCGAAATATTGGTCTGCGTATCTTCGCCTTCAATACCCCGTTTGGAAATACTGATCTCCACCTGGTCATCCCACAGATCTTCGTAATTGGGCACACGTCCTACCGATATCAGGGCTCGGGCAACATTGAAGATCTCCTTACCACCGTCGGTATACTCCAGCTCATACTCTACACGCTCATGCCTGATCTCCATGCGTACCAGGCGTGAATTGCGGTGAATCAGTACGCCGCTGTTCTCCATATTCCGCTCGATCACCGAAACAATGTCCTCGTCTTCAAAAGGAAGAATACGGTCGCCTTTGTCGATCAGGTGCACCTTCGTTTTACCGAAGCCCGAAAAGATAGTAGCATACTCACAACCAATTACACCGGCACCAACGATCACCATACTTTCCGGAAAGTCTTCCATGCGCTCTATGCCATCGCTCGTCATAACGATCTTCTCGTCAATGGGTAGCTCAGGCAGGTATCGAGGCCGGCTGCCGGTAGCCAGAATAATCTGGTCGGCCCATACCACCTCGCGGTCATAGCCACCACGGTTCAACTCCACCTCGTTCTGGCTTATCAGGCGGGCAGAAGCACGCACAAAAGTCAAAACACCCTCGGGCAGCGATTCACAAAGACGATAAAGATGCTCCTCCAGCAACGACTTACGCTCTTCTACGGCCTGAACCACCTCGGCCTGCATCTCCTTGTAGTTAATGCTGGGCACCTCGATATTATAACGCCGCAGGTTTTTCCGAAAAGAAGCCGTATCACGCGATAGCTCCCACCATGTTTTAGACGACAACGCGCCGTTTGTTATACCGGCGCCGCCAACGGCTCCCTTTTCAATAAGTAAGGTTTTCTTCCTGAAATCCAGTGCGCGCATGGCTGCGGCATAGCCCGATGGTCCGGCTCCGATAACAACCAGATCGTATTTCTTCATAGACAGAGCAAACAAATACTGTTTCTATAACAAGGTACAATTTACCCGCGAACCCCAAAAGCTATTTTAACAACGGCAAATGAATACCCGCAACCATACAACGCACACTGCCTCCTCCATACGTCTCGATCGTCTTAACCGCCAGCGGAATCATTTCGCCAAACCGCGTCAACGCATGAATCTGACCCGGCAAAAGACTCGTAAAAGCCTGTTCGGATACCAATATACCCGTATCGCCACTGGGTAACGCCACCTCGAACATATTCCCCGCAAATCGACGCATCTGCTCAAAGCTTATCGCTATCACCGTCCTGCCCGTTGCCGCAAAGGCATCCAGCAAAACGTCCTGATCCCCCTCCGAACGTATCGCATCCAGACAGATCACGGCAAAACGACTGCCCAGACACAACACCACATTCGTATGATAAATCGCCCGACCTTGCTCGTCAGTGGCATCGAACATAACCACCGTATAGCCCAGCCGTCCCGCAACCTGCCGCACCACCGTTTCATGCGTACGTAGTGAACGGCATGCGTAAATAACCTTATTCAGGTGATCAAAGACCATACTGCCCGTACCTTCCAAAAACATCCCGCGGTCTTCATGCGCACGTAGATCGATAACCTCCGCAACGCTGAACGTCTTCCCGACCGCATCCACAATATCCTGCCGGCGCTCGAACCGGCGATTTACCGCTTGCATGGGGTACAACACGACCTGTCCCGACGGATGGAAACTTATCCAGTTGTTCGGAAAAACAGCATCGGGCTTAGCCGGCTCTGACGTATCGTCAAAAATAAGCGTGCGAATACCGTACTGATGAAGTTTTTCAACCATACCATCAAATTCCTGCCGGGCTGCATTTGCGACATCGTTTCTATCGTGCGCATCCGTTTGCTGAAAAACATTAGTTGCCGAAGTCTCCTCGTTGAATCCAAAAGCTGCTGGCCGTACCAACAGCAGCGTGTGCGGTGCCTGCGTATTCATGTACTACATTTCTTTTACAATCCTGACTATTCGGGCATAATTACTTAAATTTGGGCAGGTTTCAAGCAACCGTGAAACGATACCTCATAACTTTATTTCATCCCATTCTCTACGCCGGAGTTCGTTTCGCAAAACATCCATCCGAACGGCGCAGCATTATACTGACCAACAGTATCAGCCTGATCATTGCAGGCGCAGGGCTTATCCTCGCAATCCTATACTACCTGTGGTATGGTCCAAACAGTAATGCCGTTGCCATTCCGCTTATCGCATTACTATCGCTTACACCCGTAGTCCTCAACTGCATCGGGCGGTACATCGTAAGCAGAGGGCTGCTCTGCCTCTTCATACCGCTCGCAACGACTGGCCTGTCGGTTTTCTCCAAAGTAATCCATTACACCGACGGGAAAGAGCTTGACTACTACACCTTCCGATTCATCATTCTAAGCGGTGGCGTTTTACCCGCCATCCTGTTCTCGTTTCGAGAACGAAAGCCACTCGCGTTCCTTAGCTTCGCATGCTTCATGATCCTCATGCTGCACGATCCCATTCACACCGCCTTTCATGTACCGCTCAAACCCGGATCGCCAGGTTACTCAAACTATGCCTTCACCAACATCGTTGTAGCCTTAAGTTGGTTCATGATCTATGGCGCAATCTCATTCCTCAAAAGGCTCTCTGAACACAACGAAGACCGCGCTGAAAAACTAATCGAACGCCTGCAACTCATAAACACGGAACGCGTCGAAACCAACAACGAGATCGCCGCGCAAAACCAGGAAATACAGGCACAGGCCGAAAACCTACACCAGAATCAAATAAGACTACGAGAAGCCTTCATCGTAATCGAACAGCAAAAAGACCTGCTCCTTAAACAGAATCAGAACCTCTCGACCGAACTGGTTGAGAAAAACGCCACCCTCGTAGAAACCAACAACGAGCTTATCAAACACAACAACGAGCTGCGACAGTTTTCCTACACCGTATCGCACAACTTGCGAGGTCCCGTTGCCAGCCTTCTCGGGCTCATCAACCTTATCGATGCCGCGTCGTTACCACGCGAGCAAAACGAAATATTCGATCACGTCCGCATCTCGGTAGACCGTCTCGACAACATCATCCGCGACCTGAATAAGATCGTTGACATACGGCATGAAATCTTCCAGATCCGTCAGAAAATAAACCTGAATGAAGAAATAAAGTTCATCCGGCTTATACTCGAACGTGAACTGAAAAACCACCGCGTAGAACTAATCGAAAACGTTGCATCCCTCCCCGACATCTACTCGGTAAAGCCCATGGTGCAAAGCATACTGTATAACATCATCAGTAACGGCATCAAATACAGATCACCCGAACGCACACCCGTTATCACAATCAACGCGCAGGAAACCGACAAATATTATATACTTGAAATAGAAGACAACGGCCTGGGTATAGATCTGAAGACACACCAGAGCAACCTGTTCAAACTATATAAACGATTCCACCTGCACACCGAAGGGAAAGGACTTGGACTATACCTCGTAAAATTACAATGCGAGGCACTGGGTGGACATATCGAAGTAGACAGCGAACTCAACAAGTTCACCAAATTCCGCATCTTCCTGCGCAAGCCTCTCAACGTGCAAATGCAGATTCTGGCCGATAACACACATGCCCGGATCTTCTACGACGCCACCATCAATGCCACCGGTGTAATCTGGAATGGCCCCGTAACAACTGAAGAATACAAAGAAGTATTCACCAAATGCTTCGACTTCTTAACAGCATACAACACTCCCAACTGGATAGCCGACATGTCCCAGCAGGGATACATTGAAAACGATGCCCGGCAGTGGCTCTTCACAACCATCATCCCGGAAGCCGCACGCAACGGACTGAAACGTATTGCATTTATCAACAAGCACCAGGACACACGCGAAAGCGTATACGTATTCCAGATACAGGAGCTTCTTCAACGCCTGGGCATGCAATACAAATCTTTCTCTACCTTTGAGAAAGCGTTCGACTGGATTCTGGAAGAAAACCAGAAAGCGTCGATGGCCAAAACTCACGTATGATCGACCAACTCGTCCACCTCGATAAAGAACTGTTTCTGTTCCTCAATAGCCTGCACACGCCGTGGCTGGATCAGATCATGTTCTACCTGTCCCAAACCGTTGTTTGGATTCCCTTCTACGCCGCACTGCTGTACCTGATCTATAAAACATATCGCTTACAAAGCTGGAAAGTAGTGATCGGCATCGCACTGGCCATAACACTGGCCGATCAAACAGCAAGTGCCCTCATGAAACCCTGGTTCGCCCGCCTGCGTCCCTCGCATAACCCCGAATTCGACGGAATGATACACACCGTTAACGGATACCTGGGCGGACAGTTCGGTTTTGCCTCCAGCCACGCATCCAACACCTTTGCCGTAGCCATGTTCTTCTTTCTTCTTTTCCGGCAAACCCATAAAGCCTTCGCAGCCATGTTCCTGTGGGCTACCCTGGTAACCTACACGCGCATCTACCTCGGCGTACATTATCCGGGCGATGTTATAGCAGGCGGACTGATCGGATTGGTCGCAGGATATATCGGCTATTATGTTACACAGTACTTAAAGCCGCAGCCCCGCCAGCTCAATCCCACAACTGAAACTCCATAAAAAGCGAATATAGCCCTACGCTTTGCCCATCAGGCGCTTCACATACTTGCCAATAATATCGAACTCAAGGTTCACCGTATCGCCTGCACGAAGCTGATGAAATCCGGTATGCTCGTAGGTATACGGAATAATCGCCACTGTAAATCCGTTGTCTCGCGAATTGAAACACGTCAGGCTCACACCATTCACCGCGATCGATCCCTTCTCTACCGTCACGTTTCCCAGAGCCGGATCATACTCAAAATCGAAAAGCCAGCTTCCTCCCTCGTCGCGAACAGACGTCACCACCGCCGTCTGATCCACGTGCCCCTGAACAACGTGGCCGTCAAAACGACCATTGCTCAACATACAGCGCTCCAGATTCACCGCATCACCAACTTCCAGCTCGCCCAGGTTCGATTTCTGTAGCGTCTCCTGAATAGCGGTAACCCAATGATACGCCCCATCTGTCTTCACCACGGTAAGACACACGCCGTCGTGCGACAAACTTTGATCAACCCGCAGCTCACCCACCAGCGAACTCTTCACCTTAAAATGACGGTTCGTACCCTCGTCCTGAATGCCCTCAACAATGCCGGTTGATTCTATAATACCTGTAAACATAGATTCTGATCGTTTTAATAGGGTTGTACCCGAAAACCGGTCTTTCCCGGTCAAAATTATCCAAAGAATGCTTTCCCGCGAAGAATATAATTTTGGTTTATTTTATAAACCAGTTTATATTTAATCCATACAATCACTTAAACATCTTATAAACACCCTATTACCCAAAACTCGCCTCCCATGAAACCCGAATCACCTAACCTGTCTGCCGAACAAAGTCTTGACATCATTACCTCCATGATCCGGCAAGCCAAAGGCAACGCCCGGAAAAACAGCTTCTACTTCCTGCTATGGGGCTGGGTGGTGGCGCTGGCCAACCTGGGTATGTTTACCCTGGGACAGCTCGGTTACCCACGGCCGTACATCGTGTGGTTCATCACCATACCCGCATGGATACTTAGCGTATACCGGGGCTTCCGCCAGAACCGCGAAGACCAGATACACACCCACCTCGACAGCGTGAGCATCGCCCTGTGGGGCAGCTTTGCGCTGTGCATCTTCACCATCATCGGATTCGGATTCAAAATCAACTTCCAGATCAACCCCATAATCCTGCTCGTATCTACAATCCCCACCGTAGCCTCCGGAGTAATACTACGCTTTAAGCCACTCATCGTAGGCGGCGTGTTGTTCTGGATTCTGGGTATACTATGTTTCCTCGTGCCCGCCAGTTTCCAGCCGCTGGTAGGCGCTGTAGCCATCACCACGGGCTACATCATACCCGGATACATGCTGCAGCAGAAACAAGAAGCATAATGTTCAAAGACCTCGATCCACTTCTTCACTCACAGCTGCGCCTCGCCGTAATGTCCATACTCCTCGGAGCGGAATCAGCCGAATTCACATACCTCAAAGAAAAAACCAACAGCACCGCTGGCAACCTCAGCATTCAGCTCGACAAACTCGCGGAAGCCGAATACATCACCATCGAAAAAACATATCGGGGTAAAAAGCCCCTTACAACATGCAGCGTCACGAAGAAGGGCATCAAAGCCTTTGAAGATTACGTAGCCGTACTCAAAGAATACATTCAGAAATAGAGCACAATGATCGACACCTACCCCCCCATATATGATAAAAACAACACTCCTCCTCACCCTCTGTGTAGCCGTAGCCACAACAACCTATGTGACTGGCCAGGCACCCGTGGTCACCGTGGCCTCTGCCACCACCACAAGTAACGACAAAATAGCTGCCCTGTCCCCCTGGATCGGCCACTGGAAAGGCGAGAGCCTCAGTCGCATGGGCCCCGGCGAAATGAAACGGTCAACCGTCGACGAACGCATCGAATCACGGCTCGAGGGGGCCATACTCCTCATCGAAGGCATCGGCAAAGCCACCGACGCCAAAACCAACCAGGAAACCATAGTCCACCACGCCCTGGCAGTCCTATCCTACGACCAGGCAGAACAGAAATACAAGTTCCGCTCCTACCTCGACAACGGCCGCAGTACAGACGCCTGGTTCAACGTTATTTCATCAACCCAATACCAGTGGGGCTTCGACACCCCCCGCGGCAAAATGCGCTATAACATCACCATAGACCCCGCAAAAAAGACCTGGACCGAAACCGGCGAATTCTCGTCCGACGATAAAACCTGGAACAAATTCATCGACATGACCCTAACCCGGGTAGACTAACCTCATCCTTCCAGCCCGCGTACCGCAATACCGGGCTGGAAGCTTTAACACCATATTACCATGAAAGCCGCCACCGAACGAAAAATCATCCGCTGGTTCCACATCCTCGCCTGCGTCCCCATCATGGGCTGCATCTATGGCCAGGTCACCCAGATCCCCCGCGCCATCTTCGCCGTCCGCTGGGCCATCTTCCCGGCCATCGTTCTCTCCGGTCTCTGGCTCTGGAAAGGCCACACCCTGAAAAGAGCCCTCACCCCGAACCAGCGTAAACCAGTCGTAAAGTAACCCCTCCTAATCCATCCCAGTTTATTAAGAGTTTATTGATTGTACCTGCAGTTGGTCATCCAGTTGAACATCGAGTTAACCATTCAGTTGATCACGCAGTTGAACATCCAGTTGATCCCCTGTTGAATAAAATCGACTCAACCGCAGGTACAATCAATAAACTGTATAAACTATACAGGTGGCACCAACCCAATCAAAACTAAACCGGCCCGCTGCTAGAGCATGGATAGTGTATGGAATCCATTTACGCATTTGTCATACAAAACCACCCTTTCAGGGGTCTGACACCTTTCTGCACAAAGACAGCACGTTCCCTCCTCTACTCTCCCAAGGGTCCAGGCCTTACTGTTCACCCAAACCGCTCGCGTTAACAAATTTCCTACTATCTTTCATTCATGGAATTTGGACGCGTAACTCCGGAAGAACTCGAAACTGTAGACTTCACACTACCCGCCGACCGGCCGGAGACCCTGCAGCTGCTAAAAGACAACAACTATAAAGGCAAACCCCAGATTTTTACCGGCTGCGCTAAATGGGGCCGTAAAGACTGGGTTGGAAAAATCTATCCGAAAGGCACCAAGGAAGCCAATTTTCTGTCACTATACGCCCAACACTTCAACTGCATCGAGCTGAACGCAACCTTTTACAGGATGCCCACCTTCAGCCAAACCCAGGCTTGGCGCGAAAAAGTCGGCTACAACTTCAGGTTCTGCCCCAAGTTCACCGACCAGATCACACACATGAAACGGCTCAAAGACGTAAAAGAACTGACCGACCGCTTTCTCGAAGGGATCTCAGGCTTCGGCAACACACTCGGACCGTTGTTCCTCATGCCGCACCCTGGTATGGCCCCAAAAACCATCGATACCATACAGGCGTTTGTCGAATCACTGCCCGACGATATCGAATTGTTTGTAGAACTCCGCCACACCGAGTGGTACGAAAATCAAAACGCCTTCAACGACCTCAGCCAGCGACTCACTAAAAGCAAAACCGGCATGGTGATAACCGATGCCGCCGGCCGTCGCGACTGTGTGCACATGCGCCTTACCACACCAGAAGCCTTTATCCGCTTCGTCGGCAACGGCCTGCATCCATCAGACTACACCCGCATCGACAACTGGGTACAACGCATCAAACAATGGATGACACGCGGCATTGAAAAAGTATACTTCTTCATGCACCAGCACGAAGAGCTGCACTCACCAGAGCTAATCAAATACCTTATCCAGGAACTGAACAAACACTGCGGAACAACCATACCCGAACCTGTATTCGTAGAACCCGAACCGGGGCTGTTTGATACTCCCAAAGCGCCCGGAATATCGGCAGAGAAAGCTTCAGCAACAGCGAAGAAAACCGCCGCTAAAAAGACTGCAAAGAAAACAACTGCTGCTCCGAAGAAGGCAATAAGCCGCAAACGCGGCGCATAACATTTGCCCCTCACAACACAGGAAACAAAAAAATAAGGCAGGGTTTTATCCCTGCCTTACTCAATTAAAAGTCAACTAACAATTAATAATTATCATTCTGCTTCAGTGTAGGCGTGCCATTGCTGTAGCTCTGATTGATAGCGTATTCTGGAATAGGCTGATACTTGTATCGATCACGGAATGTAGCTCCGCCGAGTGCCTGTTCACGACGCTTACCTTCAGTACTCAGGTAGTTGGTCATCACGTCTTTAACAATGTCCCACCGTACCAGATCGAAGAAACGATGCCCTTCCATAGCAAACTCCAGGCGACGCTCAAACTGAATAGCTTTTATCGCATACTCTTTGCTCGGGAAAGAAGGATATTCATTGATAACGTAGTTAGCGGCATTGCTGCCATCAGCATCTTTAACAAAATTCTCCTGTAGTGCCGCACGGCCACGAACCTCGTTCACATAAAACGCAGCTCCTGATCCGGCATCAAGAATATTCTGCTCGGCCAATACTTCCGCATACCAAAGCAATACGTCGGCAAAACGCAGCAGTGTAAAGTTCTCGGCCGAG
>Ga0065165_1002272_pt1 | contig 16947 bp, 14 predicted proteins | sample AraplaMF_Cvi_mMF_FD_63813 | JGI IMG/M metagenome (GOLD analysis project Ga0065165, IMG submission 63813) | Arabidopsis root microbial communities from the University of North Carolina, USA - plate scrape MF_Cvi_mMF (version 2) (version 3) | ecosystem: Host-associated > Plants > Roots >...
CCCCAGGGATTTGGGACAATGAGCTAAAGCTCGACTTCACAGCTTCGGGCCCATAGACGGCTCCAAGGAAGCCGCCGATCGGAACAAACGCGACCGCGCAGGCTCCAGCCCCGGGGCCACAAAATAGACTTGCCTCGGCGCCGGCCGCAGCACCGACCTCGCCGCCGGCCCATGACAGCCCCTGATCAACGCCTTCCGTCACCACGGCCTTTCCAAGGCTATCGCCCTTGCCCATCTTGCTCACTACATTGGCGCCGGCGTTCAACATTGTGGCGCGCTTTGAGATCTTCCCAAGATCGCTCGCTATCTGGCCGGCACCCGTTTTTTCCGCCACTTTTTCGCCAGCGTCCGCTATTTTGCCGACCAAGTCGCTTGCTGACGACACTTGATCGGCTTGGAGCACGATAACACCGCCATTATCGCTGGAGTTCAAGATGCTGCGGTCCGCGCCAAGCTTGCCGCTTGGGTCCGCCCTGTTTAGAGGATCATTCCCGACATAGGCATACCAGTTCAGCCCGTCGTCGTACCCCGTGGGGTCCGTCTGCATGAACCGCCCCAGGGTCGGGGAATAGGCCCGGGCCTTGTAGTGGTACAGGCCCAGTTCGGGCAGCCAGATCTGCCCCGTGTACTGGAAGAGCCCGCCGTTGAACGCCCCCGGCACGCCGTATTCGTCATAGGTGTTCCTGGTCGTGACCGCGCCCGCGTCGCTGGTGACGGCGATGATCGAGCCCTGGGGGTCGGCCAGCAGCCATTCGGCCGTGGTCGCGGCCCCGGTGTAGCGGGCCAGGGGCTCGTCGGTCCCCAGCCCGTGCACGTAGCGGCGCAGCAGGTTGTTGCCGCCGTCATATTCGCCGATCAAGTTCGGACCGTCGTAAAGATAGCGCGTCACCGCGCCGCCGACCGTGGTCGACTGGTAGAGCCGGCCCAGCGGATCGTAGACCAGGCTCGCCCCTTGCGTCGTGCCGCGCAGGCGGTTCTCGACGTCGTAGACCCAGGTCGTGGCGCCGTCCGAGGTCAGGTTCCCGCGCGCGTCGTCATAGCTGAGCGTGGTCGCGCCGGCGGTGGTCAATTGGTTCAGGCCGTTGGGCGTATAGGCGCGGTTGATCGTAGCCCCCCCGCCCCAGACGTAGGCGTCGTTGCCGGTCGTGCGGCTGGTGACCTGCCCCGCCGGATTGTAGAGGAAGCTATAGGCGACGCTGTCGGCCCCTCCGGGAACCGTCTGGGTCAGGCTCTGCAGGCGCAGGGCCGCGTCGTAGCCGTAGGTGGTGGAGACGCCATTGCCGCGCAGCAGGCTCGTGCGGCGCGCCAGGTTGTCATAGGTCAGCTCCGCGACCTTGTCGGAGGCGGAAGTGCTGCCTGCCCGGCGAATGAACTTCAGGGCGTCGGTGTTGTCGTACTCGTAGGTGACGTAGAAATCGCCCGGCCAGGTCAGCTGTTTGCGGCGCGATCCGGCGTCGTAGTCATAGCTGACCGTTCCCAGCGGCCCCGCCTCCGACTTCAGGCGGCCAAAACCGTCATAGGACAGGGTGATCGTGCGACCGCCTTCGGAGGCCGAGGTCTGGTGGCCGAGATTGTCGTAGCCGTAACTGTAGCTGGCGGCGGCCACGTTCGCCGTGGCCGAAACGATCTTGGTGATCTCCTGATTGAGGGCGTCGAAGGTCCTGGTGATCGTCCGGGCGTCGCGGCGCCGCCGCGAGGTCAGGTTCCCGCTGGCGTCGTAGGTATACTCCTCGTAGTCGGCCGGGTTATGGGCCCCGGCATGCGCCGTGGCCGACGGGTAATAGGTCCGCTTCAGGCGATCATAGGGATCGTATTCATTGAGCGTGGTGTTGCTTTCGCCGTCGGTCTGCGTCTTGAGCAGACCATTGTCGGTATAGGTGTTGGCCCGCTCGACGATCGGCTGGACGTCATAGCCCGCCGTCACCTGCTTGAGCTTGCCGTCGGGGAAGTATTCGTTGCGGGTGATCCGGTCGGGCCCCTCGGTTCCCGCCGTCCCCGCCTTGCAGGCCGGCGTCGTCTGGCCAAACTGCGTGGTGTTCATCCGCACCGCCGTGCATTCCAGCTCGCCCGTGGCGTAGTAGCTGTACTGCGTCAGGGCGTAGGCGGTCCCGCCGGCGCTGGAGGTCTCGCGGATCTTGCGCCCCATGGCGTCGTAGACGATGTCGACCTGCTTCAGCACGTTGAAATTGGCCCAGGCCGACGGCGTCACCGCCTCCGACTGCCAGGCTGGCAGCGTGCCCGTCTCGACGCGGGTCAGGCGTCCGACGGCGTCGTAGGTGTTGCGCGTGGCGCGGAACAGCAGCGATCCGCCGTCGTCGGGATCGGGCGTGATCGCGCCGACCAGTCGTCGCGCCGCATCGTAGCGATAGCCGGTCGTATAGGGGCTGGGCGAGGCTTGCGCCGCGGCGAGCGAGGGCGCGAAGACAGCCAGCATGGTCGTGCCCAGCAGGGCGGCGCCGAGGGTTCGGATCGACATGAGCGTTTCTCTTTCCTGAACCTTGGCGTTTACGGGCAGGACGCCAGGCCGGCGCGGGCGTTGGTCTCGGCGATCCTGTTGCCCTGGGCGTCGTAGGCGTAACAGACGCGCAGGGTGATCCCGTCGGCGGTCACCGCCTTGCCCCGCAGGAGCAGGTTGTTGGGCCCGGAGTCCGGCCCGTATTCATAGGTCGTGACGATCTCGTCGGCAGCGCCGCCAGCGCACGTCGTTCCCGTCGTCGCGGTGGTCTTGCAGGTGCGATCCTCGGACGGCAGCCAGATCGCGGGCTCGGCCGAATAGCCGCCGGAGGCGTTCTTCACCCAGGCCGTACGCTGGACATAGGCATGGCGGACGACGGCCGCGACGTTGGCGCTGTTGGCCGGACGGGTTTCGGTCAGCACGCCGCCATGGGTCTGGTCGTAGGTGAAGCTGGTCAGGTTGCCGTTGCCGTCGGCGATCGTCAGCGGCTTGTTGCAGGTGACCCGGTTCGTGCAGTCGCCAGACGGGAACGTCTTGGCGTCCTGGACAATGTCGGGATAGCCGCTGACGCCGGTCTTGCTGGGGCGGTAGACGTTGCTGGAGACGATTCCGCGAGGACTAAGATTGGCGAACCAGCGATTCTTCTCCGGCAGAAGAACACCGCTCAGTTGGCCTCCGTAAAAATAGGTCTCGTATTGTTTGCTGTTCTCGTCCCAGTACGCCTTTATCATGCCGTTCGTCAGAAAGAAGCTCTTCCCGTTCCCTGACGGATCGATCCAGCCTGTGCCGTCGTCCTGAAATTCCTCGCCCACCCCGCGTGCGTAGACGCAACTACAGCTGAAGGTCCAAACCGACCCGTCCGCCAGGGTCTGCTTGATAACCTCGTTGTTGCCGCCCGGCGTATATTCGAGCGTGTATTTGCAGGTCGAGGTCCCCGGATCGGTCAGGCAACTAAGAGCGCCGCCCCAGCCGTTATATTGATAGGAAGCCACGGCGCCGGTCACGCTGGTCGCGCTGGTCAGCCTACCGCTCGTATAACCGTAGCTGGTCTTGATCGCCGCCGAGGTGCAGGTAGTGCTGGTGGTCACATAGGCGACGGCGCGGTTGAACCCGCAGGCCGCGCTGACATTGCCGGCGCCGTCATAGTCGAAGACCAGCGCATAGCCCCGATTGCTGAAGACCGTCTTCAGGCGTCCGGAAGCGTAGGACAAGGTGAAAACGTCGCCGTTCGGCGACGTGACCGAGGTGACCTTCCCATCGGACGCCGAATCGAATCGGTACTTCACACCGTCCCGATCCGTGAACAGCATGACGCCGTTCTGGAGCTCCATCCGATGGCCTTCGTTGCCGTACGAGGGGTACCCGTCGCCCGTAGGATTGGCGGTGGAAACGGAATCGAAACTGTGCGTCTTGCGCCCCAAGACGACCTTCGTCGTCGGGGTTGGATTCATTCCACCTGCGCCGATGGTCATCGAGTAGCCCCACATGTCGAAATTGTGGGTCCAGCCGTAGCCGAAATAATGCTTCGTCCGTTCCGGGCCGCCGTAGAAGCTCCGCTCCAGCTTGAACGGGCCGATCGAAAAATCCTCGGTCGAATAGGTGAAGGTGGTGTCGGTCATGCTGACGCCGGTCGGGCTGACCATCACCACGTCGGGCGGCGTCAGCGCCTGCCGCGCCGCGGCGGGGGCGGCGAATCCCGTCGCCGCGGCCAGGGCCGAGACGGCGATTCGCGACAGCGCGCCGAACGCGTCCCAACGACCACGGCCCATCTTCAAAATCATGAATCGCCCCATCCCGAACGCAGATCGACAAGGGAAGCTTGGCCGCGCGAACCAGTCCGCGTCAACGGAATAGTACAACCTCAAGAACAGTTAATGGACGACGGCCCCAGCGCGTGGACGAGGGAGCGGACCTAGACACCTTCGCCCTATTCGCCGGGGCCATCCGTTGACGCCGGCTATGAAGCGGCGCACGGTCGTGTCAAACAAACGTTCGGGACGACGACACCATGGCCGACGGGCGCCAATATCCAGATGAACACGCCCGCGCGCGGTTCCACGCCATGGTCGACGGCACGCAAGAGGACTGGGCGATCATCGCCAGCGCCTCGGTGGAGTTCGGCCGCGACCTGCCCAAGCGCCTGATCTCGCACCTGCAACTGCTGCGGGGCGACTGCGGCGGCTTCGCCATCGACCGGCTGGATCACAGCCTGCAGACCGCCACCCGCGCCTTCCAGGACGGCCGCGACGAGGAATATGTGGTCTGCGCCCTGCTGCACGACATCGGCGACATCCTGGGCCCGCGCAACCACGCCGACATCGCCGCGGCGATCCTGCAGCCGTTCGTCTCCGAGCAGAACCACTGGATGGTGGCCCACCACGCCATTTTCCAGGGCTACTACTTCTTCCACCACCTGGGCCTGGACCGCGACATGCGCGACCAGTTCCGCGGCCATCCCAGCTTCGAGCACACCGCCCAGTTCTGCCACGTCTACGACCAGGAGGCTTTCGACCCGGCCTACGCGTCGATGCCGCTGGAGGCGTTCGAACCGATGCTGCACCGGGTGATGTCGACGCCGAAGCGATCGATCTATCTGCGCGCGAAGGACGGGGCGACGGCCTAGGGAGACGCGACCGTCCTTCGCGCTGCGTGGTCCTCGTCCTTCGACGGGCTCAGCATGAGGACCATGGATAGGCTCCGTCAGTCGAAAACCTCATCCTGAGCTTGTCGAAGGGCGAGGTTTTCGGTCTCCGGAGCTTAAGGTCGATCCGCGCTAGGCGGCGTGGCGCGCAGACGATCGGCGGGCGTCGCCGTTGATCTGAAACTGCGCCACCAAGCGCGAAAGCTCGCGCGACTCGTTGCTCAGGCTCCTGGCGGCGGCGGTCGCCTCCTCGACCATCGCGGCGTTCTGCTGGGTGACCTGGTCCATCTGGTTGACCGCGCTGTTGACCGCGGCCAGGCCGTTCGCCTGCTCGTGGGACGACGAAGCGATCCCGGAAATCAGGCCGTCGATCTCGGCGACCTTGGCGACAATGCCGCCCAGGGCCTCGCCGGTGTCGCCGACCAGCTTCACGCCCCGCTCGACATGGGCGCTCGACGTGGCGATCAGCGTCTTGATCTCCTTGGCGGCCTCGGCCGAACGCTGCGCCAGGGCCCTCACCTCCGACGCGACGACGGCGAAGCCTCGGCCGGCGTCGCCCGCGCGCGCCGCCTCCACGCCGGCGTTCAGCGCCAGCAGGTTGGTCTGGAAGGCGATCTCGTCGATCACGCCGATGATCTGGGTGATCTGGCGCGACGATCCTTCGATGGCGCCCATGGCCGACACCGCTTCGCGGACGATCTCGCCGGAGCGATGGGCGTCGGTGCGGGCCTGGGACGCCGCGCCGAAAGCCTGCTTGGCGCCCTCGGCGCTGCGCTGGACGGTCGCCGTGATCTCGTCCAGGGCGGCGGCGGTTTCTTCCAGGCTGGCGGCCTGCTGTTCGGTGCGGCGCGACAGCTCGCTCGAGGCCATGGCGATTTCCCGCGCGCCGCCATCCACACCGCCCGTCGAGGCCGAGATCGCCGACATCGTGCTTTCGAGCGTGCCGGCCGCGGCGTTGAAGTCGTTGCGCACCTTCTCGTACGCCGCCTCGATGGGCCGATCGATGCGGTAGGTCAGGTCGTTGCGGGCCAGGTGGTCGAGGCCAATGGCGATCTCGTCGACCGCCTTGACGCGGCCGGTGACGTCGGTGGCGAACTTGACGACCTTGGTGATGCGGCCGCCGCAGTCGAAGATCGGATTGTAGGAAGCCTGGATCCAGACCTCCTTGCCGTTCTTGCCGATGCGCTTGAACTCCGCGGAGACGAATTCCCCGGCGTTCAGTTTGTCCCAGAACGCCTGGTAGTCGGGCGATCGGGCATAGGCCGGATCGACGAACATCCTGTGATGCCGGCCCTGGATCTCAGGGAGGCTGTAGCCAAGCGTGTCGAGGAAGTTCTGGTTGGCGGTCAGAATCTCGCCGGCGGGGGTGAACTCGATGACCGCCTGCACGCGCGAGATGGCTTTGAGCTTGCCTTCGACCTCGGCGTTGCGGAGCTTCTCGGCGGTGATCACCGTGGCGACCTTCACCACCCGGGTCACGACGCCACGGCCGTTGCGGACCGGATTGTAGGACGCCTGGATCCAGACCTCGGCTCCGCCCTTGCCGATGCGCCGATATTCCCGCGCGTCGAACTCGCCTCGGCCGAGCTTGCTCCAGAAGGCGCGATATTCGGGCGAGGCGGCGTAGGCCGGATCGACGAAGAGGCTGTGATGCCGCCCCTTGATCTCGCTCAGCGTGTATCCGAGCGCCGCACAAAAGTTTTCGTTGGCGGTGAGGATCTTCCCGCTCAGGTCGAATTCAATGATCGCAAGTGAACGATCCAAGGCCGACAACGTATCTTCCGCGTTCGATCCGCGGCTCAATTGAAATCCGGCCATGCCATGCCTCTACTCAAGCGATGATTGCGCAATTCATTCGGACACGAATTTGTATTTGTTGCCGAATGACGAGAATAACGAGGTTCATCATTGGGTTTTTAAGGTTAAATTTTGAAGAATTTCACCCCCCCTGAACTCATGGGTGCGTCATCGTCACGCAGCTATCCTGCTTCGATGACCGGCTTGCGACGGCTCAAGGCGAGGAGCCCCTACTCCACCCGCTCGGCCTTGACGCCCAGCTTGGCCAGTTGAGCCTGCAGGCTGTCCGGACCCGTCAGGTGGCCCGCTCCGACCGCGACGAAGCTGACGCCCGAACCGGCCAGCTTGGCCTTCAGCTGGTTGGCCCAATCCTGGTTCCGGTCGACCAGCAGCAGCTTGTAGACGTCGGGATAGTCGGTCTGCATCTCGTCGACCATCTGGCGCTTCAATTCCGCCTGGTCGCCCGCCGCCCAGGCGGCGACCAGGGCGTCGATCTTGGCCGGGCCGTCGTCGATTTCGTCCAGGGTGGATTCCAGCAGCTGGGTCTCCTGGACCGGCGTCATGTCGGCGAAGAAGCGGACCTGCTGCTCCATGGTCTCGAAGGCCGAGATCGGCTTGCCCGCCGCCTTGGCCTGGGCGGTCAGCAGCTTCTCGACGCCGCTCTCGGGATCGTAGCCGGCCTTCAGCAGCGGGGTCAGCGACACGGTCAGCGCCGCCAGCCAGGGCCGCATGGGCTCCAGGGCCTGGGGCGGAAAGCCCATGCCCTGGGCGGCGGCCTGCAGCTTGGCGTAGCTTTCGGGCTTCAGCTTGCCCGACAAGGGCGCGGCCGGGTCGACGCCGTACTTCAGCATCAGGGCGCGCGTCGTTGCCGGGTCCTCGGGCTGCTCGATCTCCATGACCACGTCGTCGGCGTCCTGGAAGGCCTTGGCGATCTTCGGCGAGCGCCACTGGGTGGTCGGCTTGAGCACATGGACCGTGCCGAACAGGTAGATCGTGGAGTCCTTGTCCTTGATCGCCCATAGGGCGGGCTCGGCCAGGACGGGGCTCGCCCCCATCGCCAGCACGGCGACGAGGGCGAGGGCGAAGCGGCGGACGGATCCGAGCAGAATCATCATACCGCCACTGTTCCGGTCGGAGCGCGGCCCTGGCAAGGCTTAGCGCAGGAAGGCCTCGACCTCGAAGGCGAAGGCGGCCGGCTGGTCCAGCATGATGAAGTGGTACGAGCCGTCGATCCGCTTGACCTTGGCCTGGGTCATCGGGGCGTAGGCGCCGGTGTAGAGCTGATCGAACACCGCCTGGGGCGCGGTGGCCGGGTCCCACGGATAGAGCAGGGTCGTGGGTGTCTTGATCGCGGCCAGCTCGCCACGCAGGTCAGTGGTCAGGTCGTCGTAGAGCGCGCGGCCCACCACCGAGCGATCCGAAGCGAGGGCGGCGTCAGTTGCCGATTTCAGACCCACGGGGGACTTGACCAGGCGAGTCATCATCGCCGTCTCCATGGCGGTCCAGGCCTCGGGCGTGGCGGCCAGCGTGCGGTCGCGCATGGCGGCGGCCTGGGGCCTGACCGTTTCGACCGTGGCGGCGGGCGAGAAGACCATCGCGTAGAATGGCAGGCTGTCGACGACCATCAGGCGACCGACATCCTCGGGGTGCTGGCGGGCCAGCATCAGGCCCATCAGGCCGCCCATGGAGTGGCCGATCACGGCCGGCGACTTCAACCCGGCCGACTTGATGTAGCCGTCCAGAGCGTCGACGGTCGGCTGGATCACCGGCCCCTCGGCGTTGGCCCCGGCCGGCGCGCCGGCGAAACCGGCGACCTGGACCACGTGCAGGCGGTAGCGGCCTTGCAGCTGCTTGACGGTGTCGTCCCAGACGGCGCTGGACGAGGCCAGGCCGGGGACCAGGATGACGTCGGGCCCCTGACCGCTCACCTCGACCGTGAAGCGCGGCGCGGCGGCCGAGGGAACGGCGATGGGCGCGGCGTGGACGGGACCAAACACGCCGATGGCGGCCAGAATGGCCAGCAGCATGACCATCAGGCGAAAGGGAGGACGGCGGCGGATCATGGTTGGAACTCCTGATTACGAGGCGTGCGCAAGGGTTCGGCGGCGCGCCGGTTGAAGGAAGGTGATGGGTTTGGGGGCAGGCGCCGTCGCCAGCCCGCGCTCGCGGCGGGCTAGGTCAGGCTTCGTCCTGGAAGATGGTCTCGATCGGCAGGCCGAACAGGCGGGCGATCTTGAAGGCCAGCGGCAGGCTGGGGTCGTACTTGCCCGTCTCCAGGGCGTTGATCGTCTGGCGCGAGACCTCCAGGCGCTCGGCCAGGTCGGCCTGGCTCCAGTCGCGCTCGGCCCGCAGGACCTTGAGGCGGTTCTTCATCAGCGGTACCGCCGGGCGATGAAGGGCTGCGACAGGCCCATGGCCACGGCGAAGATCGGCACCGCCGCCCAGGCCGGCGCGTGCGGCGCCTTGCCGAAGGTCTCCAGGAAGCCCCAGACGCTGGCCGCGCCCAGGGTCACGGCGATGCCCCACAGCAGACTCTGGATCAGCACCTCGCGGTGGAACTCGTCGGTCTCCTCGGCCAGGTAGAAGCCCATGCTGGCGATCGTGCCGAGGATGGCCAGGGCCGGGGCCAGGGCGATCAGGTAGCCCAACGGCCCGGCGGTCAGGCCTTGGCGGTGCAGCATCGTCGCTCCGATCAGCAGCACCACATAGGCCGACATCGAGATCCCGAACCGCAGCAGGTAGCGGCGCATCGGCGGACGCAGGGGCTCGCGCCGGAACAGGCGGTTGGCGCCGTAGGCGAAGGCCAGCGAGGCGGCGACCGTGCCCAGGCCGCCGACGAAGGCCCAGATCCCGCCCCAGGCGCCGACGCGCACCGAGACCAGCATCGCGCCGATGAAGCCGGCGAACAGCATGAACTTCTTGAGGGCGCGGAACTCGCCGCGTTCGGACGTCATGTCTTGGCTCCCTGTCTTTTTGACAAGGACGCTTGTCTTATATCGCATGAACCATGTCAAGCGAGCTTGTCAAAAGATCAAGGAGAGGCGACAGGCCGCCGCGTCAGGCGGCCTTGCGCTGGGGCGCGGCGTCGAAGTGATCGGCTTGGCTGACATGGACCGGCCTGGCGGCGGACAAGCCCAGGGCCTGGGCGATGCGGGTCTCGCCGCGTTCACGCAGGATCGTCCAGCCGTAGCGCGAGAAGCGGTCCTCGTAGTCGGCCCAGCGGATGATCCGGCCCTGGTCGTCGCAGCGCCAGATCGCCTTGTCGCAGCCCGGGATCGGGACGGCCCGGCTCCAGATCGCCACCCGCCGGGCATGGGTCGAATAGGTCCCGCCGAACAGTGCGTTCATGGCCTGAGAAGCTCCACAACCGGCGACTCGGTGAGTCGTTTCGCCGACAAAGCGAAACTAGCATTGGTGGAGAGCCAAAAGCGGTCACACCATATCTAGTGCGACGCCGTGCCGCGCGACCGAATGGCCGATCAGATGATCGACGAACGGCGGTCTTCGTCCAACGCCACGACGATGTCGGCCCGGGGCGGCATTTCGCGGGCGATGTGGCGGGTCAGTCGCTCGTAGTGCTGGACGAAGACGGCGACCTCGTCGTCGGTCATGGCCCCTGCCCGCCCCATGGCGACCAACCGGTCCCGCAGCTTGACCTCCTGCTCCCGCCGCCAGGCCAGGACGGTCTCGAAGTCCGGCGCGGTGAACAGCACCAACAGGTCCACGCGGGCGAACAGGGCGCGGTACGGCCCGGCCAGGGCGGCGTTGACATGGGCGCGCCAGGCGCCGTCCGGGTCGCGCTCGCGTTCCAGGGCGTTGATCGGCGCGACCAGGGCCTCGGCCGGCTCCGGCCGCGCCCCGACGCACCAGCCCTCCAGCAGCACGACGTCGACCGGCCCCGCGACCACGGGCCAGGTCGCGACGGGCGCGCGGTCGTCCGCCGCCTTGTCGAACCGCGGCAGCGCCGTCTCGCCCTCGCCCGCCAGGCCGTCCAGCACGGCCAGGCCCAGGGCGACGTCGTGGGTCCCGGGAACGCCGCGCGTGCGCAGCAGCGGATGGACGTCGCGGGCGAGGGCCTCGCGGTCGGCGCGCGGCAGGTAGAGGTCGTCCAGCGACAGGGTCGCCACCTTCAGGCCCCGCGCCTCCAGCAGCGCGGCGACGACGCGGACCGTTGTGGTCTTGCCCGAGCCCTGCGGGCCGCAGATCCCGACCACGAAGGCCGGCCCCAGGGCCACCGCCGCGATCCGGTCGGCCAGCGGTGCGTGCAGCCGCTCGACCTCGGCGGCGAAGTCGGCGGGAAGGGTCTCCTCGCGCAGGAAGGCGGCCAGCCAGTCCGGATCGATCATCGTCATTCCCCCTCCTTCTCCCCTTGCGGGAGAAGGTGTCGGCCCCCGGGTCGCGCGTGGCGCGCGCCCGAGGATGAACTCCGCCGACGGATGAGGGGTCGCACGGCGGCGACGCTGCGGACAAGCCCTCGGAAAGGTTTGAGAGACCCCTCATCCGGCGCTGAGCGCCACCTTCTCCCGCAAGGGGAGAAGGAAGATTCTACTGCACCCGCCGCACCTGGTACCCGCGCGCCGCCATCAGGGCCGGCAGGCCGTCCTCGCCGGCCATGTGCAGGGCGCCGACCGCGACCAACTGGACGCCGGGCCGGCCCATCTCGGCGGCCAAGGCCTCCGCCCAGGCCGCGTTACGGCGCTTGAGCAAGGCGTCGTACAGCGCCGGGCGGTCGCGCTTCATCACGTCGACCACCAGGGGTCCCAGACTGTCCATGTCGCCATGCAGCCAGGCCGACTGCAGGGCCACGCCGTTGCGGGGCGGCGACAGGGTCTCGGACGCCACGTCGTCCAGATATTGCACCTCGACCGCCTCGGGCAGGCCGGCGAACAGCCGGATCTGCTGCTCCACGGTCTCGAACGTGGCGATCGGCTTCTCGGCGGCGCGGGCCTGGCGGGTCACCGCGGCGTCGGCGCCGGCCGCGACCGAGGCGCCCTGCTGGGTCATCGGCAGCACCGACAGCATCATCGCCGCCGCCCAGGGCCGCAGGCGGTCGACGCGGTCCAGCGAGCCGCCGTCCCGCTCCAGCGCCGCCTTCAAGGTCGCCACGGTGCGCGGCGGCAGCTTCTCGGTCAGGGGACGCTCGGGATCGACGCCGTAGCGGTCGACCAGGGCCTGGACCTCGGCCGGGTCGGCGTCGGCGCGGGTCTCGAACCAGACCTTGTCGGCCCGGGCGTAGGCGCGGTCGAAGGCCCGGGTGCGCCACTTCACGTTTGGCTGCAGGACGTGCATGGCGCCGAACAGATAGATGCGGGTGTCGTGGTCGCGCACTTCCCACATGGCCGGCGCGGCATGGGCGACGCCGCCCGCCAGGGCGCAAGCCAGGGCGCAAGCCAGGGCGCAGGCGGCGACCAGCCCTTTGCGGAAACCAAACACCGACACCACGTCCCCCGACGCCTGGACACAACGAAGGCCCAGGCTACGAAGAGATCGGTTAACCAGGAAAGCGCCGGGCGTTGCGGCCTAACGCCACGCCTTGAAGTGCTTGGACAGTTTCAGCCCCTGGCGCTGATAGTGCGAGCCGCCCTCGCCATAGAGGCGGTCAGGCCGCGCGGTCAGGGGTTCGTAGACCAGGCGGGCGACGATCTGGCCGTCCTCGAGCAGGAACGGCGTCTCGTGACTGCGCACCTCCAGCACGCCCTTGGAGCCAACCGCCCCGGCCTCCTCGGTGCCGAAACCGGGGTCGAAGAAGCCGGCGTAGTGCACCCGGAACTCGCCGACCGACGGATCGATCGGGGTCATCTCGGCCGCTTCCAGCACCGGAATCTGAACATCGTCCTTGGAGGCCAGGATGTAGAACTCGCCCGGATCCAGCAGCAGCTCGCCGTGGCGGGTCTCCAGCGGCTCCCAGAAGTCGCGCGGATCGTGGCCGTCCTCGTGGTCCAGGTCGACCACCCCGGCGTGGCGGCGGCCGCGGAAGCCGACGATGCCGCCCTCGCCCGGCGTCAGGTCGACGCCGACGCTCTTGATCGCCAGCTTGACTGGCTCGCCGCGCTTGAGGCGCAGCTGGTTCAGCCGCGTGCCGGACCGCACCAGCACCGAGAAGGTCTGGGGCGCGATCTCGATATAGAGCGGCCCTTCATAGCCGGCCTCGATGTCGTCGAACGCCTTGGAGTGATCGCTCAGCAGGCGGACGAACACGTCGACCCGGCCGGTCGAGCTCTTGGGATTGCCCCGCGCGGCGATATTGCCCGGCAGGCTCAGGCGTTCCTGGATCTCGGCGATGTAGACGCAGCCCTTCTCCAGCACCGCGCCCTTGGTCAGGTCCAGCTCGTGCATCGCCACGTCCTTCAGGCGCTCGGGCACGCGGCGGGCCACCCCGGGCAGGAACGAGGCGCGCACCCGCCAGCACCGCGCGCCCAGGCGCAGGTCCAGGCTGGCCGGCTGCACCTGGTCGGTGTCGAACGGGGTCTGGGAGGTGATCGCCTCTTGCGCGATCAGGTCCTCGATGGATTGGCAGGGCAGAATCCCCGCGGCGTGGGCGTCGGTCATCGGGGCGACACTCGCTAAACCGGGCCATGAAGGCAAGGCTCGCGGTCCATCCGCCCGCCTCTTGTTCGCGTGTGACAATTCTAATGTTGAAATCGGACTTGTCCGCCTTGACCGTCAGGCCGGCAAAACCCCTTATGCCGGCCGTTTCTGGAGCGTCGAGGAGTATCGCCATGGCCGAGGACCCGAAGGACTGGGATATCGCCACCAAGCTGATCCGTGGCGGTCTGGCGCGCTCGCAGTACATGGAGACGGCCGAGGCCCTCTACCTGACCCAGGGCTTCACCTATGACAGCGCCGAGGGCGCCGACCGCCGGTTCTCCGGCGAGGACCCCGGCTTCGTCTATTCGCGGTTCAACAATCCGACCGTGAAGATGTTCGAGGACCGCCTGGCGCTTCTTGAAGGCGCGGAAGTGTGCCGCGCCCAGGCGACCGGGATGGCCTCGATCCACGCCGCCCTGATGGGCCTGGTCCGGGCCGGCGACCACGTGGTGGCCGGCCGCGCCCTGTTCGGCTCGTGCCGCTGGCTGATCGCCGAGTGGCTGCCGCGCTTCGGGGTCGAGACCACCTTCGTCGACGCCACCGATCCCAAGGCCTGGGAGGCGGCGATCCGCCCCAACACCAAGGCCGTGCTGATCGAGACTCCGTCCAACCCGGTGCTGGAGATCACCGACATCCGCGCGGTGTCCGAGTTGGCCCACGCGGTCGGGGCCAAGGTCATCGTCGACAACGTCTTCGCCACCCCGATCTTCCAGCAGCCGCTGAAGCTGGGCGCCGACATCGTGGTCTATTCGGCCACCAAACACATCGACGGCCAGGGCCGGGTGCTGGGCGGGGCGATCCTGACCAGCGAGGCGATCAACGAGGAGTTCTATCGCGACCCGCTGCGCCACACCGGCCCGTCGCTGTCGCCGTTCAACGCCTGGGTGCTGGTCAAGGGCCTGGAGACCCTGGACCTGCGGGTGCGCCGCCAGAACGACACCGCCGCCGCCCTGGCCGACGTGGTGGCCCAGCACAAGGCGGTCCGGCAGGTGCTCTATCCCTTCCGCGCCGACCATCCGGGCCACAACGTCGCCAAGTCGCAGATGAGCGGCGGCGGCACGGTCCTGGCCCTGGACCTCGGCTCGCGCGAGGCGGCGTTCAAGTTCCTGAACGCCCTGGAGATCGTCGACATCTCCAACAATCTGGGCGACGCCAAGTCGATGGCCACCCACCCGCCGACCACCACCCACCGTTCGGTGCCCGAGGAGCAGCGCCCCTCGCTGGGCGTGGTCGAGGGCGGCGTGCGCCTGTCGGTCGGCCTGGAAAGCCTGTCGGACCTGACCCGGGACGTGATCCGTGCGCTCGATCAGGCGTGAGTCCTCCCCGCCCCTGAAGCGGATCCGCCGGCGGCGCGGCGCCGATACGGGCATCTACGAGGCGCGCACGCGCGACATCGTCGTGCGCGTCTCGCCCGTCTACCAATCCGAGGACTCCGCGCCCGAGGAGGGCCTGTGGATGTGGGGCTACACGGTCGAGATCGAGAACCATGGCGCCGAGACCGTGCAACTGGTCGCGCGGGCGTGGACGATCACCGACGGCCTGAACCGATCGGCCGAGGTCGAAGGCTCCGGCGTGGTCGGCGAACAGCCCGAACTGCGGCCGCGCGAGGCGTTCCGCTATGTCAGCAGTTGCCCGCTGCCGACCCCGTCGGGAACCATGGTCGGCCATTTCCAGATGATGACCGCGGCCGGCGAGGTGTTCGAGGCCGCGATCCCGGAATTCTCGCTGCACCTGCCGGGCGCGGCGCGGCGGGTGAATTGACGTCGACAAGCATCAGCACGGCATTGCGCTCATCCGGAAATTGTTGAACCCTGGCGGTACAACCAAACCCGGGGGAGACGCCGTCGTGACGACCCGCACCATCCAGATCTTCAACCAGAGCGGCTTCGCCAAGAGCTACGTGCTGTTCATGCAGCCGCCGCAGACCGGCTCAACGCCCGTCTTCACCAACGCCTGGGTCACGTTCGACAGCATCACCTCCGGCGGCTTCGACAGCGTCGCCTACGACGACAGCGTCTACGCCTATTGGGGAACCAGCGACACGCTCGCGCCGGGCACGGTGGTGAGCAGCGGCGGCGTGGCCCTGGTCGACCTGTCCAAGTCGGATCGGGTTTCTTTCGCGGGATCGCCGCCGACGGGATTTGGCGCCGTCACCCAGGGCCAGGGTTCCGCCGGCAGCTTCTCGATCGTCGCGGGGGCGGACTTCACGCCCGCCAGCGGTTTCGTGTTCGGCTGGGCCAAGGCCGCGACATCACCTGTCCCCGTTCCCGTGGCGACGACCTCCGCCCTGCCGAACGCCGTCTTCACCTTCATGCCGACCAGCCAGGTCTTCGTGGCTGAATATTCTTCCGTTTCCGGCCAGGTGATCGACGTGACGGAGATCTCGAACGCCGCCGAGGTCGACTTCACGGGCAAGCCCCAGACCACCGCGACGGTGATCCAGCGGGCCGACGGGACCTTCGTCGTGGACTACACCTAGCGGCTCTAGACGCCCGTCGTCGGCTCCAGCGCATAGACCCGCGAGCAGTATTCGCAGGTCACGTGGATCTTGCCGTCGGGCTCGATCATCTCGGCCACTTCCTCGGCCGTGAACGAGCCCAGCACCGCGCCGATGCGGTCTTCCGAGCAGCGGCAGAAGGCGCGCAGCGGCTTTTCCTCCAGCAGGCGCACGCCGTCCTCGTTGAACAGCCGCCACAGCAGGGTGGTGGTCGGCACGGTCGGGTCGATCAGCTCGTCCTCGCCGGTGGTCTCGAACAGGGCCTGGACGTGGGTCCAGGCCTCCTGGGTCTCGCCGCGGCTCTCGTCGCCGGCGATGGCCTGGATCAGGATGCCCCCGGCCCGCCACTTGAGGCCCTCGCCCGTGTCGGCCTGGCCGACCGCCAGGCGCACCCGGGTGGGGGTCTGCTCGGACTGGGCGAAGTACTGCTCGGCGCACAGGGCCAGGGTCTCGCCCTCGATCGGGGTGATGCCCTGGTAGCGGTCCATGTCCGGACCCTGGTCGACGGTCATCACGAAGGTGCCGCCGCCCAGCAGGGTGCGGGCCCCGGGCCGCGCGAAGCCTTCGGAGACGGCCGCAACTTCCTGCGGGTCGAACCGGCAATAGCCGCGCAAGGCGCCAGTGGTGTCGTAGTCGACCACGACATAGCGCACCGGGCCGTCGCCCTGGGCCTGGACGATCAGCCGCCCCTCGAACTTCAGGCTGGAGCCGACCAGGGCCGCCAGGGCGCAGGCCTCGCCCAGCAGGTTGGCGACCGGCTCGGGATAGTCGTGGCGGGTCAGCACCTCGTCGACCGCCGCGCCCAGGCGCACGGCCCGGCCGCGCACCGGCAGGCCCTCGATCTGGAAGGCGGAAACGAGGTCATCGGGGGCGGCGTCGAAGGCGGTCTGGGCGGCGATGTCGGTCATGGGGCGGTTAGATAGGCGGTTCGGCGAAAATTGCGAGAGGGTGCGTTGGCGCATTTGCCCC
>Ga0065165_1002274_pt1 | contig 16944 bp, 19 predicted proteins | sample AraplaMF_Cvi_mMF_FD_63813 | JGI IMG/M metagenome (GOLD analysis project Ga0065165, IMG submission 63813) | Arabidopsis root microbial communities from the University of North Carolina, USA - plate scrape MF_Cvi_mMF (version 2) (version 3) | ecosystem: Host-associated > Plants > Roots >...
CAACCGCCTTCCGCATCTGGTGCGCATGGTGAGGTGGCCGAGTGGTTGAAGGCGCACGCCTGGAACGCGTGTATAGGGGAAACTCTATCGAGGGTTCGAATCCCTCTCTCACCGCCACCGTCCTAAGTCTATGAATTTGTAGACTTATTACAGGGATGACAGCCCTCAAATACTCAAACGCTCCGTGTCTGCTACACTTGGCACGGAGGAGACCCCTTGTTGACAGGGTTGGTACGACGCGGTGGGCGCTACTCGATTCGACGAGTGATCCCGCTCGATTTGCAGGGCCACTACGGCCGTCGAGAAATCACCAAGGCACTTGGAACGGCTGACCCTGCCAGGGCGAGGACGCTCCTCGTAGTGGAGTGGGCGAGGCAAGATCGGGAGTTTGCTGAGACGCGAGCTGCCATTGAAGCTGACAAGTTCCCGGCGAAAACGCCGAGTGTAGACGTCCAGCAAATCAGCCCGACAGTCATTGGCCCGGCCAAGATCGATAGGCAGGCGGGTCGATCGTCCACCAAAGCAGCGGGTCGGCCCTCTCCACAGAGGCCTTCGGCAGCTGTGAAAGCGCCAAAGCAGCGGGACAGCCTCTCCTCCGTCGTTGATCGCTGGGCGGCCGAAAATAAGCCGGAAGACCGAACTGTCAGGCGTACTCGGAATATCGTTGAGCGGTTCGAGGTGGCTTGTGGCCCGCTACCGGTGCAGGAGATCGCGCGCCAGCAGGTGGTGCAATTCAAAGACGCGCTGGTATCAGAGGGGCAAACCGCAGCGAACATCAATGTCATGATCCCGATGCTTGGGACTGTTTTGAACTACGCCGCTAACAAGCTCGACCTTATCGCGACGAACCCGGCTGCGAACATCCGCGTTGCCGATAACCGGAGGAAGCGAGAAATCAGGCGAGCCTTCACAGAGGCCGAGCTTGAAACCATCTTCTCTAGCCCGGTTTATGCGGACCGCCTCCGCCCTGCAGCTGGTGGAGGAGAGGCCGCCTACTGGCTTCCCCTTCTTGGCCTGTACACCGGAGCGAGATTGACAGAACTCGGGCAACTGCACCCGAGCGACATTGTCGAAGAAGGCTACAGCCTTTCAGACGGCAAACAGAAGCGGGCCTGGGTGATCCGCATTGTCGAGGACGAGGCGAGAGGCCAGTCAGTGAAGAACGAGGGAAGCGAACGCCGAATCCCGATTCATGCTGACCTCGTGACCCTAGGCTTTTTGCCGTTTGTGAAGTCGGCCCAAGCTGCCAAACAAGCAAGGCTGTTTCCAGCAATTACTCCCAACGCCCAAGGCGAGTTGATGGGCAATTGGTCGAAATGGTTCGGCAGATACCGCAGAAAAATCGGCCTGAGAGGGACGGAGACGGTCTTTCATTCGTTTCGACACACCTTCAAGCACTACGCACGGCTCGCGGCGATACCCAACGATGTTCACAACGAACTGACCGGCCATGAGACAGGCGATGTCGCCGACAACTACGGCGGATTGTCTTATCCCCTCGCGCCGCTAGTTGATGCGATCGAGCGATACAGGATTCCAGGCTTTAAGCTTCCGGCACCGTTCGTCGCTCTACATAAGTCCAAAAATCGGTGAACCATTTCGAACCGGAAACAACCGGGGACGACGACGCAGGCCATCTTTATAACTTTGCCCCGCACCTGCCCTTGAATGGGTAAGCAGGTGCGGGAAAATAGTTATGGAAAGCGAAACTATACAGTACTACGAGTCCCTATACAATGCTGCACCCGACGCCTGGGTGGTTGTAAGCGTCCATAAGCACAAGCCGGAGGGGGGATTAGATAGGGGCGAACATCGCGCCCACCGGGCAATCGACCTTCCCAAAGCTCTTGCTGCCCCCCAGCCTTCTAACACGGCGAAGTTTGCTACCTTCGCAGCATTCAAGGCCCCTCCAGCTTCAGGCAGGGGTAAGGCAGAAGACATTGGGATGGTGTTCGGCGCGTACCTAGACATCGATGTGGGGGATGCAGGCAAATATGCTGGCGTCAAAAACCCAGCGGCGGAGCTCGACCAAATCAAAGCGACGATCTTGGGATGGGGCCTTCCCGTTTGGAGCGCCATCGTCAAGTCTGGCAACGGCTACCATTTCGAATGGCGACTAGATCGACCAATCGAAATTCACAGCGCGGCAGACCGCGCCCAGGCGGAAGCCTTCACCAAGGGCTTCAATTCCTTTGCAATCGGGAAGGCCGCTGAAATTGGCTGGACCCTGGATAGCATGGGTGACCTCGCACGTGTGAAGCGCGTCGTCGGCTCTACCAATTGGAAGAACCCTGCCGACCCAAAGCCCGTCACCCTCGTCGAGCTAAACCCTGAAGCGTTGTATCCGCTGGCTGAACTGTCAGCTTTCGCGCCGCCCGAAGAAGCGGCTCGGCCTGCCCGAAGCCATGGCGGAAAATCAGCAGCAAGCACGTCAAAGGCACCGGACTGGCAACTGATCGCGGCGAACTGCCCCTTTGCTCGATATTGCGTCGAGAACGCCGCAACGCTGCCGTACCCTTACTGGTTCGCGATCCTTGGCGTTGCCGCTCGCTGCGACAACGGGGAGTTCTGGGCGCATGAAATTTCCCGGGGCCATCCGGGCTACAGCGCCAAGGAGACGGACGCCAAGATCAGCGAAACCCTCAAGTCGGACGGCCCAGTCACCTACGCTCATATCCGAGACGATCTCGGTTTTCGCGGTTGTGACAACCACGTTCTGGCCAGCCGGGCCTATTCCCCGATCCAGTTTGGCTTTTCGTCACAGGCGCTGATCGATCTGCTGATGAACCACGCCTACGACCTCAGTTCGGAGCGGTTCTTCGATCTGACGTCGCTGGCTCCGATCTCAGGGAAGGCCTTCGGCATGGCCCACGCCCACCGGCTTGATAACCCGGTTATGGCGTTCTCGAAGTCAGCCTTGGCGATCAAGGCAGCGAAAGTGGATTATCTGCCAGGCCAGGGGCGGCTAATTGCCGTAGATGGTCAGACCGTCCTCAATTCCTATCGAGCCCCGGCCCTCGTCCCCGCTGCGGGGTCGTGCGCGACCATCTTGGCGCACTTCAACTACCTAGTGCCCGACCCTGTCTCCCGCCGGTACTTGCTCGACTATTACGCCCATATGGTTCAGCAGCCCGGCGAGAAGATCAGTACCGCACTGTTGATCTACGGGCCGCAGGGCACAGGCAAGTCGATGGCCGTTGAGCTGCTCTGCGAGATCGTAGGCACGCCAAACACGGTCATGGTGCCCGCTGAGGCTCTGGCCGGGCGGTTTAAGGCCGACCGGGTCAATCGACAGCTTATGATTCTGAACGAAATCATGGGCGTCGATCGTGCCGTGGCGAACTCGCTGAAGCAGTGGATCAGCGACGAGTTCATCCGGGTCGAGGAGAAGGGCACGCCGACTTTTGAGGGGCGCACCCCGAAAGGTCACATTCTTCTCACAAACCACGCGAATGCCCTCTCCCTGGAGCGAGGAGATCGCAGGTATGCGGTGATCGAGACGGCGACGGAGCGGCGCGAGCCCGAATATTACAAGGCACTTGCCGCCGCTATTCCGTTCGAGTTGCCCGCCTTTGCTCAATTTCTCAAAGAGCGGAACCTGTCAGCCTTCAATCCCCGTGCTCCCGCACCGGAGTCCAAGGCGAAAACGCAGATGCAGTCGTTATCGCTGACGCCGCTTGAGGCCGTAATTGAGGATGCCATCGCGTCCAAGAGGAGCTTTTTCCAGCGGGACGTTGGCACGGTGGACGATGTAATCGCCTTCCTAATGGCCAATGGATGGACCTACCGCAGGCCGACGCCTCAGAGTGTGGGTGCTGTTCTAAGTGCCCTCGGCGCTGTGAATCTTGGGCAGCAGCGTGTTGGAACTGGACGGGCGCGATTGTGGGCCTGGGACAATCAAGCCAAGTGGCTAGCGGCGGCACCGGACGCGGTGGCGGCCCATTACATGGGCGTGGCCTCCAACGACGACGGGACGACATTGGCAGCCTGACGACAGGGCGCGACGGGCGGCAACCCGCCCGTCTCACCCGCTCACTGTCTCGGCTTGTTTTGCATCGGTGAAGGAGTGGACGTTGGCACCCCTCCGCCCTTCCTTCTTCTCTCTAATATTCATTTTCAGTATCTATAAACCGAGACACTGAGACACTGAGTTATGGGCAATAACCGCTATGAACCGGTTATCATATGAACCTTTAATGATAACATTATTTGAAATGATAGATTATAAAAAGGAAATTATAGACATGCGACCGGAATACATTGTTCGCCTGAAGGCTTCCGAATTTGCCAACCGCGCCCCATTTCAATTCATCACCAGTGCCGAGCTTTGCCGAGCACTCGGAATCCATCGTCAAACTGCTGCCAACTGGCGCCTTAGAGGCGTAGGCCCGACCGCCGCGCCTGACGCATGGTTCAAGGGCCGGAGCTGTCGCTACCGCCTCGCCGATGTCTGGTCCTGGGCCTACGAGCAAGCAGGCAAGAACGTGCCAGCCGTCCAGATCAACGGGGAATGGCTTCGCGACCAGATGGAATTTCCTGACTGGCAGGACAATGACGCCGTCTATCGGCGCACACAGTTGATGATGCGAGTGTCACAGGAATATCGGCCCGGAGACCTAACCGGAGCCGGGCGAAGCGGGCTGTCGCTAAACTAAGCCATCGAACCGACTGCCATTGAAATGGTCCGAGAACATGACGAAGACCGCCCTGGCTGCATGGTCGATAGTGCCAGGGCGAGGCGTCTGGTAGCCCTCAAAAACAGGTGTACCCGTCCTGAGACTCGCGCGCCAAGCTACCCTTTGCGTTTGCTCTATAACCCTGCCACCTTGTACAAAATCGCCTAACGCTCGTTGCGCGTTTTTGTAAGGGATAACTGTGTTATGGCTCCTCGGTGAAAGCGGTTTCGTACTTTCGCGTTTCAACGGCTGCCCAGGGTCGGAGCGGCCTTGGCTTGGACGCCCAGCGAGCCGCGATAGATTCCATCTCGCGGGCTCGCGGCTATGACATTGTTGCTGAGTTCACGGAGGTCGAGAGCGGGAAGCGCAACGACAGACCGCAGCTTGCAGCCGCGCTGCACCACGCCAAGGTGACCGGGGCAACCCTCCTAATCGCGAAGCTTGATCGCCTCGGTCGAAACGCCGCGTTCCTACTGACCTTGAGGGACAGCGGCGCTAGGTTCGTGGCGGCGGACATGCCCGACGCCACTGACCTTACGATCGGTGTACTCGCCGTCGTCGCCCAAGCTGAACGCGATGCGATCTCACGGCGAACTAAAGAAGCCCTTGCTGCTGTAAGAGCTCGGATTGCCTCACCTGAGGGGCACACCTCGCAGAGGTCGGGCCGCGCCGTTACCCGCCTCGGCAACCCGAACGGGGCGGCCGCTCTCAGGCGTTCGCCGAGTAACTCTAAAGCCGCATCAAAGGCACTATCGGCTAAAGCGGATGCAAGCGCTGCCAACCTTTCGCCTGTAGTCGCCACGATCCGCGCTGAGGGCATACAGAGCCTTGCAGGCATAGCCGCGCGGCTCAACGACCTGGGCATGATCACGCCCCGTGGGGGTCGGTGGCACGCGTCATCGGTGAGCAATCTCCTCAAGAGATTGGGTTAGCAACCGCTCATCCCGCCGTCATTGCAAGCACGGGAAAGGCCCTGCGTAGCCGCCGCAGCATCAGAGCGCGACATGCCGCTGTTTACTAACGCCTGCTGGGTAGCGCGATCTCTCGCCGTTTCATGCGAAGCACTCGGATCATTGACCGACCGAGGAAGCAGTGAAGGCCCGCCTCGTAATGGCGCCGCTACAACGAGCGCCAGAAACCAGAACAAAGCGCACCCACCGAGGCCGAATGCTTGGACAGCCCAACCGGACTCCAATAATTCTCGCCGCCCATGGCCGCCCTTTGCAAATGTGTAGACCACAAACACCGGGAAAAGGACGATGGCAGCACCACCTTTCAACAGCGCAAGCCAGCCGGGGATCGGCCGGCGCGGCGTTTCCTGGATCGGCTCTCTACCAAGGGGCTGCCTACCAACAGCCTTTAGCTTGCTCATCACCACCCTCCGAACTTGCTCCTAAAATGGGAGCACGCACAGAGCCGCTTAGCAAGTCCGCTCATTGTGCGGAGCGCGGCCGATGGAACGACGGTGGGTGTCCTCCCCCTCCTATCAAATGGCCGTGGAACAGCTGATCGAAGCCCGCAAAGCGAAGGGCCTTACTCAGCGCGACGTCGCTGCGCGACTTTCCAAGCCGCCATCGTTCGTAGCCAAAATAGAAGTAGGTGAGCGGCGGGTCGATATAATCGAGTTCATTGCGATTGCGCGAGCTATCGGCACGCCAGAAATGAACCTGCTCCAGGCTCTCTTATCGAGCTTGCCTGCCGTACTAGAAATTTGATCCAACCGCGATCGGACATCTCCGCGAGCAACGTAACGTCGGCCTAACCGGTGGGGTGACCACGATGGCGCAGGAGGAAGACCGCTAGGTGTGCGGATCCAGAAGAACGCAACGAATGTCGCTATGTCTGCGCTGCTGACCCGAACGCCTAAGACCGTGCTGAGCTTGACGTTATGCAGCAAGCCGGGAAGGTAGGGATAGCACTTCTCTCTCGGCGGGACCTCGATGGCTTCTAAGACTGATCCGGCAATCGAATTTGCCGAGCTTTGCACGAAGCTCGCAGCTTCCAGAACTAAGACCGGAACCGACCACCTCGCCGACCATTTCAAGGTCGATGCTTGGTCCTACGAGTTCTACCAAATTCTCTTCTGCATCATCGAGCGCGCCAACCAAATCAAAATGCTTGTCGCTGGCTTGCCTGACGCCGCGCACATCGCGCCCGACTTAACGGCCCACATCGACGACCTGCTGAATGGCTTCCAGCCTCAGAGCATGATGAACCGCTGGGACCAGCATGGCGCTACGTACGTCAACGCGAAGAACATCCAACCGATTAAGATGGTGTCCGTCCTTCTACGCCAGCACGTCTCGTATCCGGTGCTCTCTGAGGAGGAACGAGAGGACGTCCTTTCGCAGGTGGCCGACCTGACAAAGTGGCTTGAAGAAATCCAAGTCGGCGAACACGATTTCATCCGACAGGCCATCATTGATGGATTGCGGCAGTTCTCATTCCGACTGAGCCGCATCGAATGGTTGGGCTGGGGATATAGCGTTGCGTCGCTGAAGGACGTGATAGGAGCCTATCTAGCGCTCGAACGTGGGACACCGACTGACGGCTCGAATCCGCAGGCCGAGGCCGTTCTGAAGCGTTTGGGTGCGGCACTAAAATCCATTTACCGAAGCGCGGGCGTTACCAAGGACGTTGTTGAGCGCGGTGACTTCCTGCTCAAGGCATATGGCGCAGCGTCGCTGTTCGTTCACTCCCATCACGGGATCGCGGGACTTCTCACGTTTGGATGATTGAAGGGGAGGCCCTAAAGCGCCTCCCCCTCAGCGCCACTAGACCATCGCGCAGGCTCGCTCCGGTCTCGCCTTCTTCGCCCGCTCTATCGCATCGATCATGACTTGGCTCCGCGTTGTCGTGAGCCCTGCCGCTTCATAGGCCTTCAGAAGCGAGCCAAATCGAACGCGAATGTAACCCGAGTGCGGTAGGTCCAAATCCACGCTGATTAACGAGCCGGTGATGTAACCGTTCGCTGCATAGATACGCCTGAGTCCCGCTAGTATGTGCTCGTTGGAAAGGCCCCGTCGTGGTCGCTTTTTCCATGTGAAGTTCGGCTTCACGTACCCAACGGCGTCGAACGCATTTTTGAGACAACCAAAGTGCTTCGTGTAGCTAACGGATGTTGGCGTGTACGGACACTGATCGATGAGCTTGGTCGTGAGCGGTTGTCCCTCGCGCACGAGCTTTTCAATGCACGAAGCATGTCCTTCTTGTCGTACCCGTATCCCCTATTGGCTCCAAATGCCTTTGCAGCAGCGTGGAAAATGCGTGGCGAAACGACAGGGTCCATCACCTTCACCCGAAGCCACGCTTCTGGCGGATTTCGGGTTGTCGGGCTCTGGAGCTTCCGGGTAGTCCGATTGTAGACGTAGTTACCGATAAACAGCTCATTGGCGAGGATGTAGCGCACTCGGCTGTCATTCCAGGGCCTACCACGAGCGCCGATTACTCCCTCCGCATTGAGTGTTCGCGCAATCGCAGAAATGCTCCACCGCTCCGTCACGAACATGCGGAAAATCCGGCGGACGATTGCTAGCTCCTCGTCGGGTCCAGGCACATAGATGACGCGGTCAGTTTGAAGACCCTTGCGCTCGCCGTGGTCCAACAAGAAGCGCAGGTTGCCATCCTTATCGACCAACATGCGGCGTACGCCGTAGGTCATGCTGCCACCCTGCTTGAACCCAAGGCGAGCCTGATACAGCTGGGCGCGGTGAATGCGTTCGGAAAGGGCGGCGCTGTAGTCGGCGGCCATCACCCGCTTGATGTGCTTCATGATGGCCGACATGGGGGAGCCGTCGTTGTCGAATGGCTCGAAGCAGTAGCGGACACCGACCCCGGCGTTTCGGCACAAGAACTCATAGGTCGCGCTTTCGTCGTGGTCCTGAAAGCGACCCCAACGGCTTACGTCGTAGACAAGCACCTCTTTGAACTGAGCGAGGCCCTGGACCGAATCCGAAATGAGCTTTTGCAACCCCTTCCGCTTCCTGAGCGTGAGACCACTCTTCGCGGGGTCTAGGTAGCTCTTCACGACGATCAGGTTTCGGGCCTCGGCGTACTCCTGCATGGCGGCCTTCTGATTGGCGAAAGAGTAGCGTTGATGCTCGCTCGACATTCGAAGGTACTGGGCGACCGGCCTGGGCGGCTCGCCTGAGGTTACGGATATCCGGTCAGCCTCTCTCATCGGATGGCTATAGGTCATGGTGTTCCCTGCACTGAGTGGAACCCCCGACCCAGGCCACGGTGCTCAGGATTTTGGAGAACAGGCCAGAAAATCCTACGGCGTCAGGGTTTTGAAACTGCCTGCCTGGTGAACGAAAGATAACGGCGTTCTCATAGCGGGTTCAGGATGACGCTGCGAAAGTCTTTCCACTGACCCATCTTCGGACGGGTGGCCTCTCGCACTTCCACGGCGGTCTTGTGGGTAGCGGCTGCGTAAGCGGCTTGGTGAACCAGTAAGGGGGCGGATGGGTGTGTTTGCTTGGTATCCATATCGGTATTTACCGATGGGCACGTAGAGCGCGGGTCTTAGGGGTAGGCCTGACACAACGAAGCCCCGAGACGTTTCCATCCCAGGGCTTCGCGTTTTTGATCGCTAGTCGCTTAGATGTTAGTCCAGCGCTCCTTAACTCGCACGCGCAGGTAGTTCAGGATATCCGCGTTGTCGATTGCCGCACCAGTGAACGCATGAGCCAAATCCCCTCGCGCAATTCCGAGATCGATTTCGCCGCTCTTATACGCCTCAAGAACGAGATCGAGATACGCATCCAGCGCGCGGTGATCCTTCTCGGTCATGTTGATAGCCATAGTAAGTTCCTTCTTGTTGCTCCCCAACAAATTCCGGGGCGCAGCTACTTTACAAATTAGGAAATCGCGGATTATCGCATCAGCCCTTCTTACCCGCCTCCTGTCGCGCGTTCCATGTCGCGACGAGGTATTGGGCCATTGCGCCAGATAGACCTACGGCAAGTTCCGCATGGCCGTGACATGGGGCGCGCCCGTTTAGGGCCTGGACTATGTGCATCGCTCAGTTTGTTTCTTAGTGCGCCTAGCCCCTCCACGATAGCGGAACAGCCTCCAAGGATTTGCTTGAAGATGGCTTCGGTGTGGTCATCAGGGGCAAGGCTCATCGCCTTTGCGAGCTTCCTGTAGAGAGCCGGCAATTCGTCCTTGTCGGCGTCCGAAGTGTCACCGGCTTCGTGCAAAATCCACTTGCAGACGTCTTCAAGCAAGGTCCGCGAAAGAGTGATTGCGCCGGATGGGTCGGTTAGCCGTCTGTCCTGTGCGGCCTGCCAACGTGCCCCAATATCGGTGGGATTGAACGCAACGAGAGAGGCGGTAATCGCTTCGTCGTTGGGCATGCCGAGTTGCGCGGTTTGGACCTCGTAGACAGGGCTACCCGATATCCGCTTCACGATCTTAAGTGCGAAACCGTCGTGCTTCAGGTGCTCGTTGATTTCACCGACCATCACCGCTTGGCGTTCGTGGTTCTGGGCCATTGGATGAACTGACGCAGCGAGGAATCGAAAGAACTGACGCTGCGACATTGCGGGCAGGCCGATCGCCTTCAGGACGTCCTTGTTATCCCAATCGTAGTTCCGCACCGTGTGTTGAAAGATCGCCTCTTCCAGGGTGCGCGATATGCCGGGGATTTGGTCGGCTTCCAGCATCGTCGCAATCGGCCACAGCGCCTTGAAGAACTCGATGGGCTCTTGCTCGGTGCAGACGGGAAATTCGCCGTAGAGGTCGATTATGCGCTTGCGTGTCAGGTCCGTGATTGTCGGGCCGCTCGCCTCCTCGATTTTGGCCAAGGCCTCTGACAGGGCGAAGTGTTCGTTCTCTGCCAAGTAGGTCCGTACGACACTGAGTAAGTCCGCTGCGGGCACTTCGGTGACACGGCTGATCGCGTACTTGTATCGGCTCCGCATCGCCTCGTCAGTGTCGCCCTCATGCAGCCCCAGGCCAGTGCAGATAGCCGGGACGTTGTAGGCTTTCGCGTCGGAGATCGCGGAGGCGAGCTGGTGGCGCAGCTCCTTGAGTTGCGCGGGTGAAGGGCTTCGCTTCATTTCAATAGGACCGGTCAGACCGCAACTCGCTAATCCCCTGTGTAATGTGAAGAAGCTGCTGCTCGACGAGTTGGACGCGGCGCTCCGCAATCAGAAGGATGGTGTGCGATTTCCACAGCTCGTACTGGATCAGTACGCCCACCTCCATCACGGCCATGAAAATCAGGAATGCTAAGAGGCCCGGACTTGGACTGTTGGCGTACCAAATGCATGTCGCGATGAAGCCTAGGAAGATGATCGCCCCAACCCAGTTCAGAGCCTTCACTTCATCCTTTCGATCTCGAATGATCGCGTCTGCGTTCGTGTCGCCGGCCACGTCGCCCCAATTCTCGCCGTACATCGCCGCCCCTCGTGGTTGTGCGTAAGATGTAGGACACTTTGCTGAAGTTGTGAAAAGCGGAACGTGAGGAGGGCTTAGTCGACGAGCATTTCGGCGGGCTCGTCCTTCTTCACCCCACGCGCCACGACCGTCAGCGAGCCATTGGGAGCCTCTGGCCGCGCCCAAAAAGCCCGAGTACCGGCCGACGTTTTACGAGCGTCAGCATGGGCATCGGGTAGGCGAGGAACCTCCTGTGGATGACACTAGGTAGCCGAACGGCTAAGCTCGCCCTCTACGGGAGCGGGGCGGGATGTGGTGGCCTTTCGGGATTGCGATACTCGGGTTTGTTCAAGTCGCCTACTTGGCCTGGAAAGGCCATAAGGAGCACAACCACCCTTCGGGCCTGCGCCCGAGGCAAACCCATTGCGGCTATGGCTACAGCGAACAGCACCCGTACGAGTGCGCTCGTGCTGAAGTCAGCAAACAGGCTGGCTTCCGTGTCGAAGGGTGCCGGGTCTGCGTGAACGATCAGCCTCGTTGGGTCTCTGTTGCAGAGCAGCTTCGCGCTCAGCAGGACCGCGACGACGGATGGGTCACGCCCGAGGGCAAATACTGCGACAAGGATGTCTACCTTGAAGCCACCCGCCGTTCGATCACCCCTCTACAAGTTCTAGAAGAGCGCGCGGCTACGCGGGAGGCCCAGCAATGAGCGGACATGTGAGGCGGGTAGGTGGGGTGATTTGTGGAGCGCTGCTTCTATCGGCTTGCACCAAGCCTCCACCGCCCGCGCCCGATCCCAATGCCGCGTTCAAATTGGAATGCCGCCACGAGGGTCAGCAGCTAATCTACATCCTCGATCCGAAGACGCGCACGGTGACGATGGCGAACGCTGCCATGCAGCCCAAGGGCACCTACACGGCCTCGTCCTACGAGTACTACATCCGGTTCAAGGGCACGAACCAAATGGCCACCAACGAAGCCCGTGTGAACCGATACGACGGCTGGATGACGCGAGAGTTCGGTAAGCCCCCCTTCCTGACCGACGACATATTCGCGAAGCCTGGCAACGCCCTACAGACTTGGCAATGCAAGCGCTCTGAAGCGAAGCCTATCCTATGATCGACCCTTACTCATTCACCTGGGAAGCATTCGCGACCCTGTTCACCGGTCTCGTAGCGGTGGCGGGAGCCGTGGTCATCGGCTTGCGACAAACACAAATCCTAGGCCGACAAGTCGCCCTTGCGGAAATGGATCAGCGCATCGCTTTGTTCGAGCGACGGTTCAAAATCTACGACGATGCGAATTTGTTCTTGAACCATATGATTGCCTTCGCTGGGTTCCCGCCGAAGCCAATTGAGGATCGCTTTCGAGCAAGCGCGTTGGAAGCCCGCCTTCTATTTCCGTCAAAGGTCCATGACGATCTCTGGGCGATCTACAAGCGCGCGCTTCAGTACGATGTGCTCAAGAAAAAGATGGCCGCTGATTTTGCGAGAGACCACCAGTATGCAGCGGACGATACCGATCAGGAGTTAATCGAGAACCTCTGGTTAAACGAAACGCTGATCAACCTACTCGACGTCTTCGGTGACGAACTTAAGTTAGGTGAGAGCCCCACGAAGGCCTCCAAATGAAACCAGACCGCACGGAGATTACCGAGGAGCACCTGACGCAATTTGCGAAAGCAATCGGTCTGGCATCAGTCGCGCCCGGTCGGGTGAGCAACCTGATCCTCTTCGAACTGTTCGGACGAATGTATACGGGAACGCTGGACACCTTACCGGCGAAAATCATCCACGAAATGCGAGCGCTGGAGGGCACCGCACCACCCCTTGGAACGCTCAAGCAAGAGGCCTTCAGCAAGAAAGGCATCCTGCGTGGCCTCTACAAAAAGCACTATCTTCTCGGAGCTGGAAGCAGCGTCCCGATGAACGTCAGTCTGGAGTTGAAGAACAACCCTGAACGACTGCGTGAGATCGTCATGAGCCAATGGAACCCGAGCACGGCAGACCTTGCACCCGAGGCAGTTGCAGCACGCATCGCGAACGGCGTGACGGGTCTCTATCTGGAGCGCAAGAACCGCAAGAAGCTCACGGGCGAGTGGATCATCTATGCCAAGCACGGAGGCAAAAACTACTACCTCACGCTGGCCCGTCACGATGAGGGTGATGAGAATATCCTAGAGCGCGTGACCGACTACTGCGTGGGTGAATTCCCATGGCTGGCAGAGCAGCTAAGTGGCGCGGCTTGAAACGGTCCAGGCTGAAGGGTGGAATGATGAGTGGTAGCCCCGCGAGTACGGTCGAAGAGCCCAAACAGGTCACGTTCTGGCCGGGCAATCCTCTTAGCTACACGACGACAAAAATCGTCTGCTACTACAATGAGGTTCACCTCGGCGACGCAACGGGCTTCATCTTTAAGGCAGCGCAACGATATGCTCTGGTGACGAACTGGCACGTCGTCTCAGGCCGCAACCCCATCACTGGACAGGCCCTAGATAGAACAACGGGGTGTGTCCCAAATCGTATCAAATTCCACGCTGCAATCGAACTCGACGACGAAACGAAGCGCGATTTGGTGCACTTCCGCGAATTCATTCTGCCGCTCTATGGCGAGGATGGAGAGCCGCTATGGCTCGACGCAAAGGAGGATGACAATCAGCGCGACATCGCAGTCGTTCCCTTGAATCCGCACGTTCCTGAATTGGCCAATGACGCCGCCGACATTCGGGCCATTCACGGTGGCAAAGTCACCCTTGAACCCGGCATAGACCCCAGACACCGCGACATACAGTTTGAAGACCTGAAGCACTTTCTTCCACCCGTCGGCGCGGAGGTATTCGTTCTCGGCTACCCAAAAGGCATAACTCCAAACGGCATTTTCCCGATATGGAAGCGTGCCTCTATCGCCTCAGAACCTCAGGTCGGGATCAGCCTTGGAGACCAGGATTATGAGGACGCCTTCTACATCGATGCGATGACGAACCAGGGCATGTCGGGTAGCCCAGTGGTCTACATGGCTCGCACTGGCGACATGATGTTCACCAAGGACAACATCGGCGTGCAGGTGAAGAACGACGAACCATTCCTTGTCGGCGTTTATGCGGGACGTAATGGGGTGAGCGGGCTGGAAGGGGATTTGGCGCTCGGACGTGTCTGGGGAGTGTCATTGCTTGAGCGAATTGTAATGAGCGGAGGTAAGGCGCAGCTGGCCTTTACGTTGCTCCCAGATTGATTTTCCATGGCTGTGTGTGGAATGCGGTAGCCTTAACATATTTCACTTTTGCGACAGACCTTTGCAGGGGTGTGCGTCAACCTAATTTCGCACCATAAAGCAAGGTACGCTTTAGGGTGATTGTTACGACCTTAGATGCGCGACAAGCATCTTTCCACGCTACGTCAAGCCAGAGATAATTCCACTCTTTGGTAGCGATTAGGCTGCATGGCTATATCGTGTGGGAGTGGAAGAGCGACCCTGAACGCAGGTGCCACGTTGGCGTTCGATGCACACTCTCCCGACAAGAGCGACCGCAAAGAAAGATATGTTTTTGCGATGATCTCCGGAGTGGTTGATTAGGCCTCTTGCGGCTTTAGTGTGTGAGTGCGGGGACTGACTTCGTTGGTCCGTTTGGTGCTCACCGCGGCCGAATCCTGCGCCCCATTCTTACCTAGTGAAACGGCCTGACAGTGAGCAAGAACGCAATGCTTTTGGTGAAGAGCAGCCAGTTAGAAGATGTGGCGACGCGATGCCTTGAGGACGCCAACGATGGCGTGGTTGTGCGTCGCAATCTCCAGCATGGACCTGGGCGTGTGGTGATGGAGCGGGCTGCTGGCAATGACTGGACGCGCTACCCGGAGCCATTTCCCCACGTGTTTAGGGTCTGGGGTGAGGCGGATTTCTTGTTCGACTTTGAAAGCGATGTCGACGAGGTGTTCATTCGCATGGCCTTTCATCTAGAATATGTCGAAAAGAGTGGTTGACGCCAGAAGCGCAGGGCCGCTCATGAAGCGAAGCAATCCGGCTTGAATGCGGCGCTTAATAACGTCCGCATATACGCAGTTCCTCTTGACATCGCCGCTTACCCCACAGGTCTGCCGCGTGCATTTTCCATTTGGATAGATCGCACTTCCCGCTGACACTATGCGCGGAAAGGATGTCTCCATGCCCTCCATCAACTTCCGTCATGAAGGTCGCGAATGCGTCTCCAGAGCCAAGGTATTGCTGGCCCAGAGCGATGACCATGCCTTGCGGTATGCAGCGCTCGAATTGCGCATGGCTATGGAAGCGCTGATCTATGACCGAATGAGCGCCTACAAGGCGGAAGTTCCGAAGTCCATCTACGAAACCTGGCAACCCAAACAGGTTCTAAAGCGCCTATTGGAGATTGATCCTCACGCTGACGCCGTTGCCACCATCTCGATTGGGGTCGAAGACACACCCGGCCTTCCCGCAAAGGAAATGACCGTACTCGGTACTGATACCCCCCTGAGCTTCAAGAACCTCAAGAGCTACTACGATGCGTTCGGCTCGTACCTGCACAAGCCCACCATCAAGCAGCTTGAGGCGGGTAACTCGGGCGACATGGCGAGGCTGCGTCAACGATGCGATGAGGTCGTCGCAATCCTGGACGTCGTGCTTGCTAGCGCCGTGCATAATTCCACGATGGGTAACTTCTCGACATGCGCTTGTTTCCGCTGTGGGAAGGACATTAAGCGCCGGATCACCAAGGCCGATGGCGATACGTTCCCCGTGACTTGCCCGGAATGCGAGGCCCTGCATATCGTTGAACGGCAGGGCGATCAGTACCTTTGGAAGGCTGACACCAAAGTCGTTCCTTGTGCCAATTCCCCGTGTGATGGGGGATTGCATTTGTGGCCGGATGAGATCGTCAGCGGTCAGTATTTCGAGTGCGAGAAGTGCAAGCAGGGCAACGTTCTTGCGCTCTCTGTGCGGCCAGTGGAGTTGCCTAAGGAGGAGCCTGCCGAGACAACCTAGCTCGGCAGCGGCACCGGCCCACAAACGTCAGCCGAAAGAGGATCGCGTTTGTCCTCTGCTCGGCCTCAAAATCGAATGTGTATCCCTTCACCGTCGCTCCCAGAACGACGTGTCTTCGATCTATGGAAACTCGAACGATGCCCTTGTCGGGGCCAATTTCGCGCGCTGTATGTCGGCGTGACGGACGCAATGATGCGCGCCGCGATGTTCAGATAGCCTGACAGGTTGACGCGATGTTGCGTGCGAACTTAGGTGTCTGCGGCGGCGCAATTTGTGCGCTTTAGGAGACGTTCAAATGGCTACCCCCGTCGATTGGAAGAGCATCGCCAAGCCGGTTTCGGCCCATCCCGAGTTTGGCCCCGACACCCTGAAGGCCGACCGTCGCAAGCTGGCCAAGTTCCTCGACAAGCAAGTCGAACTCGTCGGATCGCCCGATCAGAAAGGCCGACGCTCTTTCCGCATCGTGGGTGACAACGCCGCGTTCAGTATTCCCTACAACAAGGGCGCTCTGCCGCTGCTTGACGATGAAACCGAAATCGTCGTTCCGTCCAAAGACCTCGCGGGCGTCTTCGGGGCAATCAAGGCTGAAGTGCTCATGGGAAAATTCGACGAAGCCCTCAAGGCGATCAACAGCGGCGAGACGCTTGCTGCCAAGCCGCGCCGGGGTCGGAAGCCCAAAGCTGCTGCTGGCAGCTAACTTACGCCCACCCGCTAGCCCTTGCTAGTCAAACCATATTGCTACATATGGCGACTTCAAACGGTACACGGAGCGCGACTGAGTATATTGCGCCCCTTCCTGCGTCGGGGGTCTCAACCGCCTTCCGCATCTGGTGCGCATGGTGAGGTGGCCGAGTGGTTGAAGGCGCACGCCTGGAACGCGTGTATAGGGGAAACT
>Ga0065165_1002275_pt1 | contig 16939 bp, 13 predicted proteins | sample AraplaMF_Cvi_mMF_FD_63813 | JGI IMG/M metagenome (GOLD analysis project Ga0065165, IMG submission 63813) | Arabidopsis root microbial communities from the University of North Carolina, USA - plate scrape MF_Cvi_mMF (version 2) (version 3) | ecosystem: Host-associated > Plants > Roots >...
CCTGCACCTGCACCTGCACCTGCACCTGCACCTGCACCTGCACCTGCACCCGCGGAGGCCTGCTTCTCCGACCCCATCGAGCCGATCTGGAACGAGAGCGGAGCCAGCGCGACACGCATCAAGAGCCCCGCGCCGCACATGCATTTCACGGCCGGCGCACCGCTGCGCATCCTCGCCGATGCGCGCGATCCGAATGCCTACATGTGCCCACCCGGACACCCGCCCTACGTCTGCCCCGGAACCCGGGAGAACTTCTATGTCGACGGGCAACTGGTCGGCGCGGCCTTGCCGAGTGCCACCGATTTCAACCTCTGGGAGCTGCGCCTGCCCGCCGGCCTCTCGCAGGGCGTGCATGTGCTGACCGTCGGGCATGTGCCGTACGACCCGGCCACCGGCGCCGGCGGCAGGCAGGTCGACGGGCTGACCCCCATCACCATCCACGTCGATGCCCCGCCCGTGCACGGCGGCACGGTCACGCTGACGCAAGACCTGGTGCTGGGCGGCTCGGCCGACCTCGACTGGACGGACAAGACCGTCATCGGCAATGGTTTCAAGGTGCTTGCCGGCGCAGGCTACTCGGGCCGTGTGCACATCCAGAATGCGCATGTCAGCGGGCTGGGCAGCTTCAGTGCCCCGGGCATCGACGTCTCGACCACGGGCTCGGTGGCGATTCAAGACTCGGTCTTCGAGGCCACCGGGGCGATGCGCTTCAGCGCCCAAGGCAGTGGCACGATGACGGTGAAGAACAACGAGCTTCGCGCCAACAACCTGATCACCTATGTGTCCAGCGACCCGTCGGTGCCGGTCGTTCTCGAACTGGCCGGCAACACGTCCGGCGGCAAGGTCCTGCAGGGCAACCGCATCGGTGGCGGCATGCTGCTGGTGAGCGGCAATGGCTGGCAGATCGGCGGCCTGCTTGCAGGGCAGGGCAATGTCCTGATGGGGGTGAGGGCGGTGCTGCAGCTCTACGACTCGTCGAACGACACCGTGCAAGGCAACTACCTCCTGCACGACTACCACGGCGGGTTCAGCCAGGGCTTCAATCTCTGGTTGCAAGGCAGCTCCGGCAACGAGCTGGCCGAGCACAACGTGGTGCATGGCGGCTCGTGGCCGATCCAGAATTTCGGCGGCGAGTTCCGCTACAACCTGGCCATCGACAGCGGGCACGATTTCTGGCGCGGCTCGGCGAGCGGCACCAGGATCCACCACAACGTCTTCGCGCATGCCAGCGGCACCAACACCCAGTACGACGGCGCCATCATGGTCTACGGCGGCGAGAGCGGCCTCGACATCCACAACAACAGCTTCGATGCCGGTGGTTCGGCCGGCGCCTGCGACGCGCCGGTGTTCAACATCGGCGCGGGCTCGGTGTTCGCCTCCATCCGCAACAACCTGTTCACCGCGTTCAGCGAGGTGCCGGCCAGTTTCGGCAAGGCCCTGGTATCGACCGACGGCGGTGCCGTGACCAGCCCGCGGGTGGTCTCGGCAGACTACAACGGCTGGTTCAACCCGCTGGCGCCGGATTCGGCGCGCTATCTGCCCGGCATGGTGCAGAGCCCGGCGGGGGTGCACGATGTGCAGGCGAACCCCCGGCTGTCAGGCCAGGCCGAGGTGCCCTACCGGGTGTCGAAGGGCTGCGTCTGGCTGGGCCTGTACACGACAGGGCAGGTCCTGTCTCGCTACCGGCAGATCTACCGGCCGGCCGCGGGCAGCCCGCTCATCAACGCGGGCGACCCCGCCGATGGCGCCGGCACGGCGATCGGGGCGGTCGGTGCCGACGACAGCCACCCGATGGATCTGTTCGGCCGGGTCGTGCCCTAGGGCCTGTTGACAGGCCCTAGGCGAAGACGCCGGCGGTGTCCTGCATGCGGTCGGACACTTCGCCGAGCTGGTGCAGCGTGTCGCCGAAGCTCAGTTCCATCACCGTCAGCCGCTTGAAGTAGTGGCCGGCGATGTACTCGTCGGTGACGCCGATGCCGCCATGCAGCTGGATGCACTGCTGGCCGACGAAGCGCATCGAGACGCCCAGCTGGTACTTCGCCTGCGCCAGCGCGCGGCGGCGTGCCGCGGCCGGCTCGTTCATCTTCAGCGTCGCGAAGTAGCTCATCGAACGCGCCAGCTCGAGCTGCATCTTCACGTCGGCGATGCGGTGGCGCAGCGCCTGGAAGCTCGCGATCGCGACACCGAACTGCTTGCGGGTGTTCATGTACTCGACCGTCACCGCGACCAGCTGCTCCATCGCGCCGACCGCTTCGGCGCACAGCGCGGCGATGCCGATGTCGACCGCGAGCTCCAGTGCCGCGTGGCCGCCGCCGCCGGGCCCGCCCGCCGGAACCAGCAGCGTGGCCGGCGCATCGGCCAGCGACAGCTCGGCGGCGCGCGCGCCGTCGGCGCTGCCGTAGCCACGTGTCTTGACGCCCGCGGCACGGCGCTCGACGAGGAACAGCGCGATGCCCGCCGGGTCGTCGACCGCGCCCGACACGCGCGCCGGCACGATGAACGCGTCGGCCTGGTCGCCGGCCGGCACGACGCTCTTGGCGCCGCTCAACGTCCAGCCGTCGCCGGCCGCCTTGGCCGCGGTCTCGACGTGGGCGATGCGGTAGCGCGCACCGCGCTCCTGGTGCGCCAGCACGACCAGCGCGTCGCCGCCGGCGATCCTGCCGAGCCAGCCATCGATGGCCGGCTGAGGTGCGCAGGCCGACAGCACGCCGCCGGCGACCAGCGCGCCTTGCGCATAGGGTTCCAGCACCAGGCCGCGGCCCAGTTCTTCCATCACCACCATCGCGTCGGTCGGTCCGAAGCCCATGCCGCCGTGCGCCTCGGGCACGAACAGCCCCGTCAACCCGAGGTCGGCGAGTTCGCGCCAGGCCTCGCGCGAGAAGCCGCCGGCCTGCACGATGCGCCTGCGCCGCTCGGCGTCGTAACCCTTGGCGACCCATTTGCGCACCGAGTCGCGCAGCATCTCTTGATCGTCGGAGAAGTCGAAGTCCATGGTGTGTCCTCAGCTGCCGCAGGGCCGCCCCAAGGCGGCTGAGCGCCCCCTCGGGGGGCAGGAATGAAATGACGTGGGGGCCAACATGTCACCCGAGAACCGTCTGAGCGACGATGTTGCGTTGCACTTCGTTGCTGCCGCCGTAGATCGTCGTCTTGCGCACGTTGAAGTAGGTCGCCGCCAGCGGCGCGCAGTACGCCGCGCCGACGTGGTCGCCCTGCCAGCCGGCTTCCATCGCGTCGTGGATGAAGGGCACGCTGTACGGCCCGGCCGCCAGCATCAGCAGCTCGGTCAGCCGCTGCTGGATCTCGCTGCCGCGGATCTTCAGCAGCCCGGCGACGTCGAGCGACTGCTTGCCAGAGGTTTCGGCGCTCAGCACCCGCAGCACCATCATCTCCAGCGCGACGATCTCGACCTCCAGCTTCGCGACCTCGTCGCGGAAGCGCATGTCGCCGTACACGTTCTCCGCCTTCGCGATGCGCTTCAGGCGCTCCAGCTCGCGCTTCGAGCGGTTCACGTCGGCGATGTTGGTGCGCTCGTGCGCCAGCAGGTACTTCGCGTAGGTCCAGCCCTTGTTCTCCTCGCCGACCAGGTTGTCCGCCGGCACCTCGACGTTGTCGAACCAGACCTCGTTGACCTCGTGCTCGCCGTCCATCGTGATGATCGGGCGCACCGTGATGCCGGGGCTCTTCATGTCGATCAGCAGGAAGCTGATGCCGGTCTGCGGCTTGCCGGAGCTGTCGGTGCGCACCAGGCAGAAGATCCAGTCGCCGTACTGGCCGAGCGTGGTCCAGGTCTTCTGGCCGTTGACGACGTAGTAGTCGCCGCGCCGCTCGGCGCGGCATTTCAGCGACGCCAGGTCGGAGCCCGAGCCGGGCTCGCTGTAGCCCTGGCTCCACCACACGTCGCCGCTCATGATGCCGGGCAGGTGGCGCCGCTGCTGCTCGGGCGAGCCGAAGGCCATGATCACCGGCGCCACCATCACCGGGCCGAACGGCACCACGCGCGGCGCGCCGGCCAGCGCGCATTCTTCTTCGAACAGGTGGCGCTGGATCGCGTTCCAGCCCGGGCCGCCGAACTGCTTCGGCCAGGCCCAGCCGTGCCAGCCCTGCCTGCCGAGGATCTTCGCCCAGCGCTGCAGATCGTCCTTCGACAGCCGCAGCGCGTTGTGCACCTTGTGGCTGATGTCCTTCGGCAGGTGCTCGGCCACCCAGCTGCGGATCTGCTGTCGGAAGGCCTGCTCTTCGGGCGTGAAGTTCAAATCCATCGTCGTGTCTCCTGTGCGCCGCGTTTTAGCACGGTCGTGCGCTGACGAACTGTCCCTGCAGCGACAGCGGGCCTACCGATAATCCCGCGGTGACTTCCTATCGATCCACCGTGGCTGCGCTGGCTGCCGGCCAGCTGGTGAGCTGGGCGGCGCTGTACTACGCATTCTCGTCGTTCGTGCTGCCGATGCAGCAGTCCCTGGGGTGGAGCAAACCCGTGTTGATGGGCGCCTTCACGCTCGGTCTGGCCGTGTGGGGTGCGAGCAGCTATGCGGCCGGCGCCGCGATCGACCGCGGGCATGGGCGCGGCGTGATGACGCTCGGCGCGGTGTTCGCGGGGCTTGGTTTTTTGTCGTGGTCGCAGGTCGCGCAGCCGGCCACGTTGTATGCAGCGTGGGCCTTGCTCGGCGCCGCGATGGCGATGACGCTGTACGAGCCGGCCTTCAACGTGCTGACGAAGCGCTTTCCCGAGCGCTACCGCGACGGCATCACGTCGCTGACGCTGGTCGGCGGCTTCGCGAGCACGCTGTCGTTTCCGGCGGCGGCCTGGCTGGTGAACGCCTGCGGCTGGCGTGTCGCGCTGGCGGTGATCGGCGGCGTGCTGCTGCTGGGCGTGGCACCGCTGCATGCGTGGGCACTCCGCGGCAGCGATCCGCCGCTCGCACCGCGCGGCGCGCACGACGAGGCCGACGATGCGACGCTGCACGAGGCGCTGCGCCACCGCGCCTTCTGGCTGTTGACGATCACCTTCACGCTGTATTCGTTCTCGGCGGCGGCGCTGTGGGCGCACGTGATGCCGATCTTCGCGGCCAAGGGGCGCAGCGAGGTGCAGGCGCTGGCGGTGCTGACCTGGATCGGCCCGGCCCAGGTGGCCGGCCGGCTGGTGTTCCTCGCGTTCGGGCGCCGCGTCACGCCGCGCGGGCTGGGGCTGGCGGTGCTGGGCGGGCTGCCGCTGTCGTTCGCGATCTTCGCAGTGGCCGGGAACCTCGCCGCGCTGATCGCGTTCGCGGTGCTGTTCGGCATCGCCAACGGGCTGGTGACGATCGTGCGCGGCAACCTGGTGCCGGCGTACTTCGGACGGGCGCACGTGGGGCGCATCGGCGGCGCGATGTCGGCGATCGCGCTGCTGTCGCGGGCGGCCGCGCCGCTGCTGACGGCCTGGCTGCTGCTGGTGCTGCCGGGCTACCGCGAGCTGCTGCTGGTGCTGGCGGGGATGGGGGTGGTCGCGCTGGCCAGCTTTGCGCTGGCCAAACCACCGGCGTGAGGGCTACGGCTTCTTGTCGAGCGTCATCGTGTCGTTGTCGCGTCGCATCTGGAAGCGCGCCAGGAAGCTGTTGCCGAGCAGCACCTGGCTCATCGAGGCGGGCAGCACGACGGCGTCGACGTTGTAGACCTGCACGTCGCCGACGCGCACCGAACTCAGCGTGATGCGGTAGGACGGCACCGACCCGTTCGCGGTGCTGACCATGCCGCGCTGGCCGTCGAGGTACTTCAGGCCGATCGCGTCGGCTTCGGACTGCGCGATGGTCACGGTGGTGGCACCGGTGTCGACGACGAACACCACCGCCTTCCCGTTGATCGAGCCCTGCGTGAAGAAGTGACCGCCCGGCCCGACCGGCAGCACGATGCGGCTGCCGCCGCCTTCGACCGGCGCCGCGCCGAGGCTGACCTGCACGCCGCCGAACCGCAGTTGCCGGCGCTCGCCGCCGATCTCGACGATCGCGTCGCCGCCCGCCATGCTGACCAGCTTGACGCCCTGCACGGTGCTGCCCACGGCCACCGTTCGCGGCGCGCCGTTGATCATCAGCAGCGCCTTGTCGGCGCCCAGCGTGCCGCTGAGCGAGACGGTCTGCGCCGACACACCGGCGGCGGTCAGCAGTCCGGCGGCCAGCGCGGCTGCGATCAGGCCGCGGAGCATCAGTCGCGGAAGTTGTCGAAGCTCAGCGGCGCGTCCGGCACTTCCTTGCGGATCAGTGCCATCGCCGCCTGCAGGTCATCGCGCTTGGCGCCGGTGACGCGCACCGTGTCGCCCTGGATCGCGGCCTGCACCTTCATCTTGCTTTGCTTGATCAGCGCCTGGATCTTCTTCGCGGTGTCGCTGTCGATGCCGTTCTTGACGGTGATCAACTGCTTGACCTTGTCGCCGCCGATCTTCTCGATCTTCGCGCTGCGGTCGAGGAAGCGGATGTCGACGCTGCGCTTGGTGAGCTTGGCCAGCAGGATGTCCATCACCTGGCCGATCTGGAAGTCGCTGTCGGCGTAGACCGTCAGTTCCTTGTCTTTCAATTCGACGCGGGCAGACGAGCCCTTGAAGTCGAAACGGGTGCCGATTTCCTTGGCGGTCTGGTCCACGGCATTGCGAACCTCGACGAGGTTGGGGTCGAGTACGGCATCGAAGCTGGGCATGGTCGGTCATTCCTCTTCCGGATCAGCGAAAATTCTCGCATGCAAATCGAGTCGGGCGTCAGCCTGAAACCCTACAACAGCTTCGGACTGCCGGCTGTCGCCCACACGTTGGTGCGCATCGCGGCCGATGCCGACGTGCGCCGCGTCGTCGACCATCCCCAGCTCGGCCGCGCCCCGAAGTTCGTGCTGGGCGGCGGCAGCAACATCGTGCTGACGCGCGACATGCCGCAGGTGGTCCTGAAGGTGGAGGTCAGGGGCCGCTCGCTGGTGCGCGAGACCGACAGCGCCTGGATCGTCGAGGCCGGCGCCGGCGAGAACTGGCACGAGTTCGTCGCGTGGACGCTGGCCCAGGGCTGGCCGGGCCTCGAGAACATGGCACTGATCCCCGGCACGGTGGGCGCGTCGCCGGTGCAGAACATCGGTGCCTACGGCATCGAGCTGAAAGACCGCTTCGAGTCGCTCGACGCGGTCGACCTGGTGACCGGCCGCAGCGTCACGCTGGCCAGCGGCATCTGCGCGTTCGGCTACCGCGACAGCGTCTTCAAGCATTCGCTGGCGGGCCGCAGCGTGATCACGCGGGTGCGCTTCCGGCTGCCCAAGCCGTGGCAGCCGGTGCTCGGCTACCTGGAACTCGAACGCAAGATGCACGAGACCGGCATCGGCGCGCCGACCCCGCAGCAGGTGTTCGACTGGGTCTGCGCGATCCGCCGCGCGAAGCTGCCCGATCCGGCGGTGGTCGGCAACGCCGGCAGCTTCTTCAAGAACCCGGTCGTGACGCCGGAGCAGTGCCGCGACATCATCGGCCGGGACCCGGAGATCGTGCACTACCCGATGCCCGACGGCAGCGTGAAGCTGGCGGCCGGCTGGATGATCGACGCCTGCGGCTGGAAGGGCAAGAGCATCGGCCGCGCCGGCGTCTACGAGAAGCAGGCGCTGGTGATCGTGAACCGCGGCGGTGCGATCGGCTCCGAGGTGGTGACGCTGGCACGCGCGATCCAGGAGAGCGTGTACGGGCGCTTCGGCATCCGGCTGGAGCCGGAGCCGGTGGTGGTGTGAGGGGGGGCGCCAGTCGTCAGATCCGCCCGCCTGCGCTCAGGAATTCCCAGGCCGCGATGTTCCGGTTGTTCGAGAGCACCGTGGCGATCCTGTCGCGCTGGTCAGGAGTCAGGGGCGTATCGCCAAGGTCCAGCTGGATCAAGGATGTGCTGTGCTCGATGGCTTTGATCGCCGCATCGACCAGCGCCAGGCTGAAGCTGCTGTCGGGGAACGACAGCGACTGCAGCTGGCAGGCCGGATAAGTCAGCGCGTGCAGCAACTCCAGCATCCCGATTTCCGGCAAGTTGCCACCCAAGGTCAGCGACGAGAGGCACGGGCTCTTGCAGATCGCTTGACCCAGCAACTTCAGATACCCGTCCCGCCAGGGCAGGGCCAGATGGGCCGATGAAGTTTGCAGGTTGGTCGACAGCGCATCGCACAGGGCACGCACCCAATCCGTGTCGCCGGTCGGCTGGTCCTCGATGTCGATTTGCAGGTCGGACAGCGCGCCGGCGCGCGCTTTGTCGTGCGAGAACAGCCACGACAACACCGTCGAATCGACAGGCACCGCCCTGGCCACATGCAGTCGAAGACTGTTCAGGCGGCTGTTGCCTGCCACGGCGTTGGCGAGACGGCAGGCCTGCGCTTTGGTCTGGGGAACCGGCAGTTCCATTGCCGGGCCTTCGCTCGATAGGCCATTGGGAGTGACGAGGCGCGGCCGAGGCGTATCGAGGACACGTTTCATGATGGATGGAAAGGCGTTGAAGGGACACCTGCCTGAGTGCACCGTTGTCCTCCCACGGTTCCATCGCCGGGATCAGTTGACGCGTGACGCTTGCGCCTCGCCTGGCGTCGATTGCACGTCGCGCCAGCGCGCCGCCGCCTGGCCGCGCGTGTCGGCGCCGAGCTTGTCGAGGATGTTCGCGACGTGCCGCTTCACGGTGTGCGGGCTCAGCTCGAAGGCGCGCGCAATCACCTTGTTGCTGTCGCCGGCGGCCATGCGCGCCAGCACCTCGCGTTCGCGGGCGCTCAGGGATGCGAGCGGATCCGCCTGCGGTACGGCTGCCGGCTCGCGCGATGCGATGGCGGACGCGTTGTCCGCGCCCGGTGGCCGGTGCCCCCGCAGCCGCTCCGCGCCATCGAGCCAGTTCGCCAGCGCGACCTGCGCCCCGGCGCTCAGCACCAGGCCGCCGTGCGCCAGCACCGCGAGGACGCGCGGACCGGCCAGCAGCGCCGAGCCGATCCAGCCGTCCGTCGCGCAACGCGCCACCGCGGCCTCGACGAACGGCGCCGCGTCGCGCGGCCGGCCCAGCCGCACCAGCGCCGCGGCCAGCCGCAGCCGGCCTTCGGTCAGCAGCCCGTACCACTCGAGCGCATCGGGCGTCTGCAGCGCGGCCTGCCAGCCGGCGACCGCCTGCGGCCAGTCCTCGGCCAGCTCGGCTGACAACGCCGGCAGCGCCAGCTCGCGGGCGCGTTGTGCGATGCGGTTCGAGACCAGCAGGTCCGGTGCTCCCAGCGCGGCGACCAGCGCACGCGCGCGCTCGCCGTCGTCGGCGATCATCGCCAGCCGCAGCGCCTGGAACTGCGCGTGGCGGCGCAGCTTCTCGCGGCGCGCGCTCGGCGGTTCCTGGTCGGCGTCGGCCACCAGGTGGGCCGCGGCCCGGCGGGTCGCGTCGACGTCGCCGCGCAACGCGTGCAGCAGGCCGCGCGCCAGCGCCAGCATCGTGCCGACGTTGCGCGGGCTGCCAAGCCAGCGCGCTTCCTCCGTCGCGCGTTCCAGCCGCTCGGCCGCGCGCGCCGCGTCGCCCTGCCACAGCGCGGTCAGGCCGTGCAGCAGCCACGCGATCGCACTCATCGCGGTCGGCTGCTCGGGCGCCAGCCGCAGCGCGCGCTCGACGAACAAGGTCAGGGCCGGCGCGATGCCCGGCAGCGCCACGTCGCGCGGGTTCGGCGTCGCCTGGTACCACAGGCCGATGTCGGTGCAATCGGCCAGCAGCTCGTTGCGCCGCGCCATGTAGCCTGCGGAAGGTCCGACCGGTCCGTAGTCGCCGGCGTGCCACAGGCTGGCCGTCAGCGTCGTGACCTCGGCCTCGCGCGGCAGTGCCTGCGTGCGCAGCTCGGCGAGCAGGGCAGCCGCCTCGTCGCGCTTGTCGAGCTGGCACAGGCTCAGCGCGACATAGGCGCGCGCCAGCCGCGCCTGGTCGGCAAGGCCCTGCTGCTCGGCCAGCCGCAGCGCCTGCTGGAAATGCCCGGCCATCGCGGGGAACTCCCATCGCGTCCACGCCGCCAGCCCTTGCAGCAGCATCAGCGGCGCCGAACCTTCGCGCCACGCCGGCGGAAACTGCGCCAGCAGCCGCTGCGCCTGCGTCAGCCGGCCGTCGGTGAGCCAGCCGCGCGCGACGGCGTCCAGCGCCGCCTCGGCCGCCGCCCAGTCGCCCACGCGCTGCAGGTAGGCGATGCGGCGTGCGTCGTCGGGCTCGGTGTCGGCGGCGCGGTGCAGCAGTCCGGTCAGCGCCTCGGGCGATTCCTGGCGCAGCCGGTCTTCGAGGAAATCGCGGAACAGGTCGTGCAGGCGCAGCGTCAGCTGCGGCCCGTCGAGCACGGTGACGAACAGGCCGCGGCGCTCGATGTCGTCGAGCCAGCCGGCGGCCTGCGGGTCGCCGGTCAGCGCGGCGCAGCGGCCGGCCTGCAGCTCGGCCAGCACCGAGGTCTGCAGCAGGAAGCGGCGCAGCCCGTCCGGCATGTCGGCCAGCACCTCGCTCGCGAGGTAGTCGAACAGGTGGCGCTGGCCGAGCGCCGCCGGCGTGCGGTTGCCGGCGAGCGTGGCCGCATCGAGGCTCAGGCGGATGCCGGCCGGCCAGCCCTGCAGCCGCTCGATCAGCGATTGAACGAGTGACGCGCCGGCGCCGCGCTGTGCGGCGAGCGCGCGCACCTCGTCGTCGGCGAAGCCCAGCTCGGCCTGGCGCAGCTCCAGCAGCTCGCCCTGCGCGCGCAGCCGGGCCAGCGACAGCGGCGGGTCGGTGCGGCTCGCGAGCAGCACGGTCCATGGCGCGGGCAGGTGTTCCAGCAGCAGGTCGAGCAGCTCGAAGATGCGGGCATCGGCGATGCGGTGCGCATCGTCCAGCACGATCAGGCCCTGCCCTTGCCCTTGCGGCAGGTCGGCACCGCCCAGCGCGCTGAGCAGCTCGTCGGCGATGCGGCGCAGCCCGCGCGGCTGCGGGCCGAGCATCGACAAGGCCTGCGGCGAGATGCGCCACGGCAGGTCGAGCGGCTCCAGCGCGGCCGCCAGGCAGGCGACGAAGCGGGCCAGGTCGTCGTCATCGTCGGCGGCGATCCACGCGACCGCGGTGCCGCTGCAGGATGCGAGCAGCTGCCCCATCAGCGCCGTCTTGCCGAAGCCGGCCGGCGCGCTCAGCAGCATCAACCGTGCCTGGCCGATGGCGGCTGCCAGTTGCCGTTCGAGCTGGGGTCGCGCCAAGTGCTCGCCGCGCGGACGCGGCGGCTGGATCTTGGTCAACGCGAAGGGCGGGGCTTCCGACATGAGGCGAATCCCCGGATTGGCATCCGGGCTACGTCAGGCCACGGCCACCGGAATCTTGCCGATCTTCGCTTGCCATTCTTTCGGGCCGGTCTGGTGCACCGACGTGCCTTCGGAATCGACCGCCACCGTCACCGGCATGTCGTTGATCTCGAACTCGTAGATGGCTTCCATGCCCAGGTCGGCGAAGCCGACGACCTCGGCCTTGCGGATCGCCTTCGACACCAGGTAGGCCGCGCCGCCGACCGCCATCAGGTAGGCCGACTTGTGCTTCCTGATCGCGTCGATGCCGGCCGGGCCGCGCTCGGCCTTGCCGATCATGCCGATCAGCCCGGTCTCTGCGAGCATCATCTCGGTGAACTTGTCCATGCGCGTCGCGGTGGTCGGGCCGGCCGGGCCCATCACTTCGTCGCGCACCGGATCGACCGGGCCGACGTAGTAGATGACGCGGTTCGTGAAGTCGACCGGCAGCTTCTCGCCTTTGGCCAGCATGTCCTGGATGCGCTTGTGCGCGGCATCGCGGCCGGTCAGCATCTTGCCGTTCAGCAGCAGCGTCTCGCCCGGCTTCCAGCTCGCCACCTCTTCGCGCGTCAGCGTGTCGAGGTCGACGCGGCGGCTCTTGTTGTAGTCGGGCGCCCATTTCACGTCGGGCCACAGATCGAGGCTGGGCGCCTCGAGGAAGGCCGGGCCCGACCCGTCGAGCACGAAGTGCGCATGGCGGGTGGCGGCGCAGTTCGGGATCATCGCGACCGGCTTGCTGGCAGCATGCGTCGGGTAGGTGGCGATCTTCACGTCGAGCACGGTGGTCAGGCCGCCCAGGCCCTGCGCGCCGATGCCGAGCGCATTGATCTTGTCGCACAGCTCGATGCGCAGTTCCTCGAGCTTGTTCTGCGGGCCGCGCGCCTTCAGCTCGTACATGTCGATGTCCTGCATCAGCGACTCCTTCGCGAGCAGCATCGCCTTCTCGGCCGTGCCGCCGATGCCGATGCCCAGCATGCCCGGCGGGCACCAGCCGGCGCCCATCGTCGGCACCGTCTTCAGCACCCAGTCGACCAGGCTGTCGCTCGGGTTCATCATCACGAACTTGCTCTTGTTCTCGCTGCCGCCGCCCTTGGCCGCGATCTGGATGTCGACGGTGTTGCCCGGCACCAGGCTCATGTGGATGACGGCCGGCGTGTTGTCCTTGGTGTTCCTGCGCTCGAAGTGCGGGTCGGCCACGATGCTCGCGCGCAGCTTGTTCTCGGGGTCGAGGTAGCCGCGGCGCACGCCCTCGTTGACGGCTTCCTCGACGCCCGACGGGAAGCCCTCGAAGCGCACGTCCATGCCGATCTTCATGAAGACGTTGACGATGCCGGTGTCCTGGCAGATCGGGCGGCGGCCTTCGGCGCACATCTTCGAGTTGGTCAGGATCTGCGCGATCGCGTCTTTCGCGGCCGGGCCCTGCTCGGATTCGTACGCCCGCGCGAGGTGCGCGATGTAGTCGGCCGGGTGGTAGTAGCTGATGTATTGCAATGCGGCGGCGACGCTGTCAACCAGGTCGGTGTAGCGGATCGAGGTCATGTGGCTATCCCGGAAAGTGGGCGGAACTACGGAACAATCCCCGGCGGACGGGCTTGGCTTGAAGCCGCGAATTTTACTGACAGGGGAGAACTCATGCTGAACAGCATCCGGCGCTTCATCGCGTCCGAGTCGGCCGGCGGCGTCGTGCTGGCGCTGGCGGCCGCGATCGCGCTGGTCGTCAGCAACTCGCCGTGGCACGACGCCTACCAGCGTTTCGTCGGCCTGCCCGGCGAGGTTCGCATCGGCGGCGACCTGCTGGTGCTGGCCAAGCCGCTGCTGCTGTGGGTCAACGACCTGTGGATGGCGGTGTTCTTCTTCCTGGTCGGGCTCGAGATCAAGCGCGAGCTGCTGGCCGGCGAGCTGGCCTCGGCCCGGCAGGCGCTGCTGCCGGCCGGCGCGGCGGTCGGCGGCATGGCGGTGCCGGCGCTGATCTATGCGCTGATCAACCTGCGCGATCCGGTCGCGCTGCACGGCTGGGCGATCCCGGCGGCCACCGACATCGCGTTCGCGCTCGGCATCCTGATGCTGTTGGGCTCGCGGGTGCCGGCGTCGCTGAAGGTGTTCCTGACCGCGGTGGCGATCATCGACGACCTGGGCGCGATCGTCGTCATCGCGTTCTTCTACACCGCCGACGTGTCGCTCGCGATGCTGGGCGCGGCGCTGGCCGGCGGGGTGGTGCTGTTCCTGATGAACCGCAACCGGGTCATGAGCGTCGGGCCGTACGTCGTGGTGGGGCTGGTGATCTGGGTGTGCGTGCTGAAGTCGGGCGTGCATGCGACGCTGGCCGGCGTCGCGACGGCGCTGGCCATTCCGCTGCGGGCGGGTGATGAGGGCCACTCACCGCTCGAGACCACCGAGCATGCGCTGCACCCGTGGGTCGCGTTCGCGGTGCTGCCGATGTTCGCGTTCGCCAATGCCGGCGTGTCGCTGCAGGGCGTGAGCTTCTCGACGCTTGGGCAGACGGTGCCGCTGGGCATTGCCGCGGGACTGGTGATCGGCAAGGCGATCGGGGTGTTCGGCGCGTCGTGGCTGCTGATCCGGCTGGCCGGTGCCGAGCTGCCGGCCGGCGCGAGCACGCGGCAGTTCTTCGGCGTCTGCGTGCTGTGCGGCGTCGGCTTCACGATGAGCCTGTTCATCGGCGCACTGGCCTTCGAGGGGCGTGGCGGCGACTACGAGACGCAGGTCAAGCTCGGCGTGCTGTGCGGCTCGCTGATTGCCGGCATTGCAGGTACCTTGCTGTTGCTGCGCAAGGGCTCGTAGCCCGGAAGCCATTCCGGGGACGGCCGTCGAATACCCCGGAATGGCTTCCCGGCTACGGCATCAATGGTTCGCGGGGGCGTGGGGCAGCAGCCGGTCGGTCACCGCGATCGCCATCGCCGACAGCAGGAACGCGCAGTGGATCACCGTCTGAGCGACCAGCACCCGGTCGCTCAGCGCATCGGCGTTGATGAAGGTCTTCAGCAGGTGGATCGACGAGATGCCGATGATGGCGGTCGCGAGCTTCACCTTCAGCACCGACGCGTTGACGTGGCTCAACCATTCGGGCTGGTCGGGGTGGCCTTCGAGGTTCATGCGCGACACGAAGGTCTCGTAGCCGCCGACGATCACCATGATCAGCAGGTTGGAGATCATCACCACGTCGATCAGGCCGAGCACGACCAGCATGATCGTGGTTTCGGTCAGCTTGGTGCCCTTGGCGGCATCGCCGCTGACGCCGACCGCACTGAACACTGCCTGCAGCGCCGTCTGGCTGCCGAAGGCCGCCTCGACCAGGTGCACCAGCTCGACCCAGAAGTGGAACACGTACACCGCCTGCGCGACGATCAGCCCGAGGTACAGCGGCAGCTGCAGCCAACGGCTCATGAAGATGAGGTTGGGCAAGGGGCGCAGCTTGCTGTGGCTGTGGTCGGGGATCTGGGCCATAGGGTGTGCAGGGATAGTCCGGTTGCCGGAAATTGTAGTGGGCGCACCATCGGTGAAGACCCCGGGCGCCCTCGTCAGTCGTTCGTAAGAGCAGCTGTCTATGGTGCGTGCAGAATTCGCAAACCGCTGAAGGAGACACGCAATGAGTTCGAGCGAACACAAGGTCTACCCGCCGCCCGTCGCACTGGCCAAGGCGGCCCATGTGTCCGGCATGGCCGCCTACGACAAGCTGTGCGCCGAGGCCGAGGCCGACTACGAAGGGTACTGGGCCCGTCTTGCGCGCGAGATGGTGAGCTGGAAGACGCCGTTCACGAAGACGCTCGACAGCAGCCAGGCGCCGTTCTTCAAGTGGTTCGAGGACGGCACGCTGAACGTCTCGTACAACTGCCTGGACAAGCAGGTCGAGGCCGGTCTCGGCGACAAGACCGCGATCATCTTCGAGGCCGATGACGGCCAGGTGACGCGGGTCAGCTACCGCGACCTGCTCGCGAAGACCTGCCGCATGGCCAACGCGCTGAAGTCGCAGGGCGTCAAGAAGGGCGACCGCGTCGTCATCTACATGTCGATGTCGGTCGAGGGCGTGGTCGCGATGCAGGCCTGCGCGCGCATCGGCGCGACCCATTCGGTGGTGTTCGGCGGCTTCTCGGCGCAGAGCTTGCGCGACCGCATCGAAGACGCCGGCGCGGTGATGGTGATCACCGCCGACGAACAGCTGCGCGGCGGCAAGCAGCTGCCGCTGAAGGCGATCGTCGACGACGCGATCGCGCTCGGCGGCTGCGACAGCATCAAGAGCGTGATCGTCTACCAGCGCACCGGCGGCAAGATTGCGTTCGATGCGTCGCGCGACCGCTGGATGCACGAGCTGACGGCTGCGCAGCCGGCCACCTGCGAGCCCGAATGGGTCGGCGCCGAGCACCCGCTGTTCCTGCTGTACACCTCGGGTTCCACCGGCAAGCCGAAGGGCGTGCAGCATTCGACCGGCGGCTACCTGCTGCATGCGGCGCTGACGACGAAGTGGACCTTCGACCTGAAGCCCGACGACATCTTCTGGTGCACCGCCGACATCGGCTGGGTGACCGGCCACACCTACATCGCCTATGGGCCGCTGGCGCTCGGCGGCACCGAGGTCGTGTTCGAGGGCGTGCCGACCTATCCCGATGCCGGCCGCTTCTGGCGGATGATCCAGGACCACAAGGTCTCGATCTTCTACACCGCACCGACCGCGATCCGCTCGCTGATCAAGGCGGCCGAGAGCAATGCCGCGGTGCACCCGCGCAACTACGACCTGGCGTCGCTGCGCATCCTCGGCTCGGTCGGCGAGCCGATCAACCCGGCCGCGTGGGAGTGGTACCACGAGCACATCGGCGGCGGCCGCTGCCCGATCGTCGACACCTTCTGGCAGACCGAGACCGGCGGCCACATGATCACGCCGCTGCCGGGCGCGACGCCGCTGGTGCCGGGATCCTGCACGCTGCCGTTCCCCGGCATCATCGCGGCCGTCGTCGACGAGACCGGCAAGGACGTGCCGAACGGGCAGGGCGGCATCCTGGTCGTCAAGAAGCCGTGGCCGGCGATGATCCGCACCATCTACGGCGACCCGGAGCGCTTCAGGAAGAGCTACTACCCGGCCGATTTCCAGGGCCGCTACTACCTGGCCGGCGACGGCGCGATCCGCGACGAGAAGACCGGCTACTTCACGATCACCGGCCGCATCGACGACGTGCTGAACGTCAGCGGGCACCGGATGGGCACGATGGAGATCGAGTCGGCGCTGGTCGGCTGCACCGACCTGGTCGCCGAAGCCGCGGTGGTCGGCCGCCCGGACGACACGACCGGCGAGGCGATCTGCGCGTTCGTCGTGCTGAAGCGCCCGCGCCCGACCGGCGACGAGGCCAAGGCGATCGCGAAGCAGCTGCGCGACTGGGTCGGCAAGGAGATCGGCCCGATCGCGAAGCCGAAGGACATCCGCTTCGGCGACAACCTTCCGAAGACGCGCTCCGGCAAGATCATGCGCAGGCTGCTGCGCTCGGTGGCCAAGGGCGAGGCGGTGACGCAGGACACCAGCACGCTGGAGAACCCGGCGATCCTGGAGCAGCTGGGGCAGGCCTATTGAAATGACGAAGGCCCGCATGGGGCCTTCTCCATTCAGCGGACGCGCGAAGCGCCTCGGGGGTGGGTCACTTCAAGCCGAGGATCCAGGTCACGAGTTGCTTGGCTTCG
>Ga0065165_1002277_pt1 | contig 16933 bp, 10 predicted proteins | sample AraplaMF_Cvi_mMF_FD_63813 | JGI IMG/M metagenome (GOLD analysis project Ga0065165, IMG submission 63813) | Arabidopsis root microbial communities from the University of North Carolina, USA - plate scrape MF_Cvi_mMF (version 2) (version 3) | ecosystem: Host-associated > Plants > Roots >...
TAGGACGCGGCCCTTTCACGGCTGAAACACGGGTTCGATTCCCGTAGGGGTCACCATATTGGTTTTGCTTGGGAATTTCCTCGCGCACCGCGCCGGTTCCCACGAATCAGCAAAACGGTTCCCACGATTCCTGAGCGTTCGCTCGCCGTGAAACGGTTGAGCGTGTCCTTATTGCTCGGCCGCGCAACATAGCGCCACATTCCCGTACCCGCCGCTTCCCGTGGCCAAATCACCAGTTTGAGATCCTACTCGCGGCTACCCCTAGGAGTATAGTCGTCACCGATCTGGGTCGGCGCGCCCGAAGCGTTCCTGCCGTCCTTGCCGTCGAGACCTTTGTCGGCATCCTGGCCGTTGCCGCCGTCGGTAGTGATGCGCTTCGCGCGAGTGCCCGCCGGAGCATCAGCGTCGCGGGCATCGAGTGATAGAAAGCCAGTCGATCCCGGATCGTCGCCGGCACGCGCGATAGCATTGATTCCGCTCCCCTTTCGTCGGAACGCGCGTACCTAGCCTCGCGACTATGCGCGGCGCGCGTTCATGCGCAAGGGACGGAAATGACGAACGGGGGCTTCGGGATATCCGAGTGGCTGTCCCGGTCCCCGCCGGATCATCTCGATCCGGCAGGGTAGGGAATCTCGTATTCAGAGCAGGAAATCGCCTGGCTGCAGGTGCGGATTGCCGCTGATCGTCAGCATGAATTCCGCGGTGGCGAGATCGCCGTCGGTATTGCCGAGGACGACGGTATTCGTGCCGTCGAAATAGTAGATCAGGTCACGCGCCGCGGTGAAGGTGTGCGCCTCGACCGGGGCATCGAAATGATAGGTGCTACCGCCCACATTGAAGTTCGACAGGTCGATCTTGTCCGTTCCTGGCAGGAAGTCGGTGATCGTGTCGTTGGTGTCGCGCACGTCGAGGAAGCGGAAGGTGTCCGCGCCGGCATTGCCGGTCAGTTGGTCGGCACCGAATCCGCCCACGATGATGTCGTCGCCCGCGATACCGCTGATCTTGTCGTCGCCCGAACCCCCATATAGCGTGTCATTGGCCTGGTTGCCCTGGATCTCGTCATTCCCCGAACCGCCATAGATGGAGTCGAGGCCGTTGCCGCCGGCGATGAAATCGTCGCCGCCCCAGCCATAGGCCACGTCGTTGCCGTTGCGCGCGTCGATCGTGTCGGCGCCGCTGGTGCCGTAGAGGATATTGGCGCCGTTGAGCGCACCGGTGGTCAGCGTGCTGAACAGAACGCCACCGCCCGTCACCCCATCATTATCGTTGGGATCGGCGCCGGCATAAGCGGTGGGTCGGATCACCACCTCGTCCGATCCATGGACGGTGATCTCGACCGAATGGAAGGTGCCATCCTCGCTATGCACCTTGATGTGGTCAGCCGCCGTCTCGCCGCTGTTCAGGGCTTTGAGCCCTTCGGCATCCTCGTCGAGCACGTAACTCCATTCGCCCGCCGCGTTGATGGTGAGCGTGCCGAACTCCCCGTCCACGCTTTCCGCACGGAAGCTGGACTGGTCGTGGTCCGGGTCATGGACCAGCGCCTGCCCGGTCGCCGTGGCGTCGCCATCCTCCCACACGTCGCCGGCGAAGCTGCCACTGAAGTCGGGCGCGTCGTCGACGCCGGTCACGGTCACCGTGACATGGCCCTGCGCGCTCCGGCCTGCGGCGGTGATCGCGGTATAGTCGATCGTGGTGGTCGTCGTCTCGCCGCCGGTCAGCCAGTTGAAATCGTCGAGGGGATCGAAAACCACATCGCCGTTGACGATCGTGGCATGCCCCTTGGCCGTGGAAGCATTGGCGATGCTCAGGTCGGGCCCGGTATCGTTGGCGAGCACGTCGATCGTGACGCTGTGGTTTTCGTCGGTCGTGGCCGTGTCAGCATTGGCGACCGGCCGCACCGCCGCCGCCTCGAATTGCGACCAGGCCGTGCCGCCGCCACTCGCATCGGTGATGGTGATCACCTGCGAGACGCCGTTGGGCTGGGCGATCGTGACGTTGATCGCACCGCTCTCATTCTTCTTCACGACGGTGAAATTGGTGTGTGTGTCCATGAACTGGACGAGATTGGCGTAGCTCGCGAAGGTCCGCGCACCGCCGTCATAATAGCCGGTAAGCTGGATACGATCGCCCGCGCCGAAATTCAGGTCGGAGATCTGGTCGATGCCGCTACCAGTGGCGATGTCGCTGCGATCGAACGCGAAGACGTCCGCGCCTGCGCCACCCGCCATCCAGTCATTGCCCGATCCGCCCGCGAGCCAGTCGTTGCCCGCACCGCCGTCGAGCTGGTCGTTGCCGGCCATACCCCACAAATGGTTGTCGGCGCCGTTGCCGGTCATCGAATTGGCGAGCGCATTGCCGACGCCGTCGATCAGATCATTGCCCATCAGCAGCAGATTCTCGACCGCGGCGCCGAGCGTATAGGTGATGTAGGACTTGACCTGATCGACGCCCTCCCCGTCCTGCTCGACCACCACATCTCCGACGGAATCGACGATATAGACGTCGTTGCCGATGCCGCCGACCATGGTGTCGTCACCGGTTCCGCCATCGAGAATGTCGCTGCCGCCCTCGCCGTAGAGCGTGTCGTTACCGTCACCGCCGCGCACGGTATCGTTGCCGTTGCCGGCATTGACGACGTCGTTGCCGGCGCCGGCATTGATCACGTCATTCCCGGAGGAGCCGGTAACGGTGTCGTCGCCGGTGCTGCCGGTGGTGGTCTGGCCGGGCGTGGTGATGATGATATTGGGCATGGCAGTCCTCCCCGCATCGCGATGGCGGTAGCCAGCTCGAGATCGAGGCACCGTCATCTGCGGAGCACCATTCTCGCCCCACAAGGCAGGGATGACGATACGCGTTTCGGTGGCTATCCCAAATGGTGGGACGCGTCCGTCCGGCCATGTCCCGCACGGAGCGAAAGGCCCGACGACGGACTTTCGTCCCGTATGCGAAACGGCTGCCACCGCAACGAGGAGGCCGAACGCGTCGTTTCTGGTACGAAACGGTTCGGCTGAAATCGCGGCTGCTGACACGTCAGTAAGGCGTAGCCCCAAATTGCCTGTCAGACCGCAAGGGAACCAGCAGCCACAGCTCCCACAAATGCTAGTCAGGGATGGGGCAAGGAATGGGTGCAGACGTGGGAGAGCGTCGGACGAAAATCTGCTTCCCCTTCTCGGGGGACGTGATCGGCGGAAGCCATATCTCGGTATTGGGGCTGCTGCGCAATCTCGACCGGCGCCGTTTCGAGGCCGTCGTGTTCGTCGAGTCTTCCGATAGCGACATCGCACGACTGATGCGCAATGCCGATGTCGAACTCGTCGCTGTCGGGCCTATGCCCGCACTACGACACGGCAAACGCGCGGAATGGCGCGACGCTATTTCGATCGCGACCAGATCCGCCGCGATGGCCAGGCTATTGCGCGACTATGCGATCGATATCGTGCACACCAACGACGGACGCACGCACGCGACCTGGGCGCTCGCCGCCAAACTCGCGGGCGCACAGCTCGTCTGGCACCATCGTGGCGCACCGGATGCGCGCGGATTACGCTTCGTCGCACCCCATATTGCCGACGCCGTGGTCGCGGTCTCGGAATTCGCCATTGGCGGCAATGCCAGGCGGAGCCCGCGCGCTCGTGTGATCCACAGTCCGTTCGACACCAATATCCGCGTTGATCGCGCGGCGCGCCGGCAACTGCTGCTCGACGAACTCGGTTGCGGATCGGATACGCGGCTCCTCGGCTTCTTCGGCGTGCTGATCGCGCGCAAACGACCGCTTCTATTCATCGAGGCCATCGCCGCGCTGCGACGGATCGCACCGGACGTGCCGGTGCAGGGGCTGATCTTCGGCCAGCCGCTCGAGATCGACGCAGACGCCGTGCGCGCGCATGCCGAACGGCACGACGTGGCCGACGCGATCCGGTTGATGGGCTTTCGCCAGCCGGGCGCCGACTGGATAGCCGCTTGCGACTTGCTGATGGTTCCGGCGGTCGACGAGCCGTTCGGGCGCACCCTGATCGAATCGATGCTGGTGGGGACGCCGATCGTCGCCACGCGTTCGGGCGGCAATGTCGAAGCACTGCGGGACGGCGCGCTCGGCCTGTTGGTACGCCCCGAAAATCCCGCGGCCCTGGCTCAGGGCGCGATCGAGTTGCTGCGCGACATGCCGCGCTACCAAGCGTTCGCCGCCGAGGCCCGAGCCCACGCGCTGGATCATTTCGGTGAAGATCGCCACGCCCGGGCGGTTATGGCGCTCTACGAGGAGCTCGTGCCCCGTGCACCGGCGGAACCGCTGCGGCGCGAGCCCATCACCGCGGCGTCGACCGCGCCACTATGAACGGACGAGACCAACTCGCCTCGCATATCAATGCGCTCGCCGCGCGATCGTCACCGCTGCGCTACGTTACGAACCCCACGCACGTGATCAACGGAGGGCGGCTGATCGTGTCGCTCTTCGCGATCGGCGCGATCTATCTCGATCCGACGCAGCCGGCCAACCTGCTCGACGACGCCTACTGGATCCTCGGCGGCTACTGCCTCTATTCGCTCACTTTGCTCCTGGTCCGGCCGGCGTCCGCGATCGAGGACGTTTTCAACATCGTCACCGCCGTGGTCGATGTGCTCGTCATCGCTGTGCTGATCTACATCACCGGCGAACTCGAAAGTCCCTTCTTCGTCTTCTATACCTTCGTGCTGATCGCGGCGGCGATCCGCTGGGAATGGGCCGGCACCCTGGCCACCGCGCTCGCGCTGCAAGCGATACTGATCTTCGTAGGTGTCCCGGACGTCGAGGACGGGGAATCCGAACTCAACTTCCTCATCCTGCGCTCGGTGTTTTGCTGGGTCACGGTGATCATGCTCGGCTATTTCGGCAGCTATCGCAGCCGCAGCAACGCCCGGCTGCGCGAGCTCGCCTCGTGGCCGCACGACATCGTGCCGGAGGAAGACCGCCCCTGGCTGTCTTCCTCGCTGCGCCACGCCTCGAAGGTGCTCGGCGCCGATCGCATCCTCGTCCTCTGGCGCGACCAGGACGAAGCTGCCGCGCACGCCGCGATCTGGAGCGGCGAGAGCTGTCGTTTTGTGGACGGCGTCGCATTGTCTGACGAGGCATTGATCAATCCCGGCCCCGGCGCAACGCTGGAACTCACCGGCCAGGCCCGCCTCGACGGGCTTCAGCGACTGATCACCTCCGCCGCCGTCCAGGCAGAGCCGACGCCGTGGCATTGCGCCTTCACCTCGGGTTTCGGCACGATCCGCTATCGCGGTAGCGTCATCGTGATCGACCCGGCGTTTCGCGACCGCGACGTGATCCTGCTAACCCGGATCGTGGCGTCGCGCATCGCGATGGAACTCGAACAATTCGCACTGGTGCGCGAATATATCTCCACCGCCGGCCTCAAGGAACGCATGCGGCTCGCGCGCGACCTGCACGACAGCGTGCTTCAGGATCTCACAGCGGCCGTGTTGCAGCTCAACGCCGCGGAACGCACCGTGCCCACACCGGCAAGCGGCGCGCTCGTCCAGATCCGCAGCATTCTCGAGGGACATCAGGCACGCATCCGCCATTTCATCACCGGAACGCGCGCCGGAGCGAACCCCAAACGTTGCCTCGCGGACCAACTGCAGATGTTCGTCGAACCCCTGGGATCGCAATGGGGCTGCCGCGTGATGATCTGCATCGAGCCCCCGCGGCTCGAGGTCAGTGACGGCGTTGCCACCGAATTGTGCCTGGCCCTGTCCGAGGCGACCGCCAATGCGGTGCGGCACGGCGCCGCAAAGGAAGTGACGATCGCGATCGTCCGGCGCGACGGACTGCTCGACGTGACGATCCGCGACGACGGCAAGGGAAGTAATTTGCGCGGCGTGCCCCACCCGGCCTCGCTCAGCAAACGGATCGAGGATCTGGGCGGCGACATGGCCGTCTCTCTCCAGCGCCTGGGCCTGTGCGTACATATGGAAATTCCGCTGGAGCCAGTGGCATGACCTCGCTCGTGCTCTGCGACGATCATCCGCTGATCCTGCGCGGGCTGGCCGACCTGATCGCTGCCGACACGCCGATGGAGATAGTGGCGACCTGCTCGGACGGTCAGCAGGCGCTCGACGCGATATCGCTACACAGGCCGGATCTCGCGGTGCTCGACATCTCGATGCCCGAACATGACGGCCTGGACGTGCTCCAGCAGGTCACCCGCGAGCAATTGCCGGTACGCGTGATCTTTCTGACCGCCTGCATCACCGACGAGCAGGTCATCCAGGCGATCGCGGGCGGTGCGCATGGCATCGTGCTCAAGGAAAGCGCCGCGGCGAACCTGGTAGATTGCCTCCGTCATGTCGCCAACGGCGGGAAATGGCTCCCGCCAAACATCGTCCAGCCGGCGATCAGCCGCGCTTCGGCCGCCGCGCGCCGGCCATCGCCCTTCGCCGCATTGACCCGACGCGAGCAGGAAGTGGCGCGACTGATCGCCGACGGGCTCGCCAACAAGGAAGTCGCGGCGCGGCTCGGCATGTCCGAGGGAACCGTCAAGATCCACCTCCACAACATCTATTCGAAACTGGACGTGGACAACCGCACGGCGGTCGCGATCCTGTTCGCCCGCAATCAATTGCAATAGCGGCTCCGCCTGCCCAATGGCATTAGCCCCATGGAGCACGCAGCGCAGCCCAAGGACGTATATCGACCGATAGATTTGCCCGACGCGCAAAACTCCTAAGTTCGCCAGATGAGCGCGCCCCACGCGTCGCCGCATCGGGAACAGACATGCTCGTGGACATCGATCAGCTCGAACCACTCTTCTGCTGCCCGCGAACGCATGTCCCGCTGGTCCGCGATGGCGCCATGCTGCGCTGCCGGGACGACGACAATTGCCGATATGGCACGATCCATGGCGCACCCGTGCTGGTGGATTTCAGTCAATCGATCCTGTCGAAGGAACAGGTCGGGAGCCAGGCTGACAGTCCCGTGCAGCGGCGTGTCACGCACGGGATTGAACGCGGCATCAAGCGCATCCTCTCGCCCGAAAAGAAAAGCACGCGACTCAATATCGACCGCCTCATTGCAGCGCTGCCCCAAGGGCGCGAAGCATTGGTGCTCGTGATCGGCGGCGGTACCATCGGGCAGGGCATGGGCGCGCTCTACACGCATCCAAATCTACGTATTGCGGCGTTCGACATCTATTATTCCAACAACGTACAGTTCATTGCCGACGCGCACAGCATTCCGCTGCGCGACGGGTCCGTCGATGCGGTGGTGATCCAGGCGGTGCTCGAGCATGTGCTCGATCCGCAGCAGGTAGTCGACGAGATCTGGCGCGTGCTGGCTCCCGACGGGCTGGTTTATGCAGAGACGCCCTTCCTGCAGCATGTGCACGAAGGCTGTTATGACTTCACCCGCTTCACCGAAAGTGGGCATCGCTATCTGTTCCGCCGCTTTTCGCTGCTCGATTCAGGCACCAGTGGCGGCCCGGGAACCCAGCTCACCTGGTCGATCGATTATTTCGCGCGCGCCGTGTTCCGGTCGCGCCGCATGGGCAAGCTGTTCAAGCTGGCTTTCAGCTGGCTGTGGCTGTTCGATGCGATCATCCCGGCGCCCTATGCGTCGGACGCGGCGAGCGGCGTCTATTTCCTCGGCCGACGATCGACCCGCAGCATCTCTCCGCGCGACATGGTCGCGTTCTACCGCGGCGCACAGGCGACCGGCCCCGGATAGGCTCCGCACCTGTTCGAACGGACAGGTGTTTCGCGCATCAAAAGCCCCCTCGCCTCCCCTTCCGCGGCAATTCGCCCTTCGCGAGACGATCGCTACGCTCGCCGAGCCAGCGGACGGAGGGCGGCGCATGACCCATTTCTTCATTACCGGTTCGGCCGGGTTCATCGGCCATCATCTGGCGCGGCGCCTGCTTGCCGACGGACATGAGGTCACTGGCTATGACGGGATGACCAGCTATTACGACGTCACGCTGAAACTCCGGCGCAACGCCGAGCTCGCCCGCTTCCCCCGTTACCACTTCGTCCAGGCCATGCTCGAGGACCGCGCCGCACTGCATCGCGCGGCGGAACAGGCCGCGCCGGAGGTCATCGTCCACCTCGCCGCACAGGCCGGCGTGCGCTATTCGATCGAGGCGCCCGACACCTATGTCGACAGCAATCTGAGAGGATCGTTCGAGATCCTCGAACTGGCGCGCGCACTTCAGCCCCGTCATCTCCTGCTCGCCTCGACCTCCTCGGTCTACGGCGCGAACGAGACGATCCCCTTTTCCGAATCCCACCGCGCCGACGAGCCGCTCAGCCTCTATGCTGCGACCAAGAAGGGCATGGAGGCGATGGCGCACAGCTATGCGCATCTCTTCGGGATCCCGACCACCATATTCCGCTTCTTCACCGTCTATGGGACATGGGGGCGCCCCGACATGGCGCTATTCAAATTCGTCGACGCGATCCTCGATGGCCGGCCGATCGACGTCTACGGCCATGGCGCGATGGCGCGCGATTTCACTTATGTCGACGATCTGGTCGAGGCGATCGTCCGCCTCTCCGGTGTGATCCCGACGGAAGCGAGCCGCGTGATCGCGCCCGACGTCGAGGACACGCTTTCACGCAACGCGCCGTCACGCGTCGTGAACATCGCCGGCGGCCATCCCACCGAGTTGATGGATTTCATCCGTACGATCGAGCGCTGCACCGGCCGCAGCGCAGCGCTCAACATGATGGAGATGCAGCCGGGCGACGTACCGCGGACCTATGCGGATCCGGCGCTGCTCACGGCGCTCACCGGCTATACCCCCGCGACGCCGGTCGCGACAGGCGTGCAGCATTTCGTGGACTGGTATCGCAGCTGGCGGGCGGAACGGGCCGGGAGCGCGGCCGCCGCGTGAACCGGCGGAGCAGCCCGACCTGCTCCGCCGGGAGCCGCGTCAATACATCGCGCGGCCACAATTATAGGCGGGGAGCGGACCGGTGCCGGCGCCGATCATCCCGAAGTAGCGGACGTCGTCCTTCGCGAGATAGTTCAGATATTCCTCGATATTGGGATAGCCGTCGCCATCCTTGTCGTCGTTGGCATCCCAGACAAGCGGGTTGGTGTTCTTGAACTGCCGCTCCCAATCGTCGGGCATGCCGTCATTGTCGCTATCCAGTTTGGCCGCGCCCTGGGTGAGCTTAGCCCAGCCGCCGACGTCGGCGATGGTCGAGGGCCATTGACTGGCGAACAGATAGGGCGCGGTGTCGCAGGTGCGGACGTCGTCGATATACATGGTGTCGACATTGTCGCGGCACGGCCCGTCGCGGCACAGATTGGCACCCGCGAACTGCAGCACGTCGCGCATCGCCTGCTCCGCCGTGGTGATCTGACCCGGGCTGAACATCGGGGCGAGCAATCCCGGTATCAGCGCATAACCGCTATTCTGGAACACCTGTAGCCCCGTGCGGGAGCAATCCTTCACGCCGGTTGCCGAGACACCGCACACCGTGTTCGGATCGACATGCGCTATGAAGCCGGCATCCGCATTCCACGGATCCGTCACCGTCTGCCCGAACTGACCGGCGATCCGGGTCCGGGGCGTGACATTGCCGCTGCTGTAGATCTTGAAGCCGAAATTCGGGCCGGCGCTATTGTACAGCGCAGTCAGGTAGTTGCCGTCCGACCCGTTGTAGCGCGGGCCACGCAGCGAAACATTGTTTATGTAGTTGGCGTATACGCTTCCGAATTGGTTCGAGATCAGGCCGGATTCCGCGATGAAATAATAGAGCACATTGTTGAATATGTCCGCCTGACCGACGTTGTTCGTCGGCGCCGGATGGATTCCCACCGCTATATTAAGCCCGCGCTGCTCGCCGTCCTGCGACAGATTATGCGTGATGGTCACGCGCGATGCGGGCTTGAGGAAGAAGGTCTTGCAATGGAGCGACGAGATATGCCCCGCGTTCCGACACATATTGGGCCCGATGATCGACCATTGCACGGTGCAATTCTGACAAGCCATGTCGAGGCTCTCATCGGTACCGAACATGGTCGAGACGTGATCGAGGATCTGATAGTTGGTCCCCGACATACGGATCGGATCGCCATTCTCCGACGTGCGGCCGACATGCGGACCGGTGCGGGTGCGGACATGGCGCAGGATCATGTTGTCGCCGCCCTTGCGGGTGTCGATCAGTGAATCCACCGGATTATATTTGTCACCCAGCCGGAACTCGATGCCGCCCGGCGAGGTCTGGCCGGCGATATAGATTTTCGGCACGGTGATGAATGCCGGCGATTGCAGGATGATCGCGCCGGCCACGTCGAACACGCAGTAGCGCGGTCGCCCCGCAGGAATGGCATAGGGTGTGGTCACCGCCAGCGCGAGCGCACACTCGCGATAGCTGATCTTGCCGTCGGTGGGATTGGCCACGTCCTCGAGCGTGTTGATCTTGTAGACCACGGCGTTCGACGCGCGGGCGCTGGCGACCTTGCCGAAACCGATCGCGGTCGGGAAGGCGAGCGGATGCGACGCCTTGTCGGGAATATTGCCGTCATCCGGATTGGCGAATGCGGAGCCCGAACCCGCGCCGACCGTCACCGCTACGCTCGCGCTGCTGTTCTTGCCGCCGATCACGCAGGTGAGGGTGAAAGTCGTGCTCGCCGTCGGCGACACCGCCGCACTACCGGATACCGCTTTGGCGCCGGTGAATGCCGATGATCCACCCGCCGTGCACGCTGTGGCGCCGGGGGCCGACCATTGCAGCGTTGTCGAACCGCCGAGCGAGACACTCGTGGGCGTCGCGGTGAGTGTGACCGCGGGCGTTGCGATTCCGGTCACCGCGACCGTAGTGGTGGCGGTCGCATTGCCGCTGCTGCCGCTGCAAGTCAGCGTGTAGGTCGTGGTCTGCGCCGGTTTGACGGAAACCGAACCGCTAATCGCCAGCGTGCCGGCAAAGCCGGTTCCACCCGAACCGGTGCAGCTCGTCACGTTGCTGGCGCTCCAGGTAAGGGTGGATGCACCCCCGGCAGTGATGCTGGTCGGGCTGGCGCTCAGAGTGACCGCGCTCGCGCCGCTCTGGACGGTCAGGACGCTTTCGGCCACCCAGCCATCCACGCCCGTATCGAAATCGACATACCACCAGGTCTTGCCGGTCTTCTTCACCGGGCCGGACGTGACGGTGCCGACGGCATTTGTCTCCTGAACACCGAGCCCGGTCGTCAGGTCGGTGTCCATCACGCGGAACTTGGTAGTGAGCACCACCCGTGCGCCGAGCGCAACGGGCATCGCACGAAGACCGGGCCAAACCAGAAATACGGCCCCGATGAAGAACAAAGGTCCAAACCAGAAGAAAAATCTACGCCTTTTACTTGAACTCATCGCGCATACCGCCCCTTATTACCGAAAAACCACATGAGGCGCGTCAATTATTACGGACAGCAAATCTCCGCATCCGCCACCTACGCTTGGTTTCGGTTCGGTAATTCGATATTCTGAAAAGTCGCCTGTGCTTAATCACGGCGGCGCGCGAATGCAATCTCTCCGCAAGTATCTGTCTAGTAACGGTTTTTAAAATGTGACCGCTACCAAGATACTGAACGGAAGGAACAATTTTTCACCGGAATTGGAGAACAGTTGGCCGCAAATATTGGAAATTGCTAACAAATTATATCCGGGGATATATGTACTAAAGTACTATATCCTATTCTTCCTCAGCGCGGATGATCTGCACACTCCGCGCCCGCCCGGACATCAAGGCCACAACCTGAGTACGATTGCTCGCACCCAGACGACGCATCAGTTCCTGCACATGCGCCTTGATCGTACGTTCGCTCACGCCGAGTTGCGTGGCTATGTCGCGGTTCCGCATGCCGCGCTCGAGGCCACCGAGCACCTGTTGCTGGCGGGGCGTGAGGCCGGTGTCACCGGGCGCGTCGGCGCGCTTCGGCGGCGGGACGGGACGCGGCAAAAGGCTGGACGGCTCGAACGCCGGATAGACCATCCAGCCGAGGCTCACGAGCCGGATCGCGTCGATCGTCAGATCGAACGGCATATCGCTGCTGAGCAGCCCTTTCACGCCCTCCCGCATCGCCGCAACCGCATGTTGCGCATCGGTGAGCCCCGTCAGCAGGATTATCGCGTCCACGGCGCCGGTAGCCCGCAGCGCGCCGTTGAGCGCAGCGAGTTCAGCCTCGCCAAAGGGATCGGTGGCGAGATTGACCAGCGCGGCATCGACGCCGCCAATCGCGCTGAGCACGGGAATGGCTTCCTCGACGCTCGCGCTGGCGATGACCTTGTCGACCCCGCTGGTGGCCTCCATCGCGGCGACGAGGCAGTCGCGTGTCAGTGATCGCGCATCGATCACGAGCAGTTGCAGCCCCCGCCCCTGCCCCCTGGGCCGCGACGTCGTGTTGCGCATTCCGGCGCGTGTCGGAAAGGCGCGGACATTGCCGCCCCGCCGGTCGCTACCGTTGCCGCTGCCCGTCATGGCAAAGGCCAGGAGCGCCGCGGACGCCACGTCGATCAATGCTGTCGGGTCCACGTCATGCATCTGCAGATTCGAAGTTCGAGCGCACGCGCTTGATCGCTCGCCAGGTCGGACTGGCGCTTGCCTCATAATAGCTGGCGAATTTGTGATAATGCTGCAGCCGATCCCCCTGCGACATGCGCGCGTGGGCCGCATAGCGAACCCGGTTGAACACCGCAGCGGTGATCTCGACGTCGAACTGCGCCACCGTCGCATTCAGCAGGTCTGGCGTGGTCCGGCCCCAGCGCAGCACGAGCAGGACCGCATCGGCGCGCGAGGCGATCACCTGCGCATCGCCGACGGCCAGCGCCGGCGGCGCGTTGACGATGATCAGATCGAACCGCTCACGCAGGCGCTGCAGCAACGTCTCGAGCCGCGGCGAAGCGAGAATGGCGCCCGGATCCGGAGCCGGATCGCGGACAGGGATCGCTTTCAGCGCCGGCAGTGACTCGCTGGGCACCAGCACTTCGTCGAGGGTCGCGTTACCATCCATGTAATCCAGAAGATCCTTACCGTCGCTGGTCAGGAAGTCAGGCAATCCTGGTCGGCGCAGGTCCAGCTCGACGATCACCGCTGAGCGGCCTGTCGCAACAGCGGCCGCGGCGATTCCGACGGCCAGCGTCGTCTTTCCGTCACCCGGAAGCGGCGAGGTGATCACAACCATATTGCCTGAGGGGCGCGGCAAGTGGCGCATCAGCCGCGCTTCAACCGTGCGTATAGCCTCCGCGAAAAGCGAATATGGCTTGGTCGCGACCGTCACATGCGCCAGCCAGCCACGCCGACGCCGCGAGATTTCGGGCACCATCCCGAAGGTGGCGAGACCCGAAAACGCCTGAACCTGCGCAGCCGTGCGAACCTGGTTGTCGATCAATTCCGCAACCAGCACCGCGAGCAGCGCGAACAACACCGCGGCACCCGTCGCCGCGCCGAGGATCTGCGCCTGTCGCGGGAAGCTCGGCTGGGTCGGCAGGAGCGCGGGCGAGGCAACCGACGCGTCTGCACGGATTGTCTCATCGCCCCGGCGGAGCTCCTTCAGCCGCGAGAGGAAGTTCATATAGACAATTTTGGTTGTGTCGGCGTCGCGTTGCAGATCGTTGAGCGGCACATCGGCAACGCCGCGGCCCAGCGATTGGGCACGCATCGCGCCCAGATCGCTCGCCAGCCGGCCCTCGCGGGCGCGTTGCGCTGAAACCTCGTTGGCCTGCTCCGACCGGATGCGCGCCGTTTCAGCCACTATACCGGAGCGGATCCGATCCAGTTCGGCGCTGGCCTTGGCCACGTCGGGATGCGCGCCGCCGTAGAGCGTGTTGAGTTCGGCGAGGCGGCGCTCGACTGCAGTCTGCTGCCCGCGCAGGTCGACGAGCAATGGCGACATGAGCTGCCCGCTCCCCGCCGAACGCGCGGCGGCCTCCGCGCTGCTACCACGCGAGGCTGCGAGCTCGGATGCGAGACGCGCCATCTCGGCGCTGTCGGCGTCGGCGCCCGGCCCCGGGTCGATACCGCGTGCGGCCCGATAGGAGGCGATCGACGCCTCGGTCGACACCAGCTGCTGGCGCAGCTCCGCCACGCGGGAGTCGAGTGCGTTGATGACGCGGTTCCGCGCGGCGCGCCGTTCGTCGACCTCGATATTGATGTAGGTGGCGGCGATCTTGTTGGCGATCCGCGCCGCCTTGCCGGGATAGCGTGACGAAGCCGTCACGTTGATGAAGCTCGATTGCCCGTCCTGCGCCACCTTGAGCCTGTCGAGCAGACGATCGGTGGTGAGCTCGATGACCTGTGGGGTCAGAGCGGTGCCCTTCGCGTCGGGATTGCTCACCGGCGCCGGCTTCGCGCCGAACCAGCGCGCGAAAAGGCCGGGGCCTCGCTTGTCCGGGTCGGCATTGGGATTGAATTCCGGATCGTCGTACAGCGCAAGATCCCGCACGGTCTGCCGAGCGACGGGTCGTGAGTTCAATGCCTGGATCTGCGTCTCGATCTGATGCTCGCGCATCAATTCCGCGTCGCGGATCGAAGCAGCGGTGACCTGCGGCCCCGAAAGCTGCGGCTCGTCGACATCGACACGCATCACCGTCATTGCGTCGTAGCGCGGCGGGATGACCATGGTGACGATCCACGCGCCGCCGATGACGGTCAGCATGGTGAGGAAGATGAGCCGCGAATGGCGGCGCACCAGGCGCAAGAAACTCGGACTGGAAGCCGGCGGCGCAACGACGCGCTCGTTTCCTGTGAAATCGACCAATGCTCGTTCGTGCATGTTCATGCTGCTCCGCCCAGACAAGGTGAGCAAATTGCCAGCATGCAGTGTAGGGCGAGCCGTCCAAGGGGATACGGACCATCATAGGTAGGATTCAGACCATTCTGGACGGTCGAGCGGACGGTAGGCGCTCACCCGAAAGGGAAGAATGGCAGCGCGGCATACTCCGCCGTAACTATCTCCCCATGGGAATGGATTCCCTCTCCTTCAGGGCCCACACCAGATTTGGCGCTTGGGAAGGGGAAGCGATGAATCGCATGCTCGGCCGCGCATTCGTGCGCACATGACTCCGCCTGCTGATACGGATCCGAACCCGGTGATCTCGTCCCCGGAAGTCGAGCGGCGGCGCCTGTTCAGGCGCATGCTCCGAAATGCCGGCCATATAACGGGCGGGAATGCCGTCGCCGTAGGCCTCGGCATGGCGACGCTCGCGGTTTCGGCGCAGATGCTCGGCCCCGCCCTGCTCGGCATCCTTGCCATGATCGAATCCTATGGAAAGCTGATCGATCAGGTAGTCCGGTTCGAAACCTGGCAGGCGATCATCCGCTATGGCGCGGGCGCGCTCGAGCGAGCGGACCGCGCCGCCTTTGCACGGCTGGTGAAGCTCGGGATGGTGCTCGACTATACCGGCGCGCTGCTGACGGCCGCGATTGCCTTTATCCTCGTGCCCGTCGCGGGCGCATGGCTCGGCTGGGACGAGAGCGCGCAGGACATGGCGCGACTATACAGCGTCGCTTTGTGCTTCGGCGTCTCCTCCACACCCACCGGCATCCTGCGGCTGTTCGACCATTTCGCCGAGATCGCGTGGGTCCCGACCGTGCTCGCCGCGATCCGCCTTGTCGGCACCGCGCTGATCTGGCTGCTCGGCGGCTCGCTCTGGCCCTTGATGATCCTCGTCATCACATTGACCTGTGCCGAGCGTATCGCCCTCAACTGGTTCGCCTGGACCCTGTTACGTCGCAATGGCTATGGGCGCGTCCTGCACACTCCGCTCCGCGGCGCATCGCGGGAGTTCCCGGGCATCGCAGGCTTCATCATCGCAGCCAACGGCACCGTGCTGATCCGCAAGAGCACGCAGGAATTCGACATATTGCTCGTCGGGCGCGTGGCCGGCCCCCAAGGCGCCGGAATCTATCAACTCGTACGCAAGCTGGCGCTGGCGGCGACCAAGGCCGGTGGCATGATCCAGCAGGTCGTCTACCCGGATCTCGCGCGGCTATGGGCGCGCCGCGACTACGCAGGATTTCTGCATGCGATCGGACGGATCGAGGCGGTGACCGCCCTGTTCGGCGTGACGATCGCGCTGGTCTTCGTCTTCGCCGGCGAGCATTTGATCCGCCTGATCGGCGGCAATGGCTTCGAGGACGCGATCGTCCCCCTGACGGTGCAGTCGCTGGCAGCGTTGCTATTCGTATCCGGCAGCGCGTTGCGCCCTGCACTGATGGCGACCGGACACCAGATGCAGATGCTGTGGATCGTGCTCGTGTCGGGTGTGGTCTTCTACGTCGTGCTGTTTTTGGCCGTTCCCCATTTCGGGGTGGTCGGCGCAAGCATCGCGCACGTCGCCTTCAACCTCGTCTGGTTGCCCGCATCGCTCCTGCTATTCGCCTCGATTATGCGACGAGCGAGCGCGGCGACCGATCTTCCTCCTGACTAAGACCACGGCTGACTGCCCAGATCGCAGCCTGCGTGCGGTTCTTGACCCTGAGCTTGCGGAGGATCGCCTTGATGTGAACCTTCACGGTCGCATCCGCGATATTGAGCCGGCGCGAGATCACCTTGTTCGCGTCGCCATCGACGAGGCAGCGCAGGATCTCGACCTCGCGTGAAGAAAGATTGAGGCCAAGACTGCCGGCCTCGACCGCCCGTGCGACGGGTTGGATGATCGGGCTGCCGATCGAATCCGCGATCTGCGAGGGGAGGAGCTTCTCTCCCATGGCGCATAGCCGCAGTGCGCCGCCGAGCGGCTCGCAAGAAATCTCCTTCACGAGATATCCGTCGACCGCGCCGCTGGCGAAAGCCCGCGCGACATTGTCGATCTTGTATTCGTCGACAAGGAGAACGATGCGCGCCTCGGCATAGCGCTCGCGCAATGACTGGCAAGAGGAGAGTCCGTCCTCGACGTCCACGGCATCGACGACGATCAGGGACGCGGCAAGCGGCCCAGGGTCAAAATCGCCCTGTTCGGAGGCTACCTGA
>Ga0065165_1002278_pt1 | contig 16922 bp, 17 predicted proteins | sample AraplaMF_Cvi_mMF_FD_63813 | JGI IMG/M metagenome (GOLD analysis project Ga0065165, IMG submission 63813) | Arabidopsis root microbial communities from the University of North Carolina, USA - plate scrape MF_Cvi_mMF (version 2) (version 3) | ecosystem: Host-associated > Plants > Roots >...
TCCCGGGGGGTCGGGTCTACAGGGAACAACACGAGGTTATGCAATGAGTGACATTGGCGAGCGGGTTAAGAAGATCGTGGTCGAACACCTTGGTGTTGAACCCGAGAAGGTTGTCGACGCAGCGAGCTTCATCGACGACCTCGGCGCCGACAGTCTGGACACCGTCGAGCTGGTGATGGCGTTCGAAGAAGAATTCGGGTGCGAGATTCCGGACGACGCCGCGGAGACGATTCTCACCGTCGGCGACGCCACGAAGTTTCTCGAGAAGAACGCGAAGAGCTAAAGCTCTTCATTTTCGCGGGGACAACATGGAAACCGGACGGGCCGCTTCGCAGCGGTCAGCCGGTTTCTTGTTATTGGCCGTGAATCTTTCGATGCGGAGTTTTCGGATATGAGGCGGGTTGTCGTCACTGGTCTCGGTATGGTGTCGCCACTCGGCTGCGGCGTCGAGCCGACCTGGAAACGCATCCTCAACGGCGAAAGCGGGGCGCGCAGGATCGAGAGCTTCGACGTCTCCGATCTCCAGACCAAATACGCCTGTACCGTCGTGCGCGGCGACGGCAGCAACGGCAGCTTCAATCCCGATATCTGGATGGAGCCGAAGGACCAGCGCAAGGTCGACGATTTCATCATCTTCGGCATGGCTGCGGCCGGCCAGGCGCTCGACGATGCCAACTGGCATCCCGAGACCGAGGAAGACAAATGCGCGACCGGCACCATGATCGGGTCCGGCATCGGCGGCCTTACCGGCATTGCTGAGACCGCGATCCTGCTCAAGGAGCGCGGACCGCGCCGGGTGTCTCCGTTCTTCATTCCGGGCCGCCTGATCAATCTCGCCTCCGGCTATGTCTCGATCAAGCACGGGCTGAAGGGACCGAACCATTCGGTGGTCACGGCCTGCTCGACCGGCGCGCATGCGGTCGGCGATGCCGCGCGCCTGATCGCGCTGGGCGATGCCGACGTCATGGTGGCCGGCGGCGCCGAGTCGCCGATCAGCCGCATCGGCATTGCCGGCTTCAACGCCGCGCGCGCGCTCTCGACCGGCTTCAACGAGACGCCCGAGAAGGCCTCGCGTCCCTACGACAAGGACCGCGACGGTTTCGTCATGGGCGAGGGCGCCGGAGTCCTGGTGCTCGAGGAGCTCGAGCATGCCCGGCGCCGCGGCGCCAGGATCTACGCCGAGGTGATCGGCTATGGTCTGTCGGGTGACGCCTATCACATCACGTCGCCGTCGCCCGACGGCGATGGCGGCTTCCGCAGCATGTCGGCGGCGCTCAAGCGCGCCGGGCTGACGGCATCCGATCTCGACTACATCAATGCGCACGGCACCTCGACACCGCTCGGCGACGAGATCGAGCTCGGTGCGGTCGAGCGCCTGCTCGGCAACGCCGCCTCCAAGGTCGCGATGTCCTCGACCAAATCGTCGACCGGTCATCTGCTTGGTGCAGCCGGCGCGATCGAGGCGATCTTCGCCATTCTCGCGATTCGCGATAATGTCGTGCCGCCGACGATCAACCTGGACAGCCCGTCGGTCGAGACGGCGATCGATCTCGTGCCGCATAAGGCGAAGGCGCGCGAGGTCAATATCGCTTTGTCGAATTCTTTTGGTTTTGGCGGTACCAATGCGTCGGTGATCGTCCGGCGTCTGGTCCATTAGTTTGTTGTTGCGACGAATCCACCGTTTTGCCGTATTCGGCGATAGTCATGGAAGTGGGCGCGTGCATTTGGCCGGGCAAGCGATTGCCGGGCCGCATTTGAACCGGCAGGATTCAGGTTGCTTCGATGAGTGAAAGGCCGCCCATTTCGCCCCGGAGTCCGCGGGCAGCGCTCGAGCCCGAGCAGGTCCCGCCGCCGCCGAAGCGATCGGACCGCGCACGCAACCCCTTCGTGATCGTCGGCAATGCCATCATCACGCTGCTGCTGATCAGCATGATCGGCGCGGGCGCCGTCTATTATTACGGCCGGCAGGTGCTCGAGGCCCCGGGTCCGCTGAAGGACGACAAGATCGTCAACATCCCGCAGCGAGCCGGCAAGCGCGACATCGCCGAGACGCTGAACAAGGAGGGCGTCACCGACGTCAATCCGTGGATCTTCATCGCCAGCGTCGCCGCGCTGAAGGCGAGCTCGGACCTCAAGCCCGGCGAATATTCGTTCCAGAAGAACGCCTCCCTGCGCGACGTCATCGCCACCATCGTCGAGGGCAAGGTGGTGCAGCATTCCGTCACGATTCCGGAAGGCCTGACCTCCGAGCAGATCGTGGCGCGCCTGTCCGAGAACGACATCTTCACCGGCAGCGTGCGCGAGCTGCCGCGCGAGGGCACGCTGCTGCCGGAGACGTACAAGTTCCCGCGCGGGACCCCGCGTGATCAGGTGATCCAGCGCATGCAGCAGGCGCACAAGCGCGTGCTCGCCGAGATCTGGGAGCGGCGCAGCCAGGACGTTCCGGTCAAGACGCCCGAGCAGCTGGTGACGCTGGCCTCCATCGTCGAGAAGGAGACCGGTAAGCCGGATGAGCGCAGCCGCGTCGCGGCCGTGTTCGCCAACCGGTTGAAGCAGAAGATCAAGCTCCAGTCCGATCCGACGATCATCTATGGCCTCGTCGGCGGCAAGGGCACGCTGGGCCGCCCGATCAAGCGCAGCGAGATCACGCAGCCTTCGCCCTACAACACCTATGTGATCGAGGGCCTGCCGCCCGGTCCAATTGCCAACCCTGGCCGCGCCTCGCTGGAAGCCGCCGCCAATCCGGCCCGTACCCGCGACCTGTTCTTCGTCGCCGACGGCACCGGCGGGCATGCCTTCACCGAGACCTACGACGCGCACCAGAAGAACGTCGCCAAGCTGCGCGCGATGGAAAAGCAGATCCAGAACGACACGGTCGAGCCGGCCGAGGATGCGCCGCCGCCGGCCACCGCGGCGCCCGCCGCCGCCGACACGCCGACCGCGACCACGCCGGCGCGGCCGAACCAGCAGAAGAAGCCGCCGGCAGCGCGCCCGGCCAATCCTGCGCCGGCCCGGCAGGGCGCGGTGCAGCCGACGCCGCCGGTGATCCAGCGCTAGGCAGGATGCAGACCTGCCTGCGGACTTTGCGGATTCCACTTTCCTGCAAAATAGTCTTAAGATTCGCGTGGCTTGATAGCCTCGCGAATCCCGTTTTCCGGAGAAATTGACCTGATGGCGCTGTCGTCCATGACCGGCTTTGCGAGATGCCACGGCGCGAGCGGGCCGTACACGTTCGAATGGGAGTTGAAGTCGGTCAACGCCAAGGGCTTTGACCTCAGGGTGCGGCTGCCGCAGGGGTTTGACGAGCTCGAGGCCTACGCCAAGAAGCGCGCCGGCGAGCTTTTGTCGCGCGGCACCGTCTACGCCAATCTCACCGTCAAGCGCGCCAATGCGGCAGCCTCCGTCCGCGTCAACGAGGACGTGCTCAACGCCGTGCTCAAGGCGGCCTCGGTGATCGCCGGCAAGGTCGACGCGGTCGCGCCGAGCGTCGACGGCCTGCTCGCCATCAAGGGCGTGATTGAGGTCGCCGAGCCCGAGGGCGACGAGGAGGAAGACAAGGCGGCGCGCGCCGCTGTGGCCGAAGCTTTCGACAAGGCGCTCGACGAACTGGTCGCGATGCGCAAGCGCGAGGGCACCTCGCTCGCCCAGATCCTGATCCAGCGGGTGGACGAGGTCGAGCAACTCGCGAAGAAAGCCGAGGCCGCGCCCGGCCGCAAGCCGGAGGCGATCAAGGCGAGGCTCGCCGAGCAGATCGCCGCGCTGCTCGATACCTCCGACCGTTTCGATTCCGACCGCCTGATGCAGGAGGCGATCCTGATCGCCACCAGGGCCGACATCCGCGAGGAGCTCGACCGCATCGCCTCGCACATCGCCCAGGCCCGCGAGTTGATTGGCAAGGGCGGCCCGATCGGCCGCAAGCTCGACTTCCTGGCGCAGGAGTTTCATCGCGAGGTCAACACCTGCTGCTCGAAGTCGAACGACATCGAATTGACCAATACGGGCCTCGCCATGAAGAACGTGGTCGAGCAGTTCCGCGAGCAGGTCCAGAATCTGGAGTGATCGATGGCGACGGGCGGTCACGGTACTGACGGTGTCGAGCGGCGCGGATTGATGTTCGTGCTGTCCTCGCCATCGGGCGCGGGCAAGACGACGCTGTCGCGGATGCTGCTCGACCGCGAGCCCGGCCTGAAAATGTCGGTGTCGGCGACCACGCGCGCGAAGCGACCCGGTGAGGTCGATGGGCGGGACTATTTCTTCGTGGACAAGCCGCGCTTCGAAGCGATGGTCAAGGACGACGAGCTGCTCGAATGGGCGACCGTGTTCGACAATCTCTACGGCACGCCGCGCGCGCCGGTGGAGGCCGCACTGTCTGCGGGCAAGGACGTGCTGTTCGACATCGATTGGCAGGGCACCCAGCAACTGCACCAGAAAGCCAGCGTTGACGTGGTGCGCGTGTTCATCCTGCCGCCGTCGGCGGCGGATCTCGAGAAGCGGCTGCATTCGCGCGCGCAGGATTCCGACGAGGTGATCCGCAAGCGCATGAGCCGCGCCAGCCACGAGATGAGCCACTGGGCCGAGTACGACTACATCGTGATCAACCACGACGTCGACGAGGCCTTCGCCGAGGTGCAGTCGATCCTGAAGGCCGAACGCCTCAAGCGCGAGCGGCGGATTGGCCTCGTGGGCTTCGTGCGAGGTCTACAAGGACAGCTCCAGGGTTGAGCTCAGGCTGCGCCAGCCGCGGCCCTTCCTGCGCCATCCGTTCCAGCATCGCGGTGATGACGTCGATGTCGACGGCGTCCTCTGTTTGCGCATCTTCGCCGCGAGCGGCGGGCTTGTCGTCGACGTGCTCCGCGTCATGAGCGTTGACCGCGAGCTGGGGCGCTGGCGTCTCGATCTCGAACTCGCCGTTGAATATGTCGGCCTCGTCGAGGTCCTGAGCGGTTTCGACGTGAGAGGAGCGCGCTTGTGCCGCGATCCGCCCGATCTCGTTGCTGAACGCGGCGATGTGCGGGGCTTGCGGACGCGGGACTTGCGGACCTACTGCGTCGAAATCCACCGGGTGCAGCCGCGGCGCGTCCGCCGGCGTTGCGTTGAGCCAGGGCGCGCGGCTGTCGTCGAGATCGCCCGGATCCCAATCGTCCCAATGCACGCGGCGCTGGTTGCTCGCCTGGAGGCGGACGCGCCCGCCGGCGAAGCGGTAGATGACGCTGGCGAGCATGCCGGCCAGCGCCAGCGCGCCGCCGATCACGAGCAGCAGCATCTGGAGCGAGCCGGCCGGATTGTCGGCGGGAATTTCGGCTGCGGCGAGCGCCACCGGCGCTGCGGGCTTCGCCGGCTTCGCAACCGCCGCGACGGGTGCTGCGGGTGCGGCGGCCGTCGTGGAGGCGTCGGGCCAGCGTGCGGTGACGGCGGGCTGTTGCGCGTTGTCGTCCGTAGTGGTGCTCGGTGGCTGCTGGACGACCGGTGCGCTCGCCGCGGCCGGCGCCGGCGCGGCCACGCTCGGTGCGGTCTGCGGCGCGATGTATTCGGCACGCGCGTTCTGCACCGACGGCGGCGTCGCTGAATCTGCATTTGGCGCCTCGGCAGCCTGAGCGCTTTGCGTCGCCTTGGCGCCGCCGGCGCGCAGATACCAGCATTGCCGCTTGCTCGCGCGATCGAGGCGATAGAACCAGTGCTGGCCCTGCGGCGCGATGCCCTTCGGCGAGGCGAGACAATCGCTTGCGGCATTCGCCGTGCCCGGTGCGGCCGGCGCGTTCTGCGACACGGCGGCGAGCGGCACGCCGGCGATGATGCTGCCGATCAGCGCGGATATGAACTTTGCGGTGCGGTTGCCCATCCTGGTCTCCCGGTTACGCATGACGCAACTCTTACCGTCCCTTTGTCATCAAAGACTTGGGTGGCAATGAGCCGCAAATCCGGAAAGGATGTGGCCTCAATTGGGCCTGCGGGCCGTTCGTTCCGCAGCGAAATGGGCAATTTCGGCCGCGTTATTGCTTGGTCGAGGTCCACGTTCCGCCGCAGCCGTCGGAGCGGTGCCAGGTTCCGGAGCCGCTGCGGGCCGAGAGGCGGCCGGCGCCGGTGAAGGTCGTTCCATTGCCCGCGCCGGAGGTCTGAACGGCGCCGCTCGCGCTGACGCTGCCGGTGACGCCTTCGCCGATCACCCGGCCTGAGCTCACCACGACCGCGCCGGAGGTGGAGCCGCCGCAGCCGATGCTGGTGACGATCCAGGCGCCGTCGAAACCGCCGCCTCCGCCACCACCTCCGCCGCTTCGGCGCGGCGATGACGCGCGTTCCTCGGCCGCCGGCTTGCTTCGGCGCGCTGGGGCTGCGGGCTCAGCCGAACGGTCTTGCCGCGAGCCGGACAGCGATTTCTCGTCATTGCCGATCGAGCCGCCGGCACTGCCGGACTGCGCCAAGGCGGGCGACAGGGCAGACGATGAGGCGAGGGCGACGGTGAGAAGGACGGCGAGGGCAATCGGACAGGCGGCATTGGGCATGGGCAAAATCCAGAATGAAAAAGGGATCAGCGGCCGGAGCCGTCGGCACAGACGGACCCGATAATGCGGCAAGCTTTGCCAGCCTTGCCGCATTCGTCAAGCGCGGCGTCCCGGGCGCGCTGGACGCCCTCGCGCTGGACCAGCGACCAGGATTTGTCCGAGATCGCGAAGGCGCCGCAGCTCTTGCCGTAGAATGACAGCTCGATCGGGCATTTGGCGCCGGCGCAATTGCCGCGCGCATCCGCCACCGCCGCGCGCCGCGAGGCGTGGTTCCACGAGATGCCCCATTTGCCGCCGTCGGGGCCGTAGACGATCGAGCCCCAGGGCTTGAGATCCTCCATCTTGCGCATCCGCAGCAGCAGGCCTTCGGTCGCTTCCCCGGTCGGTGCCATCGAAATGCGCTGCTGGAGCTTTGTGATCGCGCGGGTCAGTCCATCGGATGTGTCGGGATCGAAATTGAGCTCGTAGAGCCGCTCGTTCAGCTCGCTGAGCAGGGCGGCATCACGCAGCGGCACGCGGTCGGGATCGGCGCGCAGCCGGTCTGCCGGCAGCGGATCGGGCTGCATCGCCGCGGTCTGTGGCGGAGCTGCTTGCGTCGGGGCTACGAAATAGAAGGTGCCGTCGATCGGCGAGGACGACACCCAGGGCTGCTGCGCGCCTGACGTGGCGCGCTTCACGGCAAGCCCGACCTGGTTGAAAGTCTGGAATACGTCGAGGCCCGCGGTGCGGATCGTCGTCGCCAGCGCCTTGGTGTAGGGGCTGTGGCCGTCGCTGCCGTCCTGCGCGACGTTGCCGGGCTGCGTCGCGTAGGAGATCAGCGTGCCCTCCGGCGCGCGCATCTGCGCCAAACCGCCGTCCGAGGCGCGCAGGCCGCGCGAGCCGAACGGATTGTTGCGGCAGGCGTCCAGGATCACGAGGTTGAGCCGCGTGCCCGAGCCCTGCATCTGCCGCAGCACGAGGTTGACGTCGGTCATCTGGAAATCGACGTCGGCCTCGCGCGTCGGGTTGGCGCCGACCGGCACGAGATAGTTGGAGCCGGCGACCTGCACGCCGTGGCCGGCATAATAGAACAGCGCGACGTCGGCGCCTTGCACCTGCCGGCCAAAGCTCTGCACTGCGATGTCCATCGCGCCCTTGTCGAGATCGAGCTGAGCCCTGCCGCCGACCAGCGTGAAGCCGAGCGCACCGAGCGTCTCCGCCATCAGGCTGGCGTCCTTGGACGGGTTGTCGAGCGGCGTGATGTTCTTGTAGGCGGAGTTGCCGACCACGAGCGCGATGCGCTTCTCGGCCGATGCCGGTTGTGTGGCGGCGACAAGCAGGGCCAGCGCTGCCAGCCCCAAAACGCGATTGAAAATATTCGCGCGCATCAAAATTCCCCAAAATAATGTCGCCAGTCTACCAGTTTGATGCGCGGGCGAAAAGCGGTGTGATACTTCTGTCGGAGGCTCTTGAGCGTGGCGGATTGTCCACGGGAGGATCTCGCCCCATCGTCATTGCGAGCGCAGCGAAGCAATCCAGAATCTTTCCGTAGAGGCGGTCTGGATTGCTCGCTGCGCTCGCAATGACGGTGTAGGGGAGGGGTTGACCGGGTGTTTTGCCCGACGCCGCGCGCGAGGAGAGGGCTCAGGGCAGTCCATTGGCCGCATCGTCATTGCGAGCGCAGCGAAGCAATCCAGGATATTTCCGCGGAGGGATCCTGGATTGCTTCGTCGCCAGGGCTCCTCGCAATGACGGTGTTGATGCAGTTGTGCTCAGGTCTCGTGCCCCGGATGCAGTGCCGTAGGGTGAGCAAAGGCACGCAAGCGCCGTGCCCATTCATCCTGCTGAATGCTATTTCCACACCCGCGCCAGCATCAGCGCCAGACACCCGAGCATGGCGCTGATGAGACCCACCATCGCGTAGGACTGCGCGAACACGCCAGTCTGAATGAAGACCTGACACGCGATGGCGATGCAGATTGCGGCGAGCAGGAGGCAGGCCGAGCCGACAGCGATCGCGAAATAGCGGATCGCGGTCGAGACGTGCTTTGCAGGTGATGCGGGATTGGTCATGCAGCTACTAACAGGGCGAGCGGCCACGGGTTCCTCCGGTGCGCACGAGACCCTCAGTCGCGTGCGCAGCAGTCGACCAATGCTCGCCAGATGCGTTGGACTTCGATTGTCCTCTCGAATTCGAGCACGTGGTTCTCGGTCGCTCGGGGAGAGGGGGCTTCAAGGCGAGGTTTGCGCGGCTCGATCCAGCTCTCCGAGATCGGATCGTACCATTTGCCGAGATCGACCACGCCCATCTCTCCTGTTTCGCTTCCCCGCTGGTGTCTGATCGCCGGTCCGATTCCTCTGGGGCGCCTTCACCGGCTCAACGCGCCGGTGGCAAGCGACGTTCCAACGTCGGATGCGAAGTGATCGTGCAATTCAGCGAAATCGCCGCGTCACCATCGCCAGCACGAACACGGGCTCGTTGCCGTCGTAGACGCCGAGCGTCCAGCTGTCGCCGGGACGGAGCGCGTGCTCGACGTCGCGGGAGAGCCGCACCGCTTCGCGCCAGGCGGCCTCGTCGCTGGCGAGCGTTTCCCCTGTCGTGTCGATGTAGGGCTGTTGCCCCTCGAAATGAAAGAAGTACCGCGGCATGTCGGGCAATGCGGCGTGCAGGTAAATGTTCCGCGGTACGCGCGGCGCTTGGCTCCGCAAGGCTAGCCGTCGGCGATGGACGCTCCGCCCAGCACCTCGCCGAAATGCCGCTTCACCCAATCGTTGCAGGCGCAGGCCCTGGCCTGGAGCGCAGGCCCATCGAGGATCACGATGGCGCCGCGGCGGGTTGCGAGGATGCGTCTTGCTTTGAACATCTGGATGACACGGCTGGCATAGCTGCGGGAGACGCCGAGCATGCTCGCCAGTTGTTCGTGGGTGAGGGGGATCTCCGGCTCGCCGATATGCTCATGCGCGGACAGGATCCACTTGGCCGCGCGCTGCTCGATCGAATGCGCGGCATTGCAGGCCGCGGTCTGGAGCAGCTGCGCGATCTGGCAGTCGGCGTAGCGCGACAGCAGCTCTTGGAGCGTCGCCGATCTCTGCTGTGCCTGCTCGAGCGCACGCAGCGGCACGCGGACCAGCGTGCCGCCGAGCTTCACGACGATGCGCGAATAGGCCAGCGAAGCGCCGGGGCTCGCCGCAAGGCCCACCGCACCCTCGCGGCCCACCAGCATGCTCTCGACCTCGCGATCGTCCTCGACCGGCACGGCGAACGACACCAGCGCGGCGCCGCAGGGAAAATGCGCCGCCGTCACCTTGTCTCCGGCGTGATGGAGCGTATGTCCAGGCGCAACGTCAACTGGCTGGAGGTGAGGCGCGATCAGTTCGAAATCGTGAGGCCTGAGCTGCTGAAGGAGATCGTTCGAAGGCCGGCCGGTCACATCGTTTCTCTTGGTCTTCTATTTGGCCGGGAATCGGCATCGACCAGAACCCTACGTTTCCCCGGCGGAACCGACGGTTCCAAAGTGTACACAAGGGAGTTTCGGACGTCGAAAAGTCGCCTGCGCGCTGCGAAATTCGTGGAGCCCACCGCACGCCGGCTGCCCAACCGCGCCAGCTCTGGTCAGGAATGACCACTGGCGGCGGTCAGATCGGCGGAGCCTCTGGTTGCGGAATTCCGTAAACCCCTAGCGCTTTGCCCGACGGCCGCCGGCGCCGGCGCGTCCGGGGGCATCGCCTCTCACCCGAAGCGCGCTTGCTGCGCCTGCCGGCTCATCCTCGCATGCGCGCGCCAGGCATCGATCGCCTTGTTGGCGAGCATCAACTGCCGGCGCTCACCGCACCTGAGCTGCGCCTCGATGGCGTCGAGAAGAACGTTGGCCGTCTCGTCGGGAGGGCCAAGCTCGCCGCTTCCCTCCAGAAAATTCCAGGCGATGAAGAATGCGCTCTCGACGGTGCAACGAATGGACATGCGCTGCCAACGCAGCCCAGCCCGCGACGTTCCGTGCCCGCGCGCCGCGTGACTTCAGCGATGTGATGATCGAGCCGGACTTCAGCTTCAACGTCGAGCCGAGATTGTTGACGACGGCGATGATCGTGAGCGATGCCGGCGGCGATCACCCCATATCGATCACTGCGGCGCCGGATTCGTCGGCCGGGAAGCGGCGGATGATCGGCATGGACTCACCAGAATTCGTGACTCGAAATGCCGGAGAGATCTGTAATCGTGAGCTCTCCGGTTCCCTGTGGGGAACCGGGCCGTGCGTCAATTCCGAGCCGATTGCAGCGAATAAAGCGAGCCGGCGAGACCTTCATCCCGCCACCACGCCTGGCTCGATATGCGTCAGTTCTTCAGCACGATGCGGCCGACGACCTTGCCGGCGCGCAACTCGTCGATCCATTTCTGGACATCGCCCATCGGCTCCTCGCGCATCGGCGTCGGCTTGATCTTGCCGGCGCGCGCGAGCGCCATCAGCTCCTTCGCTTCCGCGAGCGTGCCGACCATGAAACCTTCGACGGTGAGACGCTTGTAGACCCACTGCACCATCGGCAGCGTGAACTGGCCGCCCATCAGTCCGGAAACGACCACCTTGCCGCCGCGCGCGGCGACCGCCACGGCAAACGCCATCGACTTCTCGTTGCCGGCGAAATCGACGACCTCGTCGAAACCGCCTTCGGTTTCCTTCAGGATGCGCTTGATCACGTCAGGCTCGGACGGATCGTAGGCGTTGGCGGCGCCGTTCTTCAGCGCGGTCTCGCGCGCGGCCGGCGAGAGATCGGCGACCGTGATCGGCTGCTTGAACATGGCTTGCGCGAACGACAGCCCCATCATGCCGACGCCGCCGAGGCCGATCAGCAAAAGGTTGCGCTGGCGCGGACGGTCGACCAGGCGCTTGAGCGCGCCATAGGCGGTGACGCCCGAGCACATCAGCGTCGCGGCCTGGTTGACCGGCAGGGGATCGTAGTCGAGCAGATATTTCGCGTCGGGGACCAGCACGTGGGTGGCGAAACCGCCGTCGATGGAGACGCCGAGGAAGCGCTGCTTCGCACAGAGGTTCTCGTCGCCATTGGCGCAGTCGCGGCACTGGCCGCAACCGATCCACGGAAACACCGCCTTCTTCGCGCCGACGAGGCCGGCCGGAACGTCGGGGCCGACTTCGTCGACGACGCCCGCGATCTCGTGGCCGAGCGTGAAGGGCAGCGTCATGCCGCGCGTGGTGTCGAGCTTCTTGCCGCCGCCGAGATCGGCATAGCCGTCCTGGATGTGCAGGTCGGAATGGCAGAGGCCGCAACGCTCGATGCGCACCAGCACCTCGGCAGCCTTGGGTTTTGGCGTGTCGACGATCGTCTCGCACAGGGGCGCATCGAACTTCACCAGCGACTGCCGACGCATCAACGCCATTTTCTTTCCTCCGGAATTTCCGTTGTCAGCCTTCGCTGCGTATATCCGCCAATTCACGCGCCATGGCAACAAAGCCTGCGATGGGAATGGTCTCGGCACGACGCGTCGCATCGACGCCGGCGGCTTGCGCAAGCCGCGCAGGGTCGACACCGAGGGATTTCAGGCTTTGCCGCAGCATTTTCCGGCGCTGGCCGAAGGCGGCGGCGGCGACCTGCTCGAGCAGTTTTCGGTCGCAGGGCAGCGGCTCCGCGCGCGGCACGAGGCGCACCACGGAGGAGGTGACCTTCGGCGGCGGCACGAAGGCGGAGGGCGAAATATCGAACAGGATCTTGGTCTCGCAGCGCCAGTTGGCAAGCACGCCGAGGCGGCCATAAGCCTCGTCGTCCTCGCACGCGACGATGCGCTCGCCGACCTCGCGCTGGAACATCAAGACCATCATGTCGTACCAGGGCGGCCACGGCTCGGTGGTGAGCCAGTTGATCAGAAGCTGCGTCGCGATGTTGTAAGGCAGATTGGCAACGATCTTCGCGCGCTCACCTGCGCGCAGCGGGCGCGGGTCGAAGGTCATGGCATCGCCGTGGATGATTTCGAGCCGGCCGGGATAACGTGCGGAAATATCCTCCAACGCCGGGATCGCGCGCTCGTCATGCTCGATCGCGATGACACGCCTCGCGCCGAGTGCGAGCAGCGCGCGCGTCAGTCCGCCCGGGCCGGGGCCGATCTCGACGATGGTGGAGTCGTCGAGGGGAGCGGCCGCACGCGCGATGCGTGCGGTGAGATTGAGGTCGAGCAGGAAATTCTGACCGAGCGATTTGCGGGCCGACAGCGCGTGCCGGCGAATGACCTCGCGCAGCGGCGGGAGGTCGTCGATCGCGCTCATCAGCTCTGCGCCGCCGCCATGCGGCTGGCGAGCTGGAGCGCTGCGATCAGGCTGGCCGGATTGGCCTTGCCGGTGCCGGCGATGTCGAAGGCGGTGCCATGATCGGGCGAGGTGCGGATGAAGGGCAGGCCGAGCGTGACGTTGACGGCGTCGTCGAAGGCGACCGTCTTGATCGGGATCAGCGCCTGGTCGTGATACATGCAGACCGCGCAATCATAGGTGCTGCGTGCCGCCTCATGGAACATGGTGTCGGCGGGCAGCGGGCCCCGGGCCTCGATGCCGTCATTGCGCAGCGCTTTGAGCGCCGGGGCGATCACGGTCTGCTCCTCATGCCCGAGCGAGCCGTCCTCGCCGGCATGCGGATTGAGGCCGGAGACCGCGATCCGCGGCCGCGCGATCCCGAAACGGGATTTCAGCTCGCTCGCGACGATGCGCACGGTCGACACGATCAGCCCGCTGCTGAGCTGGACGAGCGCATCGCGCAAGGAGACGTGGATGGTCACGGGCACCACGGCGAGCCGCGGCGACCACAGCATCATCACCGGCTGCGGCACGCGGCCCTCGGTCGCGGCTAGCTCGGCGAGGAATTCGGTGTGGCCGGGATGGCGGAAGCCCGCGCGGTAGAGCACGCTCTTGGCGATCGGATTGGTGACGACGGCGCCGGCGCGGCCCGCGCGGACATCAGCGACCGCCTGCCGGATCGAGGCGAGCGCGGCCGGCGCGCTCGATTCATCGGGCTTGCCTGATGCGGCCGTCGCGCGCTCGCCGGTCGCCACCACGGGCAGGGCCTCCGTGAAGGCGGCTGCGGCTTCACCCGGGCTCACCGAGGCGATCCGGATATCGACGCCAAGCGCCTTGGCGCGGCTGGCCGCAAAAGCCTCGTCGCCGAGCAGGTAGAAGGCGGGCAGGTTCAGCTCGCGGCGCCGGAGCCAGGCTGCGATGGTGATGTCGGGGCCGATACCGGCGGGCTCGCCGAGGGTCAGGGCGAGGGGCTTTGCGCCAAGCTCGATGGAAGATTGGGCCATCAGCGGTTGCGATATTCGATCATCGCCGCCTTGCGGAGCTCCTCGAGATAGGCCTTCTGGGTCTTCTCGTACTTCTCCTGATACATCTTCTCGCGGACTTCGCGCTTCTTCGGCGTGTCGATCATGGTCGGCTTGCGCGAGCACAGCACCACCATCTCGATGCCCGCCTTGGTCACCTCGGGCGCGGTCAAATGGCCGATCGGCGTGTCGTCGAGCACCTTGCGCAGCGCCTCGGGCAGCTCCGCAGTGGTCTTGGTGACGGTCTCGCGGATGGTGGCGTTCGGCGTCGAGCGGAACAGCGAATTGGCCTCCTCGCAGCTTCCGACGCGGGCGCGATATTGCTCGGCTTCCTTGTGCCGCGTCTCCAGGAACGCCTGGGAGGAGCCGCGCGGCACGATCAGCACGATCGGCTGCATCTTGTACTCGGTGCCCTCGATCTGGAGCTTGTCGCCGGTCTGGGCCTGCACGGCCTGCGCGACGTCGCGCTCGCCGACCATCAGCTTCTCCTTGTAGCGGCCACGCACGAGGCTGGTCCAGACCATCTCGGCCTTCATGCGGCCCTTCAGCGTCTCGGGGCGGACGCCTTTCGTTTCCAGCGACTTGGTGAGCTGGTCCGGGGTGAGGCGCATGCGCTGCGCCATGCCCTCGTAGGACTGGTTGATGTCGGAGACGCCGGGATCGACACCGTACTTCTTGCCCTCCTTCATCTTCACCTTGTCGTCGATCAGCTCGTTGATGACGTCCTGCCGGCTCGGGCTCTTCTGCGTCGTCAGCTGGTCGAGCTTGGAGCGCTGCTCGATGTCGAAATCGGTGATCGGATCGCCGTTGACCATGACGACGATGTTCTGCGCGTGCGAAGCCGAGGGCAGGCCGGTCAGGATCAGTCCGGCGCCGATGGCGAGGAGGAGGCGGAAGACAGGCAATGGGGTCGTCATGATTGTTGTCGCTCGCATGTCAGCCGGGATGAACTCGCGATCGGGAGCCCCCGGGCCGTCACTTCAAATAGATCACTGAAGGCCGGCGGAACTGCTGCTTCCGCTCGAAGTCGCCAGCGTGCGCAGGCCGATCTGGAACATGAACGCATGGCTTAGCACGGGCGGCGTCGAGCCGGCCGAGTAGCTATACGAAGTTACATAGTTCGCCGCCAGCACGAAGCAATCGTCGACATAGCCGGCACCGACCACATACTGGTTGATCTTGTTGGCCTCGAGATCCCAGCGTGCCGAGCCGGTCACGACCCAGTTGGCGGCGACCTTCAGCGAGCCCGACGTCAGGATGCCCTCGCGGCGGGTCAGATAGCCGAGTTCCGGCTGCGCCGCGTAATTGCCGTACATCAGGCTGACGGACCAGCGATTGAAGTTGGCGCGGCCTTCCGCCTCGAAGCGCTGCACGTTCCAGGTCTGCTCGTCCATGCGGGAGCGGACGCTGAACGTGTAGGTGCTGTTGGGCGAGTAGGCGGCGCTCGCCACGTAGTCGGAGCGCGGCTTGTCGAGGCCGGAATCGAGGCCCGTGTTGATGGTGTCCTGGACCGCGTAGGAGTTCATGCCGAACAGCTGGTAGGACTGGCCGAACAGCACCTTGACCGCGCCGCCCTTGTCGAACTGGGTGGTGGCCTGCACGCCGACATTGGCGCGGCCGCCGCCCTCGACGCGGTCGTAACCGGAGAACTTGTCGACGCTAAACAGGTTCGAGGTGTCGAACACCATGCTCTGCGCGTCCTCGTTCGGCAGCTTGCCGGCATAGGTCTCGTTCGGCCGGATGATGATCTGCGCGATCGGCTCGATGGTGGTCGAGCCCCACGGCTGGACGTTGATGAAGGGATAGCGGTATTCGAGGCCGACGGTCGGCATCAGGCGGAACGCCTGGGTGTCGCCGGTGGCCAGGTAGTTCGACACGCCCGGCTGATTGGAGACGTCGGCGTTGATGGCGTCGGCGCGGAGACTGGCGAACGGCGTCCAGATCTGGCCGAGCGGATCGGTGAACGACTTGCGCCACTGCGCTTCCGCCGTCAGGCGGGTGTAGGTGCCGGGGAAGCCGCGCAGCAGGCACTGCGACGGCGTGCGGGCGAGCGGGTCGGCCGACGTCGTCGTGCACAGGCTGTTGGTGTTGGCGAGCGTCGTGATCGGATCGAACACGGCGTCGTTGCGCGACAGATTCACGAAATTGGTCTTGTAGCTGAACTCGCCGCCGAACACCGGATAATTGAGCACGTTCGAATAGTCGATCACGGGATAGACGACTGGAACCTGCTGCTGGTTGCCCGAATAGCTAAGCCAGTACATCGTCCGGGCGTCGAAGAAGCTGCGGTTGCCGACGCCGGTCAGGTACAGCTGCGACAGGGCGTCGGTCGGCAGATACAGGAACGAGCCCAGCGGATCGCGGTATTGCGACAGGCGATAGTCCGAGAAGAAATAGTAGTCGGACATCACGACGCCGTCCCAGCCCCAGACCCATTTGTCGTTCAGGGCGAACTGACCCTTGGTGTCGACTGCGCCGCGGAACTGGCGGTCGCCGGGTTGGCCGGCAAGCGCGCTGCGGTCGAGCTGGTCGATGCCGTAGACGCGGACCTGGTAGGCGCCATCCATCAGGCGCTGGCGGAATTCGGTCTGGAACAGCACGCCCTGCCGGCTGGTGATGCGCGGGCTGAAGGTCATGTCCATGTCGGGCGCGATCGCCCAGTAGAACGGAATATCGACGCCGTAGCCGAATGGCGTGTTCGACGTGAAGGCCGGCACCAGGAAGCCGGTCTTGCGCTTCACGGTCGGGTCAGGCGTCGAGAAATAGGGCAGGTAGGCGAGCGGCACGCCGAAGAATTCGAGCTGCGCCGTCTCGAAATACAGCATCTTCTCCTGCTGGTCGTGGATGATGCGGGCACCCTTGACCTGCCAGAGCGGCGGCTTCTTCGGGTCGTCCTTACACGGCGCGCAGGCCGTGTAGACGCCGTTCTCGAACACCGTGTAGTTGCCGCTGGAACGATCGGCGCGGCTCGCGGCCATGCGGGTCTGGTCGGCGGTGTCCACGCGCAGCGAATCGACGAAACCGTCGCGGTAGTCGTCGGAGAGATCCATGATCTCGGCATAGGTGATCTTGCCGTCGGCATCCGTCATGCGGATGTTGCCTTCGGCATGCAGCCGCTTGGTCTTCTG
>Ga0065165_1002281_pt1 | contig 16866 bp, 14 predicted proteins | sample AraplaMF_Cvi_mMF_FD_63813 | JGI IMG/M metagenome (GOLD analysis project Ga0065165, IMG submission 63813) | Arabidopsis root microbial communities from the University of North Carolina, USA - plate scrape MF_Cvi_mMF (version 2) (version 3) | ecosystem: Host-associated > Plants > Roots >...
TGGCTGTCGGAGACGGTGCCGGAGGACGAGCTCAACCGCGTCACCAAGGCCGGCGAGGATTTCGGCGCGCCGTTCTGCTACCAGGGCAACATCATCGACCAGGAGCTCGGCTGGGGCAAGGATTGCAAGAACTACACGGCGCCGGTGGGCCTGATGGGCCCGCACACCGCCGCGCTCGGCATGCGGTTCTACACCGGCAGCATGTTTCCGAAGCAATACAAGAACGCGATCTTCGTCGCGCGCCACGGCTCCTGGAACAAGTCGCAGAAGCAGGGCGGTGACGTCGTCGTCGTCAGGCTGAACAAGGACGGCACGGTGAAGTCGATGGAGCCATTCCTGACCGGCTTCATCGAGGACAACAAATATGTCGGCCGGCCAGTCGACGTCATGCAGCTGAAGGACGGCTCCATGCTCGTCTCCGACGACTGGAACGGCGCGGTGTATCGCATCAGCTACGGCAAGCAAAAGGTCGCGGCGAAGTAGGAGCGATCGTCATTGCGAGCGCAGCGAAGCAATCCAGAATCGTCCCGCGGCGGCAGTCTGGATTGCTTCGTCGCTTCGCTCCTCGCAATGACGGAGTACGTGGGAGCGCCAATGAGAATAACAACCATCTTCGCTATGGCGTTTACTTCCATCACATTCCCCGCCAGCGCCGAAACCCTCCAGGAGCGCGCCGCGCCGTGCCTTGCCTGTCATGGCGAGCGCGGCACCTCCGAGACCGGGAACACGCCCTCGCTTGGCGGGCAGCAGGCGCCTTATGCGCTGATCCAGCTGTTCATGTTCCGCGAGAAGCTGCGCGTGTTCGAGCCGATGAACGAGATGGCGAAGTCGCTGACGGACGATGACCTCCGCACCTTCTCCGATCTCATCGCCGCGCTGCCGAAGCCGGCGGTGCCGACGGATGCTGCCGACGCCGCACGGATGGCGCGCGGCGAGGCGCTGGCAAAGCAGAACCGCTGCAACACCTGCCATAACACCGATTACTCCGGAAAGGAAAACGTCCCGCGCATTGCCAACCAGCGCGAGGATTACCTCGCCAAGACGCTCGCGGAGTACAAGGACAACAGTCGTCACGGCTATGATGCCACCATGGCCGACGTGATGCAGACGGTCGGGAAGGACCAGATCGCGGATCTGGCTTATTATCTCGCGCATCTCCGCTGAGCGGCGGGCTCGTCACCATGAGGGTTTGGTATCTCGTGGCAACACGACAGCAGCAAACCCCGGCTACTGCGCAGCCTCCATGAGCAACGTCGTCGGATAAATCGGCTTGGTGAGGAACCTCGCGCCGGTAGGGAGAGGCCGCGGAAGCGGATTGCCGGAGATCACGATGATCCGCACCTCCGCATCGTGCTGCTTGGCATAGTGCGCGAGATCGACGCCGTCCATCTTTCCGACCAGGTTGATGTCGGTGATGATCAGCGACGGGGGCCGCATTTTCAGTGCCAGCGTCGCGGTCTCCGCGTCCTCGCATTGCAGCACGTCGAAATTTCGCTCTTCAAGCATCAGCGCGAGCATTTCGCGCTGGATGTCGTCGTCCTCGACGACGATCGCAGTCGGACGGAGCGGCTTCGAATGGCTCATGATTGCACCTCGCTGCACTATCATTTGTTAAGTGCGAGGATGCGCATCTGTTCCCGGTACGGCGCGGCGGGTTTCGCTCACATGTGGGTGTTCGCGGGAAGACCAGTTCGTCGTCGTACTGAACCGTCGTTACGTGGTGCCCGGCTTGTCTGCTGCCGGCTTCAAGCTTTTGAGCGTCTTCACGATCGACAGGAACGTGGGCGGCGCCTTGGTCGTCGCGTCGGTCGCAAGCCCTCCACCGGATTGGAACGCGCGGTCTGCGATCTCGTAGCCGAGCGCGCGGTAGCTCTCGAATTGCGATTCCGAGAAGAACTGATTCAGCGTCGACTCGTGCGGGAAGGTTTTGTGGGCGATTGCATAGCTCAGGACGCCCATGGGCTCGGTGCCGTGCAGGCCCGACTTGAAGTACAGCAGCAGCCCGTCCTCTGAATCGCCCTCGTCGGCCTCGCTATAGCGAATGTCGCCAATCGCCCAGTATGGCCCTTCCTTTGCCGGGCTCGGGCGTTCCGTGAAGCGTGTCTTCAGCAGGTCCAGGCCGTGCAGGTCGATGCGCACGCCGAGATCGATCCAGATCTTGCGCAGCGCGTTGCCGAGGTCCTCGAATGAATAGTCGGGATCGCAGCCGGCATCGCTGACCACGATCACGCGGCAGCGCCGGCGCACCATCTCGTAGAGGCCGAGATTCTCGAAATGACCGCCGTCGGTGAGGTAGACCCAGCGCTCTGTCTCGCTCGTCAGGCCGAACATCTCCATGAAGAACGGTCGGAGCGCGGACCGCGGCTTCGTCCTTCCGTAGTCGGTATTGTCGCCGCGCGGATTGGCCAGCCACCAGCCGAGGCGCACGTTGAACAGCGCCATCAGGAAGGCGACGCCCGGCGATGAATTGTAACCCATGCTCGGGCTGACGGCCGCGCCCGAGATGGCCATGGCGGTCCCGAGCGTAAGGCCAAGCGGCGGTCCGCCGTAAGGATGCGGCTGCGAGGCCGTGGCGTATGTCGTGCGATACGCGCCGTCGGAAAATACCGCGCTGCCGCTGCCGCAATGCAGGGGCGAGAACGTGAAGGGCGCCGCCATCCGTTCCTGCCATGCGAGGTTCTTGGATGACACGAGGTTGAGCGCCGCGCTGATGACGTGGAACGGCTTCCAATGCGCGCCTCGCGGTTCAACCCCATGTTCCCACAGCTCGTGCAGATACGGGCTGTCGCTGCTGTCGAAATCGGTAAAGGCATTCTTGGTCTTGTCGCGGTCTCTCTCGCGGCGTGAAGCTCCCAGGAAGGCCCGCACCAGGCGATTGCGATAAATGCTGTGGAGCGAGTAGCGGTTGATGCTGAGCACGACGGATGCTGCGGTGATCAGCGCCAGGAGCGCGACTCCGACCCAGAGCACGATGTCCCAGGGCATATGATCGGCGCCGGCCTCGAACGTGCTGAAAGCCGCGTCCCAGCCAATCGACAGCAGGGCGACCAGGACCGCCGCGAAAATCGCGGCTGCGATCGCCGCGATCGTGTTGAGGCTGAGATATTGACGAAGGCCCGACACCTGCTCGGCGGCGGCCTTGGTCTTCGAGCTCGCGCCCAGGAGGACGGAAATCAGTCCGGAAAGACCTCCCCCGGCCGCCAGCGAGGGGACTGATGCGGCGCCGAGATGGCTCTCGACCCATGCTGCGGCCGGCGGTGCGCCAAGCACGAGCCCGAACCAGAGCAGCCAGCCGATATAGGCGAGCGTGAAGAGGCCGCTCGAGCGCGCCTGGAATTCGAGGCCCACGTCGACCTCGGACAGGAATTCGGCAAACGAGATGTAGGTGACATCGGCGACGATGCGCGCCATCACGATCCAGGGCAGCCCGAGCACGCAGGCAAAACGCGCTGCCGCGGCATCGGCGCCAGGCGGGCTGTAATACCAGAGCAAAGCGAGCCCTGCGGCACTCAGCAGGCCAAAAGCCGCGCCGGCGACGCACCAGGCGAAAAGATCGATCCATGGATGTTTGGGACGGTTCGCGAGCGATTGCTGGGCCGACCTTCCAAAAACAAATGGCCACGCGCGCGCCAGCACCCAGGACAAGAAGAAGAACAGGACGCCAAGGATGGCGCCGCGCATGACCACGTGGAGGTAGAATTGAGCTCCCTTGTCCTGCGTACCGAATTTGAATCCGAGCGTATCGGTCACCCTCGTGAGGGTCGACAGGCCGTATTCGCTTTGCAGCACGAAGACCAGCAAGGCCGCCCCGATGAGGAAGGGGCCGAGATCGCAAAGCAGGAATCGCGGCTGCGGGACATTGATGTATCCGCGCGCGGGACGGTTCGCGGCGGAGAATGACAGGGACATCAGGAAGCAAAGGGTCGGCACGATCATCAGACCGAGAAACCACCCCGACGTATTGTCGGTTGTGATCTTGTGAGCGTCGATGACGGCAAAGGAGAGTGCCTTGGTGACGAGCACCGCAAGGATCATCGGCGGGACGAGCAGGATCCAGTTCAGGAACAGGTTGCGTAGGACGCCGGCGACATCACTCCACAGGTCGGGGGAGATCGATGAGAAACTTGGCGCGAGAAAGTGGGAGTTGCGCCGGAGGTTGGAGACCGGCTCGGCTTCCTCGTGATCCCTGATTTGGCCGACGGTGCACCGCTCGTTGAGCGCCGAAACCACCGGGTTCGGAGCGCCCTGCTTGCGCTCCCGGCAGAGCCAGGCGGACAGCCAGCTGCCGATATAGCCGCCGCCGGACACGGTCGACAGATATTCGAACTGCGTCAGAGCCGGGCCGGCTTCCTCGCCCTGGCGCTTCGACGTGACCTTCAGGGCCGCGATCCTTTGCAGGATGCCGAGCGCGAACGAGGCGCTGCGGATTCCGCCGCCGGACAGGCACAGCGCCCACCGGTCGTCGGCATTGAGGGCCCGGTAGACTTTCAGGAGGTCGTCGGGGACCGCGTCGGTCGGCGGCGGGATTTTGGGCGGCGGCTCGGTGATGAGAAAGGCCGTTTTCGACGGGGGCGCGGGTGCCGGCTTCGGCGGCTCTGGCTGCTTCGATGGCTCTGGTTGCTTTGGCGAGCCGTTGCCGGCTCGCTCGAATTGCAGAGCTGCGCCTGCGAGTGCGCGGCGTTCCTCCCAAAGCACCTGTGAAAGGTTCAATGCCCCCATGATACCGCTCCGCCTGCTTCACCGAGACTGGCCCAAGCTAGCGGGATCGGCCAGAGCGCGTGTGAGATAGTTCACACGCACGTGCAAATTGTTGTGGCCGGCAGGGACGGGATGCGAAGCCGATCAAGTCTAGGGCGGGAAGGCTCGACGGCGGATCACTTCAATTTCTCCAGCAATTCTTGCGCGTCGCCGAGCAGGACCCGGATTTGATCTCGCTCGGCCGTCGCGTCCCGCGCGAACAGCCCATGCTTCCGGGCATTTCCGTTTCCTTTCGGCGCGCCGCACCTCCGTCCGCCACCGTGCATGCGGCAGCGCGTCTTGCCGATCACCGCCGGCGCGCAGCACGCGCCGCCGTCGCGGGTTCTGGCGCCGCAGCGGGGACTGGCCAGCATCGCCTCCGTGTTGCGGGTGTGCGAGCTGGTCATCGGCCGGCGCCTTGCGTGACCTCACTCGGTCCCGTCTCTCCGACAAGCATGTTCGCGTGCTGGGTGACGTTGCCCACGATCGCACGTCCGCCGTCCTGCACGGACAGGTTCTGCACCGTGATTGCGCGCTCGTCGCTGTTGCGGTGGCGGCTCAGCGCCTCGACCTGGGCGGCGAATGTGCGGGTGAGCCGGGTCAATGCGCGCGTGACGCCCTCCTGCTGCGGAAGATTGTCCGTGCAGGCGAGGCGACAGGCGCAGCGCATCGCCGCCACGTGAACGGACGCCATCTGCGACAGCAACATGGCCTCGATGGAATCCCTCGGCGCGATGCTCCTGATCATCGAGATCATGAAGGCGAGGTTGGTCTCATCGGGCTTCTGTCCGACCGCACTCGCCTTGGCCAGTTGCCTCAGAAGGCCGTGCAGCGCGTCACGATCGGCGGCGCCGAGCGCTTCGGCCAGCAGCCGCTCGCCGGCTTGCGGGTCCGGATGGCGGATCGCAATGCCGCGCTTGTAGAGTTTGACGCGCGGGCTCGCAGCGAGGGCGCTGCGATCGTTTGCCGCAAGCGGCGAGGTGGGGTGGGGGCTTGGAGCTGTCGTCATGTCCTGTGTCCTTTGCTGGCGCAGGCGCGCGCGACCGTTCGCTGTTGCGCGCGGATGCGTATTTCGGGATATCGATGAAGGGCTTATGCGCAACAACGCCGAGCCGGCCCTGGCCGGGCCGCGGTCACTCTGGCGATGATTGCGATGATGCCATCATGCTCCTGTTTTGCCCGACGAGTCAAACGACGGTGCAACACGCGCAAGTCCTTGATCTCTCAAGCGCCGGCTACTGTGCATGGGGTTGTTTTCGAATTTTTGTCTGGACGCAGCGTTTGCCTGCCGCGCGGCGGAATGCCGGCGCGCCAACGCGATTGCGAAATCCGGCGCGCCCGCTCATCATGCCGCTCACACGCGCCACACCAACAAACATGCGCAATCGGCGCGTCGCGGTCTGGGGAGAGAACCAATGCAACGAGCGGCCCGCCTGCTGGGGCTCATCGCCGGACTCTGCGCCTGTGCGCTGTCGACGCAGGCCCTCGCCCAGAAATACCCGACGCGGCCGGTCAAGATCATGGTCGGCTTCAGCGCGGGCGGTCCGGTCGACGTGGTCGCGCGCATCATCGGCGACCGGCTGAGCAACAAGCTCGGGCAGCCCTTCGTGGTCGAGAACCGCGCCGGCGCCAACGGCATGATCGCGGCCGAAGGCGTCGCGCATGCGGATGCCGACGGCTACACCATCCTCGCCTGCAACTCCTCCACGATCACGCTCAACAAGACGCTGTTCAGGGACATCCGCTACGATCCGGAAAAGGACTTCGCGCCACTGACGACGGTGGTCTCGGCGCCGCTCGTGCTCGTCGTCAATCCGGAAAACCCCAAGACCGCCGATATCAAGACCGTCGCCGATCTCGTCGCCGCCGCAAAGGCCGCGCCCGGCGCGCTCGCCTATGGCTCCGGCGGCAACGGCAACCTCGCGCATCTCGCCATGGAGCTGCTCAGCCAGCGCGCCGGCGTCAAGATGATCCACGTGCCCTATCGCGGCGGCGCGGCCTCCGAGGTCGGCCTCCTCGCGCAGGAGGTGCTGGCGGTGTTCGATCCGCTCTCCGCGGTGCCGCTGGTGAAGGCCGGCAAGCTGCGCGCGCTCGCGGTGTCCTCAGCCGAACGGCTGCCGTCGCTGCCGGATGTGCCGACCGTCGCGGAGGCCGGCTATCCCGGCTTCGACCTGTCGTTCTGGGTCGGCTTCTTCATGCCGAAGGCCGTGCCCGCGCCGATCTTGGAGACGCTGCACCGGGAGATCGTCACGGCGGCCAAGGACCCGGCGGTCGAGGACAAGCTCGGCTCGCAGGGCGTCGTCAGCGTGCTGACACCGGCCGACTATGCCGCCAAGATCGCGAAGGAGACCAAGGAACTCGCCGAGGTCGTGGCCGCGGCGAACATCAAGGCGGAGTGATCTAGCCCGAGGAACGCTCGCGCGCCGCCATGCGGATGGTGCGCGCTTTCGGTCCCTTCGCCGCGCGGGTCGCGATCATGCTGCGCGCCTTGCCATGGGCCGGGCCGTTCCTGCGCAGCAGCGACACGAACCGCTTGCGCGCACGGTTGGCCGAGAGCCGCGCCGCCAGCTGCTCGGCCTTGCGCATGATGGTGACGACCGACGGCGTCAGGTTCACCGGGACCCAGGCGACGTCCCTGGTCTTGGACAGGCTGCCGACGCCTTCGCACGGCGCTTCGCGCGGCAGGTCGATCCGGATCGCGAGCGCCTCCGCGCGCGCGGTCCAGTCCTCGGCCCTGGTGCCGGTGATGATGCGGACATAGTCGCGCGTCTCGCGCGGCAGCTCGCTCTCGCGGGCAAGCCATTTCTGGATGCGGCCGGGCCCTGCGTTGTAGGCGGCCGCGGCGAGGCCGAGATTGCCGAAATCATCGCGGAGTTTTCGCAGGAACCTTGCCGACGCCGGCAACGCCTTCATCGCATCGAAGGGATCATCGAGCCCGACCTCGGCGGCCGTCTCCGGCATGAACTGCGCAACGCCTTGCGCGCCGGCCGGGCTGACCTCGTTGGACTTGAAGCGGCTCTCCTGCCAGAGCAGGCGCGCGAAGAACGGCACGGGAATGCCGCTCGCTTCGGCCGCCTCCCGCAGCGCGTGGCAGAATTGCTCGGTCGGTGAGGCCGGGGCTTGCATCCCGGTTTCGACCGCGCGCTCCGGCTCGATCGTCTCCTCGTAAGCGGCGCGCGCATTTGCGACCTCGATGGCCTGCACGCTCGCGAGGAAGAGCTCGACGACGGGAACCAGCGATGGAGCGCGATCTGTCTTCGACGTGGCGCGATTGAGGTTCGAGGTTTGCAGGGACGGCGACGAGCCGACATCGCACATCAGAATCAGGAACGCAGCGCAAGCCGCGACGAGAAATCGCATCTCGGTAAGAGTCCTCGAACTGTGGGGAACGACCAGGCGCCGTGCGCCGGTGAGGAGGACTTCATTAACCGCAATTGCGGCGAAGCTGCGATTCCGCGGCAGGGCAGGTGTTAGTACGGTGTTCCCGTCGCAGAGCTTGCGTGGGCGGTTCCGCGGATTCACGGGAACTGCGGGACCCGCGAGCGGTCGTGCAGCAGAGTGTCGCCGCCTACGCCTTGGGAAAGTCCTTGCGCATCGCGATCTCGGCGGCATCTCCGGGCGACAGCACGGTCTGGTCGAAGGCCGCTTGCGGCCTCGTCATGATGTCGTAGAGCGAGATGCCCTTGATCGGCTTGCCCATGAGCTCACGGACGCAATCGGCGAGCGTACCGTTGTAGACCATGTAGGGCGGGCCGCGGTGCTTCTGTCTCTCGCCCTTCAGCGACGGCCACTTCTTCAGTTCGGCCGGCGCGTCATAGGCGATCGGCGATCCCTCTTTGAACATGCGCTTGGCCCCGGACGGCTTGGACTGGAGGGAACCCTAGAGCCGCCGGGTAAACACACGTTAAAGAATTCGTTAAAATCAGCCGGCAACGAAGGCGAGCAACGTGCCGTTGGCCTTGGCCGGCGGCACGCAGATCGCCGACCCGCTCCGCATCGCGGCCGAACCTAGCGCCTTCCCGGTGGCCGCGAGATCGCCGCTGACGAGCACCAGCGCCGCGCCGCCGCGCTCGGACAGGCCCGCGAGCGGGACGCCGGGATAGCGCTTGCCGAGTTGGTCCAGCGTCAAATAGACGAAGTCGGCGCGATCGCCGCCGGAGGGCACGCTGACCGCACCGTCAGCCTCGGCCTTCGGTTCGCGGTCGATCAGGCGGGCGAGATGCGCGGCTTCCTGCGCGGGTTCGGGCGTTGCGATCAGCGTCTGCCTGATCCGCTTCGCTGCATTGGCGTGCTTCATCAGCTCGGGGATCCACACGGTCTCACGGGTCTTGTGCTGGCAGGCGAAGATCCGCACGCCGCCGGGGGCTTCCGCGGTCGGCCACATGAAGGTGCGGAATTTCGCGGCCGAGACCGTGCCATCGGGCAGCGTCACCGGCCGCTCGAAATCGGTCGGGCCGATCGGCGTCAGGCCGCGCGCGCGGATCTCCTCTGCACCGGCGGCACTATCGATCGCGGTGAAGGCGATGCGCTCGATGCCTTCGCCGTGCCTGTCGACGAAGGCGCGAGCCGGCGCATTGTGCTCGGTCGCGACGAGCACGCCGAGCAGCTCCATATAATCGGGGTCGAACATGATGGTGTAGTTGCCGGTGCCCATATGCGCGCTGTGGGTGCCGCGCGGCGAGAGGGTGAATCCGAGCTGGCGATAGTTCTCGGCGGCCTTGTCGAGATCCTTCACCATGACCACGGCGTGGTCGATACCGATGACGTTTTTGAGGGCCACTGTTCTTATCCCCGAATGCAAACTGACTTGGACCGCCGTATTGGCGGTTGCTGATCTTGTCTACGCCGGATAGGCGGTCAAGTCATTTTCAAATCGGTGGGAGTTACGGAATTTCGTTCCGCGTCAGCGCGTCTGCTCGAGATAGGCGGCGAGGATGGCGCGCTCTTCGCCGGTCATCTCGGTGATGTTGCCCGGCGGCATCGCATTGGACCAGGCGGCGACGCGGCCGATCAGGCGGATGTTGCGATGGATGTGCTCGGGCGCATCGAGCAGGATGCCTTTTGGCGCGGTGACGATGCCGGCCCAGACCGGCTCGGCCGCATGGCACATGCTGCAACGGGACATCACGATCTCCTCGACATTGGCGAGCGTCGGCTGCGCCGACAGCGCGCCTGTCTTGACCGCGCGCGGGCCGGCCGCGGAGAGAAGAAGAATCGCGATCACGCCCACGGCGGCCACGCCCCACACCCACCACGGCGATTTGCGCCCGGCATGTCCCTCGTTGAAGAAGTGGCGGATCACCGGACCCAGCGCCAGGATGATCGCGACGATGATCCAGTTGAATCGCGTGGCGTAGAGCAGGGGGTAGTGGTTGCTGATCATCAGCACGACCACGGGCAGCGTCAGATAGTTGTTGTGGACCGAACGCTCCTTGCTGGTCTTGCCGAGCTTCGGATCGGGCGCCTGTCCCGCGATCAGGGCCGCCACGATCTTCTTCTGGTTCGGGATGATCACCGCGAAGACGTTGGCGACCATGATGGTGCCGATCAGCGCGCCGATCTGGTTGAAGGCGCCGCGGCCGCTCAGCACATGGGTGAAGGCGTAGGTCAGCGCGACCAGGAAGACATAGCCGCCGATGGCGAAGGGCAGCTCGCGCTGCGCGAGGCCGGTGCGGCAGGCGGCCTCATACAGCAGCCACGCCAGCGCGAGGCTGAAGAAGCTGAACAGCCCGGCCTGGAATGGCGTGAGGTCGAGGATCGACTTGTCGACCAGGAACAGGTCGGCTTCGAGATAGTACACCACCACCATCAGCGCGAAGCCGGATAGCCAAGTGGTGTAGGCCTCCCATTTGAACCAGGTCAGCTCGTCCGGCATCTGGCTGGGCGCGACCAGATATTTCATGATCCGGTAGAAGCCGCCGCCATGGACCTGCCATGCTTCGCCCTGCACGCCGTCCGGCAGGTCAGACTTCGGCTTGAGGCTAAGGTCGAGGGCGATGAAATAGAAGGAGCTGCCGATCCAGGCGATCGCAGCGACCACGTGAAGCCAGCGGAGCAGCAGGCTCGCCCATTCCGATATGATGGATCCCCACATGATCACCCCATCAATTGCGACGGAAATGCCGCTGCTTTGATAACCGCAACCGGCGGCCCTGCCCTTCCAATGTGTCGCACCTATCCGCGGTGTTTTCCAGTACGATGGGTTGCGGCTGATGCACATCGTGCGGGCATGAGCTGACGTGGGATGCGGCAGGCGTTTTGCCTGTTACAGAACGTTCGCGGGGTGTCGGCGTTGACGCCTGGGACGTGCAGGCCGGGAGGACGACGACGTGACAAGCAGGGCATCGTCCGTGGCGTTGGCTGCGGGATTGCTGGTTGTGGCTGCGATATCCGCGCAGGCCGAACCAGTGCTACAGGGCAAGGACGCCTATGGCGATTGGCAGGCCGACAAGCCCGGCACGGTGAGGCTGATCCGGCCGCAGGACCTGGTCAGGCCCGGCGCCACAAAATCGGTTGCGAGCTTCACGCGCGTGGTGCCGCGGCCGCCCGAAGCCGCGCCCCAGGTACCGGCAGGGTTCAAGATCGAGCTGTTCGCCGAAGGCTTGCGCGCGCCGCGCATCATCCGCGTGGCGCCGAATGGTGACGTGTTCGTCGCGGAGACGCGGGCCGGCACCATCCGCGTGTTGCGCGCGGGCGAGGGCGGCAAGGTCGCGACCAACGAGGTCTTCGCCAGCGGTCTGCGGCAGCCGTTCGGCATCGCCTTCTTTCCGAACGGCGACAATCCGCAATGGGTCTATGTCGCCAATACCGACAGTGTCGTCCGCTTTCCCTATCAGGCCGGTGACCTCAAAGCGCGCGCCAAGGCGGAGACGATCGTGGCAAGCCTGCCGGCTGACGGCGGTCATTCCACCCGCGACATCGTCTTCACGCCTGACAACAAGCGGATGTTCGTGTCCGTCGGCTCGCTCAGCAACGTCGCCGAGGGCATGGGCACGCCGCCGGGCGGATTGGAGGCGTGGGCGAAGACGCAGCCGCTTGGTGCGGCCTGGGCGAGCGAGTTCGAACGCGCCGCCGTGCTGGTCTTCAATCCCGACGGCAAGGAGCGGAAGATCTACGCCACCGGTATCCGCAATTGCGTTGGTCTTGCGCTCCAGCCGCAGACCGGCCTGCCCTGGTGCTCGACCAACGAACGCGACGGTCTCGGCGACGATCTCGTGCCGGATTACGTGACCAGCGTGAAGGAGGGCGCCTTCTACGGCTGGCCGTGGTTCTATATCGGCGGCAATGAAGACCCGCGCCACGCCGGCGCGCGGCCTGATATCAAGGACAAGGTGACGGCGCCTGATGTTCTCATACAGCCGCACTCGGCCTCGCTCGGCATGACCTTCTATCAAGGCACGCAGTTTCCGACGGAGTACCAGGGCGATGCCTTCGCAGCCGAGCACGGCTCCTGGAACCGCTCCAAGCGCACCGGCTACAAGGTGATCCGCATCCGGATGAAGGACGGCAAGCCGACCGGCGAGTATGAGGATTTCGTCACCGGGTTTGTGGTCAGCGATACGGAGGTGTGGGGGCGGCCGGTCGGCGTGACGATCGCGAAGGACGGATCGTTGCTGGTGTCGGAAGATGGCAACGGCACGATCTGGCGGGTGACGTATTCGCGCTGAGCGAGTCTTCTTCGCCTCTCCCCGCTTGCGGGGAGAGGCCGACGCGCGCAGCGCGGCGGGTGAGGGGGACTCTCCGCGAGTCCATTTACCAGCGAGTTTGCGGAGGGAGCCCCTCACCCCGACCCTCTCCCCGTAAGAATGGGGAGAGGGAGGAGAATCACCCCCGCCGCACACTGGCCCCGCCATCCACCGGCAGCGTCACGCCGGTGATGAAGTTCGCTTCATCCGACGCCAGAAACAGCGCGGCGTTCGCGACGTCCCAGCCGGTGCCCATCTTCCTGCGCAGCGGCACCTTGCTGTCGCGTTCGGCTTCGACCTCGGCGCGGGTCTTGTGCCATTCGCGGGCGCGGGTGTCGACGGCCATCGGCGTGTTCATCAGGCCGGGCAGGATGACATTGGCGCGGATGCCGTATTCGGCGTTCTGGTAGGCGAGCTGTTCGGTGAAGGCGATCATGGCCGATTTCGTCGCCTTGTAGGCGACGTAAGGGTAGGTCGTGATCGCCGCCATCGAGGAGATGTTGATGATGGCGCCGCTGTTCTGCGCGCGCATGATCGGGATGACTTCTTTCGCCGCGAGGATGCAGCTCTTCAGGTTGATCGCGACGACGCGGTCGAAGGCCTCCTCGGTCAATTGAAGCAGCTCGGCATCGCCGCCGGAAAGGCTGACGCCGACATTGTTGTGCAGCACGTCGATCCGGTCCCAGCGCGCTTTCGCGTCGGCCACCATCGCCTTGATGTCGGCGGAGCTGGTCACGTCGGCCTTGAAGGCCACGGCGGTGCCGTTTGTCTCGGCGATCAGAGCGACGGTTTCCTGCGCCGAGTCCAGACGATGATCGACGCACAGCACTTTTGCGCCCTCCCGCGCGAAGGTGAGTGCGGTGGCGCGGCCATTGCCCATGCCTTCGCCGGGGCTCTGGCCGGCGCCGACGACGATGGCAACCTTGTCCTTCAAGCGCATGATGTTTTCTCCCTGTTTTTTCATCACGATAGCAATGGGCCGCGAGGGTGGGAAGGCCGGTGTCCCGCGCAGATATCATTGACATCACACGGAATTGCATGCCGTCGCGCGGGATCGGGCGGTTCTGAAGACGGCTTGCGGAACCCTCGTCATACAACTGCGTTTGTTGCGGGGAGATTTTTGCACGACGCTTTTCCATGGGGCTCCCCTATCGCCAGCGGTGTATCGATGAATCTGCTCGATCCACAAGGGCCGGTGGCTGCCGCCAACAGCACCATCCTGGTCGATTCCGTCTTCATCATGCTCGCGATCGTGGTGCCCACGATCATCGCGATCCTCGCCTTTGCGATCTGGTTTCGGGCATCCAATCCGAAGGCGCGTTTCCAGCCTGACTTCGTCTATTCCGGGCGCGTCGAGATGGTGGTGTGGGCGATCCCCGCGCTGACCGTCATCCTGCTCGGCGGCGTCGCCTGGATCGGCTCGCATCAGCTCGATCCCGCAGCGCCGGTGCCGGGGACCGGCAGCCCGGTGAGGATTCAAGCTGTCTCGCTCGACTGGAAATGGCTGTTCATCTATCCGGACCAGCGCATCGCCACCGTCAACACGCTGACGGTCCCGGCCGGCGCGGAGCTGAATTTCCAGCTGACCTCGTCGAGCGTAATGAACGTGTTCTTCATCCCGCAGCTCGGCAGCATGATCTACACCATGAACGGCATGGTGACGAAGCTGAATCTGCGCGCCGACAACGAGGGCAAGTTGCAAGGCCTGTCGGCGCATTTCTCCGGCGACGGCTTTCCCGACATGATGTTCGACGTCAACGTGATCTCGCCGCTCGCTTTTCCGGATTGGGTGGCGGCGACGGCAAAGACCGATGCCGTGCTGAACGAGGACAGCTATAAAAAGCTGATGCAACAGGGCACCGAGAAGAACAGGCTGACGTTTCGCCTCGACGATCCCCGGCTGTTCGACCTGATTGCAACCCAGCACATTCCGCCGGGACCGGGACCGGAGTTGCTCTCCGATGCCGGCCGTCCCCACAGTGGAGGCCATGATGCTCGGTAAGCTCGATTGGTCCGCCATTCCGTTCGATCAGCCCATTCCGCTCGTCGCAGGCGCGGTGGTGCTGGTCGCGATCCTTGGCGTTCTGATCTGGGTCGTCGTGAAGGGGCACTTGCCCTACCTCTGGCAGGAATGGATCACCAGCGTCGATCACAAGCGCATCGGCGTCATGTACATCCTGCTGGCGTCGGTGATGCTGCTGCGCGGCGGCAGCGATGCCATCATGATGCGGATCCAGCAGGCGGTGGCCTACCAGTCGCAGGGCTATCTGCCGCCGGAGCACTACAACCAGATCTTCTCGGCGCACGGCACCATCATGATCTTCTTCGTGGCGATGCCGTTCGTGATCGGCCTGATGAATCTGGTCGTGCCGCTCCAGCTCGGCGTGCGCGACGTCGCCTTCCCGACGCTCAATTCGGTCGGCTTCTGGCTGACCGCGACCGGCGCGCTGCTGGTCAACCTCTCGCTCGTGATCGGCGAGTTCGCGCGCACCGGCTGGCTCGCCTTTCCGCCGCTGTCGGAGCTGTCCTATTCGCCGGGCGTCGGCGTCGACTATTACGCATGGTCGCTGCAGATCTCCGGCGTCGGGACGCTGGTGGCCGGCATCAATCTCGTGACGACCGTGCTGAAGCTGCGCACCAGGGGCATGAACTATCTGCGCATGCCGATGTTCTGCTGGACCACGCTGGCTTCGAACCTGCTGATCGTCGCGGCGTTCCCGATCCTCACCGCCACGCTCGCGATGCTGCTGCTCGACCGCTATCTCGGCTTCCACTTCTTCACCAACGAGGCCGGCGGCAACGTCATGATGTTCATGAATTTGATCTGGGCCTGGGGCCATCCGGAGGTCTACATCCTCGTGCTGCCGGCGTTCGGCATCTTTTCCGAGGTCGTCTCGACCTTCTCGGGCAAGGCGCTGTTCGGCTATCGCTCGATGGTGCTGGCGACCATGGCGATCTGCGTCATCTCCTTCATGGTGTGGCTGCATCATTTCTTCACGATGGGCGCAGGCCCCGACGTCAACGCCATCTTCGGTATCGCCAGCATGATCATCGCGGTACCGACGGGGGTGAAGATCTACAACTGGCTGTTCACGATGTATGGCGGCCGCATCCGCTTCGCGACGCCTATGCTGTGGGCAGTCGGCTTCATGGTCACTTTCATCATTGGCGGCCTGACCGGCGTGCTGGTCGCGGTGCCGCCGGCCGACTTCATGCTCCACAACAGCATGTTTCTGGTGGCGCATTTCCACAACGTCATCATCGGCGGCGTGCTGTTCGGCGCCTTTGCCGGCTTCGAATACTGGTTCCCGAAGGCGTTCGGCTTTCGCCTCGACGAGCGCTGGGGCAAGCTGGCGTTCTGGTTCACCTTCCTCGGCTTCTACGTCACCTTCCTGCCGCTCTACATTGCCGGCATGCTGGGCATGACGCGGCGCTTGCAGCATTACGATGTCGCGGCCTGGCGGCCATGGATGTTCATTGCGGCGTTTGGCATGCTGATCCTGTCGATCGGGGTGATCTGCCAGATCATGCAGCTCGTGGTCAGCATCCGCAATCGCGAGGCCTTGCGCGACCGGACCGGCGATCCCTGGGACGGCCGCTCGCTGGAATGGGCAACGTCGTCGCCCCCGCCGGTGTTCAATTTCGCCTTCCATCCCGACGTGCGCGGGGAGGATGCCTATTGGGACATGAAGAGCCGCGCGCAGCAGCAATCGCTCGAGCATGAGGAGCCCGAGTACCACGACATCGAGATGCCCAGGAATTCGCCGACCGGTTTCGTCTGTGCATTCTTCGCCACGATCATGGGTTTTGCGCTGATCTGGCACATCTGGTGGATGGTGATCCTGGGCGGCATCGGCGCGTTCGCGACGTTCGTCGTGTTCGCCTGGCGCGACCATGACGAGTATGTCATTCCGGCCGCGGAGGTCGCCCGCATCGACCGCGTCAATCTCGAGGAGCGCCGCAGTCTCGTCAGCATGGCGGGGGCAGTCTGATGTCGATGACGGCAACCGCGGGGCACGCCCAAGCCGATCCCCATCACATCGGGCTCGTCATCGAGCATCCGGGACCGGCACCGAAGCGGATCGTCACCGCGTACGGCTTCTGGGTGTTCCTGCTCTCCGACATCGTGATGTTCTCCTGCTTCTTCGCGGCCTATGCGGTGCTGTCCGGCCAGACCGCCGGCGGCCCGAAGGGGGTTGAAATCTTCGAGCAGCGGAACGTCGCGATCGAGACGGTCTGCCTGTTGTTGTCGAGCTTCACCTGCGGCATGGCCAGCATTGCCGCCGACGTGCACAACCGTTTCTGGTTCTATCTCGGCATGGCCGTGACCTGCGTCCTCGGGCTCGTCTTCCTCGCCATCGAGTTCAACGAGTTCGCCGATCTCGTCGCCCGCGGCTATGGCCCGTCACGAAGCGCCTTCCTGACGTCGTTCTTCTCGCTGGTC
>Ga0065165_1002283_pt1 | contig 16845 bp, 12 predicted proteins | sample AraplaMF_Cvi_mMF_FD_63813 | JGI IMG/M metagenome (GOLD analysis project Ga0065165, IMG submission 63813) | Arabidopsis root microbial communities from the University of North Carolina, USA - plate scrape MF_Cvi_mMF (version 2) (version 3) | ecosystem: Host-associated > Plants > Roots >...
CCCAGCCTGAACATCGAATCGTCCTTCGGCCGTGCCTTCCCGCGCTTTTACATCCGCGGTTATGGCAACACCGATTTCCGCCTGAACGCCTCGCAGCCCGTGTCGCTGATCTATGACGACGTGGTGCAGGAGAACCCGATCCTGAAGGGCTTCCCCGCCTTCGACCTGCGCGCCGTCGAAGTGGCCGCAGGGCCGCAGGGCTCGCTGTATGGCCGCAATACGCCGGCCGGCGTGGTGAAGTTCGAGTCGGTCAAGCCCTCGCAGAAGCAGGAAGGCTACTTCAACATTTCGTACGGCCGCTTCAACACCGTCAATGCTGAGGGCGCGGCCAACCTGCCGCTGACCGGCGACTGGGCGGCGCGCATTTCCGCGCAGGTGCAGCACCGTGGCGACTGGGTGGACAACACCAGCGGAGAAGGCCCGACCCGCGATACCGAAGGCTATAACGACCGTGCCGTCCGTGCGCAGGTGCTGTATCAGCCGCACAAGCAGTTCTCGGCGCTGTTCAACGTGCACAACCGCGAGCTGGAGGGCAGCCCCCGCCTGTTCCGCGGCGACATCATCAAGAAGGGCACCAACGATCTGGTGGATGGATTCGACCCGGAGAAGGTGTCGATCAACGGCCGCAACGAGCAGAAGCTGCATGCCACCGGCGCCAATGCCCGCCTGCAATGGTCGTTCAACGACGTGGTCCTGCACTCCATCACCGCCATCGAGACGGTGCAGCCGTTCTCCCGCGGCGATGTGGACGGCAGCATCCCGAGCAACGCCACCATTCCGTTCCAGAGCGAAACCTCGGACGCGCTGCATGGCCATCGCCAGGTGACGCAGGAGTTCCGCGCGGAATACAACCCGGCCGGGCCGCTGCGCTATCAGGCGGGTCTCTTCTACTTCAATGAGAAGTACGAGATCGAGAGCGTCAACTACGACTCGCTCAATGGCGGCGCCTATGTCAATTCGGCCCGCAGCCATCAGAAGAACCACGCCTATGCGGCTTTCGGCTCGGTCAACTACGACGTGACGAGCGACTTCAAGCTGCGCGGCGGCGTGCGCCTGACGCGCGATTCCAAGTCGCTGTACACGGAATCGGCTGACCAGACGCTCAACACCCAGTTTGGTCTGGCTGCCGACACCAAGGACACCAAGTGGACCTGGGACCTGGCCGGCACTTATGCACTGACCAAGGACACCAACGTCTATGCCCGCGTGGCGACCGGCTTCCGTGCCTCGGCCATGCTGCCCGCCTCGCAGTTTGCGCCGCTCAGCCGCACCAACCCTGAGGACACGACGTCCTTCGAAGTGGGGGTGAAGAGCGACCTGTGGGACCGCCGCGCTCGCGTGTCGGCCACGGCCTTCCGCTATGAAACCAAGGACTTGCAGCTCACCGAAGTGGGCGGCGCTGCTGGCAACAGCAACTCGGTGAAGACGGCGCGCAAGGTGATCGGCGAGGGCGTCGAGTTCAACCTCGAAGTGCTGCCTGTCGAGAACCTGTTCGTGACCATGGGCGGCAGCTACAACAAGGCCACCATCCGCGACAAGAACCTGTCGGTGGCGGGTTGCGGCACTGAGGCAGACTTCGTCACGCCGCTGTGCACGATCCTGGATCCGGCTGGCCCGAATGGGGGCTATCTCATCAATGGCAACCAGCTGCCGCAGGCGCCCAAGTGGGTCTACAACCTGACGGCCCGCTATTCGATCCCGACCGCAGCCGGCAATGAGTTCTACATCTACACCGACTGGGCCTACCGTTCGAAGGTCAACTTCTTCCTGTATGAGTCGGCCGAGTTCACCGGCAAGGCGCTGACGGAAGGCGGCCTGCGTGGGGGCTACATCTGGAACAACGGCAAGTATGAAGCGGCGCTGTTCGTCCGCAACATCACCAACCAAATCCGCGTGACGGGCGCTATTGACTTCAACAACCGTACCGGGTTCATCAACGATCCGCGGACCTACGGCGTGCAGTTCAAAGCAATTTTCTGAGGCCCCCGGCTGTACCCGCTTGAACGGCGCTCCGCGCGTTCAAGCGACTGGGTGCGGAGGGGAGCGTTGGCTCAGGCTAGGTGGGATGCGTCGCTGCTTGGGCTGTGAGCTGTTGTACGGAGTGGGCGAGAGCGTGATGAAGCGCCCGTCCAGCGAGGCCCGCCCCCGTTTGGGCGGGCTTTTTCATGTGGGGCGCACCTACAATCCCGGGCCAGCACGACTCCCTGATTTCGCCATGACCGCCACCTCCGGTTCCGCCTCGGCCCCCGCGCTCGACGCGCTCGCCCAGGACTTTGTTGCCTTTGCCGTGGACGCCGGCGTGCTGCGCTTCGGGGAGTTCAAGACGAAGGCGGGGCGGCTGAGCCCCTACTTCTTCAATGCCGGTCTGTTCGACGACGGCCTCAAACTCGGCCGGCTGGCACAGTTCTATGCCCAGCGCCTGATCGCCTCGAACCTGGAGTTCGACATGATCTTCGGCCCAGCCTACAAAGGCATCACCCTGGCTGCGGCCGTGTCCATCGAGCTGGCACGCCTGGGTCACAACAAGCCGTTCGCCTACAACCGCAAGGAAGCCAAGGACCACGGCGAAGGCGGCACGCTGGTCGGCGCCAAGGTGCAAGGCCGCGTCCTCATCATCGACGACGTGATTTCCGCCGGCACCTCCGTGCGCGAATCCATCGCCATGATCCAGGCGGCCGGTGCCACACCCTGCGGCGTCTCCATCGCCCTGGACCGCCAGGAAAAGGCGGCAGAGAACGGCAAGGACCTGCCATGGTCCGCAGTACAGTATGTAAGGGAACAATTGCAACTGCCGGTGATCGCGATTGCCGGGCTTGCTGACTTGCTTCAGTATCTTGGGTCCAGCAGCGCCGCTGTGTCCGCCCACGCCGCTGCCGTCCACGCTTATAGAGATCGCTACGGAGTCTGATGCGCCCGCCCCCGTCCTCGCCGGTGTCCCACCGCCCGTTGTCGAACGCTCGTCTTCGTACTCTCGGCCTGACCCCTCAGGCCGGGGCGGCGTCGCTGCTGCTCGCCGGGCTGTTGCTGGCGACGCCCGCTCAGGCGCAGAACAAGCCCAATGCCAGCGGCATCTATACCTGCACCACGGCCGAAGGGCGCAAGCTGACCTCCGATCGCCCCATCCCGGAATGCGCCGCTCGCGAGCAGCGCATGCTGAACTCCGACGGGTCGGTGCGGCGCATGGTGCCGCCCTTGCTGTCGCCCGAGGAACAGGCCGCCGCCGATGCACGCAAGCGTCAGATGGAGACGGAACGGTCGGCCCAGCAGGACGCCGTGCGGCGTGACCGCAACCTGCTGCAGCGCTACAAGGACGAAGCCTCGCATCAACGTGCGCGTGAAGCCGCGCTGGATGACATCCGCAAAGCGATGCAGTTGTCCGAGCAGCGGCTCAAGGACCTGGCTGTCGAGCGTAAGCCCTTGCTGGATGAAACCGAGTTCTACAAGGGCAAGCGACTGCCGATGAAACTCCAGCATCAGCTGGACAACAACGAAGCTGCCGCCGAAGCGCAGCGCCAGTCGATCGAGAACCAGCGGGCCGAACTGGTCCGCCTGAACCGCATCTTCGACGACGAGTTGTACCGCCTCAAGCGGATGTGGGCCGGTGCGGCCCCCGGCATCACCGACAAGCCGACCTCGCCGCTGCCCGCATCCAGCTCGGCCAGCCGATAACCCGGCGCCCCCGGCCCGGCAGGCCAGGCCGGCGTCCGCTCAGCGAGCGGAGCGCCGTTGGCTGCTTTAGCCGCCCAGCTTCTTCTTCAGCAGTTCGTTGACCGCCGCCGGGTTGGCCTTGCCCTTGGTGGCCTTCATCGCCTGACCGACCAAGGCATTGAACGCCTTCTCCTTGCCAGCGCGGAACTCCTCGACGGACTTGGCGTTCGCGGCCAGCACCTCGTCCAGGATGCGTTCCAGCTCGCCCGTGTCATTGGACTGCTTGAGGTCCTTGGCCTCGATGATGGCATCGACCTCCGACCCTTCGCCCGTCCACAGGGCCTCGAAGACCTGCTTGGCGGAGTTGTTGGAGATGGTCCCGTCCTGGATGCGCTGGATCAGCGCCGCCAGCACTCCAGGGGTGATGGGCGCGGCATCGATGCCGCGTTCCTCGGCGTTCAGACGACGCGAGACCTCGCCCATCAGCCAGTTGGCGACCAGCTTGGGCGCACCGCTGGCGTCGCGGGCAGCTTCATAGAAGCGAGCCATGGGCAGGCTTTGCGTCATCATCAGCGCGTCATACGCCGGCAGGCCATCGGTGTCCTGGAAGCGGGCGGCCATCACGGCCGGCAGCTCGGGCATCTCGCCGCGCACGCGGTCCACCCATTCGGGCGCAATCATCAGCGGAGGCAGGTCCGGGTCGGGGAAATAGCGGTAATCGGCCGCATCTTCCTTGGTCCGCATGGCGCGCGTCTCCCCGGTATCGGGGTTGTAGAGCACCGTGGCCTGCTGGATGGACAGGCCGTCCTCGATCCGGTCGATCTGCCAGTTCACCTCGTAATGCACGGCATCCACCAGATAGCGGAAGCTGTTGAGGTTCTTGATTTCGCGGCGCGTGCCAAAAGGCTCGCCCGGCTTGCGCACCGAAACGTTGACATCGCAGCGGAACGAGCCCTCCTGCATGTTGCCGTCGCAGATGCCCAGCCACATCACCAGGGCATGCAGCGTCTTGGCGTATTCGGCAGCTTCGGCGGCGGAGCGGATCTCGGGTTCGGAGACGATCTCCAGCAGCGGCGTGCCCGCACGGTTCAGGTCGATGCCCGATTGGCCGTGGTAGTCCTCATGCAGGCTCTTGCCCGCGTCCTCTTCGAGGTGGGCCCGGGTGAGGTTGACGACCTTCTTCTCGCCGTCCACCACGAACTCGATCTTGCCGCCCTGCACGACCGGAATCTCGTACTGGCTGATCTGATAGCCCTTGGGCAGGTCCGGATAGAAGTAGTTCTTGCGCGCGAAGATCGACAGCGGAGCCACCTTGGCGCCCACTGCCAGGCCGAAGCGGATGGCCCGCTCCACGGCGCCGCGGTTGAGCACGGGCAAGGTGCCCGGCAAGGCCAGGTCCACCGGACTGGCCTGCGTATTGGGCGCGGCGCCGAACGCGGTGGAAGACCCGCTGAAGATCTTGGAGGCTGTGGAGAGTTGCACGTGGTTTTCAAGGCCGATCACGACCTCGTAGCCCCGCACCAGTTTGCTGTTCTTGCTCATACGTTCACACCCCCGCCGGCGCCTGGCGATGCCAGTCGGTGGCTTGCTGCAGTGCATGGGCGGCATGCAGCAGCGTTCCTTCCTTGAAGTAGTTGCCCAGCAATTGCAGGCCGACCGGCAGCCCGCCTTCGCCAGTGCCCACCGGCACGCTCATGCCGGGCAGGCCGGCCAGGGAGCCGGGCAGCGTGAAGATGTCGGCGAGGTAGGCCTTGACCGGATCGTCCGAGCCCTCGCCCCGCTTCCAGGCCACCGTCGGGGCCACCGGGCCGGCAATCAGGTCGCATTGCTGGAAGGCCTGCTGGAAGTCGTCCGCGATCATGCGGCGCAGCTTCTGGGCCTGCAGGTAGTAGGCGTCGTAATAGCCGTGCGACAGCACATAGGTGCCGATCATGATCCGGCGCTTTACTTCGGCCCCGAAGCCTTCGGCCCGGGTCTTCTTGTACATGTCCAGCAGGTCGTCATAGTGCGACGCCCGATGGCCGAACTTCACGCCGTCAAAGCGCGACAGGTTGGAACTGGCCTCCGCCGGGGCAATGATGTAGTACACCGGGATCGCGAGCTCGGTGCGCGGCAGGCTGACATCCACCAGCGTGGCGCCCAGCTTTTCCAGCTCGGCCAGTCCCGCGCGGACGGCCTGGTTCACATCCTGGCTGAGGGCCGCCGGGAAGAATTCCCGCGGCAACCCGATGCGCAGGCCCTTGAGCGGTTGCGCGGCGGTGGCGCCTTCACGCGCGGCCAGCATCTGGTGGCTGAAGTCCTGTGCGGGCTGCTGCACGCTCGTGGCGTCGCGTTCGTCAAAGCCGCTCATGGCGGACAGCAGCAGGGCGCAGTCCTCGGCGGAACGGGCCAGCACGCCCGCCTGGTCCAGGCTGGAGGCGAAGGCGATCATGCCGTAGCGCGAGCACACGCCGTAGGTGGGCTTGATGCCGGTGATGCCGGTGAAGCTGGCCGGCTGGCGAATGGAGCCGCCGGTGTCCGTGCCGGTGGTGGCCGGCACCAGGCGGGCCGCCACCGCCGTGGCGGAGCCGCCGGAGGAACCGCCCGGCACGTGTTCATGGTGCCAGGGGTTCACGGACGGCCCGTAGGCGCTGTTTTCGTTGGCCGAACCCATGGCGAACTCGTCGCAGTTCAGCTTGCCCAGCGAGACCGTGCCCGCCGCATTCAGGCGCTCCACCACCGTGGCGTCGAAGGGGCTCATGTAGCCCTTGAGCATCAGCGAGCCGGCCGTGGTGGGCATGTCCTGGGTGACGAAGATGTCCTTGTGGGCCAGCGGCACCCCGATCAGGGCACCGCCTGGCTGGTCTCCCTCACCGGCGGCCAGGCGCTCGTCGGCCGCCCGGGCGCGGGACAAAGCCCCTTCTTCCGCTACGTGGAGAAACGCACCGAGATCCTTCGCCGAGGCAACACGCGCAAGCAGATGTTGCGTGACTTCCAGGCTGCTGACCTGTTTCTGGCGGAGTGCGCGGCTCAGTTCGGCCACGCCCATGAGATGAAGCGGCGTCGTCATTCGATGACCTTGGGAACCAGGAACAGGCCGTCTTCCACGGCGGGAGCGCTGCGCTGGTTGAGCGCACGCTGATCAGTGTCGGTCACGCGGTCTTCCCGCAGGCGCAGGGCCACTTCCTGCACCGCCGACAAAGGGGTGTAGAGGGGGGCGACACCACTGGTGTCGACCGCGCGCATCTGCTCCACGATGGAGAAGAAGCCATTGAGCTGGGGCAGCAGGGCGGCCTGCTCGTCGCCCGAAAGTTCTAGCCGGGCCAGATGCGCGATCCGGCTGACGTCGTCGTGGGTCAGGGCCATGGGAATGGATGAGCTCGTCAGAAGGTGGTCCGATTGGTATGCCGAAAGATTCACCAAACCATCGCCAATCGCGTGTTCGGGGCTTGACGGCAGGCCAAACCAGAGGTCGATCAGTTATTATCCCCGCTTATCTCCATAAGTCGGGGCTGCCGTGGCAGCCTCGATGCTTATGGTCAGGAATACTTCGTTCGCGTGGTCTTTGCCGGGCCACGTGGTGACCGACGAAACCGCCCCGAATCGTCCCCGACATTGCAGCCGCACGGACCGTACACAGACGAAATCGCCTGATGTCCCCCATTGGCCCTAGAAGGCCTCCGATGCCGCCGAATAGGTCCTTTCGGTTGCGCCGGGCAGCGGGTACAGGCAGATGAGCCAGAACGGTCCGGCAAGTGCCATCCAATATGTTCGCCTCACTGCGCCGCTATATCTCCACCGATCTCGCCATCGACCTGGGCACCGCCAATACGCTGATTTATGTCCGCGGCAAGGGTGTGGTGCTGGATGAACCCTCGGTCGTTGCCATCCGCCATGAAGGCGGCCCCAATGGCAAGAAGACCATCCAGGCCGTCGGCCACGAAGCCAAGGCCATGCTGGGCAAGGTGCCCGGTAACATCGAGGCGATCCGCCCGATGAAGGACGGCGTGATTGCCGACTTCGTCGTCACCGAGCAGATGATCAAGCAGTTCATCAAGATGGTGCACGACACGAAGCTGCTGCGTCCCTCGCCCCGCATCATCATCTGCGTGCCCTGCGGTTCCACCCAGGTGGAAAAGCGCGCCATCCGCGACGCCGCCCTCGGCGCTGGCGCTTCGGAGGTCTACCTGATCGAAGAACCCATGGCGGCCGCCATCGGTGCCGGCCTGCCGGTGTCCGAGGCCTCCGGCTCGATGGTCATCGACATCGGCGGCGGCACGACCGAAGTCGGTGTGATCTCCCTGGGCGGCATGGTCTACAAGGGCAGCGTGCGGGTGGGTGGCGACAAGTTCGATGAAGCCATCATCAACTACATCCGCCGCAACTACGGCATGCTGATCGGCGAGCCGACGGCCGAAGCCATCAAGAAGAACATCGGGTCCGCCTTCCCGGGCTCCGAAGTCAAGGAAATGGAAGTGAAGGGCCGCAACCTGAGCGAAGGCGTGCCCCGCAGCTTCACCATCTCCTCCAACGAAATCCTCGAAGCCCTGACCGATCCGCTGAACCAGATCGTCTCGGCCGTGAAGAACGCCCTGGAACAGACGCCGCCGGAACTGGGCGCCGACATCGCCGAGCGCGGCATGATGCTGACCGGCGGCGGCGCCCTGCTGCGGGACCTGGACCGTCTGCTGGCCGAGGAAACCGGCCTGCCGGTGCTGGTGGCCGAAGACCCGCTGACCTGCGTGGTGCGCGGCTGCGGCATGGCGCTGGAGCGGATGGAGCGCCTGGGTTCGATCTTCACCTCGGAGTGAGTGCGTGGCGCGGGCGTCCATGCTGACACCCGCTGGCGACGGCCGAGAGGTCGTCTTTCTGTTCCCTTGAATCTCATTCGTTGAGATCGCCATGCCACTCGGCACTCTGGACCGCAATCCACCGCCCCTGTTCCGCGAAGGCCCGTCCGCGCTGACGAAGCTGGCCTTTTGCGCCGCACTGGCGGTGTTTCTCATGGTGGCGGACGCCCGCTTCAATGTCACCGCGCCGGCTCGGGCAGGGCTGGCGCTGGCCTTGCATCCGCTGCAGCGTGTGCTGCTGGTGCCGGTCGACGCCTGGGAACAGGCGGGCGACTACTCGCGCGGCATGGAGCGCGCCACCGAAGCCGAGAACCAGGCCCGCCGTCAGTTGGCGGAGCAGGCCGTCATCCTGAGCCGCGCCAACCAGTTGCAGGCGGAAAACCAGCGGCTGCGAGCGCTGCTGGATCTGCGCGAGGCCCTGCCGGTCAAGGGGCTGGCGAGCGAAGTCCTGTACGAGGCGCCCGACCCGTTTTCCCGCCGCATCGTCATTGATCGGGGCAGCCACCGCGGCGTTCGGCTGGGCGCGCCGGTGGTCAACGACGCTGGCGTGCTGGGCCAGGTGACCCGCGTATACCCGCTCTCCGCCGAGGTGACGCTGCTGACCGACCGCGAGGCCACCATCCCCGTGATCAATGCCCGTACGCAGCAGCGTGGGGTGGCCTATGGCGGCGAGCGCGGCGTGATGGAGCTGCGCTTCATGGCAGCCAATGCCGACATCAAGGCTGGCGACAACCTGGTCACCTCGGGCCTGGACGGCATCTACCCGCCCGGCCTGCCCGTTGCCAAGGTGGGTGACGTAGAACGGCGCGGCGACACCAGTTTTGCCCGTGTGGGCCTGGCCCCCGTTGCGCAGCCGGACAGCGCGCGGCATGTGCTCGTGCTGGAGCCGCTGGCCGGACAGGAAGAGGCGCGCGCCGAGGCCGAGGCGGAAGCCGCCAGCGCGGCGGCGGATACGAACAAGGGCAAGGGCAAGGGTGGCCGGGCCGCCCGAGGCTCTGCGCCGCCCGACGCCGCCACATCGACGGCGACGCCGGCCGCCAGCGCCAGTGCCAGCCGGGGAGCCTCACGATGATCATGCCGCGCGGCGCGAGCCAGCTTCTCCTCCCGGCCAATCCGCTGTTCATTGCCTTCACCCTGGCGGTGGGGCTGCTGGTGGACATGGTGCCGGTCGGGCGCCAGCCCTGGATGCCGGATGTGTTGGCCTTGACACTGGTGTTCTGGAACGTCCATCAACCCCGGCGCGTGGGTGTGGGCTGGGCCTTTTTCTTTGGCCTGATGGTGGATGTGCATCACGGCGCCCTGCTTGGGCAGCACGCGCTGGCCTACAGCCTGCTGGCCTTCGGCGCGGTCGCCCTGCATCGTCGGCTGCTGTGGTTCTCGCTGGGCGCCCAGGCACTGCATGTGTTGCCGCTGTTCCTGCTGGCGCAGGTGATCGCGGTGGCGGTGCGCCTGATGGTGGGCGGCATGTGGCCGGGGATGAGCCTGTTCCTGGCGCCGGTGCTGGAATCCATGCTGTGGCCGGTGGCTGCGGTCCTGCTGCTGGCGCCGCAGCGCCGGGCGCCGGACCCTGACGCGCATCGCCCCTTGTGAGCTGAAGGAATTCGCCGGCCATGACGGTTCTGAAGAACCTGCATCAGGAGTTGTCGCGATTCCGGCTGCGGCTGGTGGCCGCGGTGCTGTTCGTGCTGTTTTGCTTCGGGCTGCTGGTGGCGCGCCTGCTGTTCCTGCAGGTGGTGCAGCACGACACGCTGCTGGAGCGCGCGGAGTCCAACCGCATCACGGTGGTGCCCATCGTGCCCAACCGCGGCTTGATCGTGGACCGCAACGGCGTGGTGCTGGCCAGCAACTATTCGGCCTACACGCTGGAGATCACGCCGTCCAAGGTGGCCGACTTGGAGGAGACCATCGACCAGCTGGCCACGGTCATCGACATCCAGCCGCGTGACCGCCGCCGCTTCAAGCGGCTGATGGAAGAAAGCAAGAACTTCGAGTCGCTCCCCATCCGCACCAAGCTGACCGACACCGAAGTGGCGAAGTTCGCCGCCCAGCGCTTTCGCTTCCCGGGGGCCGATATCAAGGCGCGGCTGTTCCGCAGCTACCCGATGGGCGAGGTAGGCAGCCACATGCTGGGCTATATCGGCCGGATCAACCAGGCCGAGAAGAAGGCCATGGATGACTGGCCGGAGGAAGACGTCTCCAACTATCGCGGTACCGAATACATCGGCAAGCTGGGCCTGGAGCAGGCCTACGAACGTGAACTGCATGGGCAGACCGGGTTCGAGGAGATGGAGACCAGCGCCGGTGGGCGTGCCATCCGCCGCCTGCGCAACCGCCCGCCGACGCCTGGCAACACGCTGCACCTGTCCATCGACATCAAGCTGCAGGCCCTGGTGGAGAAGCTGTATGGCGAGCGCCGCGGTGCGCTCGTGGCCATCGATCCGCGCAATGGCGAAGTGCTGGCCTTCGTGTCCAAGCCCGCCTTTGACCCCAATCTGTTCGTCGATGGCATCGACGCGGACAGCTGGCGCGACCTGAACGAGAACATCGACAAGCCGCTCCTGAACCGCGCGCTCAGGGGCACTTATCCGCCGGGTTCCACCTTCAAGCCGTACATGGCCATGGCCGCGCTCAATACCGGCAAGCGGGCCCCCGGTGTGGTGATCCAGGACAACCTGACCTACAGCTTCGGCGGCCGTACCTTCGGCAGCGCGGAAGGCGACCGCCCGGGCCCCAAGGACATGCGCCTGGCCATCGTGACCTCGTCCAACGTCTATTTCTATTCACTCGCCAACGAGATGGGCGTGGACTTGATCCACGATCAGCTCGAACCCTTCGGCTTTGGGCGCAAGACCGAAATCGACCTGCAAGGCGAGGTGACGGGCGACCTGCCTTCCACCGAGTGGAAAAAGAAGAAGTTCCGCCGTCCGGAGCAGCAGAAGTGGTTCGCCGGGGAAACGATTTCCCTGGGCATCGGGCAGGGCTACAACAACTTCACCATGCTGCAACTGGCCACGGCGGTTTCCACCTTGTCCACCGGCGGCCAGCGGTACCGGCCGCGGCTGGTGCGGGAGATCGAGGACGTGGTCAAGCACACCGAGCACCGCACCGCGAGCGACGCACTGGAGCCACTGGGCCTGCGGCGCGCCGACGTGGACGTGATCCGCAATGCCATGCATGACGTGACGCTGGAGGGGACATCGCGCGCCGTCTTCGCCGGCGCGGCCTACCAAAGTGCTGGCAAGACCGGCACCGCCCAGGCCATCGGCCTGCGTGCGGGCCAGACCTACAGCAGCATCAAGGCGGACGAACGCAAGCGCGACCATTCGCTCTATATTGCCTTCGCGCCCTATGACTCGCCGCGCATCGCGCTGGCGCTGATCGTGGAGAACGCGGGCTTCGGTTCCACTTCCGCCGCGCCCATCGCGCGTCGTGTGTTCGACTATGTGCTCGAAGGGCAATACCCCAGCGAGGAAGACATCGCCAAGACGCAGCTCGGCCAGACCACGGCCCCAATCGGCACACCGCGCCGCGCCGTGGACGTGCCCTTGCCCGGGCAGGTCAACGTGCCGGCGGCTGCCGCATCCGCCGCATCCGACGCCGCCAGCGGCGTGCCGCTGGGGGCTTTAGCGCCAGCCAGCGCGGCGTCGCCCGCAGTCGGCTCGTCGGCCGCTCGCCCGGTGTCCGCCCGGCCCGCGCCGGCCCCGAGCGGCCCCGCCGCGTCGGTTCAAATCATGCCGGCCGCACCGCCCCCCGCGCAGCGCGGGGTGTCGCGGCCCAGCCCGGGAGCCTCCCGATGAGCGCCGTCTTCAGCAAACCGAGCTGGCTCCAGCGGCTCAAGCCCTGGTTCGCCGGATTCGATCTGCCCTTGCTGCTGGCCCTGCTGTGGATCATGGGGCTGGGCCTGATGTGCATGTACTCGGCCGGTTATGACCACGGCACGCGCTTCCAGGACCATTTGCGCAATGGCCTGCTGGCCCTGGCCGTGCTGTTCGTGGTGTCGCAGGTACCGCCGCAGCGGCTGATGCAGGCGGCCGTGCCGCTCTATACGCTGGGGGTGGTGCTCCTGATCGCGGTGGCGCTGTTTGGCATCACCAAGAAGGGCTCGACCCGGTGGATCCGGCTGGGCCTGGAGTTCCAACCCTCCGAGATGCTGAAGATTGCCATGCCGCTGATGCTGGCCTGGTGGTTCCAGAAGCGAGAGGGGCAACTGCGGCTGCCGGACTTTGTCGCCGCCTTCGTGCTGCTGGCCGTGCCCGTCGGGCTGATCGCCAAGCAGCCGGACCTGGGCACTGCCATCCTGGTGCTGGCGGCGGGGCTCTACGTGATCTTCTTTGCCGGCCTGTCCTGGAAGCTGATCCTGCCGGCGCTGGTGCTGGCCGGGGCGGGCATCACCACGCTGGTGATGAGCGAGGACCGCATCTGCCAGCCAGACGTGAAATGGCCGGTGCTCAAGGAATATCAGAAGGACCGCGTCTGTACGCTGCTGGACCCCACCAAGGACCCACTGGGCAAGGGCTTTCACATCATCCAGGGCGAGATTGCCATCGGCTCGGGCGGCGTGACCGGCAAGGGTTTCATGAAGGGCACGCAGACCCACCTGGAGTTCATTCCAGAGCGCACGACCGACTTCATCTTCGCCGCCTATGGCGAGGAGTTCGGGCTGGTCGGGGCGCTGGGGCTGCTGCTGGGCTTCACCGCCTTGATCCTGCGCGGCCTGGCCATTGCGCATGAAGCCCCGACCTTGTTCTCCCGGCTGCTGGCTGGCGCCATCACACTGAGCTTCTTCACCTATGTGTTCGTGAACATGGGCATGGTGACCGGCATCCTGCCCGTGGTGGGGGTGCCGCTGCCGTTCATCTCCTATGGCGGCACGGCGATGGTCACCCTCGGGTTGGCGCTGGGCATGCTGATGTCGATCGCGCGCAGCCGCGGGGCGATGCAGCGCTAAGGCGCCGCCCGGCCGCCCGCTCAAGAAGCCGGGCGCTGGGGATGGGCCGGGAAGCGGATAGTGAAACGGGCGCCCGGCCCATGACCGTCAGCCTCCGCCTGGCGCCGGGGGCGCGTGTCGTCCACCGACATCTCCGCGTCATGCTGCTGCACGATCTCGCGGACGATGGCCAGGCCCAGCCCTGAGCCGTCTACATTGGTCCCCAGGGCGCGGTAGAACGGCTGGAAGACCTTCTCGCGCTCGGATTCGGCGATGCCCGGCCCCGAATCCTCCACCTGCAGCACGCACACCTGGCCGAACGGATCCTCCACCACCCGCACGGTGATGGTGCCGCCCGGGGGGGTGTAGAGCAGGGCGTTGTCGACCAGGTTGCGGATCAGTTCGCGGATCAGCAGCGGATGCCCGTTCAGGCGCAGCCCGGCGCGGTCCGGCTCCGGGCCTTCATAGCCCAGGTCCAGCCGCTTTTCCATGGCGCGAGGCACGAAGTCCCGCACGGTTTCCATCGCCAGCACCGGCAGGCTGACCTCGCTGCGGCGCGAGGCATGTTCCTGGTCCTCCGCGCGCGCCATGGCGAGCAGCTGATTGACCATGTGGGCCGCACGCTGGCTGGACAGCGCAATGTGCTGCAGCGACCGCTTGAGCTCGGCCGGTGAACTGCGCCCTTCGTCGATCTCCCGCTGTGCCAGCTCCGCCTGGGTGCGCAGCCCCGCCAGCGGCGTCTTGAGCTGGTGTGCGGCATCGGCGAGAAAGTGCTTCTGGGCCCGGATGGACTGGTCCAGGCGCTCCAGCAGGTCGTTGATGGCCTGCACCAGGGGCGCAACCTCATCGGGGATGCGCTGCTCGTCGATGGGGCTGAGGTCGGAGCTGTCGCGGGAACGGATGCGGCGCTGCAACTCGTTGAGCGGCGCGATGCCGCGCGCCAGGGCCAGCCACACCAGCAGTACCGCCAGCGGCAGGATGACGAACTGCGGCAGGATCACGCCCTTGATGATCTCGTTGGTCAGGCGCGAGCGCTTGCCCAGCGTTTCGGCCACCTGCACCAGCATCATGCGATCGCTGCCGGCCGTGCCTTCAGGCGCCACCCACAGGAAGGCGACGCGGACCGATTCAGTGCTCACTTCATCGTCGCGAAAATGCAGTTCCCACGGGACCACCGGCGGCTCGGGCTCCGGCACGGTCAGCAGCCTGTCGCCGCTCAGGAGCTCCCCGTGCAGGCCGCGGACCTGGTAGTAGATGGTGTCGGATTCGTCTGCCCGCAGCAGCGCGGCGGCCTCGGGGGCCAGCGCATAACGCGAGCGGCCCTTGGGAAGCTCCCCGGGTGCGGGTTCCGTGGCCACCTGAAGGCCCAGGGTGCGGGCCATCTCGCCCAGCTCCCGGTCATACGGCTTGTTGGCAATGCCCTGGGCCACCAGCCAGGTCAGCGCGACGCTGATGGGCCAGATCACCAGCAGCGGCGCGAGCATCCAGTCGAGGATCTCGCCGAACAGCGAGCGATGGCCGGTGCTGGCCATTCAGGCGTCCCATTGCCTGCGCAGCCACTGCGGGCGTGCACAAGGGCTGCCGGCCCCAGGCGGCAGCCCGCATGGCCAGGGATACTGGGAGGGGGCGCCGCGCAGTGTCAAGGCGTCAGCCAGGGATCTTTTCCAGGCAGTAGCCCAGGCCCCGGACCGTGGCAATGCGGATCGGGCCCTGCTCGATCTTCTTGCGCAGGCGGTGGATGTAGACCTCAATGGCGTTATTGCTGACTTCCTCGCCCCACTCGCACAGGCGCTCCACCAGCTGATCCTTGCTGACCAGCCGGCCGGCGCGCTGCAGCAGCACTTCCAGCAGTGACAGCTCACGGGCCGAGAGCTCCACCATCTGCTCGTTGATGTAGGCCACCCGTCCGGTGGCATCAAAACTGAGCGGGCCATGCTTGATGACGCTGGAGGCCGTGCCCAGCCCGCGCCGGGTCAGGGCCCGGACCCTGGCTTCCAGCTCCTGCAGGGAGAACGGTTTGGCCATGTAATCATCCGCGCCCAGGTCCAGCCCCTTGACGCGTTCCTCGATGCTGTCGGCAGCCGTCAGGATCAACACCGGCAGCGCCGAGCCGCGCGAGCGCAGGCGCCGGAGCACCTCCAGGCCATGCATGCGCGGCAGGCCGAGGTCCAGGATCAGCAAATCGAATTCATGCGAGGCCAGGGCTGCATCGGCTTCGCTGCCGCTGCCCACCTGATCCACCGCGCAGCCGGACGCGCGCAGCGAGCGCAGCAGGCCATCGGCCAGGACCTGGTCGTCTTCCGCAATCAGGATGCGCATGGTGTTGTCCCCTCACTTCTTAATGCTTTGATTTTAGGGACGGCACCCTGGCCTGGCTGTAGGCGTTTGCGAGGCAGCAGCGCGCTGACCCGTCGTCATGCGCGCACGCCCAAGGGCGCGAAGCGCCGCCTCCCCTTGGAAGGAAAAGTGGCGGGGTGGCTCACGCCATGAGCTAGCGGCGGCCTAGGATGCTTTCATTGCAACCGCGGCGGCGTGGCCATAGAACCACTGTACAGATATACAGATTGGGCCATAATCTGCCGCAGCTACTTGGAGATGCCTCATGGACGCCCCCGTCAAAAACGCCAACCCTGAAAAAGCCAAGGCCCTGCAGGCCGCTCTTGCCCAGATCGAAAAGCAGTTCGGCAAGGGCTCCATCATGCGCCTGGGTGAAGGCGAGAAGATCGAGGACATCCAGGTGGTCTCCACCGGCTCCCTGGGCCTGGACATCGCCCTGGGCGTTGGCGGCCTGCCGCGCGGCCGTGTGATCGAAATCTACGGCCCGGAATCCTCGGGCAAGACCACGCTCACGCTGCAGGTCATTGCCCAGATGCAGAAGCTGCAAGGCGTGTGCGCCTTCATCGACGCGGAACACGCCCTGGACGTGCAGTATGCGCAGAAGCTGGGCGTGAACCTGCAGGAACTGCTGATCAGCCAGCCCGATACCGGCGAACAGGCGCTGGAAATCGTCGATGCGCTGGTGCGCTCGGGTTCGGTGGACTTGATCATCATTGACTCCGTGGCCGCGCTGACGCCCAAAGCCGAACTCGAAGGTGAAATGGGCGATGCACTGCCCGGCCTGCAAGCCCGCCTGATGAGCCAGGCGCTGCGCAAGCTCACCGCCACCATCAAGAAGACCAACTGCACCGTCATCTTCATCAACCAGATCCGCATGAAGATCGGCGTCATGTTCGGCTCGCCGGAGACGACTACTGGTGGCAATGCGCTGAAGTTCTACGCCTCCGTGCGCCTGGACATCCGTCGCATCGGCTCCATCAAGAAGGGTGAAGAGGTCATTGGTTCTGAAACCAAGGTCAAGGTGGTGAAGAACAAGGTCGCCCCCCCATTCAAGACTGCGGAGTTCGACATCCTCTACGGCGAAGGCATCAGCCGCGAAGGCGA
>Ga0065165_1002288_pt1 | contig 16809 bp, 19 predicted proteins | sample AraplaMF_Cvi_mMF_FD_63813 | JGI IMG/M metagenome (GOLD analysis project Ga0065165, IMG submission 63813) | Arabidopsis root microbial communities from the University of North Carolina, USA - plate scrape MF_Cvi_mMF (version 2) (version 3) | ecosystem: Host-associated > Plants > Roots >...
CTCGATCTTGCGCACGGCGTGCAGCACCGTGGTGTGGTCGCGCCCGCCGAAGCGGCGGCCGATCTCGGGGAGCGAGCGCAGGGTCAGCGTCTTGGCGAGATACATCGCCACCTGGCGCGGACGCACCACATTGGCGGTGCGGCGCGAGGACAGGAGGTCGGAGCGGCTGACATTATACTGCCGCGCCACCACGCGCTGGATGTCCTCGATCTTGATCCGCTTCGGCTCCTGCGGGCGGATCAGGTCGCGCACCTCGTGCTCGGCCATTTCCAGCGTCACCGGCCGGTTGTTGAGCTTCGAGTGCGCCAGCAGGCGATTGATCGCGCCTTCGAGATCCCGGCCGTTATGGGTGATGGCGCGCGCCAGATAGGTCAGCACCTCCTCGGGCACCTCGAAGGTCGCATGATGGGTGCGGGCTGCCGCGACGCGCGACTTGAGAATGCCGTGCCGCAGCTCCTCGCCGAGCGAGCCCATCTCGACCACGAGACCGCCGGCCAGCCGCGAACGGACGCGATCATCGAGGCTTTCCAGATCGGACGGCGGACGATCGGCCGCGATCACGACCTGGCGGCCGGCGTCGATCAGCGCGTTCAGCGTGTGACAGAACTCGGCTTGGGTCGACTTGCCCTGGAGAAACTGGAGATCGTCGATCACGAGCACGTCGATGCCGCGCAGCGCCTCCTTGAAGGCGAGCGCCGTCTGCGTCTTCAGCGCGGCGACGAAGCCGTACATGAATTTTTCGGCCGTGAGATACAGCACCTTGCGCTCGTTGCCGGAATTGCCGGCCCAGGTCACGGCCTGCAACAGATGCGTCTTGCCGAGGCCAACGCCCGCATGGATGTAGAGCGGGTTGAACATCACGGGGTCGCCGCGGCGTCCTTCGGCGACCTGGCGCGCGGCCGCATGGGCCAGCGTGTTGGAGCGGCCGACGACGAAGCTCGCAAAGGTCAGGCGCGGATCGAGCGGCGAGCCGCCGAGCGCATCATGGTTGGCGGACACCGGCGCCGTCGCGGTCGAGCGCAGCTCGGGCGCGGGCGCACGGCGTGCTTCGACCGGCGCGGGCGCTTCCTTCGGCGCCACCACGGGGCGCACGGCGGAGCGGACGGTGAGATCGATACGATGCACTTCCGGCATCTCGGCCTGCCAGCACGACAGCACGCGCTCGGCATAATGGGCCTGGATCCAGCTCTTCAGGAAGCGGGTCGGCACCGAGAGCCGCACGCTCTCGTCCTGCACGCCTTCGAGATCCATGCGCGCAAACCAGCTCGTATAGACGTCTTCGCCAACGTTCGAGCGCAGGCGATTCTTCACGCGGGACCAGCGATCCTGTTCCGATGTCGTCATCATTTGAAAACTTTTCTTGAGAGATAAGGTTGCGTGGTGAGCGCCATGCAGAGTTCCTGCCATCAGGGTTTCTGCCATGGCGCGACCTCTAGCGATTCCATCTCCAGGCACAGCTCGACCGTTCAGCGCGAACGCCGCGGGGTCAGATCAGCGATGTCAGAGATGAAGGGGTCGCGAGGTCAGCGCGTACTCGGCGCTCCGTCACACGCGGGAGGCTGGATGTCCGACGGATTTAGAACGGCATCGTTGGAATGGGAAACCTGTTTCAACACCGCGTTGAGTCCGTAAGACATGATACCTCCCCGTCCTGCCGTGATTGCTCACGGCAAGGCCCTGCGTGTTCATAAGACAACCGCTGCGTAGTCGTGTCGCGGATGCCTGCCCGTGTACTAGTCGTCCGCTCGACTTCGCCAACATCCGCGTCGGGGTAGCTTCACGACATCTCTCATCTGCGTCTGGCGCGAGCGGGATGCATGAGATCCCGCTTGGAGATATTCAGACAAAGAACTACCGTTCCCACATTGCTGTGGGTTTTGAACCGACAATCGCTTGTTGATGCGTCGCCTACGTGCACACCGCCGCCGATTTGCACGCTCGCCCCGTTTCCGATACCGCGCTGGTCTCAAGATCGTGGGCGCCGCTGACGACTTAAGGAATACACCAAGCGGAAAGACTCGCAACGAAATTGATTCACAGTTGAGGCGTTAAAAATCTTGACCAGCGTTAACGCCGCGCGGCACTTGTTCACAGGCTTCGGAGCAAGTTTTTGGATTCGTGCACAGATTCGAGAACGCGGCATGTCATGTGACAATTCCCGGCCGCCGCCAAAAATTTTTTACAAAAGCGTCACGCACACGACGCGTCGGCGATTTTTCCAAATGGTTGAAGTCGCTATGTCGATAAGTGATTAGCGAGACACCGTTTTTTGAGTCTCGTTTCACAGGGTAACTCCATCCGCGATGTGTTCCGGTGAAACTACGGTGTGCACAACGCGTGCGTGGGCAAATGCGAGTTAGCCCCGTCCCGCAGGGGTTTTTCGCACCGCGAAAGTTTCAGCTGTTGCAAGATCAGCTGCAAGGAAACCTGCAAGGAAACCCGCAAGTAGAACTACGGAGCGCATCATAGTGCGAACGATGCAGATCTTCCAATCGAAGATCGCCAGGTGCGTGACCGCTTGCGTGATTATGACAGGCAACAAAAAGCCCGGCGCGAGGCCGGGCTGATTGACGGTCACGATGTCGATCGGATCAACCGATCAGATGACGCGCTCTTGCTGCGCGAGATTACTTCGCGAGCTTGGCGATCTGCGCGGTGAGACGCGAGACCTTGCGGCTGGCGTTGTTCTTGTGAACGATGTTGCGCTGCGCGGCGCGCATCAGGGCGGGCTCGGCAGACGCCAGCGCCTTCACGGCGGCGGCGCGGTCGCCGCTCTTGATGGCTTCCTCGACGGTGCGCACGGCGCCGCGCATCTGGGTGCGGCGCGACTTGTTGACGGCAGTGCGGCGGGCGATCTTGCGCGTCGCTTTCTTGGCGGAAGTGGTATTGGCCATGGTCTCAATATCCTTTTGCGATACCGGTCGCGTCTGGGTCGGGTAGCGCCGGCTTGCAGGACCGCGGAATCGACGCTCGGATTTAGGGTGTTCGGTTGCTGGCTATTCCCGGAACATGAGGCCTGAAGAGCCTATGAGCTCAAGGGGCCTGCAACTGCTCAAAGAACAGCGGCGGCAGGATTGCGCCCGCCGCCAGTTGGCGCCCTTATAGAGAGGGTCTGTGGCACCGTCAACGCTTTCCGGGCTGGAAAACCGGCTTCCAGCGGCTCGGATGGGTGCCGTAACGCCCTGAAGAGGTTGAATTTCTGCCGTCGCCCGGTTATTGGCTGGCGTCGTTTGACGGGTCGTCCGATCGGACGACCATATAAGGTGGGGCATGATCCGCGGCTTTTTCCGATTGATTGGGCTGTTGCTGCTGGCCGGCGGGTTCATCTTCATGGTCTATGACGGCGCCCGCTGGGTGGCCGACCAGACCCTCAAATTCACCCGGTTCGGCCAGTTCTGGAACGACATCAATCAGACCAGCCAGACCGCGTTCCGGACCTGGGTCGAGGCCAAGGCGCCGTGGCTCTGGACCTCGGTGATCCGCCTCGTGCTGGACCAGCCGGTGTTCGCCGTCCTCGGCATTCTCGGTATCCTGCTGATGATCCTGTTCCGGCCGCGGAAACCGCTGATCGGCTATTCCCGGGATTGAACTTTCAATTCCCGCCGGGATTGAACGTCGCACGGAGCACGGCGTAACAGGGCTGCCCCTTTCTGCGTAGTGACCTATATTCCCACCTGATCGCGAGCACGCCGCCTGAACGCCTGGTTCAGGCGAGGCACAGCTCGTTGCGGAGATCCGATCATGCTGTTCATGCGCAAGACCACCGCATTGCCGAGCGCGGCTGAAGCGCTGCCCGGCCGTGCGCAAGCCGTCCCGACGGCGAGCATCCATTTCGTCAACGGCGCGAAATTGCAGCCGCCTTATCCCGCGGGCCTCGAGCAGGCCGTGTTCGGACTCGGCTGCTTCTGGGGCGCCGAGCGAAAGTTCTGGGAGCTTGGCGACGGCATCTACACGACCGCCGTCGGCTATGCCGGCGGCCACACGCCGAACCCGACCTATGAAGAGACCTGTTCGGGACGCACCGGCCATACCGAAGTGGTGCTGGTCGTGTTCGATCCGAAGAAGATTTCTTACGAGAAGCTCCTGAAGACATTCTGGGAGAGCCACAACCCGACGCAGGGCATGCGCCAAGGCAACGACGTCGGCACGCAGTACCGAAGCGCGATCTACACATACTCGGATGCGCAGAAGACAGCGGCTGACGAGTCGAGGGCGCTCTATCAGAAGGCGCTTGCCGCAAAAGGTCTCGGCGCCATCACCACCGAGATCGCGCCTGCCGGCGCGTTCTATTTCGCCGAGGACTACCACCAGCAATATCTGGCAAAGAATCCCGCCGGCTATTGCGGCTTGGGGGGCACCGGCGTGTCCTGCCCGATCGGCATCGGCGTGAGCGCGTAAGCTAGCCCCGGGCTCGCTGCACCTCTCCCGCTTGCGGGAGAGGTCGCATTGCATCGCAGATGCAATGCGGGTGAGGGTTCTTTCCTCTCGGGGAGTATCCCTGTTTTGGAGACACCCTCTCCCCAACCCTCTCCCGCATGCGGGAGAGGGCGCGCATCGCGCCCGTCGCTCGAAGCGCCCCCGCAAACGCTTTATTAACCATAATCGGTGCATCACTGAAGCTGTCTCGTTTCGAGGGATAGGTCCGGTGCCAGTTGCACGCGCGTTTCGATCGTCGATCTCGGCAGTGGCCCTGGCAGCGTCCGCCGCGCTGAGCCTTGGCGGCTGCATGCAGACCGCCGGCCCGGTTGCCTATGTGCAGCCGCGCCCCGATCTCGACTCGATGGCCTATGGCCAGCCCTACGGCGCGCCGCAGCCGGTCGTCGTTGCCAACAACGGCGGTGGCGCCATCGCCGCGCTCAGCAATTCCTTTGCCTCCTCGCCCGCGCCGATGCCGGTCGGCTATGCCGCGCCGATGGCCGCACCCGTTCGCTACGACGCCTCCTACCATCTCGACGCCGGCGACAAGCTGCGCGTCGTGGTCTACGGCCAGGAAGGTCTCACCAACAGCTACGCCATCGACGCCGGCGGCTCCATCACCATGCCGCTGATCGGCGCGGTGCCGGCGCGCGGCCGCACCACGGCGGGCCTTGCCGGCGAGATCGCCGCGCGGCTGCGCAACGGCTACATCCGCGAGCCCTCGGTCGCCGTCGAGATCGATTCCTACCGCCCGTTCTTCATTCTCGGCGAAGTCTCCGCGCCCGGCCAATACCCTTACGTGCCCAACATGACGGTCGAGAGCGCCGTCGCGATCGCCGGCGGCTTCTCGCCGCGCGCCAAGCGCGACGTCGTCACCGTGACGCACACCGAGAATGGCGGCTCGATGCGCGCCATCGTCCCGCTCGGCACGCCGCTTGCGCCCGGCGACACCGTGTTCGTCGGCGAACGCTGGTTCTAGCTCACCTTCTGAAATCCAGCCGCCCGTTCGGAAAGCACCCGTCGATCCTGTTGGCATCGACCACGAGCCCAATCCATGGCCGCGTGATCGCCGGGTTGGTCAGGTTGATGTACTTGCCGACCAGGCGCGCGCCGTCGCGCGCGGCATCGATCAGCCCGTGCCGTCGGCCGTGATCCCAGTCGAAGCGCAGATAGATGCGTCCGGCCGTGACCCGCATCTCGGCCCGACCGTCTTTCCAAGCCTCCGGCGTATCGCCGGCGATGGTCGGATCGGCGCCGCCATTCCAGCGGCTGGCCCAGACGCCTTCGAGCTGATCAGAGGCGGCCGCGATGGAGGCCCACGCGGCGGCGTTGACGTCGGCCGTGCCGCCGGAAAGCGCCGCCGTTGCGGCATAGTCCATGACATCAGCGTCGTCAGGCCCGGGCACGTCCATGGTGCCGAACGGATTGCGGATGACGATGTTCGTGTTGGCCTGCTGCATGACCGTCTCCCGGCGTAAGTGGGCTCGATCGGCCAGCTCTATCGCCGGGTGGCAGGATGTGGCCACCCGATTCCCGCTCTGGGGAAGCGGCGCAATCTCTCCTCTCGTCATTCCGGGGCGCGCGTAGCGCGAGCCCGGAATCCATAACCACGATCGGGAGTATGGATTCCGGGCCTGCGCCTTACGGCGCATCCCGGAATGACAGTGGAGAGCGCCGTGCGCGCTACCTCGTCAAATGCTTCGCGAAAAACGCCATGCTGCGCGGCCAGGCGATGTCGGAGCTCGTCTTGTCGTAGCTCGGCCGCTCGTCGCAATGGAAGCCGTGCTGGGCGCCGGGATAGACGAAGACCTCGACATCCGGCCGCTTCGCCTTGACGGTCTCGACATCGGTCAGCGGAATGCCGGCATCCTTCTCGCCGAAATGCAGCTGCGTCGGCACCTTCGGTGTCTCGTCGGCGAAGCGCACGACGGCGCCGCCATAATAGCCGATCGCGGCTTTCAGCCCCGACAGCCGCGTTGCCGCGACAAAGGCGAGGCTGCCGCCGAGGCAGAAGCCGATGATGCCGACCGGACCGACGCCTCTCACCGCATCGATCGCGGCCTGCGTGTCGCGCAGCATCGCCTCCCAATCGGGGCTGGCGACGAATTTGCGCGCCTCGGCGATCTCGTCGGGCGTGTAGCCCGACTGGAAGTTCGGCGAGGTCCGGTCGAAGATCGACGGCGCGATTGCGACATAGCCTTCGCCTGCGAGGCGGTCGCAGACCGAGCGGATGTGATGATTGACGCCAAAGATCTCCTGGATCACCACCACCGCGCCCTTCGGCGCGCCTGAGGGATCAGCGCGATAGGCGCCGAGCTGGAAAATGTCGGACGCGGTCAGCTTGATGTCTTGTCCCACGCGGGTTGTCCTTCTTTTTTGCCACGAACTCTGGTGTCTCTCCTCAGGATGAGGGGATAGACCTCATTCCCACATCCAGTTCTCGCCGTAGTCTTCCTTCCATCCCGCCAGCCGTCCGTGACGGAATTGCAGGAACAGGCGGTGGCGGTAGGGGATCAATCCGCTGCCGCCGAGGTTGCGAAGCGCGAGATAGATCTCGTTGCCGGGCCGTCCGCGCACATATTGCAGCTGCTGCCCGAGCGCGCGTGCGGTCTGCCCGGCGTCCATGCCAAAGGCGAGGGGAGTGTTATTCGACAAGGTCGTGACGAAAGGCTGGCGCATGCCGCCGAACGGCTCGGCCTGCGCAGACATCGAGAGCAGCACCACGCCCGCAGCCAACATCGCCCGCTTCATCGCCTGTGTTCCCGTCTGCCTGTCTTATCCCGGCAAGTTCTTCAGGAAAGGCACCACCGCGTCAACAAAAGCCTCGGGCTGATCGATATTGACGGCGTGTCCGGCGGCGGGGATCACGACCTTTTGTGCGCCGGGGATCTTTGCGGCCATGTAGTCGCTTGCTGCCAGGAACGGGGTGTCGTCGGCGCCGACCACGATCAGGCTGGGCACCTTGATGTCGGGCAGGAGTTCGATCACCCGCGCATCGCGCTGGGTCAGCATGCCGCGCGCCGCAAGCGCCAGGCCCCTGGCGTTGCGATGGCTCGCGGTCGCGCGTTCGCGCGTCGCCGATTTCAGCATCGCCAGTCCTTCCTTGTCGAGCTTGTCGGCGGTCGCGAGCGCCCGCGCGTTCCAGGCCGCGCGCGCGTCGTCTTTCTTGAAGCCGGGGCCGGTGTCGATGATCAGCAGCGCACGGACACGCCCCGGGTGCGTGCGATAGAACGCGAGCGACATGTAGCCGCCGAGCGACAGCCCGCCGATGATCGCGCGCTCGGCGCCGACCGCATCGAGGATCGCCGCGATGTCGCCGACCGTCAGCGCTTCGCTGTAGGCCTTGGGATCGTCGGGATAATCGGACTGGCCGTGGCCGCGCATGTCCCACAGGATCAGCCTGTGCTCCTTCGCAAGCGCATCGACCTGCCCGTGCCACATCGCCGATGTCGAGGAATAGCCGTGGGTCAGCAGCAGAGGCGGACCGTTGCCGTGGACTTCGTAATAGATCCCGACACCGTCCCGATCGATCTTTGGCATTCTCTCCGCCCTTTCTTTTTCTTCTCGCCACGACACCGCTGAGCGCTTTCCCGCAAGGGAGAAGGGACACATCGGCGCCGGCACCTTAGCCCGCCAAGTTACTGTCATCTCCCGCGACCAGGCTACGCCAGGGTTAAGGTGCAGGGCACCGAAGCTTTGGCGAAGGGGCAGGCGGGCAATCCAGGACGCCGCGGCTTCTCGGTTCCAGCCCGGCCGTCTCGGAGGCGATGACAGCAGGGGGCGGGGCGGGGAGCGGCCCTCCAAAATTCCCCTTGTTCATCAATGCCAAGTCTACTGTGCATGGGGTTGTTTCGTCATTTTGCGGTTCCCGCTCGCGGAACTCAAACTCCGTAAAATTGCGTGCATTTCCCACAGCTTCCATTGAGCACGCCTCTTAAGGGCCGGAGAACCTGATCCGGCTTAGGCTGACGCCAAATACACTCCCGTGCTTTTGGGGAAGCCATGAACGCGCCAGTGAAATCCACCGCCAAACGCCGGCTTCTGCTCGCCTCCGACCGGAGCGACGAGAGCACGGAGCTCGCCAGCATCCTGAAGGCGGTCGGCGACGTCTCGACGGTGACGACGCAGGAGATCCCCGAACAGCCCTCGCGCGATCTCTCCGGTCTCGTCGTCGACATCAATCTGCGCTCGCCGGAGAGCGTGCAGCGCGTGCGCAACAAGCTGCGCGGCGATGCCTATCGCGCGATGCCGCGGCTGTTCGTGCTCGCCGACGCCCTGCATCACGGCACCATGCAGGCCTGGGCGCTGGGCGCCACCGACACGATCTCGCGCCCGCTCCAGCCCGAGGACATCCTCCAGCGTATCCGCGCCGCGTTTCCGGACACGGCCACCTATGACGCGACCGATCGCGGCAAGACGCTCAACCGCGGCGTCGAGGCGGCGCACGCGGTGCTGAAGAAGATGTTCGAGAAGCTGCCGCTCGGCGTGCCCCTGACCTTCGACGACGTCATCGCCGCCGAGAGCAAGATTCTGAAGGCGATCAAGCATTCCTCGTTGCGCGAATGGCTGACGACGGTGGGCTGCCACCATGTCGGCAGCTATCGTCACTGCCTGTTCGTCACCGGCTTCGCGGTCTCCTTCGCGCAGCATCTCGGCATGCGCGAGGACGACCAGCGCCGCCTGACCCGCGCCGCGCTGCTGCACGATGTCGGCAAGGCCTTCGTGCCCTCCGCGCTGCTCGACAAGCCCGGCAAGCTCACCGACGAGGAGATGGCCGAAGTCCGCCAGCATCCGCGCCGCGGCTATGACGCGCTCGCAGCCCAGGGCGGCTTCCCGCCGGAGATGCTGGACGTCGTGCTGCATCACCACGAATTCCTCGACGGCAGCGGCTATCCCAACGGCCTGTCGTCGAACCAGATCAGCGACATCGTGCGTCTCACGACCATCGTCGACATCTACGCCGCCCTGGTGGAGAAGCGCGCCTATCGCATGCCGTTCACTCACTCCCGTGCGTTCACGATGATGGAAGGCATGGGCGGCAAGCTGGATCAGCAGCTATTGCAGGCGTTCCGCCCGGTGGCGCTGGGATCGTTCTGACGCGGCCGCGCGCCGTTTGGCTGCGCCTTCACCCTACCATCTTCCGTAACTCCGCCTTCGCCACCTTCTCCAGCGTCGAGCGCGGCATGTCGTCGACGAGCCTGATCTCGCGCGGCACCTTGAAGTCGGCGAGGCCCTTGCGGCAGGCGGCCATCACGCTGTCGTGCAGATCCGGCGGCGCACCCGCGACGCCGCCATGCGGGATGATGAAGACGACCGGCACCTCGTCCAGCATCGGATGCTTCTTCGCCACCACCGCCGCCTCGCGCACGCCGGGGACGACGGCAATCACCTGCTCGATCTCGGACGCCGCAACGTTCTCGCCGCCGACCTTCAGCATGTCCTTGGCGCGGTCGCCGAACTTGATGAAGCCGTTTGTCAGCCGTTCGACGCGGTCGCCGGTGAGAAAGAAGCCCTGCGCGTCAAAGCTCTCGCGCGTCGCCGTCGCGTTGTGCAGATATTCGGCGAACAGCGACAGGCCGGGGATGCCCTTGATCGCGAGATTGCCGGTGTCGCCGATCTCGGTCGGCCGTCCGTCATCGTCGGTGATGCGGATCTGATATTCGGGTGCGGCGCGGCCGATCGACATCGGGATGTTGGGCTGGTCGACCTCGCCGATGATGCCGTGGGTGATGGTCTCGGTCATGCCCCACCAGCCGATCATCTTGACGCCGAACGCGGCGAAGGCCGGCGGCTCGTTGATCGCGGTGCCCCACAGGCGGAATTTGTGATCCCGCGGGATCTCCTGCTCGAGCAGCGCCTTCATGCAGAACGGGATGGTCGAGGTCCAGGTCGAGCCATGCTCGCGGGCGACCTGCCAGAACCGGCTTGCGGAGAAGCGCGGCTGGATCACGCAGGTGGCGCCGACCCACAGCGTCGCCAGCATGGAATAGGCCAGCGCATTGGTGTGGAATAGCGGCAGATAGGCCTGGTGCACGTCGCCGGCGTGCAGGTCCTCATGCGCGGCGTTGATCTTGGCGCCCCACAGCGCGTTGGCGTGGGTCCACAGCACCGCTTTCGGGCGCGACGTCGTGCCCGAGGTGTATTGGACGCTGCACGGTGCGAGCGGATCGGTCGCGCGCCTGGGACGGTCGGCACTGTCGGCGAACACGGATTCAAAGCTGTCGCCACGCGCGACGGCCTGCGCCGGCGATGCGCCCGCATCATGCGAGGTCACCGCCATCCAGCGAATGTTGCGGCAGTTCTGCGCGACGATCTCCGCATGGGCCGGCTGCGTGATCGCGGCGACCGCGCCGCAATGGTTCGCGAAATATTCGATCTCCGCCGGCGCCGAACGCGTGTTGGTCGTGACCGCGATCGCGCCCAGTTCGACACAGGCAAACCAGGCCAGCAACGCCTCGATGCAATTGTCGAGATGAATGAGCACATACTCGCCCGGCTTTACGCCGCGTTTGACCAGCCCCGCTGCGAGCGCGCCGACCCGCTCGTGAAACTCGCCATAGCTCCAGCGCCGCGCGGGCGCGTCGAACGGCGCCCAGATCAGGAACGGATGATCGCGCCGGACCTCGGCGCGCATTCTCAGGAGCCATGGCACGTCGAGCCCGTCGAACGGGCCGACGATTCCGGCAGCGGTTGGTTGAATGGGCATGAATCCTCCCCGTGCAGCCTGCATCTTGCCGGCGGCTGCTTTTTGATGATTGCGTCTTCCTGCCATTGGACGACGCGGGGAGCAAATCGAGGGGCGGGGGCCGCTCTTTCCGCCGTCATTGCGAGCGCAGCGAAGCAATCCAGGCTGTCTCCGCGGAGGTAGTCTAGATTACTTCGTCGCAAGGGCTCCTCGCAATGACGGTGTTTGGGGTGGACGGCGTGGCCCTATCGGTCACCGTCCGCGTACGACGAAATCTCGATCAGGCTCCCGTCGGGGTCCCGGCAATAGACCGAGCGTAGCGTGCCGCGGGCGCCCTGCTTGGGAACGGGGCCTTCCTCGATCGCGACGCCATGTGCGTTCAAGTGCGCCACCACCTCGTCGGGCGCCGCGGAGGTGAGAAAGCACAGATCCTCGCTGCCCGCGGTCTGGTGGTCCGCGGTGAACCACTCGACCTTGTCGGCATCGCGTGGCCGGACGTTGATCTTCTGGTTACCGAATTGAAGAGAAGTCCGCGGCGCTTTGCCGCCGCCGGGCTCGAACACCTTGACTTCCATGCCGAGAATCTTGCGGTACCACTCGGCGGTCACGGCAACATCGGCGACGTTGATGACGAGATGATCGAGCGCTTCGACCTTGACCGGCATGCCTTATCCTTTCGTCGTGATGCGCGCCGCACACTATCCGCCTGCGGCAAGCTTTGTTACAACCGCGTCGACGACGGTTTCAAGATATCTGGCTTTCAAGAACAACACTGGGAGAACCCTTGAGATGATCACTCGCCGTTCCGCGCTGGGCCTGCTTGCCGCCACGCCTCTTGCAGCCAGCCCGCTGTCGAAAGCCTTCGCCGCCGACTATCCGTCCCGACCGGTGAAGTTCGTGGTCGGCTATCCGCCGGGCGGCGCCACCGACATCCTGGCCCGGCTGATCGGCCAGCGGCTGTCGGAGAAGTTAGGCCAGCAATTCGTGATCGAGAACAAGCCGGGCGCCGGCAACAATATCGGCACCGAATCCGTCATCAATGCGGAGCCCGACGGCTACACCGTGCTGCTGGTCAATCCGGCCAACTACATCAACAGCACGCTCTACGCCAACCTCAAGTTCAACTTCGTGCGCGACATCGCGCCGATCGCCGCGTTCCAGCGCGTGCCGAACGTGATGACCGTCAACAAGGACGTGCCGGCCAAGACCGTCGCCGAGTTCATCGAATACGTGAAGTCCAATCCGGGCAAGGTGAACATGGCCTCCTCCGGCAACGGCACCTCGGTGCATCTGTCCGGCGAGATGTTCATGGCGATGACCGGCTGCAAGATGCAGCACGTGCCCTATCGCGGTGCGGCGCCCGCCATCACCGACATGCTCGGCGGCCAGGTGCAGGTGATCTTCGACAACATGCCCTCGATCATCCAGCACATCCGCTCGGGCTCGCTCCGCGCGCTCGGCGTCACCACCGCCCAGCGCTCCCCGCAGCTGCCCGACGTGCCCGCGATCGGCGAGACCGTGAAGGATTACGAGGCGAGCGCGCTGTTCGGCATGGGGGCGCCGAAGAACATGCCCAAGGACCTGATCGCCAAGCTCAACTCCGAGATCAACGCGCTCATGAAGGAGCCGGACATGACCAAGCGCCTGGTCGAGCTCGGCGGCGATCCGCTGGTGGAGACGCCGGAAGCGTTCGGCAAGGAGATCGAGGCCGAGACCGCGAAGTGGAAGAAGGTCGTCGAGTTCGCCGGCCTGAAGGTCGAGTAGCGATCTTGTGATAACCGTGATTGGAGCCCTGCCGTCAGGCAGGGCTTTTTTCTTGCGTGGTGCGTGCTGCTGATCTGGAATAAAAAGGCGCGGCTAGACCTGATGACAAATGGCGCCGTATCTCGCGCCGCCAAAAGAGGAGTTGCGATCATGCGGAAGACGCAATTGGCGCTGCTCGCGCTCGGTGTGATGGTGCTTGCCGGTTTCGCCTCCGTCACGCCCGCCGCGGCCCGCGATTATCCCTGGTGCGCCCAGGGCGGCGAATACGACTATCCCGGCGAATGCGCCTACAGGACCTATGAGCAATGCCAGGCGAGCGTGTCCGGCCGGCTGCTGTTCTGCGGCCCCAACCCGATGGTCGCCTACGGGCAGTCCCCTCGGCCTCAGCCGCAGCCACGCCGGCGCACGCGGCCCGTCGCGCCGTACTAGCCGCGCGTCTTTGGCGCTCTGCCCCCGCGAACGCGGCTTCTGGCTTGACGTGCCGTCGTTCGCATCTATACTAAACCATATGGTTAAGTATCAGGACGAGGCCCTCGACCGGACCTTTGCGGCGCTCTCCGATCCGACGCGGCGGGCTCTTCTGGCGCGTCTCGGGAAACGGGACGGCCTGTCGGTGAGCGAGCTGGCGGCGCCGTTTGCGGTCTCGCTGCCGGCGATCATGAAGCATCTCGACGTGCTCACGGATGCGGGCCTGATCGTGCGGGAGAAGACCGGGCGCACGGTCTCCTGCCGGCTCACCGCGCAGCCGATGCAGCAGGCGACGGACTGGCTCAACCGCTACGCCCGGTTCTGGTCCGACAATCTCGATCGCCTTGCCACCTTCGTGGAGGAAGAGACATGGCCAACGCAGCCGTCACCGCCCAGTACCCCACAGCAGAAAGTCCAAGCGACCGTCCAAGCGACCGTCCAGGAGAACGTCCGAGCCTCACGCTCACGCGCCGGCTCCGCGCGCGGCCGGAAGCGGTCTACGCCGCCTGGACGCAAGCCGCGCAGCTGATGCGATGGTTCGGGCCGCCGAACATGAAGCCGGCGACGCTGGATGCCGAGCTCGACGTCCGCACCGGCGGCCGCTACCGCATCAGCTTCACTGACGATGACGGCGAATATTTCGAGGCCTGCGGCACCTACCGCGAGGTCGTGCCGAACGAGCGCCTGGTGTTCACCTGGGCCTGGCACTCGACACCGGAGCGCGAATCGCTGGTGACGATCACGCTGAAGCCGGACAGCGCCGGGACGCTGCTGATCTTCCACCACGCCCAGTTCTTCGACGAGACGGCACGCGACAACCACCAGCGCGGCTGGGCTTCGTCCCTCGACCAGCTCGATGCCTTCGTCGCCTGACCTCCTGGAGGACGCCATGCAGCGGCATCAGATGTCTCGCGCGACCTCCCGCTACCTCTTCGCGTCCGCCTGCTCCGTGCCGGTGCACGAGATCAGCATCGTGTACGGCCGCGCGTTGCCGGCGATATCGGTGGTCTTGAGCTCGCCCTTCGGCTCCGCAGTCTGATAGGGCACCACGGAATTGTCGAGGAAGTCGCGCAGCACGCCGGTCTTGATGGCGAAATTGATGTTTTCGGGAATGTTGCCGGTCGCGACCGCAATACGGAGCGCGTCGACTTTTCCGGTGACCACGCCCACGACCTGTCCGGTGGCGTCGAACAGCGGGCCGCCGCTATTGCCCGGTTGCACGGGTGCGCTGATTTGCAGGAAGCGCGTGTCGTTGCGTATGCCGCTGAGCGAGCTCACGATACCGGTCGTCACCGTGAAGTCCGAGGTCAGCATCCCGTGATAGGGGAAGCCGATCGCGACGACGGAATCGCCCGAGCGGATCGAGCGGTCGCGGATTCGGACAAAATCTTTGAATGTCGTGGTCGACGGTGCTTGCAACAGGGCGAGGTCGTTGGTGGCATCGCTCGACACGACGCGCAAAGTCACCGCGGCCTCGCCGGTGAGGTTACCCTTGATGTCGCCGGCGCAACCCTTGATCACATGGTTGTTGGTGACGACGTGTCCATTGGGGCTGACCACGAAACCGGTGCCAAAGTAGCCTTCTGTCCGTCCCTGTTTGGACGCGGGAGGCGCACCTTGCTTGTCGCCGGCCACAGCGGGTTTAGCCGCGACCTTGGTGAAATCGCCGGCCTTGCCGAGCCCGTCGGCTTTCACCTTGGTCACGCAATTGGCCAATGCCGCGATCACGGGTCCGGTCGAGGTCAGGTCGAAATTCAGGACCGCGCGGCCTGCCGTCGCCACCATCAGGCCAGCCTTCTGAAACGTACGCACGACGTTGAGCGGCATGACGGCCGTGAGCATGTTGGGCTGGTACGCCGTGGCGTACAGCCTGGCTTGCTCCTGCCCGTCAAAGGTCACGTCGATCGCGGCGTTCTCGCCCTTGTTGAAGTGGTAGCTGGGACTCGCAAAGGCGAGCGACCATGTGCCGGCGGCATTCTGGCTCACGACGAGGATGACGCCATTTGCATAAGGCGTCGTCGCGGCGCAATGGGAGAAAGCGCCCGTCTCGTCGTTGCTGAAGGCGCCCCCGATCCAGTTGCCGACATTGACGCTGCCGAACGGACCCTTTGCATGCGCCATTCCCGCGATGCCGACCTGCCACAGTAACGCAACGACCAATGACTTAAGCCACATAACTTCCCCCAAGGAACGCTTTTGCATCACCTTATCCGTGGGAGGAGGTGCGACGCAATCGGAAGTTGTTTGCGGCCTCTGGCCGCCAGCGGTGACTTTCCGGCTTGCGTTTACTTTGCGATGCGATATACTTTGCAATACAAAGTAACGGGATGGCAATCCCGGGCGATTGGGTGGAGCGGGGCTTGGCGTTGCCGATGCGCGATCTCGACAAGGCACTGGCGGACATCGGGGCGATCCGCAGCCAGATTGCCGCCGGCACCGCGTTCCGCGGTTACGGTCCGGCGACGATGGCTGCGACCGGCGCTATCGCGCTCCTCACCGCGCTCCTGCAATTCTGGCTGCTCGGAGAGGCGACCGACGCGCCGCTCGGCTTCTTCTTCGGCTGGCTCGTCGCTGCCGCGCTTTCGGGCCTGATGATCGGCATCGAGATGCGCGCGCGTTCGCGCCGTCATCATTCGGGCCTCGCCGATGCCATGATCCACCAGGCGGTCGAGCAGTTCCTGCCCGCCGGCGTCGCCGGTGTGCTGCTTGCGGTGGTGATGTGGAAGTTCGCGAGCGAGACGCTGTGGCTGCTGCCGGGCCTGTGGCAGATCCTGGTATCGCTCGGCATCTTCGCCTCCGTCCGTTCGCTGCCGCGTACCGTCGCACTCGCCGGCGCCTGGTATTTCATTTCGGGCTTCGCGGTCGTCGTGCTCGCGAGCCAAACCCACACGCTATCGCCCTGGACCATGGGGCTGCCTTTCGTGATCGGGCAGTCGGTGATGGCGGGCATCCTGTATTTCGCGTCCGGAGACAATGATGTCGAAGACTGACAGCGCCCCGTTCTCATATGAGGGGCTCGACCGCGTCATCCACGAGAAGGCGAGGCTCGGGCTTCTGACTTCGCTGATGGCGCATCCCAAGGGACTGGCATTCGCCGATCTCAAGCAGCTTTGCGGCCTCACCGACGGCAATCTCAGCCGGCATCTCGCCGTGCTCCAGGAAGCCGGCCTCGTCGAGGTGACCAAGGGCTATGAGGGCAATCGCCCGCACACCAGCTGCCGCCTGACCAAGGCCGGCCGCCGCCGCTTCCTCGACTATCTCGCCGTGCTCGAGCGCCTGGTGCGCGACGCTGCAAAGGCCGCCGGCCGCGAGGCGCCGCTGCTTGGCCGCCTCGGTATCGCCTCGACCTGATCCCGCCTTTTTTGACCGGAGACTTTGCAATGCAAAGTGACATCACGTCCCGCAACGAGAAGCTTCATGTCGGCATCATCATGGACGGCAACGGCAGATGGGCCACGCGGCGCGGCCTGTCGCGC
>Ga0065165_1002289_pt1 | contig 16803 bp, 18 predicted proteins | sample AraplaMF_Cvi_mMF_FD_63813 | JGI IMG/M metagenome (GOLD analysis project Ga0065165, IMG submission 63813) | Arabidopsis root microbial communities from the University of North Carolina, USA - plate scrape MF_Cvi_mMF (version 2) (version 3) | ecosystem: Host-associated > Plants > Roots >...
TCATCGTCGAGGAGCTGCTCAAGGCGATCGGGACCATCACCCGGGCGGGCGGCATCTGCTCGATCATCGTCGAGCAGAATGCCCAAAAGATTCTGGGGCTCGCCGACCGCGGGCATTCCTCGGGTCCGAAGCTGGGGGAGGAGTAGGATATGGCATCTCACCCCTTTCAGCGCGTGTCGGTTCGCTATGGCGAGACCCCCGAGCCGGTGACCCCCTATCAGAAGGCAGCCCAGGTCTGGGACGAGCGGTTAGGGTCTGCCCGTGTGCAGGCCAGCAACTGGCGGCTGGCAGCTCTCGCGGCCATCGGCCTGTCCGGCGTCCTTGGATTGACGATCTTCACCCAGATCGCCCGCTCGGGTGTCGTTCCCTTTGTGGTCGAGGTCGACCGGCTCGGAGAAGTCCGAGCCGTTGGGCCGGCGCTCGAGGCCTACCAGCCGTCAGACGCACAGATCGCGCATTTCCTTGCACGGTTCATCGAGAATGTCCGCTCGCTGTCGATCGATCCGGTCATCGTCCGGGCGAACTGGCTGCGGGCCTATGACTTCGTCACCGACCGCGGCGCGCAAGCCCTAAACGATTACGCGCGCGAAGCCGATCCGTTCACAAAGATCGGCTCCAAGACAGTGACCGCCGAGGTCACGTCCGTGGTCCGAGCATCCGGCGACAGCTTCGAGATCCGCTGGAAAGAGAACGCCTACGAGAACGGCGCGATCGCAAAGACCGAGCGGTTCACCGGTCTCGTCACCACTGTTCTCAAGCCGCCCACGGATGCCGAAACGCTCCGGAAGAACCCTCTCGGCCTCTACGTCCATTCCCTCAATTGGTCGCGCGACCTCATCGGAGACACCAAATGAATCCCCAAACCCTCGCCAAGCTCGCGTCGGCCAGCGTCCTTGCCTTGTCACTTGGCCTTGGCGGATGCGCTACCAAGCTCAATCTCGAAGCACCCTACGACGAAATGACCTTTGAGAAGGCACTCCCGGAGAGCGATCCGCCGGCGCCCGTCCAAGTCGTCGAAACGCCCAAGGTTCTGCCGCTGCCGGGCCAGTTGAAGCCTTTGCCAACAAAGGCCGCCAAGGAGGAAAAGCTGGCGCCAGAGCAGGCGATCGCCAAGGCCAATAAGGCGGCGCGGATGGAGCCGACGCGCGCCGGCTATATCAATGCCATTCAGGTGTATCCCTGGACGGAGGGCGCGCTTTACCGGCTCTATGCCAGTCCAGAAAAGGTTTCGACCATCACGCTTCAGCCGGGCGAGGAGCTGATCGACGTCTCCACCGGCGATACGGTTCGCTGGGTGGTCGGTGATACCTCGAGCGGCCAGGGCAGCGCCCGGCGGGTGCACATCCTGGTCAAGCCGACGCTTCCGGATATTCAGACCAATCTTGTGGTCCTGACTGATCGGCGCGCCTATCACCTCGAGCTCGTCTCGACCAAGCAGACCTATATGGCGTCCATCTCCTGGACGTATCCGACCGATACACTTGTCGCGCTCCACAAGCAGAACGCCGTCGCACAGGAGAGCGAGGAGCGGATCGCTGACCGTGGTGTCCGGCTCGACAGCCTGAACTTCCGCTATCGCATTGAAGGCGACGATCCGCCATGGCGTCCCGTGCGCGCCTTCGACGACGGCCGCAAGGTCTATATCCAGATGCCGTCCGGCCTGTCGCAAGGCGAGGCGCCGCCCTTGTTTGTCGCCGGAGCCGATGGCCGGCCGAACCTCGTCAACTATCGGGTCCGTGGATCCTACTACATCGTTGATCGGATGTTCGGCGCCGCCGAGCTTCGCCTTGGCGAAGATCCGCAGCGCATCGTCCGGATCATCCGCATCGACGCGCGACCGGTGTCGCAGGTGTTCAGCACCGGGAGTGCCTCATGACGACAGGATTGGATCAGGATCCGGAGCCGTTAGAACTGCGAGCACGTCCGCGGCCCGTTCGGCGCCTCAACAGGCGCGCTCTCATGATCGGCTGCGCCGTCGCGGCGTTGTTCGTCGGCGGGGCGATACTCATTGCGCTCCGACCGAATTCCTTCAAGCAGTCGGAGCGGGCGGAGCTCTACAATACCGACCGCAAGCAGACGGCCGAAGGCTTGAGCAAGTTGCCCAAGTCCTATGAGGAGTTGCCGCCGTCGACGCCGCGGCTTGGACCGCCGTCGCCCGGGGACATTGGCCGGGCCTTTGCCGAAAACGAGAAGAAGGCCGGTGTGGCACCGGACGCGGGCTTCCGGAGCAACCCGGAGGAGGACGCCGAACGGGCCGAGCGGATCCGCCAGACGCGGGTTGCTCAGCAGGCAAAGGAGTCAGGCCTGTTTGTCCGCCTGTCGGAGAAACAGGAGAAACGCAAGCAGGCGAGTACGACCGAAGTGCCGGCTGCTGTCCCATCCGCATTCCGGCCTTCAACGCCCGATACCGGGCCGTCCGCCGCGGAGCTCGCAAAGACGGCACAGGCGATGATCGACCGCTCCAGCGAAATCATTCCGTCGTCCCAGGCGCGAAAGCTGGCCTTTGTGGGAGCGAAAGCCGACACTGAGACCACCAATCCCCATGCGCTCAAGCCCGCGCCGTCCGCCTATGCGGTGATGGCGGGATCAATCATTCCGGCAAGCCTCGTCACCGGGCTGAATTCGGATCTGCCTGGCGCCACGATCGGTCAGGTCACCGAGAACGTCTACGACACGGTGACGGGCGAGCATCTCTTGATCCCGCAGGGGACGAGAATTGTGGGCAAGTACGATAGCGTCGTCGCCTTTGGTCAGAAGCGGGCGCTGGTCGTCTGGAGCCGGCTCATCTTGCCCAACGGCAACTCGATTGTGATCGAGAACCTTCCGGCCACAGATGTTGCAGGCTACGCCGGGCTCGAGGACCAGGTAGACTTCCATACCTGGCAGTTGCTCAAAGGCGTCGCCTTGGCGACCCTGATCGGAGTGGGAACACAGCTATCGATCGGCAACGACGAGAGCGATCTCGTGAAAGCGTTGCGGGAAAGCACGCAGCAAACGACCAATCGTGCCGGTCAGCGCCTGGTAGAGCGAGAACTTGACGTGCAGCCGACGATCACGGTGCGGCCGGGTTGGCCGCTGCGGGTGATTGCTTCGAAGGATCTAGTCCTGAAGCCGTACCAGGACGTCCAGACGGTGGCGAAGGGCAGGTGAGGGATGAAGCTTGCAAAGCTGCCTGATCGGACTCCGGTGAAGATGAACGTTGTGCTTACGCCAGGCCTGGCACAGAGGCTGCGCGAGTATGCTGCGTTCTATGCAGAGACCTACGGCAACAAGGAAGAAGTTGCTGAGCTGATACCGTTCATGCTCGAGGCATTTCTAGATGGCGATTCGGATTTCAAGCGTGCCACCCGAACGGGCGGCGTAAAGGACCCGTCGATTGGTACGCCCTGACGTCGCAATAATCCGTCTACCGAGAAAGAGTTGGGGGAGAGCCACAAGAAGCAAAGAACCATCCTAGCTACCAGATAGCAGGGAGCGGACCGGCTAGAAATCTCAGTCATCTAGACGGGAATGATTGTGCCGCTTGATATCTGGCTGATGGCATCCTTCACGAGACCGATAGAACACTCGAGTCGTCGCAGAAGTGTATTGAGGTCTGAGATGGTTGCTTCTTCCATCTGAAGACTTTCAGTATCTACGGCCTTTTGAACTAAGACTTCGAGCGCCTCGACGTCGGTCGGAAGGTCCAGGGTGTTATTCGCAGCATATGACAATAGTGGAAATACCATTCCGTCCGGGCCCATCCTCACGGCTAACGAAGCTCTCGGCAGCACCACTTGCTCTACGATTTGGCTGGGTACTTCGACCGTTGAGATGCAATCGTTGACGCCGGCGATACGGTATCCAAATCGATAGGTATCCCCCGCAACTTCCGCGAACGGCTGTAGCTGTACCATCTCAAGACTGTTCATAAGGGATACCGCCTCTGCATTCTCTTTGTTGAGTATACTCAATTGATGAGTATGCTCAACAAGAAGCATGCCGTCTTTCATGGACGGCATGCGAGACATTGTTGCAAAGAACCTTCGGCGGCTCCGGCATGAAAAAGGCTGGAGCCAGGAGGAACTCGCATTTCGAGCAAAGGTGGATCGAAGCTACATCAGCCAGCTGGAGACCAGCGCCTACAGTGCTTCGGTTACCATGCTTGGCAAGCTTGCTAAGGCGCTTGGCGTGGACGCGGGCGACCTACTAAAGCGATAATTTGGGCGTCGCTCGCGGAGCCGGCGGCGCGGAGGCGAGCGGCCTCTACAAAACTGGCGCGCGCCTAAAATCTCCAACCTTGTCCGGGAATATTTCCGTTCTGCGGAGACAATTACCGGAGAGACCCTTCTATCATAAACTGCTGCCGATAAATGCAGTCGATTACGGGCACTGATAAGGTTTTGAGAGAAAGCTTATCAGTCTCCGATAGGAACCTATCAGTATCGATTGTGTATCTGAACGAGACGCGTCGCTACGCTATGGGGTTTCGAATAGCGCCACGACCAACCTACAAACAAGATCTTCGTGTCCGCGAGATCATCGGCCTTTTCTTTGGCCGGAAGCTTCCAGGCATCGATCATGTTGTTCAGCAACTTTTCGATGAAGTCCGTCAAGCTTGTGACGTCAACCGCACGCGAGCTTGTCCGGAGATGATTGTCGAGCGCAACTCCAACTTGAACAAATAAGGGATAAGCGACCTGCGCGTCGCCACAGAAGGAGAGGCAACAATCGCCCCGCGCCAACTGATAGATCTTCGGCGCCTGGTCCATAGGGCCACGCGCTCGCAGGCGACTATCCGAGGCCACAACGATTTCAGGCGGCGTGAGATCGTGCCTGACCCAAGCTATTGTAATCGTCATCGATCCTCACTTTTGCTGCTACGCACTCGCCAATACCGTGAGCGGCATCGAATAGGTCTCGCGCAAAAACAGCTCTGTCGCTCCGAGAACATCCAAGAAGGCAGGAGCTGCTTTGGCCTTGGAGAGGCCCGGCTGAACGATATAGACCTCGTATTTGAATGAGAGTTGCCTGACGGCCAAAGACAAGCGTTGGACATCGCTGCGATTGCCGCGCTCCACCCGTGACGAACTGTTTGCCTTCAGGCGCGCATCTTCCTGATGCAGCAGATGCTTAAGCATGCGCCGCGGATCTTCCCGCCAATGCACACTCTTTTGGGCTTGGCCGCAGACCTCGTAAAGATCGCCGATGCGCGCGCCGGCATCCTCGCCGCCCGAGTATTTGCAATGCCATAGGCTAACCACAACATCGTCACCCTCACGCCGAAGGGCCACGATGTCGGCGACTTCACCTTTACCGTCTCCATCAAACACAACGTCCCACGGACCAAAATCTCCGGCCATGATGCGGTTGATCATGCGGTGCTGGATTGATGAGCGATCCTTCTCCGGTCCCTGCGCTTCCTTGCGTAAATCAACGCCCTTCCAATTGACCGGGATAATGCGTTTCTGGTCGTACGATGCACGCTGCTCCGCTTTGGGGAGCTCGAACAGCTCATTGAAAACAAGGAAATCGCCGTTCACGAAATGAATGATCGGGGGATCTTCATTGAACAGATCGACAAGGGAGCGCCGAACCCTTCGCACATGTCCGAAGGCCGGCGGGCCATCCACTTGACGAAATTGTGCGCTGTCGTCGCGAAAGACCACTTCAAAGAGTGCCAGCTGATCCAGCGCCGACACGATAAAGCGGAGCGCGCCTGTCTCGGTCCGCGACGCAGGCTCAATCGAGCAGTCAAACAGCAGAGCCGATACGGTCCCAAGCTCGATATCGATACGGTCTTCCGGCTCGTGCTGAAAGCTTTCCGGCCACATCACCATCAAAGGCGCGAGCGGAGGGCGCTCAGCGATGGCCCGAGCCTTGATCAGATTCCCCAAAACGGAATCGACGTTAATCGAGCTGTCGAGCAGTTTGCGGCCAATATGCGCACACCACAGCGTGAACTCCGAAAGATCATAGGCAATCTTGTGGGACCAGAGCCGCCCCTTAAACGAACATCCGACAGTCGTACGTTCATCGTCCTCAAAGCCGAGGCCAAAGACGTTGGACATGCGCCGGTTTTGTTTCGATGATTCACTAAGCCCTTCGGCAATGTCGGCGCCCATAAACATCGTGTAGCGGATGTTTTTACCGAAGGCGTGGCTCAGGCCGAGATTGTTGAGCACCAGGCGCTTGATGCCGCCCATCGCGCGAAACACATCCATGCCGGTAATACGTTGATCCGAGCCGCCCACGGCAGCCGCGATTTTTTCATGAAAGTCCTTGCTACTGCTATGTATGAAGAGCAGCTTTTGTTCTTCGTTCCAGTGCAGGATGTGCAGGTTCCACTCGACATCTTGAATTTGCTTTACCGCACCCCAGCGCACCGGCTCGTCATCGCGCGTCACAAAGATTGCCAAGCGATGTTCCGGATTAACGACCGGACCCGCGTGAAGCCGGGCGCCCGTCACGACATCGGCGACCTTCATAGGCGACCATTCATCACACGTGGTGCGATAGACCACTGCGCTCATGCGGGGCGTCAAAACTTGCAGAGGAATCTCCGGCAGGACACCTGTAAATCCTGCAAGCACTTCATTCCGTTTGCGGGCACGGCCGGTCGCGGCCTCACTAAGCATCTTGAGAAGGAAGTTCCAATCGGCGTCTTCAGCATAGAGATTGCGCAGCGCGTTGGAGATTGCTTCATCGGCAATGTTGGCGACGACTGTAGCGTCGCCCACGGTGTTCAAACTGCGGGTGAAGCGCCCGACGAACTGCAGTGTGATGGCAAGGCTTTTGTGCTTGTCATGCAAGGCCGCGACTTTGAGCTGCGGCAGGTCGAAACCCTCGCCGAACATATCGACGCAAATGAGAATGCGGCTACGCCGGTCACGCAGCTCCTCGAGCCGTTCTTTGCGGTCCTGGGAGGGCACGCCAGTATGAATTGTGACGGGATGTAGTTCGGGAAATTCCTTTGCGTAGACCTCTGCGATTTCGGTGGCTCGCTCTTTGGTGTCGGCACGGGCCATAAGAAGGTGGTCGAGACCGGCCTCCAGGTCCTGATTGAGCATCTGGCCCGCCCGGCGGGCGATGACCCGGTCGGCAAGATCCAGATCGAACTCCTCTACGGGCAGAAACGAGACTGGCCGAAAGTAGCCTTCTCTCTGCGCGCGCGCTAGCGGGTAAGAATAAATGAACTTACCGTCGACGCGCTTTCCGTCCGTGCGGAACGGCGTTGCCGTGAACTGCACGATCGGGCGGGCGGTGAATTTGGCCTTGAGGTCAGCCCATGTCTTGGCGGCAATATGATGTGCCTCGTCGATGAAGAGGTGGCTGCAGAGCTCAGCCATTTTTTCTTGCACGGCCGGAAGGCACTGTCCGGCGACCTGCATCGTCGAAACGACCACGTTCGAGCGCCGAAAGAGTTCTTCCACCTCTTCAGGGGATTTTGGCCGGTGGCGCAGCCGAGCGACGACGGGTGGGTGCAGGTCCGGCGGAATGCAGCCGCACTCCGCCAATTTCCCCAGCGTCAGAAATTTCTCGGCGATCTGATCCCTAAGAGCTGAGTTCGGTACCACGACCATGACACGCCGCAATTGCCCGCAGACCAGCAGGGCGAGCATGGTTTCAGTCTTGCCGGTGCCCGTCGGCATCACAACCGTTGCGGCGGCATCCGTCGTGCTCCAATGCGCGAGAACGGCGTAGAGGGCGCCAATCTGCGGCCGCCGTAGTCCCTTCGTGCCTTTGTCGGGATCGTCGCGGGCGAAAACGAACCGGCCCTCCCAGCTCTCGACGATCGCCGCACAGCGCGCTTCGCCGTCGGCAAGCGGCTCGCTTCGCGGATTAACGGGACGCGGCGCCGACCAAGATGCGCTCTTTTGGCGTGCGGGCTCGAACAGTTCATTGGCCGTCGTGAAATCTTCAACGACCAGCGTGGCACTCGCATCCGCCTGGACCGTCGTCTTGCGAGGGGCAATGAAAATAGCCGCTCCGCTTGGAAGGGTACAGCTGAAGCCGTCCACGCCGCGTACCGAATGTGCGGTCACGGTGGTGCGGGCGCTCAGCCCGCCATGGGCGAGGCCAAACAACTGGTTGCCGTCTATGCTCCCAAGCACCTCAACGCGGCGTGGAAATGCTATGACCCCTTTGGGGTCGAAAAAACCAACTGCCGGCGTCGAAGGCGCGCGGTTCTTTCCCCGCCCCGCCATAGATTAAATCTCAAAGGAAAAAGGCTCGCCCGGCCCGAATCGGGCACGTCACCCCTGATGATTCCGCACCGTTACCGTGCAAGGCAAGCCGCATGCACGCCAAGAAGCGTAAAAACTTACTATTTTTAGTGCGTTTTGCCGTTTTGAAGGGCAATCTTGGGCATGAACCCGAGAACGCACGAACAAGATCGAGGACGCCAGTTTCGCAGAAATACGCGAGCCGTTCCGGCTATCGGGCCTGTCGGCAAACTCATGCGGCGCTGCGCTGCTCTGCGGAAGCACGCACATCAGACGAGCTGACGGCATGGTTTCGCGCCCCCCGCGCCGTAAAAAAGCTACTGGCCGTAAGCGTACCGCCAAAAAAACGGTTTCGGCCGGCGGTAAGGCCGAGGCGACCGGCAGCAACTACGAAACGCTCGTAACATACGCGCATTTGGCTTTGCTTGGCGGCGTGGCTGATCCGCCCTTCGATCTTCCCCGCCGATACGCGGGTTTGTTTAATTGGCTTTGGTGGTTTGGACCTAGCTGGTGGTGGGAGCTGGGCCAGTACGTCTACCAGCGGCCTAAACTCTCCCCGAAACAGCTCGCTGCCCTTCGACGTCCAGCGCTATTCATGGATTGGGGGAGTACCAAGAGCGACAAGGCCGTTTCTTGCATGGAATGGCTGGTCGAGCAGGCAATGCTCAAGGGGAAGCGCGGCAGGGAATTTTGGTGGGTGGCTCCCGTAGCGTTCCATCGATGAGCTGATCGAAGTCCGCGGGGGAAAGAGATTAGATCCTTACGCCAGTGTCTGGCTTACCCAACCTTCCTTTGAAGGTCGGTTGTATCCTCCAACAGTGGCATGTCTAAGCTCGGAATCTCCGGCATCGACTTACCGGCAATCGCCTGCAAATCGCCGACCATGCCTACTGTGGAGTCGAGCACAGATAGAATTTGTGTTTCTCGCTTGGCCCACTGACGCCCCATGAATTTGCGTTCTTTGTCGAGGTCGTCGCGCATATCGTTGAATTTCTCGACAACGGCGTCCACGCGTTGTCTAAACTTGGTACCGGTCAGATAATGGTAGACCTGCTCCATCTTCGTTTGTTGACCTTGTTGGACCAATCGCGAGCTAGTTACGTCACATATCTTTCGCGCCGGGCGCGGGAAAGCCGATAATGCTGAAGCTGCCCGTGGGCGAGTTCCTGACCCAAGAGCGGCCGAATGCAGCGGCTGACGCCGAGCGCGAAATCTTCATGTATCACCCCGGCGGGTTTCGCATGATCGACGTCAAATCTGTCATCTCCCCTTTGCCGGTGCTCGAGCCCGAGACCCCTCCCGCCGAAGCTGGGCTCTTCCAACTCGCAATGTCTGGAGCCATCAGACCGCCTAGGCGATCTGAGATTGAAAATCTTGTCGAAGGTTTCCGCCGACAATATCCAACGAGGATTAGCGATATCCAGCGCACCAGCTTTTGGGTGGATTACGTAATCACGCGCGAAATCATGTTGCCGCCGGGCCTGTTCGGAAGCCACCTAAAGAACTTTCTTGTACTTCCTGGCGTGCCAGCGCCCCGTGGGAATGCCGGCCATGGCTGTCTGATTTTCGCGGATGGCTATCGTAGCAACAATGGTCCTCATTGCGGCGGCATTCTGAGGCAGTGAATTGCCTTAAGAGAGCCACCTGCATGTCGGCTACTGGCCCAAGGCTGACGTGATGCAGCTACCTGCCGACGTCCGCTCCCAGGGTCAAAGCAGGCAAGACGATCCCTCGCAGTTACATACCCAGCGGGCAGGTTCAAATTTGACGAAGGTCGAGCTTAGCTGGCGACCAGGGTGGCTAGGAATTGCTCCATTGATGGCTGTGCAGCTTTCTGCATCTTATGCAGATCTTCCGGCTTGAGATTTGTATATCGCCGCAACATTCGCCAGTCTTTGTGACCTGTCACCATGGCCACCTGCTGTATTGAAAAACCGGCTTCGAACAGCCTGCTCGTGCCTTCATGGCGCAAGTCGTGAAAACACAAATCGTCGAGATCGATCTTATTGCAGGACCGACGGAATGCAGCTCCAACGGATTTCGAGTGGTAGGGGAACACGCGTCCGATGCCGCGGGTGACAATACGTTGCTCGAGAACGATCTGCCACGCGTCGTAGCCCGTGGAATTGAGAAGCGGAATGATCTGATGGTTTCCGTCTTTTCGTCTGGGGTCTTTGCGATCTCGGATGGTGACTGTTCGCTTTGTCATATCCACGTCAGACCATTCAATCCGGCAGATCTCGGCCTGCCGCATGGCAGTCGCGACTGCGAAGCGAATAATTCTTCCGAGTGGCAGAAACTGTTGAGGGTTAGACTCAGCATAATCGATGAGCCGATTCAGCTCCTCTTGCGTAGGGCGACGATCGCGTTCGTTTGATTTGCCTACAAGGTCGAGGTGTTTGAGAGCAACTCGGGCCAGTTGAACACTCTCGACTGAGACCGCGATGCCATGGACTGCCGCAGCGTGCAACAGGACGGTTCGAATGAACGCGAAATCAATCGCGAGTGTGGCTGGCCCAGCGCCTTGCGCGGCTCGTTTCCTTCCGAACTCGACCAACTTCTCGCGGGTGATGTCTTTGAGGTTCACGCGCCCGAGGGAAGTCTTGAGCGCTTTGAGGACCATGGATTTCGAGCGCCGAACCGGTTTGCCAACTTGGGCGAGGTCGTCGAGATGCAGCGCAATCAAATCGGAAAAGATGCGGGGTTGCTCCTGAGACTTGGAACGTCGGATCGGAAAACCTCGGTCGATTGAGCGCTCGACATCAATGGCCCATTCCTCGGCGTCACGCCGTCGGACGAAGGTGTTCGCGACGTACTCGCTTTTCCTCCTGACCTGAACGCGCCAGCTCCCTGATTTGAGTTTTGTAAACGTCGGCATTGCGTGTGCACTCCACCCCGATTTCGTGTGCGCTACGTGTGCACCGGGAGATCAAATGCGGTACAAGCGTGTGCAATTTGGGCTAGTTTGAGTGCACACGTGTGCACCTGGTTCACGTTCTAGTCCATTGAAAAAATAGGACAACTTGTTGAAATATCAAGACTATCGCTTTTCAGTGGCACCCATGATGGATTGGACCGACCGGCATTGCCGGGTGTTCCACCGTCATCTGACCCGCCGGGCGCTGCTCTATACCGAGATGCTGACGACCGGCGCCATCATTCATGGTGACCGGGAGCGGCTGCTTGGGTTCGACGCCGTGGAGCATCCGGTGGCGCTTCAACTTGGCGGCTCGGATCCGCGCGAGCTCGCGCAGGCGGCACGCCTCGGCGAGGCGTTTGGCTATGACGAGATCAATCTCAATGTCGGCTGCCCGTCCGACCGGGTGAAGGATGGCCGGTTTGGTGCTTGCCTGATGGCGGAGCCGGAGCTCGTGGCGCGGTGCGTCGAGGCGATGAAGCGCGCGGTTGCCGCGCCCGTCACGGTGAAGTGCCGCATCGGCATCGACAATCAGGATCCGGAAGTCGCGCTTGATACGCTCGCGCGTGCGGTGGTTGCTGCGGGCTGCGACGCGCTGATTGTTCACGCGCGAAAGGCCTGGCTCAACGGTCTGTCGCCGAAGGAGAACCGCGACGTCCCGCCGCTCGACTACGATCGCGTCTATCGCCTCAAGCGGGCGATGCCCGATGTGCCCGTCATCATCAATGGCGGCATCCCGAGCATCGACGAGGCGAAAGCGCATCTTGCACATGTTGACGGCGTGATGCTCGGTCGTGCTGCCTATCAGGAGCCGTGGCGGCTGCTCTCGGTCGATTCCGATATCTTCGGTGAGGTGGCGCCGCATGCGACCATGCAGGAGGCGTTCGAAGCAATGATGCCTTATATCGAGCAGCAGCTGGCGCGGGGCACGCGGCTGCATGCCATCACGCGGCATTTCGTCGGCGCATTCCATGCCGTCCCCGGCGCGCGCGCTTTCCGCCGCCATCTCGCCGAGAACGGGGTGAAGCCGGGCGCCGGTCTCGGCGTGCTGCGCGATGCGATCGCGCGTATCGGAGCGCGTGCGCCGGCGGAGGAGGCGGCCTAGCCACGCGGGCGGAAGAGCCGGATTGCGACATCCGGCCGTTCCTCGATCCTGGCTCAGCGGAACAGGTCGAAGTGATAGTTCACGCCGACGCGGAAGGTGTGGAATTTCGCGGCATTCCAGTCCGGCAGGTCGTCGTGCTTGAACTCAGTGTAGAGATATTCGGCCTTGGCCGACCATTTCGGCAGGAACGCCCATTCGACGCCGCCGCCCGCGGCCCAGCCCATCTTCATCTTGTTGATCGGACCGTCCTTCAGCTCGCCGGTGGCAAGGCCGGCGGTCCCGAAGAACAGCAGCCGTGAATCCATCGTGGCGATGCCAGCGCGGGCGCGGCCGGTCATGTACCAGGGCAGGCTGACCGCGGCGCTGTTGAGCGCATCACGGTTCTTGATGTCCCCACCCTCGAAGTCGTTCTCGATGCCGACCACGAACATCGTCACAAGGCCTTGGATAATCCTCCCGATCTACGGCCGGCGTCGCGGAAAGATCTGGCCGACCGGTTCGGGATATTGCGGAAGCAGCTCGACGCGGGGCAGATAGCGTCCCTCGTCGATCTCGCGCCGGACATGCGTGGCGATCTCCTCCATGGGCGCAAACCAGACATCGCCTTGCGCGACCGTCCGCTCGAGGAAGCCGGCGAACACATGCCAGCGCGCGAGCCGTCCCGTCGCGAAGGGGTGCAGCGTCGGTATCCACAATCCGCCATACGCGTAGGCGGCCTGGAACTCTTCCAGGAAAGCGGCGAAGCCGTTGCTGGGGCTGCGTATCGGCATGAAGTAGTCGAGGTCGAAGGACTGGACATATTGCGGCCAGTCGTCGAGTCCCCAATGCGTCGGCAACTCGATCAGCTCGCCGCCGCTCGCCCTGCTCCTGATTACATAGGGCACATCATCGCCCATCAGCGAAGCATCATAGACAAAGCCTCTCGCCAGCAGCAGGTCGAGCGAGCGATGTGAGAAATTGTAGAGCGGTGCCCGCCAGCCACGTGGCGCCTTTCCGGTCGCCTTGCGGATGATGTCGATGCCGAGATCTAGCCAATGGGCCTCCTCGTCCTGGGTCTGGTCGAGCGGGTTCTCGTGAATATAGCTGTGATGCCCGATCTCATGGCCGCCAGCGAGCATGGCCTCGATGGCTGACGGATATTGCTCGATACACCAGGCCGGAACGAAGAAGGTCTGTCTGATGCCGAGCTGCCGATAGGTCTCGACGATGCGCGGGACCGCGACGGTTGGCCCATAGCGCAGCATGGAAATGCCCGAGACGCGCTGATTGCCGTCACCGGGATGCTCGACATGGATCAGGCTGTCGGCATCCATGTCGAATGTCAAGCAGCAGGCGCACTTTGCGCCGTTCGGCCAGCGGACGGGATTGGCGATCATGCGTATCGTCTCCGGACTCCGGCTCCCGCTCGAGCGCACAGTGGCAGCTGTTTCGATCCATGCATCCGGCGTGCCATCGCTTGTTGGCGCGTCGATATGGGGTGTCATCGCTACCGCTGAATCTTCAGATCAACTGGAACGGAATCTGCTTCTGCCCTCGCTGACAATTGTGGAACGGAGGAAACATGGCACACGGGTATGAGGGCGGCAGACTGGATCTGCCATTTGTCGGGCATTGCACCTTCGGCAAGCGGCCCGTCTGCCTCGACTGGGACACGCTCGACGCCGATGTCGCCGTTCTCGGCGTGCCCTTTGACATGGGCACGCAATACCGCTCAGGTGCGAGGCTTGGGCCGCGAGCCATCCGCGAAGCCTCGACCCTGTTTTCGTTCGGCCATGGCGGCGCCTACGATCATGAGGACGACGTCACTTATCTGCCGCTCGACAAGGTACGCATCGTCGATGTCGGGGACGTCGACATCGTTCATACCGACACGTCCAGCAGCCACGCCAATGCCGAGGCAGCCGTCCGAAAGATCCTCGAACGCGGCGCGATGCCGGTGGTCCTCGGTGGCGACCACGCCGTCAACATTCCCTGCGTCAGGGCTTTCAGCGGACATGGCCCGATCCATATCGTTCAGATCGATGCTCATCTCGATTTCGTCGACGTGAGGCACGGCGTGCGCGAAGGGCACGGAAATCCGATGCGCCGCGCGGCCGAGCAGGACCATGTCACGGGCTTGACTCAGATCGGCATCCGCAACGTGTCCTCAACTGCCCGGGAAGGCTATGAGGATGCCCGTGCGCGGGGCTCCACCATTCTCTCTGTCCGCCAGGCACGCAAGCTCGGCGCCGAGGGCGTCATCGACCGGATTCCCGACGGCGCCCGCTATTATGTGACGATCGACATCGACGGCTTCGATCCCTCGATTGCGCCGGGAACCGGAACGCCGAGTCACGGTGGCTTTCAATATTACGACGTGATGGAGATCCTTCAGGGCCTCACCAAGCGAGGCGATGTGGTGGGGATCGACCTCGTCGAGGTTGCCCCCGCCTACGATCCTGCGGGCGTGACGAGCATTCTTGCGGCGCAGGTGCTGATGAATTTCCTCGGCTATATCTTCGAAGAGCGTTCGCGGCGATCGTGAAAGGCGGCCCTAGTCGATCGCGGAGCGCGAGCGGCGGTGGCTGCCCGGGAGCTCCGGATAGCCGGTGAGCATCAGGGTGTCGGAGCGAACGCCCCAGCTTTCGAGTCGGTCGAGGAAGCTCATGCCGAGCAGGTTGGTCTTCATCTGGCCGCGCTGCACGACCAGGGCCGGCACCGATTTCTCGACGAGATGGCCGACGGACAGACGGTCGAGCGTGAGGCGAGCCGCCTTGGTGTGGCCGCCGGCGGTTTCGAGATCAACGTTGTATTCGAGCATCTCGAGCGGCAGCCCGATCGCTTTCGCGGTCTCCCAGGTCAGCACCACGGAGGTCGCACCGGTGTCGATCACCATCGGCGCGGCGACGCCGTTGATCTTCGCACGCAGCGCGAATTCGCCGCCCTGGCCGCGCTGGATCTGCACGGCAGGCGCCGGGGAGGCCGTATGCGCGCGGAAAATGTGCGAGACCTTGGTGCTCGCACGCACGATCTGGTCGGGATCGCCATAGGCGACGACGGCGCCGGCCGTGCCGGCGAGCATGATGAGGACGAGAAGGAAGCGGATCATTGGGCGCCTCCGCAGGCATGCAGGCCGGTCAGGTGCGTTTCGGCGTTCCCGCGATCGGCGTGAGACCGGCCTCTGTCATGCGTGCCGCGAGCTGCGCCATCACCGAGAGACGCTCCGCGCTTGCCATGGCGTGCCAGCGCGCGATCTCCGGCAAGGTGCGGCCGCAGCCAAAGCACAGCTTGGTCTTGGGATCGATCATGCAGACGGCAACGCACGGCGTTTCTTTGCTCATACGGACATAGTGAGGGATGGTCGGGCATGTCTGCAAGCATCTCGTTAAGAGCCCGTACCTGCGCTCATGATCGGCTTGTGGCGCGGCCGGCGCTTCTCGTCGGGCACCTCCGGCTGGAGCGGCGGAGAATCGTCCGACATCGGCGCCAGCGCGCTCATGACGCGCTCCGGCGGGAAGGTGACGATCACCTCGGTGCCGATGCGCAGCTTCGATTTCAGCGTGAACGTGCCGCCATGCAGGTCGATCAGGTTCTTGGCGATGGGGAGGCCGAGGCCGGCCCCCTGTTCCGCCGACTTGATCGAGTTGGAGCCCTGGCCGAACGAGGCGAGCACGACCGGAATCTCGTCCTCGGGGATGCCGGAACCTGAATCCCGCACCGAAAGATATTGTCCACCCGAAGCCGTCCAGCCGGCCTTGAGCCAGATCTCGCCGCCTTGCGGGGTGAACTTGATCGAGTTCGACAGCAGGTTGAGGACGACCTGCCGGATCGCGCGCTCATCGGCCCACAGCCGCGGCATCGCCTGCTCGAACACTTCGTGGATGGTGATGCCGCGGCTCGAGGCGCGCAGCTTCATCAGGTGATGGCAGTCGGCGACGATGCCGACCAGCGAGACCGCCTCCTCGTTGAGCTCGTAGCGGCCGGCCTCGATCCGCGACAGATCGAGGATCTCGTTGATGAGGTTGAGCAGGTGCACGCCGGAATTATGGATGTCCGCCGAATACTCCTTGTAGACCGGCACCGCATGCGCGCCAAAGATCTCGCTCTTCATCACCTCCGAGAAGCCGAGGATCGCGTTCAGCGGCGTGCGCAGCTCGTGACTCATCTGCGCCAGGAACCGCGATTTGGCGACGTTGGCGGATTCGGCACGGTGGCGCGCCTCGTCAGAAATGGCTTTCGCCTGTTCCAGCTCGCCGATCAGCGCGTCCTTTTCGGCGCGCGCTTCCAGCGTGGCAAAGGTCGAGGAATGCAGGCGATGCGCCAGCAGAACGAAATAGCCTTCAGCCGCGAGCGCGAGCGCGGCCAGGATGTAATTGTCGAGCGCGCCGGTCATCGCAAAGCTCAGCGCCATCGCGACTGCGACCGGGGCGGTGGCGGCAAGGGCGGCGATCGGCAGATTGGCTGCGAGCATGCTTGACACTGCGATCACCAGCAGCATCAGGAACATCATCAGCGTTTCCGTGACCATGTCGAGCACGGGATGGATCAGGATCGCCATCCAGCACAGGCCATAGAGCAGGTCGAGCACGACGAAGCGC
>Ga0065165_1002291_pt1 | contig 16790 bp, 21 predicted proteins | sample AraplaMF_Cvi_mMF_FD_63813 | JGI IMG/M metagenome (GOLD analysis project Ga0065165, IMG submission 63813) | Arabidopsis root microbial communities from the University of North Carolina, USA - plate scrape MF_Cvi_mMF (version 2) (version 3) | ecosystem: Host-associated > Plants > Roots >...
GTCACGGGGTGCAAAACATAGCCCAGTTCGACCGTCCGCTTTGGGTCGTTAGCGGACGCTACAATAGGCTTGGAACGGGCCAACAACGGCCGGACACGTTCGATCCCAACGTCGGACGCATGTACTCACCTCCCCCATGTGCAAATCCGCACACCCACCGTGCTCGCGCGCGCCCTTGTATGCACGAGCCCGCCTCCTACAATGATCCTCTGACCACTGGTCACGACAACAATCAAAATCATTGGAGACGTCGCATGCGCCAGATCACTACCCCGCCTTCATAGCCTGTCCCGCCCGTCTCACCGCTTCCCGTTTCACTGATTCCTGCACGACCCGGGCGGCCCCCGCTCGTCCGGCGCAAGACCATCGATAACGAACGGAGACTCCAAGCATGCTCTTCACTTCACAACGGCTAGCCGCCCGGCTGGCCGCAGCCTCACTCGCCCTCCTCGCTTTCACCGGCGCCGCCCACGCCCAGGTCACAGCCGGCCCCGGCACCTGGAGCACCAACCAGACCTGGGGCGCGGATTCGGTCAACGGCGGCAACCTGACCGGCTACTTCTACTGGCCATCCACCCAGCCGACCCTGGCCGGCAAGCGCGCGCTGGTACTGGTGCTGCACGGTTGCGCCCAGACCGCCAGCGGCGACGTCATCGACAGCAGCAGCGACAAGGGCTTCAATTGGAAGACGGTGGCCGACCAGTACGGCGCCGTCATCCTGGCGCCGAACGCCACCGGTAACGTCTCCGGCAGCCACTGCTGGGACTACAGCCGCACCAACCACAGCCGCACCACCGGCCACGAGGGCGTGCTGCTCGACCTGATCCAGCGCTTCGTCGGCAACGCCCAGTACGCGATCGATCCGAAGCAGGTGTACGTGGCCGGCTTGTCCTCGGGTGGCGGCGAGACCATGGTGCTGGCCTGCCTGGCGCCGGACATCTTTGCCGGCGCCGGCATCAACGCCGGCCCGCCGCCGGGCACGACGACGCTGCAGATCGGCTCGGTCCCGTCCGGCTACACGGCCACCACGGCCGGCAACAACTGCAAGGCGCTGGCCGGCAGCTATGCGTCGTCGTTCTCGAGCCAGATTACCGGCGTGATCTGGGGCACCAGCGACTACACGGTGTCCCAGCAATACGGCCCGATGGATGCGGCCGCGATGCGCCTGGCCTATGGCGGCACCTACACCAAGGGCACGACGGCGACCGTCGCCGGCGGCGGCAGCAACGTCCCCTACACGGACGCCAACGGCAAGCTGCGCACCAGCGAGATCACGGTCACCGGCATGGGCCACGCCTGGCCGGCCGGCACCGGCGGCCAGAACAGCAATTACGTCGACGCCACCCACGTCAACTATCCGTCTTTCGTGATGGATTTCTGGTTCAAGAACAACCTGCGCGTGGCGCGCGTGGCGCCGCCGACCGTCAACAGCTGCAGCGCCAGCGTGTCCGGCACCACCGCCACCATTTCCGGCACCGGCTCGGATAGTGCGGGCACGATCTCCAGCTACCGCGTCACCCTGAACGGCCCGACCGCGGTCAACGACGCGGCTGCCGGCAGCGGTACCAGCTTCAGCAAGGCCTACGCGAACCTGGCCAACGGCTACTACACGGGCGCGGTCACGGCCACCGATAGCGGTACTGGCTTGACTTCCAGCGCCTGCAACATCGCCCAATTCCTGGTCGGCAGCGCGCCCGCCCTGCAGCCGCCAAGCGGCCTGACAGTCGGCAGCACGACGTCGAACAGCGTGAGCCTGTCGTGGAGCGCGGCCAGCGGCGCCAGCGGCTACAACGTCTATCGCAACGGCAGCCGCGTGAACGCCAGCCCGGTCACCGCCACCAGCTACACGGATGGCAGCCTGGCGGCCAGCACCACCTACAGCTACCAGGTATCGTCGACGGGCAGCAGCGGCGAGAGCGCGCTGTCATCCGCGGTGAGCGCGACCACCAAGTCGAGCTGGACCTGCACCACGACCACGTCCAGCAACTACGCCCACGTGCAGGCCGGGCGCGCGCACGACAGCGGCGGCTATGCGCTGGCCAACGGCTCGAACCAGAACATGGGGCTGGACAACACCTTCTATACCGCGACATTGGCCCAGACCTCGCCGGGCTATTACATCATCGGGAACTGCCCTTGAAATGCGAAGCGGCGCCCTCGGGCGCCGCTGTCACGGGATAGGCTGATGCGTAGGGCTCAGCGCTTGCGGCGGCGCGCCAGCGCCAGGCCGAGCAGGCCGGCGCCCATCAGGCCGACCGAGAACGGCTCCGGCACCGCGCTGTCATCCTGCAGGCGGAAGGCATAGTTCACGTAAGGATACGGACCGTCGCCGAGGTAAGGATGGTCTTTCACCAGCGCCGAGCTGTCGTTCCAGCCGTCGTAGAGGCCGTTGCCGTTGCGGTCGGACTTGTAATCCTGGGCATACTGGCCCAGCTTGTTGCTGAAGGCGTAGATGTCGTACCAGGCCATGTTATTGATGCTGGCGGCGTCCGGGCCGACGGTCGAGATCAGGTAGTCGCTCGCGGCGCCGCCGAACAGCCGTGCAGCGGCTTCCTGGCCGGTCAGGGTCTGCGGCGTGTCGGTCATCCAGTACTGCTCGCTGTACAGGTTCCACTGGCCGACGAAAATCGGGGTGGCCGACGCCATGGCGGAAGCGCCCAGCAGGACAGCGGTGATCAGGTGGCGGATCGATTTCATGATGGCTCCTCGTTCGTTACCTGAAGAGAAGCAAGAATAATGCCTGAAGGAAATAATTTCGCTAAATCAATCACTTAGCTAACGCAGGCCGCGCGAGGCAAAGGATGCTGTAAAGAATTTCGACAGCCCGGCAAGAGCGTCTGAGAAGGCCTTCAGGGCAAGGCGCATCGTCGAAGACAGTACGCTAGTACGGCGAGACGAATGCAACGCCGCCATGAAGGCCTTATCAGACGCTCTTAGGCGTGCTCTTCCGGGGCACGCGTGACACGCACGAACACCGGCGCCATGATCAGGCCGAACTCGAACAGCAGCCACATCGGAATGGCCAGGGCTAGCTGGCTGACCACGTCCGGCGGCGTGACGACGGCGGCAATCACGAAGGCGCCGACGATCACGTAGGGGCGGATCGACTTCAGCTTCTCGACGGTGATGATGCCCATCCGCACCAGGATCACGACCACCACCGGCACCTCGAAGGTGGCGCCGAAGGCCAGGCACATCGAAATCACGAAATCGAGGTAGTTCTCGATGTCGGGCATGACCGCGATCGAGGTCGGGGCAAAGTTGGTGATGAAGTGGAAGACGCGCCCGAACACGAAGAAATAGCAGAACGCGACACCAGCGATGAACAGCAGGGAGGACGAGATCACCAGCGGCAGCACCAGCCGCTTTTCGTGCGCATACAGGCCGGGCGCAATGAAAGCCCAGGCCTGGTAGAACACCCAGGGCAGCGCCAGGATCAGCGCCAGCACCAGGGTCACCTTCATCGGCACCAGGAAGGGCGCGCTGACGCCGGTGGCGATCATCTTGGCGCCGACCGGCAGCGAGGCCAGCATGGGCGCGGCCAGGTAATCGTAGATCTGTGCCGGACCCGGCCACGCCAGCAGGGCGATGCAGACGATCGCGACCCCGATCACGGCCTTGACCAGGCGGTCACGCAATTCGACCAGGTGCGAAATGAAAGTTTCGCCTGCAGCTTCGTCAGTCATCTAGAAAAAGGAAGTGTTGGACTTGGCGCCGGGGCGGAACTTGCGCACGCGCGCCGCGCCCGACAGCACGTGCTGGCGGCCGCCGTGGCGGTTCTTGTACCAGGATGGAATGTTGGACGTCTTGACCAGCTTTTTGCGGCGGAACTCGCGCGCCTTGCGCTCGATATCGTCCGGCGTGATGGTCGGCGAATGCGAGCTCGCGCTATCGCCGCGCCAGGCCGATTCGACTTCGCCGAGGTGGGACGAGACCGTGTTCTCGACCTCGGAACCGAAGCTCTCGACCTCGGTCTTGAAACTGTGCGCGGTTTCCTGCACTTCCTTGTGCAGGTTGCGCAGCTCTTCCATTTCGATCTCGCGCGAGACTTCCGATTTCACCTCGTGCAGGTAGCGCTGGGCGCGGCCGTACAGGGTGCCGGCCATGCGCGCCACCTTGGGCAGCCGCTCGGGACCGATCACGATCAGCGCGACCACCCCAATGACGGCAAGTTTGGAAAGCCCGAGATCGATCATGAAAGCTGATTACGAGCGGTTCTTTTCGCGCGTTTCGACGTCGATCGTGGTGGTCGACTTGTCGGCCACCTGCTGCGGCGGCACCGGCGGCACGTTCGCATTTGCGTTCGCCTGGCGCTCTTCTTCGCTGCCCTTCACGCCGTCCTTGAAGCCTTTCACGGCCTTGCCCAGGTCGGAACCCGCGTTCTTCAGCTTGCCGGTACCGAACACCAGTACCACCACCAACAGCACGATCAGCCAGTGCCAAATACTCAACGAACCCATTGTTTTCTCCTTGCGGGCGCACGCCCGAATTCGCATGAAGCGTACGCGCAGTATAAGCGATGAATAGCCAGAATGGCCTGTTTCCCGAGGTTAAGTTCCCAGCCCACGCCACGGACGCGGACCGCCATAGACGTGCAGGTGCAGGTGATATACCTCCTGGCCGCCGTCCGGACCGCTGTTGATCAGGGTCTTGAAGCCGCCGCTGCGCTGGCCATCGGGGCCCTGCTTGACGGAGATGCCATGCTCGGCCGCCAGCTTCGGTGCCAGGGCCAGCATCTTGCCGAGGATCGCCGCGTGTGCATCCGTGCAGTTGGACAAGGTGTCCACGTGCTGCTTCGGGATGACCAGCAGGTGCACCGGCGCGGCCGGATTGATGTCCTTGAAGGCGAGCAGTTCGTCGTCCTCATACACCACGCCAGCCGGGATCTGCTTGGCGGCGATCTTGCAGAAGATGCAGTTATCCATGTTCTCTCCAGTCAGCACAATATTCTATTCGGATCGGATGACAGCGCCGTGACCGCTCACTCTTTGCGGGAAGCCTTTTCCTCGATCCCGGACAGGCCCTCGCGGCGCGCCAGCTCGTCCAGCACCTGCTGCGGGCTCAAGCCGAAGCGCGCCAGCAGCACGGCCGAGTGGAACCACAGGTCGGCCACTTCGTACACCAGCTTGGATGCGTCGGCGCCGGCGCGCACGTCCTTGGCCGCCATCACGGTTTCGGTCGCTTCTTCGCCGATCTTCTTCAGGATCGCGTCGTCGCCTTTTGCGAACAACTTGGCGACATAGGATGTCGAGGGATCGCCGCCGTGTTCCGGCTTGCGCGATTCCAGCGTGTCGGCAAGGCGCTTAAGGATCTCGCTCATTGGATCTCGCTCATGGTTTCTTCTTTGGCTTGGTCTTCGGATTGGCGTAGATGGTGTCCGGGTCTTTTAGCACCGGTTCGGCATCAAACCAGTCGCCGTTCTCGAACTTCTGGAAGAAGCAGGAATGGCGGCCCGTATGGCAGGCGATGCCGCCGGCCTGCTCGACCTTCAGCAGCACCACGTCCTCGTCGCAGTCGAGACGGATCTCCAGCACCTTCTGCACGTTGCCGGACTCTTCGCCCTTGTGCCACAGCTTCTTGCGCGAGCGGCTCCAGTACACCGCCTCGCCCAGTTCCACGGTCTTGGCCAGGGCTTCGCGGTTCATCCAGGCGAACATCAGGATGTCGCCGGTGCCCGCTTCCTGGGCGATCACCGGCACCAGGCCGTGTTCGTCCCACTGGATTTTCTTCAGCCAGGGCTGGGCCGGGATCGATGGGGTCGTCGTCGGGGTTACCATCTGTGTCTTGTCCAGTTCAGTCCAATCGCATCGGGATGCCGCGGTCCTGCATGAAGCGTTTTGCCTCACCGACCGTGTGCTGCCCGTAGTGGAAGATGCTGGCGGCCAGCACCGCATCGGCGTGGCCCTCCAGGATGCCGTCGGCCAGGTCCTGCAGGCCGCCCACGCCGCCGGAAGCGATCACGGAAATACCCACCGCGTCCGAGACAGCGCGCGTCAGGCCGAGGTCGAAGCCGGAACGGGTGCCGTCGCGGTCCATGCTGGTCAGGAGCAGCTCGCCGGCGCCCAGGCTTTCCATTTTTTTCGCCCACTCGACGGCATCGAGGCCGGTCGGGTTGCGGCCGCCGTGGGTAAACACTTCCCACTTGCCGGGCGCGACCTGCTTGGCGTCGATCGCGACGACGATGCATTGCGAGCCGTGCTTCTGCGAAGCGTCATGCACCAGCTGCGGGTTGGTCACGGCCGAGGTGTTCATCGACACCTTGTCGGCGCCGGCATTCAGCAGGCGCCGCACGTCCTCGACCTTGCGCACGCCGCCACCGACGGTGAGCGGGATGAACACGGTGGATGCTACCGCTTCGATGATCGGCAGGATCAGGTCGCGGCCGTCGCTCGAGGCGGTGATGTCGAGGAAGGTGATTTCGTCGGCACCCTGGCCGTCGTAGCGGCGTGCGATCTCGACCGGGTCGCCGGCATCGCGCAGCTCGGTGAAATTGACGCCCTTGACCACGCGGCCGCCGGTAACGTCGAGGCAGGGGATGATGCGTTTTGCGAGCATAAAGTCTTTAAATTAGGCCTGTGCGCCTTCAGTCAGCGCATCCGCCCGCTCCTGCGCACTGGCCAGATCGAGCGTCCCTTCATAAATCGAACGGCCGCAGATCACGCCCTCGATGCCTTCGTCCTGCACCGCGCACAGGGCTTCGACGTCGGCCAGGTTGTGCAGGCCGCCGGAGGCGATGATCGGCACCCTGACGGCTTGCGCCAGGCGCACGGTCGCTTCGATGTTCACGCCGCCCATCATGCCGTCGCGGCCGATGTCGGTGTAGACGATCGATTCGACGCCGTAGCCTTCGAACTTCTTGGCCAGGTCGATGACTTCGTGGCCCGACATCTTGCTCCAGCCGTCGGTCGCGACCTTGCCGTCCTTGGCGTCCAGGCCGACGATGATCGAGCCCGGGAAGGCGCCGCAGGCGTCGTGCAGGAAGCCCGGGTTCTTCACGGCGGCGGTGCCGACGATGATGTAGGTGATGCCGTCGTCCAGGTAGCGCTCGATGGTGTCGAGGTCGCGGATGCCGCCGCCCAGCTGGACCGGGATCTCGTCCAGGTCGTTGTCCGTGGCGTATTCCTGCACCACCTGCAGGATCGATTTGATGGCCTCTTCGTTCTTCGGCTTGCCCGCGAACGCACCGTTCAGGTCGACCAGATGCAGGCGGCGCGCGCCCTTCTTCAGCCAGTGCAGCGCCATCTCGGCGGGATCTTCGGAGAACACGGTGGCAAGGTCCATATCGCCCTGTTTCAGGCGAACGCAGTGACCGTCTTTCAGGTCGATGGCGGGGATCAGCAGCATGGTCGTAGTCGGTTGGTTGACGGTTGAAGAACGCGGACGTTCAGGGTTTCCAGTGGATGAAATTGCGGTACAGGCGCAGGCCGGCGGCCGCGCTTTTCTCGGGGTGGAACTGGGTGGCGACGATATTCTCGCGCGCGACCGCGCAGCAGTAGGCGCCGCCGAAGTCGGCCTCGCCGATCGTGTCGGCGGGGTTGTCCGGCTGGGCGTAATAGCTGTGCACGAAGTAGAAATATGCGCCATCCTCGACGCCTTCCCACAGCGGATGCGCGCGCACCTGGCGCACGCGGTTCCAGCCCATCTGCGGCACTTTAAAACGCGAGCCGTCGGCCTGCAGCTTGCCGTCGAGCTGGAAGCGCACGACCTTGCCGGGCAAGAGGCCCAGGCCGGGCGTGCCCTCGTTCTCTTCGCTCGAATCGAACAGCATCTGCTCGCCCACGCACACGCCCATCACCGGGCGGGTCTTCATGGCGCGCAGCACCGCTTCCTCGGCGCCGGATTCGCGCAGGCCGCGCATGCAGTCGCGCATCGCACCCTGGCCCGGCAGCACGACGCGGTCGGCGGCATCGATGTCCGCTGCCTGGCTGGACACGATCACTTCGGCTTCGGGGTCGGCGGCGCGCAGGGCCTGCGCCACCGAGCGCAGGTTACCGAGACCATCGACCACAACAATCTTGTTCGTCATGATGCTTATTTATTCTGCCTACAGGCTGCCCTTGGTGGACGGGATCGTGCCGAGCGCGCGGTCGTCGAGCTCGGACGCCATGCGCAGGGCTCTGCCAAACGCTTTGAACACGGTCTCGCACTGGTGGTGGGCGTTCACGCCGCGCAGGTTGTCCACGTGCAGGGTCACGCCGGCGTGGTTCACGAAGCCGCGGAAGAACTCGATGGTGAGATCGACGTCGAAGCGGCCGATGGTGGCGCGGGTGAAGGGAACATGCCACTCCAGGCCCGGGCGGCCGGAAAAGTCGATCACCACGCGCGACAGCGCCTCGTCCAGCGGCACATAGGCGTGGCCGTAGCGGCGGATGCCTTTCTTGTCGCCGATCGCCTTGGCGACCGCCATGCCCAGCGTGATCCCGGTGTCCTCGACGGTATGGTGGTCGTCGATGTGCAGGTCGCCGACGGCCTCGACCTCGAGGTCGATCAGGCCATGGCGGGCGATCTGGTCCAACATATGGTCGAGGAAAGGCACGCCGGTGTTGAGCTTCTGGCGGCCGGTGCCGTCGAGGTTCAGCGCGACACGGATCTGCGTCTCGCTGGTGTTGCGGATGATTTCTGCGGTGCGGGTCATTACAGGGAAGCCTTCAGGGCATTCAGGAATACGGAATTCTCTTCCGGGGTGCTGACCGTCACGCGGATGCAATTGGCCAGCAATTCATGCATTTTACTCAAATTTTTAATCAGTACCCGTTCGGCGAACAGTTTAGCGCAGGTGCGCTCGGCGTCCGGCACGCGGAAGGTAATGAAATTCGCGCTCGACGGGAACACGGTCACGCCCGGCAGCGCCGAAAGCAGCGCGGCGAGTTCGCCGCGCGCTTCGTTCAGCCGGGCGGCCTGCTCGTCCAGCACGGCCAGGTGATCGAGGGCGAACTCGGCCGCCGCCTGGGTCAGCACATTGATGTTATACGGCGGGCGCACCTTGTCGAACTGCTGCAGCAGGGCCGGCGCGGCCGCCAGGTAGCCGAGGCGGATGCCGGCCAGGCCCAGCTTCGACAGCGTGCGCATCACCATCAGGTTCGGGTATTGCGGCAGGCGGCCCATGAAGCTGGTGCGGGCGAAGGGTTGATAAGCCTCGTCGACCACGGCAATGCCGGTGTCGCCCAGCGCCTCGATGATGGCGATCATGTCGTCTTCATCGTAGAGGTTGCCGGTCGGGTTGTTCGGGTAGGCCAGGAACACGACCGACGGCTTGTGTTTGGCGATCGCCGCCAGCATCGCTTCGCGGTCGAGCGAGAAGTCGGGCCTCAAGGGCACGCCGACGTAATCCATGCCGGCGAACTCCGCCGAGCGCTTGAACATCACGAAGGCCGGGCTCGGGGCCAGCAGCACGGCGCGCTTGTCCTGCCTTGCGCAGGCGGTGGCGATGATGCTGATGATCTCGTCCGAGCCATTGCCGAGGATGACGTCGTAGCCTGCCGGGACGCCAAGATTGTCGCGGATCTTCTGCTTGAGCCTGCTGTACGAGGCCACCGGATAACGGTTCAGGACAGCGTCCGCCAGGCGCGTGGCCAGTTCCTGGCGCAGGTTTTCCGGCAGCTCGTAGGGGTTTTCCATCGCGTCGAGCTTGACGTAGCCGCTGGCGTCCGGGACGTTGTAGATATGGCCGGCACGCACGTCTTCGCGGATGGTGTTGGCGATGAGGGTGTCGATGTCGGTCATGGTGTCGTTCCTTAAATAGCGTTGTCTACATTCTGGTCATTGGCGGCCGCGTCGACGGCCGGCGCCTTCTTGCGCCCGGCCCCAGTCTTCTTCTTCACCGGCACCGCCGCCATCGCCAGCCTTTGCTGAATGATCTCGCAATAATCCTGGTTCAGCTCGAACCCGACAAAATGCCGCCCCAGCCTGCGCGCCGCCAGCGCCGTGGTACCGCTGCCCATGAAGGGGTCGAGCACGGTGCCGCCCGGCGGGCAGGATGCTTTCAGCATGCGCTCGATGATCTCGAGCGGCTTCTGGGTCGGGTGGTCGACCCGCTCCGCATGCTCGCGGTGCAGGCGCGACACGCTCCACAGGTCCTTCGGGTTGTAGCCGACCTCGAGCCACTTGGCGCCCACGAAAATCGAGCGCGAGCGTGCCTTCTTGGTCTCGGCGTCGTACGGGATGCGCACGGCGTCCAGGTCGAAATAATAATCCTTGCGCTTCACGAAAAAGCCGATCGTGTCGTGCACCGAGCTGAAGCTGCGGGTGCTGCCGCCCATCGAGGGCACGCGGCGGTCCCAGATGATCTCGTTCATCATCGTCAGGCGCTTCTTGAGCATGACGAAGATCTCCGGCGCGAAACGCCAGGTAAGAAAAATGTACAGGCTGCCGTTGGGTTTCAGCTTGGGGATCGCGATGTCGATCCAGCGCTCGGTCCAGGCCAGGTAATCGTCCACGCTCTGCTGGTCGGAGGCGTTGCCGTAGTCCTTGCCGAGGTTGTAGGGCGGATCGGTGAGGATCAGGTCGATGGACCCGTCGGGGATGCGCGCCATCCCGGCCAGCGCATCCTCGCAGAAGACCCGGTCGACCCACTCGGTCATGATTTGTCTTGTTTGATACGCACGGGTTGCAGCCTTAATTCGGCGCTGCGGGCGTGCGCCTGCAGGCCTTCTCCATACGCCAGCTCGGCCGCGACCTTGCCCAAAGTCTGGGCGCCGGCCTCGGACACGAACAGCACCGACGAGCGCTTCTGGAAGTCGTACACGCCCAGCGGCGACGAGAAGCGCGCCGTGCGCGAAGTCGGCAGCACGTGGTTGGGGCCGCAGCAGTAATCGCCCAGCGACTCCGACGAGAAGCGGCCCAGGAACATCGCGCCGGCATGGCGGATCTGGTCCGCCCATTGCTGCGGCTCGGCAGCCGAGATCTCGAGGTGCTCGGCGGCGATGTCGTTGGCGATCGCGCAGGCCTCCGCCATGTCGCGGACCTTGATCAAGGCGCCGCGGTCGGTCAGCGACGTCGTGATGGTGTCCTTGCGCGGCATGGTCGGCAGCAGCTTGTGGATGCTCTGCGCCACCTGTGCGATGTAATCCGCGTCCGGGCACAGCAGGATGGCCTGGGCCAGCTCATCGTGCTCGGCCTGCGAGAACAGGTCCATGGCGACCCAGTCCGGATCGGTCGTGCCGTCGCACAGCACCAGGATCTCCGACGGGCCGGCGATCATGTCGATGCCGACGGTGCCGAACACGCGGCGCTTGGCAGCGGCCACATAGGCATTGCCCGGCCCGACGATCTTGTCGACGGCGGGGATGGTCTCGGTGCCGTAAGCCAGCGCCGCCACGGCCTGGGCGCCGCCGATGGTGATCACGCGCGTCACGCCGGCAATCGCGGCGGCGGCCAGCACCATGCGGTTCTTGATGCCGTCCGGGGTCGGCACCACCATCACGATGTCCTTCACGCCCGCCACTTGTGCCGGGATCGCATTCATCAGCACCGACGACGGATACGCAGCCTTGCCGCCCGGGACGTAGATGCCGACACGGTCCAGCGGCGTCACGCGCTGGCCCAGCACCGTGCCGTCAGCTTCGGTATAGCTAAAGCCGTTCAGCTCCTGCTTCTGGCGCTCGTGGAACACGCGGATGCGCTCGGCGGCCGTCTGCAGCGCGGCGCGCTGGGCTTCCGGCAGCGAAGCCAGTGCTGCCTGCAGCTCGTCCTGCTGCAGGTCAAAGGCGGCCATGCTGGCGGCGCCGCCCGGGATCCGGTCGAATTTATTCGTGTACTCCAGCACAGCCGCATCGCCGCGCGCCTTGACGTCGGCGAGGATCTTCGCAACGGCGGACTCGATGGCGTCGTCGGTTTCCGCTTCGAAGGCCAGCAGTTTGGAAAGCTGCTGCTTGAAATCGGGCGCGGTGGAATCGAGCTTGCGGACTTGAACTGTCATTGAATTAGCCTTGCTGCTTGGAGGCGCGTTCGAAGGCCTCGATAATCGGTTGCAGGCGCTCGCGCTTGAGCTTGAGCGCAGCCTGGTTGACCACCAGGCGCGAGGAGATCTCCATGATCTTCTCGACTTCGACCAGGTTGTTGGCGCGCAGGGTGCCGCCGGTGGAGACGACGTCGACGATGGCATCCGACAGGCCGACCAGCGGCGCCAGCTCCATCGAGCCGTACAGTTTAATGAGGTCGACGTGCACGCCCTTCTTGGCGAAGTGCTCGCGCGCGGTATTCACGAACTTGGTCGCCACGCGCAGGCGCGCGCCCTGGCGCACCGCGGTCTCGTAGTCGAAACCGGCGTTTACCGCCACCGACATGCGGCAGCAGGCGATGCGCAGGTCGACCGGCTGGTACAGGCCTTCGCCGCCATGCTCGAGCAGCACGTCCTTGCCGGCCACACCGAAGTCGGCGGCGCCATGCTGGACATAGGTCGGCACGTCGGTGGCGCGCACGATCAGCACGCGCACGCCCGGGTCGTTGGTCGCCAGGATCAGCTTGCGCGAGGTTTCCGGATTTTCCAGCACCTCGATGCCGGCCGCGGCCAGCAGCGGCAGGGTGTCTTCGAAAATGCGGCCCTTCGAGAGGGCGAGGATCAGCTGGGAGCTGTCCTGTTTTGGTTTGCTCATCATTTGATACGGACGATATCGGCGCCGACCGCCGACAGCTTCGCTTCCATGCGGTCGTAGCCGCGATCCAGGTGATAGATGCGGTCGACGAGGGTCGTGCCTTCGGCCGCCAGGCCGGCGATCACCAGCGAAGCCGAAGCGCGCAGGTCGGTCGCCATCACCGGCGCGCCCACCAGGCGTTCGACGCCGCGGATGAAGGCGGTGTTGCCCTCGGTCGAGATCTGCGCGCCCAGGCGGTTCATCTCCTGCACGTGCATGAAGCGGTTCTCGAAGATGGTCTCGGTCACGCGGCTGGCGCCGTCGGCAATCGTGTTCACGGCCATGAACTGGGCCTGCATGTCGGTCGGGAAGCCCGGATACTCGGTGGTGCGGAAGGACACCGGCTGCGGGCGGCCGTCCATGCGCGCGCGGATCGCGTTGCCTTCGATGGTGAGCTGCACGCCCATCTCGCGCAGTTTATCCAGCGCGACGTCGAAGATGTCGGTGCGGGTGTTGGTGATGCGGATGTCACCGCCGGTGGCCGCCACCGCGCACAGGAAGGTCGCGGCTTCGATGCGGTCCGAGATCACGGCGTGCTGCGTGCCGTGCAGGGCGTCGACGCCCTGGATCACCAGGCGGTCGGTGCCGATGCCGTCGATCTTCGCGCCCATCGCCACCAGCATGTTGGCGAGGTCGGTCACTTCCGGCTCGCGCGCGGCGTTTTCCAGCACGGTCTCGCCCTCGGCCAGCACGGCGGCCATCAGGAGGTTCTCGGTGCCGGTCACGGTGATCATGTCGGTGTGGATGCGCGCACCCTGCAGCTTCGGGCACTTGGCGTGGATGTAGCCGCCCTCGATCGTGATCTCGGCGCCCATCGCGCGCAGGCCCTTGATGTGCTGGTCGACCGGACGCGAACCGATCGCGCAGCCGCCCGGCAGCGAGACCCGGGCTTCGCCGAAGCGCGCCAGCATCGGGCCCAGCACCAGGATCGAGGCGCGCATGGTCTTCACCAGTTCGTACGGCGCTTCGAGGCTGGTGATGTTGGCGCCGTTCAGGGTGACGTTTTCGTCGTCTTGCGTGACTTTCAGGCCGGTCTGCTCGAGCAGCTTGAGCATGGTGCGCACGTCGTGCAGGCGCGGCACGTTCGACAGCGCGAGGTCGCCCGAGGTGAGCAGGCCGGCGCACAGGATGGGCAGCGCCGCGTTCTTGGCGCCGGAGATGCGGATGTCGCCGTTCAGGCGTTTGCCGCCGGTGATCTGGAGCTTGTCCATGCTTTTATCCTTACTCAGTTACCCGAGAATTCTTCAGGGGTCAGGGTCTTCATCGACAGCGCGTGGATTTCCTCGCGCATGCGGTCGCCGAGGGCGGCGTAGACGATCTGGTGGCGCTGGATGCGGCTTTTGCCGGCAAAGCTGGGCGACACGATGACGGCGCTGAAATGCTGGCCGTCGCCTTCCACTTCGAGGTGGGTGGTCTGCATGCCGGCCTGGATGTAGCCGTGGATGAGTTCGGGTGTGGTAGCCATGATGAATTCTGAATAAATCTTAGTGGCGCAGCTTGTAGCCGCGGCGGAGCATATTGATGGCGACGCCTGCCAGCACCACGAAGAACACGGCGACGATGGCCAGGCTGGTCCAGGGCGAGACGTCTGACTTGCCGAAGAAACCGTAACGGAACCCGTCAATCATATAAAAGAACGGGTTGAAATGCGAGACTGCCAGCCAGAACGGGGGCAGTTTCTTAATCGAATAGAACACACCGGCCAAAAATGTTGCTGGCATGATCAAAAAGTTCTGGAACGCGGCCAGCTGGTCGAACTTCTCGGCCCAGATGCCGGCGATCACGCCCATCGCACCCAGGATGGCCGCACCCAGCAGCGCGAACACGATGATCCACAGCGGGAAGGTAAACGACAGGTGGGCGAACCAGGCGGTGATGACGAACACGCCCAGGCCCACGGACAGGCCGCGCACGATCGACGCCGTTACGTAAGCCGACAGGATTTCCCAGTGCGACAGCGGCGGCAGCAGGATGAAGACCAGGTTGCCGGTGATTTTCGACTGGATCAGCGAAGACGAGGAATTGGCGAAGGCGTTCTGCAGCACGCTCATCATCACCAGGCCCGGGATCAGGAAGGCGGTGTAGTCGACGCCTTCGAGCATCTGCACGCGGCCTTCCAGCACGTGGCCGAAGATCAGCAGGTAGAGCATCGAGGTGACGATGGGCGCGGCGATGGTCTGGGTGGCGACCTTCCAGAAGCGCAGGATCTCTTTGTAGAACAGGGTGCGGAAACCCACGGAGAAGAAATTCATCGGATGGGTGCCCCTTCCATGATCTGGATAAAGATGTCTTCCAGGTCGGCCTGCTGCAGCTGCATTTCGTCGATCTCGGCGCCGGATTCGCGCAGGCGCGCGAGGATGTGTTCCACCTCGCCGTATTCGTTCACGCGCAGGGTGTACTTGTTGCCTTTGCCATCGGGCTTCGAGGCGTCGTCATGCTCGTCGTGCGCGACCAGGTGGCGCAGGCCTTCCGGCAGCGTGCCCTGCTTGAGGTGCACGATCAACGAGGAACCCGACACGCGGCGCAGCAGCTGCGACATGGTGTCCAGCGCCACCACGTTGCCGGTCTTGAGCATGGCCACGCGCTGGCACATGGCCTGCGCTTCTTCGAGATAGTGGGTGGTGAGGACGACGGTATGCCCTTCGCGGTTCAGCCGCGAGATGAACTTCCACAGGGTCTGGCGCAGTTCGACGTCGACGCCGGCGGTCGGCTCGTCCAGCACGATCACGGGCGGCTTGTGAACCAGGGCCTGGGCCACCAGCACGCGCCGCTTCATGCCGCCGGATAGTGCGCGCATGTTGACGTCGGCCTTGGCCGTGAGGTCGAGGTTTTCCATGACCTCGTCGATCCACTTGTCGTTGTTCTTCAGGCCGAAGTAGCCGGACTGCAGGCGCAGGGTCTCGCGCACCGTGAAGAAGGGATCGAACACGAGTTCCTGCGGCACCACGCCGAGCGCCATGCGCGCCGCGCGGAAATCCTTGACCACGTCGTGGCCGTGGATACGCACGCTGCCGACGTCGGGCCGGATCAAGCCGGCAATGCAGGAAATGAGGGTGGTCTTGCCGGCGCCGTTCGGGCCGAGCAGGCCAAAGAACTCGCCTTGTTCGATGCTGAGCGAGACGCCCTTGAGGGCTTTAAAGCCCTTGTAGCTTTTCTCGACGCTGTCTATCTGGATGGCTGTCATGCGAAAGGGGCGCGCCGGAAGGGCGGACCGTGCAGGGGAAACGAGCCATTATAGAAGAAATCGCCATGACGGGTTCGGCTTGGCCGAACCCGTCATGGCGATCTCGGTCCCTTCTCTTACGCCCGGCCGATCAGGCCATCGACCCCATACAAGTGCGCCAGCGCATCGACGTTGGCCGGCACATTGATGAAGGTGAGCTTGCGCCCCTGCGCTTGGGCGCGGCGCTGCCAGGCCAGCATCAGCGCCAGACCCGAGGAATCGACGGCCTGGACGCCGCCGAGGTCGAACACGGTCTCGCCGGCGTTCAAGGCCGCGCAGCCCTGCTCCAGCGCCGCCTCGGCGTTCTGGAAAGTCAGGGCATCCAGCGAAAGCATGGGATTGGACTCGGCCATGTTTACTTCTGCGGGGACTTCAGCGGCTTGGTCGCCAGCTGCTGGTTACGGTCGTGCAGCTTCTTGATCAGGCCATCGATGCCGCCCTTGCCGATTTCCGAAGCGAAGGTCGACTTGTAGGTTTCGACCAGCCAGGCGCCCATCACGTTCAGGTCGAAGATCTTCCAGCCCTGCGCGCCCTTGCTCAGGCGGTAGTTCAGGGTGATCGGCTCGCCGCGGGTCAGGTTGACCTGGGATTTCACTTCGACTTCGGTCTCGGCCGGGTCGGCGCGGAAGGGCTTGAACTCGATGGTTTCGTTCTTGATCTGCGAGAGCGCACCGGCGTAGGTGTAGATCAGCAGGTCGCGGAATTCCGACGACAGCTGCTTCTGCTGCTCCGGGGTGGCCTGGCGCCAGAAGCGGCCGGCGGCCTGCGCCGTCATCTTGTCCGAATCGACATACGGCAGGATCTTGGAGTTGACCAGGTCGATGATCTTGCGGCTGTTGCCGGCCTGGATGTCCTTGTCGGCCTTGACCGAGTCGATCACGTCGGTGCTGACGCGCTTGACCAGCACGTCCGGCGCTTCGTTGGTGGCCGCGGCC
>Ga0065165_1002293_pt1 | contig 16772 bp, 8 predicted proteins | sample AraplaMF_Cvi_mMF_FD_63813 | JGI IMG/M metagenome (GOLD analysis project Ga0065165, IMG submission 63813) | Arabidopsis root microbial communities from the University of North Carolina, USA - plate scrape MF_Cvi_mMF (version 2) (version 3) | ecosystem: Host-associated > Plants > Roots > Endosphere...
TCCTGCTCGCGCAGGATCCCGATGATCTGTTCTTCCGTGAACCGTGATCGCTTCATTCGTCCGTCCCTTTCCTGGGGCGGACTCTAGTTATTTCTGGAGGAGTTTCAGGGGGTCACGTCAATCGCTATGTCGGGCTAGCGCCATTACCGAACTCAAGGAGTACTCCAGAAACACGACGCTCAAACCGGGCCACACTGGCTGGCGTCCCGCACTTGGCGAACTCGCCCTTGCCGTTGCGACATTGCGCGGCAAAGGCGGGCCGGAAGCGGCCAAGGTGAGCAGGGCGGCGGCGGCGAGGGCAAGGTGTGGCGCATCGATCAGTCTCCGGTCGGGAAATCCGACGGCCAAGGCGGCCGCATGTTCGGTGACGCTTTCAAGGCGCAGCTCGATGCATTCGTGCGTCTTTCACTTGAGTCTCACCGGCATCGGAATAGCGCGACCGGGCTCGCCATGCCGACTGGGGGAACATCAGCCGCCTCACGCAATTTCAGCGTATCGCCGCCCGCTTCGAGACAACCACCCGCAAACCATCTGGCCGTCCTATACTCGCCGTGCGGCCCAGCGCCGAGCGCCCGACTAATAGATACCATCTAATTGATATAAAAGATATTTTCGCCCACAGGGGGCGGGGGCGGCCCTTTTCTTTGGCCCAGCCCCCCGATCCGCGTCGCGCCGCTTGAAACCCCCCTTTCGATGGGGCCATGCTGCATCCTGACCGTCGCAGACGCGCGGCCGGAAGGGACGCGGGCATGGACATCCGCGATCAGGATCGGACCATCGATCAGATTCCGCACGGTGACATGGTCGCGCGGATCCGAGCCTTTGACTGGGCCGCCACCCCGCTGGGTCCCCGCGAAGCCTGGTCGCCCAGCCTGAAGCTGGCGGTCGAGATGATCACCGCCACCAATTTCCCCATGGCCCTGCGGTGGGGTCCGGAGCTGGTGCTGATCTACAACGATGCTTACGCCCCGGTGCTGCGGGAACATCACCCCGACGGGCTGGGCAAGAGCTTCGCGCAATTTTCCTGGGGCACCCAGGTCGATCTGGAAGGCTCGCAACGGCTGGTGTTGAACGGGAAGGTCCAAGGCCTCTACAGCGAAGACCTGCCGATGCTGGTGCGCCGGGCCGGCGACACCGTCGAGCAAGGCTATTTCAACCTCACGCTCAGTCCCATTCCTGACGACACCACGGCCAGCGGGGTCGGCGGCGTGCTGCTCATCCTGATCGAGACCACCCAGCGAGTGCGCACCGAACAGGCCCTGCGCGCCAGCGAGGAGCGCTATCATCTGGCCCTTGAGGCGGCCAGCGGCGTGGGCACCTGGGATTGGGATGTCATCGCCGACAAGCTCTATGGCGATGACCGCTACGCCGCGTTCCACAACCTATCGCCGGAACGCGCCGCCCAGGGCGTGCCGATAGCCGAGACCATGGCGGCGGTGCATCCCGACGACCTCGCCCGCACGTTGAGCGCAGGCCGCAGGTCCCTGAAAAACCCCAGCAGCTTCCTTGAGGACTACCGGCTGGTCCAGGCGGATGGTTCCGTGAAGTGGGTGCAGGTCCGCGGCCGGGTCTATCGCGACGATAACGGCCAGGCGGTTCGCCATCGCGGCGTGATGGTCGACATCACCGAACGCAAACGGATCGAGGCGGCTCTGGAGGCCGCCGAGGCCAACCTGCGCATCGCGGTCGACGCCGCCGGGCTGGGCCGCTGGGACCACAGCCCCGCGAAGGGTCAACGTTTCTGGGACAAGCGCTGCCGCCAGATCTTCGGCCTGTCCGACGAGAGCGAGAATACCCTCGAGGCGTTCGAGCGCCAGGTGCACCCCGACGACCTGCCGTCGCTGCGGGAGGCGGTACGGGCCGCCACGGACCCGGCCGGCGACGGCTGCATCAACTGCGAATATCGCATCCAGCGCAACGGCGACAACACCCCGCGCTGGGTCGAGACCTTCGGCCGCGCCTTCTTCGCAGACGGGCAGTGCGTGCGCTTCGTCGGCGTCGTCAGGGACGTCACCGAGCGCAAGGAAGCCGCCGCCCGCATGGTCCTGCAGGAGGCGACCCTGGCCCTGGCGGTCGACGCGGGCAATGTCGGCACCTGGGACTACAATCCCAACAACGGCGCGCTGGTCTGTAGCGAGCGCCTATATGCGATGTTCGGCATACAGCCCGGCGACCCCGTCATCCTCGAGGACTTCTTCGCCGTCATGCACGATGAGGACCGTGAGGCCACGTGGAGGTCCCTGATGCGGGCCATGGACCCGGCGAACGGCGGCGACTATGACGTCGAGTATCGGACGATCGGCCGCGACGACAGGATCGAGCGGTGGATCGCCGCCAAGGGGCGGGCCTTCTTCGACGAGTCAGGCCAGCCGCTGCGGGTGGTCGGCGCCACGGTCGACATCACCGAGCGCAAGCGGGCCGAGTTGCACCTGCGGCTGATGGTCAACGAGTTGAACCACCGGGTGAAGAACACCCTGGCCACCATCCAGGCGATCGCCGCCCAGACCTTCCACAACGCCCGCTCCCTGCCCCAGGCCCAGGAGGCCTTCACGGCCCGGATCATGGCCTTGGCCGAGGCGCACGACATCCTGACCCGCGAGAACTGGGAGGGCGCTGAGATGGGGGATGTGCTCGACCGGCTGCGGAACCTGCACGGCGGGCCCGGCTGCTTCCTATTCTCGGGCCCGCCGGTGTGGCTGTCGCCGCGCATGGCCCTGTCGCTGTCCATGGCCCTGCATGAACTGGCCACCAATGCGGTCAAGTACGGGGCCCTGTCGGCGCCGGACGGCCAGGTGCGGATCGAATGGACGGTGACGCCCGGACCGGACGGCGCGCGCCTGGCCCTGACCTGGACCGAGTCCGGTGGTCCGCCGGTCACCGTTCCGACCCGCCGGGGCTTCGGCTCTCGGCTGATCGAACGGGGGCTGAGGGCTGAACTGTCGGGCGAGGCGCGGATCGAGTTCGCGCCGGAAGGGGTGATCTGCCGCATCGAGGCGGGCCTTAAAGGCTGACCGTGTATCAAAACAAAGGCCTAGAGCATTCGGTCGGACAACGACGCGGTCGCCAAATGGCGTGGTCGTCCCGTCGATCGGGGTTGTCGAGAGTACCGCCACGAGCATCGCCCGCGCGGGCCAGGTGTCCCTTTGAATAGTCAGGCGCAACGGAGGGTGATGGCTTCGGTCTCGGGCCTAGCGCGACGAGGGCCGATCCGCTGCGTGGCCTGCACCCGGCGTCTGAGTCCTCATTCTAATCGCGACCGTCATGCATGCCGAAGCGACCTGATAGGCGCATCCCAGCTTGCAAACAGGCAACGCAACGCCAAGGTGATAAGTGCAAACACGATCGAGATCAAACCGGCGCCTATGAAGGAGCCAAGTGATAGCGCGACGTGGCTTGCGAATGATTTCAGCCAAAACTCCAGCGCAAGCCATGCAATGGGCCACGCCACAAGGTTTGCACCGAGCAATGGCAAAAAAAACGGCGTCAGTCGCTGGACGAAGATATCGCCAAAGGTGGCGCCGAGGGCGCGTCGGATCGCCATTTCCCGCACCTGATGGCGCGTGAGGAAAATGGATAGGCCGGTTAGGCCCAGAACGGACAGCAATATTGCAACCGCAGATACCAAGTTGAATACCTGAATCTGCTGGTACAGATCATGGTATTGTTGAAGCAGATAGTCGTAGAAAAGCCGCTTGTCCACCGGAATACTCCCTCCCATATTTCTATCCCAGGCGGATTCGATAGCCGAAATCGCTTCACCGCCTTGGATTGGATCTAGGCGAATGCTGACCTGGTTGAAGTACTTGGAAGAGTTGTCGAAAATCATCGGCTGAGCCGGGTCGGAGACGGTGGCAAAACGAAGGTCTGGGACGACGCCGACTATTTTGGACCGCATGCGGGTCATATCCGTGTCGTAAGTTAAGAACTTTTCGACTGCCTCCTGGGGCGAAGCATAGCCCAGCGCCCTGGCGCCGGATTCGTTGACGAGGATCTCGGCGGGAGTGTCGGGCTCTAAAAAGGTGCCGATCAGATTGCGTCCGGCCACAATGGGCACGCGATACACATCAAAAAATTCCGGTGCAACGGAGTTGCGGGTCAGCGCCACCGTCCTTCCGTCCCCCAGCGTCACCAAACCTGGCCGAGCATAGTCAGTTGTTGGCGCGCTGAACGACTCGGCCGCCGCGATGACGCCTGGCAAGGACCGTACGTCCCTGACAAACCGAGCATTCGCATCTGAAAATTCACTGAACTTCACCATCAATACGCTGTTCCCGTCGAAGTTGGGCGCGTCGCCAATGGCATAGCGCCATTGCCGGACCATGGTATGGGACGCGATCAGAAGGACGATGACCAAGGCGATTTGGGTCACAACCCAGCCCTTCCAACGGCTTGAGGCCCCAATCAAGGCGCCGCGCCTGTGGCCGCGCGGGCGGGTGACCAATATGGCCGGGTAGAGGCCGCTCAGGCCGCTGGTCATGACGGTAATCGCAATCGAGACGCCCAACAGGCTGACGGGCGCGGTCCACATCATGATATTCAGGTCGAGGAGCCGGTTGAGCGATGGCAACACGCGCTCGCTCAGCGCCAGGGCTAGCGCCATGCTGGCCGCGTTGACCCAGAACGCCTCGTTGGCGATCTCGGCGATCAGGTCGTAGCGGGAGGCGCCCACGGCCGCTCGTATCGCCATTTCTGACACCCGTTCATTGGTCTCGGCGAGGATCAGGCCTGAGACGTTGATGCTGGCGAGGGCGATGATTGCAACGGCGACAATGATCAGGGCGATTACTAGGTTCAGGTGGCCTCGCGGCTTCATCTGCCCATCGCCGTGAGGTTGGAAATGAAGTCGTGTCAAAGGGATGAGGTCAACGGCGACCGGAATATTGTTTGGTCCCCGCCATTGTGCGCGCGTGAGAGAGCCGAGTTTTTGGGCGATTTCGCTAGGATTAGATCCTGATTTGACTCGGAGGTAGGTGTAGGATGTTGGCCAGAGGCGAGTTGGATTGTCATCCAGAACCGCGATATCTGAGTAATCGCTGACGCCGGATACGAAGATTTCTCTGTCGAAGGTGGTGTTAGGGGGGAAATCACGCAGCACCGCGGTCACTGTGAGTTGTCGCCTATGCGCCGTCAGCAAAGTTTCGCCAACGACATCGTTCCGCCCGAAATAAGCGTCGGCCATCCGCGCCGTCATGACGATGCTGCCGGGGCGAACCAGCGCTGTTTTCAATTCGCCATGCAACGCCGGCAGCTTTACAATGTCGAACAGGTTCGCGTCAGCCCAGTAGAAGTGCTCCTTGACCTTTCTACGGTCGGTTTGCATCAGCCACTCGACTGACACTAGCCGAGTGACGCCATCAACATCCGGCATGCTTGACCTAGTCCAGCGGGCAACCCCCGCCGGCGCCAGATCGCTCGCGATCAGCGGGTGTCCCTTCGGCCCGTAGTGAGCCGACACGAGGTAGGTGGTTTCGGCTCCAGGAATGAAGCCGTCGTAGGTGAGTTCATTGCGAACATAGAGGCCGATGATCGTCGCCGCGCAGTATGCCAGGGTCAGTCCCGCGACCATCAGCGCGTAGACACTCCAACGCGCCACGATCAAGCGTGCGAGCTTGAGGAGGCCGGCAAGTGTCGGCGTCATGTAAGCCGTCGGCTAGACATGTGAATGCGCCCATCATGCATGTCGATGATCCTGGAAGCCCGATCGGCTTGGCTAGGTGCGTGAGTAACGATGACTAGGGTCGTTCCCGATGCGTTGAGTTCGCTCAAGATGCCCAGGATCTGCGCGGCGTTGCGTGAATCCAAATTTCCCGTCGGTTCGTCGGCCAAAAGCAACGAGGGGTCGCCGACGATCGCGCGTGCGATCGCGCATCTCTGCTGCTGCCCGCCAGAAAGCTCGCGCGGCAGGTGGTCGGCGCGGTGGGCGATGCCCACCCGATCCATCGCCTCCAGTATCCGGTCGTCACTTCGCGGAAAGCGTTCGCGACGATACCGCAACCCAAGCTTGACGTTATCGTAGACAGTTAGGTGATCGATGAGACTGAAGTTCTGAAACACGAACCCGATCTTCAACGCCCTCAGTCTCGCGATCTCGCGATCAGTCAAATTCGAAACCTCGGCGCCGTCGAAGAGGTAGCGGCCCGAGGTCGCACGTTCGAGGGTGCCCACGATGCTCAGCAGCGTCGATTTTCCGCTCCCCGACGGGCCCGTAATCGCGACAAAATCCCCTGCATCGATTTCTAAACTGACGCCGCAAAGCGCCTCCACGGGCCGTTCTGGCCCGACATAGGTGTGCCGAACATCGACGAGTTTAATCAGTGACATGGCGAACCGCGTCGGCCGGGTCGGCGCTGTCCGTATTCGGCGCTCGCCTCGTCACGTGACCATCCCGCCTGGAGCCGGAAACGTGAAAGCGAAAACGGTCATCGCCTCGCCTGGGTCCTCCAGCAATTGCAGGTTGCCGCCTTGAGCCAACGAAATCTGACGGGCAAGATTCAATCCGATCCCGCCGCCTTTTTCTTTCGTCGTGGCGAACGCTGTAAACAGGTTCGCGCGAACTGCTTCGTCGATCCCACCGCCGTTGTCTGAAATGGAGATGATCACGTTGCGGCGCGACTGTCGCACGGAGACCGATACGCGTCTTTCCAACTGGTTCTCTGTCGCCTCCAGAGCATTCGTAATCACGTTGATGAGGGCCTGACCTACCTGGGCTTCATCCAGTCGCAGTCGGGGAATGTCGGCGGTCGCATCGAAGCATAGCTCAACGTCTCGACACAGCGGGCTTCTTCTGAAGAACTCGACGATGTCCACGACCAACTGCGTGACATCGACTGACTGGAAGACAGGTTCTGGCAAGCGCGCCATGGAGTGGTAGGCGTCGATGAACCGAGTTAAGCTGGCGGTGCGCCTTGATAGGGTCTCCAGCGCCAGTCGGGCGGAATAGAGATCAGGCGCTGCGCCAGGTTCGATGTAGGACGATGCGACATCGGCCAGGGAAGCGATCGGGGTCAGCGAGTTCATGATTTCATGGCTCAGGATCTGCAAGGTGTCCCGCAAGGCGGCGGCTTCGGCCCGATTGATCTCCGCCTCGACATCCGTCAGCGCCGCCAAGCGGATAGGCCCCTCGTCGATGGTCAGCTCGCTGATGTTCACCGCGTAGTGGCGCCCAAAGACTTGAAGGGAAGGGCGCAAATCCCCCCCGCGCCAACAAATGGCCTCGGTGAGCTCTATAGCTCCATCAAGGATGACATCGTCCGTTTGAAATAACGCTCTAGCGGCTCTGTTCACGGCCTGGATCCCGTGCGCGTCGGAGAACCTTACGAGTGGGATGGGGGCCTGGTCGACAAGGATGCGCAAGTCGTCCGCCGCGTTCGGTGGCGCGGTTGAAGGCGCCTGCAGAATGGCGGTCCTGCGCGAGACGGCGCCCCATAGGGCGACAAGGGACCCGCAAAACGTCGCAAGTCCGATCGCAGCATTCGCCCAAAGCTGTTGTTGCGCTGCGTTGACGGCAAATAGCGCTGCGCCTGTCATCAGCAGGGCGGCTGATATGTTGAGCGCGCGGCCGCTAGAGGCCATGCTTCGACATTCTTCGATATAGCGAAGGGCGCGTCAGTCCAAGTTCATCAGCCGTGGCTGACACGTTGAAGTTGTTCCGCTTCAGCGCCTGTTCGATGACCACCTTTTCTGAATCCGCAAGTTTGGGTTTGGTGGCGGCTTCGCCGGGCGCATCGTCGGAATCCAACGCAAGTTCGACGGCCGAAATCTGTTGGCCATCATGCAAGATGACAGCCCTCTCAATGATATGCCGCAACGCATGGACGTTGTCGGGCCAGGCGCGCTCCAAAAGAGCCGCTTGAGCGTCGGTCGTCAAACGCTTGGTCGCAAAGCCCTGCTGTTGGCAGGCCACCCGCACGAAATGTTCCGCGATCGGCACGATGTCCTCTGTACGCAACTGCAAGGGAGGCAGCGTCACCTCGACCGTTCGGATCGCGTAGGTCAGGCCGCGATCCAATCCCAAATCAGAGGTTGGTCGGGTGGTTGTGGCGATGAGGCGGCTATTGCTTCGTTGCGACCTGCTGAGCCAGGAGAATAGCGTGGGCGATAGCGGCTCAGGCAATCGATCAACGTTTTCGATGATCAAGGTGGTGTTGGGCGTATCGTCCAGATCGGTCGGCGACAATGCCGAAGCTTCGACATGTTTTAGGACGATCCGGCCAGACTGCCGATGCATGGCGAGTGCGGCCAAGGTTTTCCCCGTCCCCGTATCCCCCCGAAAAAGCGTGGCGACGGTCAACGGCGCGCATCGATCGATGGTCGCGACGGTTCGACGCGTCGCCTCGGAGGACCCGACGATCACCGAAGGATCTATAGCGGAGTCATCGGCGTCGGTGCGTCTGCGCGAAGCCTGCTCGATCGCCTCGATCAGCCGTTCGTTGTTCCAGGGCTTCATGATGAAGTCGCGGGCGCCGTTTCGAAGCGCCTGAACAGCTATGCTTAGGCCGCTGTGGCCGGTCACAACGATGACCGCGGCCTTTGGGTCGTGCCTGAGGATGTCCCGAAGGCACGCTAGGCCTTCCTGTCCCGATGTCTGAGCCTTCGTGAAATTCAGGTCCAGCAATACGACATTCACTGGATTGGCGACCAGGGCGCTGAGCGCTTCTTCCGGATTGGCGGCGCCAGCGTAGAGGTATCCGCGCTTTTGCAGGAGGAGTTCCGCCGTCTTCCTGACGTCGGCGTCATCGTCAACGAACAGCACCGTTTTCTGTTCTAGATTCATGTACGCATCCGGACACCGCGATCAAATGTGCGGACACCCAGCGTGCTGTTCGACCTGAATGTCAAGCAAATCTCGCGGGTTAGGGAGTGATCGCTTCGACGAGTATCCTGGGTTGGTCGGCGCGGGACGTCTTGGTATTCACCAAAAAATTCCTGTCGCTGAATACCGCGTCAACTGGTCCTTGGCGCCGGTACTCTCCCCAGACCACCCTCCCATCCCTCCCGGGACGATTTCCCGGGGGGGATTTTTTATAAGTCCTGCTCGCCTCGGGCCAAGTAACGGGAAGCAAGTCGGCATGCTCTAGGGGTGTAGATGATCCGACCTAGTGCTCGCGCCGTTTTGATCTCGTTCGCCTCGTCTCTGGCGCCTTGCCCGGGAGCCCCGGCAGCAGGGGTTCAGGTGATCGATCGGTGCGTTCGGATCCGTACAGCGCGAACAGTTTAGCGGACAGTTCTTGGCGATGGCGATAAATAGCACAACAAAAACAATAATTTAGGAAAAGCCTTCAGGCCATCTATCATGGCTGAGCCCGTCAAAAATATGCCGGATCGACGCCCCGGAGTGGGTGATTGGTCGGCACCGATAGAAACCCTGGGGGAGGGAATAAACGTGAAAAGTTCGATCCGCGCGCGCCATCTGCTTGTTGCTGGCGCTTCGCTTGGTGCTCTGTGCGCGCTGGCCGCGCCGGTCGCCGCGCAGGACAAGTCGGCGACGCAGGATGCGTCATCCTCGGCCAAGAACAACCAGGTCGTCGACACCGTGTCGGAGATAGTCGTCACCACGCGCCGCAAGGCGCTGCAGAGCGCCATCGAGATCAAGAAGAACGCCGACACGATCGTGGACTCGATCGTCGCCGACGAGGCTGGCAGGCTGCCCGACAATTCGATCACCGAAGTCCTCCAGCGCGTGTCGGGTGTGTCGATCTCGCGTTTCGTTTCGGCCAACGGCGGAAACACCGCGTTCCAGATCGAAGGTACGGGCGTTACCGTGCGCGGTCTTCCCTTCAATTCGAGCACGCTCAACGGGCAGCAGTTGTTCAGCGCCAACGGCGCAAGCGCCATCAGTTGGAACGAAGTCACGCCCGAGTTGATGGCGGGGGTCGATGTTTACAAGGCGACGCGCGCCGACCTCATCGAAGGGGGCGCGTCCTCGATCGATCTTCGTACGCATCTGCCGTTCGATTTCAGGGACACCCAGTTCAACGTCACCGCGGGCGGCAGCTACGGCGCCCAGGTGAAAGAGGCTTCGCCCCGCGTTTCCGCCATGGTCTCGAAGCGCTTCGACACCGGCATCGGCGAAATTGGCGTGTTGTGGGATTTTGCCTACAGCCGTCTGCACCAGCAAAGCAGCAACCTGCAGGTTGGCGCCATGTTCGCCGAATATGTGCCGACCTCCACGCGTGACGATGACCTGGCCTTTGTTCCCAGCTCGTTCAACTGGGGCACTAGCAAGAGCAAGCGCGACAGGTACGGCGCCTATCAGGCCATTCAGTGGAAGCCGACGTCGAACCTGACGCTGACCAACACCGTGTTCTACTCGCAATATATCGAGGATAGCCGGAGCAACAGCGGCGGTGTCGGGCAGAACCCGTCCGCGGCGGCTGCGGTCATGCCCGTGGTCGGCAGTCCGGTTGAATATGACGCCAATGGCGCTTTCCGCAAGGGAAGCCTGATGGTCGGATCCACCGGCAATGCGGTGGAGTTTCAGAACACGACCAAAAACACCGGCTGGCTGCCCGCCGAGTACCAGATCGATTGCGGCGCCAGCTATGGCGCTCCCGCGTCGTCGATTCAATGGGATTGGGGCGGGGGTCCGGTTCTGGCGCAGTGCGGCCCCGCCGCCACGCTGAACCCCAGCGGCGGGTCGTCGGCGTCGCACAGCAAGAATTCCACGCTGGACATCTCGCAGAGCTTCGTCTGGACCCCTGGGGACCGGGTGGCGGTGCGTGGCGGTGCGCAATATGTCCGTTCCCGCGCGACCGGGCAGAGCATGTATGTCGGCCTCAACCAGACCAGCCCGCTGGTTCGTTCGGTGGACGTCGATCTGACGGGCTCGCTGCCGACCTTGTCTGGCCTGTCCCCCGCCGGCGTGCTCGATAAGAGTACGGCGTACTTGGCCCAGATGGGTTATCACGCACCCGATAATAAGGGGACAATGCTGGCCGGGCACATCGACGTTGAATACAGGGTCAGCGACGATGGATTCCTGCGCAGCATCACTGTTGGCGCTCGTGCCGCCAAGCGCACCGAAAACGACGACAACATGGGGACGTATTGGGCGCCGCTGGGCCAGTCCTGGCTAGGGAATCCGTGGGGGGCGCACACGGGGGACCCGACGTTCGGGCTAGGGAATATTCAATATCTCAGTAACTCGAACGTCCCGCAGTCGGATTATGAAGTCGCCAGCTTCAAGAATTTCTTCGGCGGCAAGGTGGGTGTTCCGGCGCAGCTTTTCGTGCCCAGCCAATCGCTCATGCAGAGCTTTGACTGGTACCATTTACTCCAGACCTATAATGGGCAGATCGCCAACGGGACCGCGGACCAGTATTGGACCGCGAATATCGACCAAGGCCTGAGCAAGACTGATAGCCGCATCAACAACGTGGCCGCCTATGTCCAGGCCAAGTTCGCGCATGACGGTATCGGATTCATTCCGGCGTTCTCAGGCAACATCGGCGTTCGTGTATTCAAGGATTCTCTGCGGGCCAGCGGTCTGCTGTCAACGCCGGACGCTGCGAACCTTGCTCTGAACCAGGCGGACAGCACGGCGTACTTCAACGCGCAGCAGGGTTTGCCGGGGGCGGCGTACCCGACGCTGTATGGGTTTACTAGAGCTTATTCGATGCAGACCCGCAGCTATGATTACACGCGCGTTCTGCCTTCGTTCAACGTCAAGTTCGACGTGTCCGACAAGTTCAAGATTCGCGGCGCGGCGTCGAGGTCGTCTGCTCCGCCGAATCTCAATGACATTCGCGCGGGCGGCTCGATCAGCGCCAGGACACTTCCCAACCCCACTAATAGTTTGGCGCCCTCGATTCTGACGGGTGTTGTCGTCAACGGCGGCGGCGCAAATCTGAAGCCGACCATGATCACCAGCGAAGATCTGGCTTTCGAGTTCTATCCGTCATCATCCAGCTTCTTCTACGTCGATCTGTTCGCCAAGCAGATCAAGGATGAACCGGTGTTCTATTCGTTCATCGCCAACAATCTTCCCGTTCCGGCGATGGCCTACGCCAATGGGCAAAGCACGGTCGGGACGTCGACAAGCCTGGATCTTCCCTGGCTCTATCTGCAGAACAAGTCGTCGACGGAGAAGGCCTATATCAAGGGCTTCGAGATCGGCGGCCGCAAGTTCTTCGACCAGCTGCCGGGCGTGTTCAGAGGGTTCGGCCTCGAAGGCAACGTCACCTACATCGACAGCAGCAACCCTGCCCAGCAGGCCAACAGCATGTTGAGCCCGCCCACGGCCAACGGGGGCCTCAATCCCGACGGCACGGTGCCGCAGACCTATCCGGACCTTCCCTACGCCGGACTGTCGAAGTGGGCCTACAACATTCAGTTGCTGTACAGCCGCGGCAAGGTCAATTTCCGTCTGGCGTACAACTGGCGCGACAAGGCCTTGCTGTCGACCAACGTCAATCCGCTGTCGTATGCGACGAGCGGCGGCAATCCCTACACGCTCAACACCAGCCCGACCAACTTCGACTCGGCCCATTCCTATCCCGTGTACAACATGGTTCCGGCCTACATGGCGGCGGCTGGTTACCTCGATCTTGGGTTCGACTATAAGTTGAGCGAAAAGGTTTCCATCTCGTTCAACGCGAACAACCTTCTCAACACCATTTCGAAAACCCTTCAGGAGCCCGTGCCGGGCGTGTTCGAGCCCTACGACTACAATGTCAGCGATCGGCGCTACGAGGTCACCATGCGGATGCGCTTCTAACGGTCTGAGCGGGGATGGGGGCTCACCGAGAAGCGCCCTTCCCCTTTCGGATACAGGATTGCGGCCGGGTCCTGCCCGGCCGCATGTCATGAGTGTAGCCGGTTGGCGCGTGCCTGGACCGACCTCCCACCGCCGCATTCGCCCGAGCCCCATTCGGCGGGGGGCGCGTCGCGAAGATTTCGCCGGGGGTCGCAAGTTGACGCCATCGGAGCGTCAATTCCTGGGGATCGACAAGTACATGCTGCGACAACCGTAGTTGTTTAAGGATTTAACCGCGTGAAATTTCTCTCGTTCATCAGTCTGGTGCTAGCCACATTCATCGCAGGGCAAGTGCTGGCTGGAGAACTGCCGCGCTTCGCGCAGAAAGGCCAAGCTACGCAGTTGATAGTCGACGGCGCGCCCTACATCGCGCTGGGCGGCGAACTGCGCAATTCCAGCGCATCGAGCCCCGCCTATATGGCCCCCATCTGGGACCGCTTGGCCAAGAACAACGTCAGCACGGTCATCGGCGTCGCCAGCTGGGAACTGGTTGAGCCGCAAGAGGGCGCATACGACTTCACGGCCGTTGACGACCAGATCCGCCAGGCCAAAGCGCGCGGCATCCGGTTGGTGCTGATCTGGTTTGGCGCCTACAAGAACGCTGAGTCCACCTACGCACCCACATGGGTTCGGCGTGACGTCGTCCGCTTCCCGCGCGCCCAACGCGATCCCGCCGGTCCGAATGGCGCGGGCGGGGGCGTCAGTCCGCCCGTCTTGAGCGTCTTCGGCGAGCCCTTGGTGCGTGCGGACGCCAAGGCGTTCACGGCGCTGATGAAGCACGTCAAGGAGATCGATCGTAGCCAGACCGTGATCATGGTGCAGGTCGAAAATGAGGTCGGCTTGCTTGGCTATAGCCGTGATCGTTCCCCGGCCGCCGAGGCGGCATGGGGCCAGCAGGTCCCCTCGGAATTGATGGCCAATCTTCGTGAGCATCGCAGCGAGCTGCGACCGCAACTGCTGGAAACCTGGGGGCGGCAGGGGTTTCGGGAAGCCGGAACCTGGGCGGAGGTGTTTGGAACCGGCGAGGCGGCGGACGAAATCTTCATGGCCTGGAATTTTGGCCGATACGTGCACCAGATCGCAAAAGCGGGGGCGGCCGAGTATCCGCTGCCGATGTACACGAACGCCTGGCTTGGTCCGCAACCCGGTGGCCTGAGGCCCGGGGACTATCCGAGCGGCGGACCCGTGGCGCGGATGATGGATGTCTGGAAGGCGGCGGCCCCGTCCTTGGCCCTGCTCGCGCCGGACATCTATGTTGATGACTTCGCCGGCACGCTCGCGGATTTTCACAGACCCAATAATCCGATCTTCGTGCCCGAGGCGCGCTTCGACGCCGCCAATCTGTTCGTCGCCCTTGGCCAATATAACGCCATCGGGTTTTCGCCGTTCGGGATCGAGGACGGCGGTGAAAAGCACGAAGTCTTCCAGGCCTATCGGCTGCTGGGCGAGATGACAGGGATCATCGCGGACGCGCAGCGCGACGGCCGGATCCGCGGCTTCAAGGTGGGCGGCGCGCCTGTGCAGGAGACGCTCGGCGGATACAGCATAACTGTCTCCCCGCAAGGCGGCACGCTAGGCGCTTTCGGCCCCGGTACTGGCAAGGCGGAAGAGGCCAAGGCGACCAGCTACGGCCTCATGATCCAGCAGGGACCTGACGAATTCCTGATCGTGGGGAGAGGCTTCTGGCTCAACTTCGCTGCTGCAGGTTCGTCGGTGGAAATCGATTCGGCGCAGGAAGGCGTGTTCAGGAAGGGCCGGTGGGTGGCCGGCCGGACTTTGAATGGCGACGAACGCTGGGGCCTGTTTCCGACCGATAGCCTTCGCATCGTTCGCGTAAAGCTCCTGCGGCGGTGAGCCGCCCCGTGATGCGCTCTCCATCGGACCTGATCGAGCCTCGACTGCTGCTTGACGCCCGGCGCGCGGATCGGCGACGGCCCGGTCCAAGGCGATGCGCCGCGTCTTCTGCGCGATGCGATCGGTTGAGCGATGCGCCGGGGGAATTGGGGTTAGGAACATGCATGAGATGAGCATGGACCGTCGCCGTTTCCTTAGGTCAAGCGACGTATTCCTTCCCTGGGTGGTCTCGTCCAGGGCGATCGATTTCAAAGAACATCAACGCAAAGCGGGTATAAATACATGAGGCGCTACATTTCTCGGCGTAATGCTCTAGCTTCGTTGCTGACCCTCGCGGCGGCGGCTTCGGCCCGCGGCGTGCTGGCGCAATCGGCCAACCTGCGGCGCGTCACCCTCGATGTTCGGCAAGCCTCCAAACCCATCGATAGATTCTTCGATCTGTCGGTCGGAGCGGACTATTCCGGCACCACGATTCGCGACGCCAACCTTGGGCAACTGAAGATCGCCGCCAACGAACTCGGCTTCCGCTACATCCGCTTCCACGACATCTTTCACGATGACATGGGCGTCGTGAAGATGGTCGACAAAAAGCTGGTCTATGACTGGACGAAGATTGACCATCTCTACGACAACTTCCTGAAGATGGGCGTCAGGCCGTTCATCGAACTCGGCTTCACGCCTAGCGCGATGAAGTCGTCGGACCAGACGATCTTCTACTGGAAGGGCAACACCTCGCATCCGCGCCTGGACCTGTGGAAGCAACTGATCGACGCCTTTGTCCGCCACCTGATCGCCCGTTACGGTATCGCCGAGGTCCGCACCTGGTATTTCGAGGTGTGGAACGAGCCCAATCTTGATGGCTTCTGGCAGTACGGCGATCAGGAGGCCTATTTCGCCCTGTACGGCGTCACCGCCCGCGCAATCAAGGCCATCGACCCGCAGCTTCTTGTCGGCGGGCCTTCAACGGCCGGCGCCGCCTGGGTGAGCGAACTGTTGGCCTGGGCGAGGACTACGAACACGCCGGTCGATTTCGCCACCACCCATACCTATGGCGTCGACTACGGCTATCTCGACGAGGAGGGCAAGATGGACCTCCAGCTGTCAAAGAACCCCGACGCCATTATTGGCGACGTCCGCAAGGTGCGCAAAGAGATCGAGGCCTCCCAGGCGCCAGGCTTGCCGCTGTTCTTCACCGAATGGAGCACCAGCTATAACCCTCGGGATCTCAGCCACGACTCCTACATCGCCGCGCCCTACATCCTGGGCAAGCTCCGGGCGGTACAGGGCCTCGTCCAGGGCATGAGCTATTGGGTCTATTCCGATCTGTTTGAAGAGCCCGGCCCGCCCTCGGGCGCCTTCCACGGCGGGTTCGGCCTGATGACTTGCGATGGCATTCGCAAGGCGTCGTGGTTTGCCTACAAGTACTTGCACGCCCTGCAAGGCGCCGAAATTCCGTCTACGGATCATCAGGTGTGGGCGTCCTGGGACGGCCGCGCCCTGGCGGCGGTCGTATGGGACTATCAGCATCCCGACCAAGGGGGGCGCAGCAATGGCGCCTTCTTCAGCAAGCTCATCCCGAACTCCAAGTCCGCCCCTGTGAAGCTGAACCTGACCGGCCTCAAGCCTGGTCGGTACGAACTGAAGATTCAGCGTACCGGTTACAAGGTCAACGACGCCTACAGCCACTATCTTGAGATGGGCGCCCCCAAGGAACTGACGCCGAAGCAGCTTCAGACGCTGCAAGATCTTACGCGCGATATTCCTGAGACTGTTCAAACGCTTACGGTGGGCGCCAAGGGTGCGGCCGTGGTGATGGTGGCGATGCGCAGCAATGACATCGGCCTGGTCACTCTGACGCCCGTTTCATAAGACTTTCGGGCGTTCTTCAGCGAACAAGTACTCGGAAAATAAGCACAAGCAATTGCGGCCGGGCAACCGTTTAGCGGCGCGCTCTCTCAATACGAAAAATCTTGGAGAATATACATCATGAAGGTGAGCAAGCGGCAACTCCTGGCGGGCGTCACCTTGGCCTTGATGCTGGCGGCGGGCGTTGCGCCGGTCGTCCGGCCATCGCCCGCCCAGGCGCAAAGCGCGGTGGGGCATCCCGACTGGCCGGGCAGGGGACAGCTGTTCGTCGGCGCCTGCTACCAGCCGATCGACCGGT
>Ga0065165_1002302_pt1 | contig 16731 bp, 16 predicted proteins | sample AraplaMF_Cvi_mMF_FD_63813 | JGI IMG/M metagenome (GOLD analysis project Ga0065165, IMG submission 63813) | Arabidopsis root microbial communities from the University of North Carolina, USA - plate scrape MF_Cvi_mMF (version 2) (version 3) | ecosystem: Host-associated > Plants > Roots >...
GAGGACCACGGGCTCGATTTCTCGAACTTCCTCGCCAGGGGTGGCTTCATCCCGGTGCCGATCATCATCACCGAGCCTGCGGTCGATGGCGGGTTCGGCCTCGCCGCCGCCTTCCTCTCGGTGCCGAAGGACCATCCGCGGCAGGTCACCAAGAATATCGCCGCCGCGTTCAAGACCGGCAACGGTTCCTATGGCTATGGCTTTTTCCGGTCGGGCTATGCGTTCGACGGACGGCTCAACTACCGGTTCGGGATCGCGCGCGGCAAGGTGACGCTCGACGCCTTTCCGGTCTTCGCCCCCGGGGGTATCGAGTACACCAACCATTACGACTATGGCATCATCGGCTCGGCGATGTGGCACTTCGCCGACGAGCGCTTCTCGGCCGGGCCGCTGCTCGACTTCCGCAAGCTCCGCTCCGAGCTCGACATCGCCGGCCTGCCGCCGGATTTCGCCGACGACTATAACAGCACGATGCACACCGGAGCGCTCGGCTTCGGTCTGCATTTCGACAGCCGCGACAATCCGCTGACGCCGACCAAGGGCATGAACATCTACGGCGACGGCAAATTCAACCGCGGCGCCTTCGGCAGCGACCGCGACTATGAGACCTACGCCTTCGAGACCTATGCCTTCGACAAGTTCACCGACAATCTGCGCTTCGGCTTCAAGTTCGAGCTTAAGGCCATTCGCGGCGACTTCCCCTCCTATTTCGCCCCCGCGATCGATCTGCGCGGTGTGCAGGCGATCCAGTATCAAGGGATGAACGTGCTCAGTTCCGAGATCGAGACGACGTGGCAGATCAGCCCGCGCTGGTCGTTGCTCGCCTTTGGCGGCATGGGCACCACCGATGCCGGCTCGCGCCGCGTCTTCGCGGATTCCGGCGCGATCTGGGCCGGCGGCGCCGGGTTCCGGTATCGGCTGGCGCGCAAGCTCGGCTTCGACGCGGGGATGGACTTCGCCTACGGCCCGGGCGGTTTCGTATTCTACCTCCAGTTCGGCCACGCCTGGTCGCTGGGAATGGATTGACGGGTGCTCCGGCACACTTCGTCCCGCCTCCGGGTCTTTGCCGATCCCGGCCGCCATTGCCTTGGCCTACCGCATCGGCCAAGGCGACCCGGCGGGAAAAATCGCCGGTTGCTGCGGACCCGACGCCCATCTGACGCTTTTACGCGAGGGACGGATCGTCCCTCGCCGTGTCGGGGCCGCAGCGCACGCCGATCCGCCTGTTCAGGAGTAGGATTGAGTAACCATGTCGTATCGTAAGCTTACCCTCGCCGCGGTCTCGGTGATCGCGTCCGCCACCGCCTTTGCCGGCAGCGCCCAGGCCCAGGCCTTCTATCTCCAGGAACAGTCCGCACGCGGCGCAGGACGCGCTTTCTCCGGCGAGGCGGCCGACACCGGCCCACAGTCGCTGTGGTGGAACCCGGCTGCGATCGCCGACATCACCGGTGCCGAGGCGGCGGTCGCCATCTCGGCCATTTTGCCGACCAGCGACGTGGTCGACACCGGAACGCTGATCATCCGTCCGGGTCAGGCACCCGCGCCGGTCGGCGGTAACGGTACGGCGCACAACCCGATCAACAACGGCTTCCTGCCCTCCGGCTCGTTCGCCATGCCGCTCGGCCACCGTATCGCCTTCGGCCTCGCCATCAGCTCGCCCTACAGCTTCACCACCGATTATGACGCCGACAGCTGGACGCGCTATTCGGCGCTCCACACCAAGCTGCTGACGGTCGACGTCCAGCCCTCGCTTGCGATCGCGCCGACCGACTGGCTGCGCATCGGCGCCGGGCCGAACATCGAATATACCGATGCGAGCCTCAGCAACGCGCTGCCCAACCTCTCGGCGGCGCTCCCGGACGGGGTGCAGCAGCTGAAGGGCAATGGCTGGAATGTCGGCTGGACCGCCGGCGTGCAGATGCACAACAGCTTCATCACCGTCGGCATCGCCTACAAGTCGGAGATCAAGCACAAGCTCAAGGGCGACCTCAGCGTCAGCGGCCTGCTCGGCCCGCTTGCCGGATCGAACATGGAACTGTCCGGCGTGGAGGCGCGCTTCAGCACGCCTGCGCAGATCATCGTCGGTGCACGGCTTCGCGTCACGCCGCAGTTGACCTTCAACGCGCAGGCGACGCGCTTCACCTGGGCGGTATTCGACGCGATCCGCCTCGGCGAGCCGGTCAACGCCGTGTTGCCCGAGAATTACCGCAACAGCCTCAGCCTCGCGGGCGGCGTCGATTATGACCTGTCCGACCGGTTCACGCTGCGCGCCGGCGTGCAGCATGCCGAGACGCCGACTCAGGACAGCCAGCGCGACGCGCGCGTGCCGGATTCGGATCGCTGGAATTTCGGGGTGGGCGGCACCTACAACCTGTCGAAGCGCTTCGCGATCGACGCTGGCGCCAATTATATCGACTTCAAGGATGCCCCCATCGACCGCATCACCGCGGCCTATGTCGGCACCGCCGCGCAGACCCCTGTCCTGACCGACGGCGAGCTGCAGGACGCACACGCCGTGGTGCTCTCGCTCGGCGGCCGCTTCCGCTTCTGAGCCTTTCCGCGACGCGCAAAGCGCCGCATAAGCGGGCCGTCGGCATGTCCGGCGGCCCGTTTCTCCTGGAGGCGTATCGCATGGCCCTGAAGCTCTACGCGCACCCCTTTTCCTCTTATTGCTGGAAGGTGCTGATCGCGCTGTATGAGAATGGCACCCCGTTCGAGTATCGCTCGCTCGAGGAGCCCGGGGCGGGCGAGGAACTGGCCGGGCTATGGCCGCTGAAGCGATTCCCCTTGCTGGTCGATGGCGATCGCACGATCCTCGAATCGAGCATCATCATCGAATATCTCGACCTCCATTATCCTGGCGCGGCGCCGATGCTGCCCAGGGATCCCGACGCGGCGCTCGAGACGCGGACGATGGACCGGATTTTCGATTCCTATGTCATGGGCGCGATGTCGCGCATCGTTGCCAACGTGCTGCGGCCCGAGGAAAAGCGCGATCCCTATGCTGCGCCCGAGGCGAAGGACGCGCTCGACCAGGTCTATGCTTGGCTCGACGGCGTGATGGCCGGGCGGACCTGGGGCGCGGGCGAAGCCTTTGGCATGGCGGATTGCGCCGCGGCGCCCTCGCTCTTCTATGCCGATTGGGTGCATGAGATCGATCCGAAATTCCCGCATCTACGCGCCTATCGCGCACGGCTGCTGGCGCACCCGTCGGTCGCGCGCGCGGTCGACGAGGCGCGGCCCTATCGCGCCTATTTCCCGCTCGGTGCGCCCGATCGCGACTGAGCCTCGTTCCATCGCGGGGAGCAGAACATGCCAGCCATGTGCAGCCGCGGTTCAGGAAGCGCCGTCCAGTCGGGGCGGGTGAGGGCATTTCACTTCGGTTCGGGCGTAATTCTGGCGGCGCTGCCGCTATGGGCGGGCGCAGCGCAGGGGCAGGACAACCAGCAGGCACCGCAGATATTCACGCTGCCGGGCGCGCAGAATTACAGCCTGCCGCCGTCGCGCCCGACGCCGCAGGAAAGCCCGACACCCAGCCCCACGCCGGCGCCGACACCCGCCGCGACCACGCCGATCCGCCCGGTGGTGATCCCGCCGGTCCAGCCGACGCGGCCGCCCGCGACCGCTCCGGCCGCGCGTGCGACGCCGACCCCGGCCGCGCGCACTCTGCCCACACCCGTGCCGACTCCGGTCGCTACGCAGGCGACAACACCCGCCGAGGTTGCCCCGGGGCCGCAGCCGGCCCTGCCTGTGCCCACCGCGGCGCAGCCAACACCCGAGGCGACGACGACCGCGCCCGCACCACAGGCGGCCAAAGGCAGCCCGGCCTGGTTCTGGTGGGCGGGAGCAGGGCTGGTCGCATTGCTCGCCGCCGGTGCCGGCCTGTGGTGGCGTAGCCGTCGCGGTACCAAGGAGGCCCAAGCGCCGTTCGTGCCCGCAAAGGCCTCCGCGCCGCCGGAGCCTTCATGGATTCCGCCCGCCGTCGTGCCGCCTCCCGCGCCCCGACCGGCACCGCAGCCGGCGATGCCGCGACCGGCGCCCCGGCCAGTCGTGCCGCCGCCGCAGCCAGCTCCGCCGCGTCCGGCGCCCCAGCCGATGGCGACGCCGCGGCCCTCGCCCCAGCCTTCGGCGCCTCCGCCGATCGCGCCGGCGACGCCGCAATTCCTGCTGCGTCCCGCAGCGCCGCGCGGGATGCAGGTCGAACTGCGTCCGATCCGTGCCGATGTCGGTCAGAACCAGACTGCGCTCGATTTCGAGCTCGTCGTCACCAACAACAGCGGCGAGAAGGCCGATGATATCCGCGTCGTGCTCGGCATGGTCAGCGCCAGCCCGGAGCAGGACCGGATGATCGGCGGCTTCCACGCCTCGGCCAAGCTCGCCCAGCCCGCGCCGCCCTTCGCGCTCGCGCCGGGCGCCAGCCACAGCTTCGGTGCGCGGCTCGCGCTCAGCGCGGAGGCGATCCATGTTGTCACCAGCGGCGGGCGGCCGATGTTCGTGCCGATCGTGATGGCCAATCTGCGCTGGCGCGCCGGGCTCAGCGTCAAGAGCCTTGCCGAGACGCACATGGTCGGTGTCGCCCCGACCGAGGGCAACCGCCTCGGCCCCTTCTGGCTCGACCGCGGCCCGCACAGCCAGGCGCGGCTTGCCACCAAGCGCTACGATCCGGTCCCCGCCTAGCGTCAGGACCTGGCCTGCTCCGCCGGGAGGTCGAAAGGTTAGTAAAGGTTAGGCGAACGCACCTTTGTGCGCGTTCGCCTGGGGCGTTTGCGCGTCTCGCCGCGTGCCTGTGTCGGGACGGCGATGATCGCGATTTCGACGGTGTCAAAGAGCGGCCGGAAGCTACGGTAGCGGCCGAGCCAAGCAGACGAAATCCAACATTGCAAGCGGTGCCCGGCCAGCATGCGAGGGTGCCGGGAACTCGCCTTCAGTGCCCGGCAGTGGGGCCGCGCCCGGTGCAGTCGTGGTCCTGTAGTTCCTCGCCCGAGCCGTCATTGCCGCTCGCCGGATCGGCGCGGCCGGCGAGCAGGACGAAGCCGGGGCGGCCGTCGAGGAATTGGGCGCCGGCGAGGACCAAAGTCCAGGCACCCATTTCACCCGGCGGGACGTGCAGCCCACGCGCGAGCAGGTCGAAGGGATCGGAAGTCGGCACTTCCGCGCCGTCGATGCGCAGTGCGCGATAGGGATGGCCGGCGAGCATCAGTGGGGTGCTCGACCAGTGATAGGTGATGCCGGGCGCCGCACCCGCGATCGCGTTGCGCACGTCGCTCCGGATGCAGTCGACATGGAGGTGAAGCAGGTCCTGCGTTCGCCCATAGATCGAGTTGACCGCGATGCTCGTGTCGGTCGCCGCGAGCGGCGCGCCTAGCTTGGCTTCGACCAGCACACGCACCCGCCATGCCGGCGCGAAATAGTTGGTCGCGCCGGGATCGCGCAGTCTCGTATCCTCGATGCCGGTGATCAGTCTGGTCGGCATCACCAGATATTGGGTGGCGCCGGCGCGGTCCTTGAGCACGGCAAAGCCGTGGTCCTCGCCACGGGCGAGATCTACTTCGGCGCAGGGAGCGGGCTTGCCCTGGCTCTGCTGGCCGGGGACGCATTGGCCGTGGACGATCTGCCACAGCACCTGACCGTTGGGATGGGCGGGCGGCGGGGGCAGGGGAGGCGCCGCCGGTCCGGCGGCGCAACTCGCTAGCAAAGCGGCGGCGAAGGAAGCTGTCCCGATCCCGGCAAATGCGCGAACCATCCTGTCCTCCCCCGACAGTGCATGATCGCTCCCTTGTAAATCAGCCGCGCCGATCGCCCAAAGAAAAAGGGCGGCCCCGCGAGGGACCGCCCTGTTTCCTTGCAAGAAGCGAGAAGCTTACTTGACCTCGACGGTCGCGCCGGCTTCCTCGAGCTGCTTCTTGATCTTCTCGGCCTCGTCCTTCGACACGCCTTCCTTGACGGCCTTCGGAGCCGACTCGACGAGAGTCTTGGCTTCGGTCAGGCCGAGGTTGGTGATCGCGCGGACTTCCTTGATCACGTTGATCTTCTTGCCACCGTCGCCGGTGAGGATCACGTCGAACTCGGTCTTCTCTTCGACGGCCGGAGCAGCGGCGCCAGCGCCACCCGGGGCGGCAACGGCGACGGCAGCGGCGGCCGAGACGCCCCACTTCTCTTCGAGAAGCTTCGACAGCTCAGCGGCTTCGAGAACGGTCAGCTCCGAGAGAGCGTCGACGAGCTTGTTAAGGTCAGCCATGGTAAACTCCAATCAATTCAGATGGTTCAGGGAAATATAGTCTCAAAGGAACTCCGCTTACGCGGCTTCCTTCTCCGCATAAGCCGAAAGCACACGAGCGAGCTGGGCCGCCGGCGCCTGCGTGATGGTCGCGAGCTTCGTCGCCGGAGCAACGAGCAGGCCCACGATCTTGCCACGCAGTTCGTCGAGCGACGGCAGCGATGCCAGCGCCTTCACGCCTTCCGCGTCGAGCAGCTGCGCACCCATCGCGCCACCGACGATCTCGATCTTGTCGGTCGTCTTGGCGAAATCGACCGCGGCCTTGGCGGCAGCGACCGGATCGATGGAAGTGGCGAGCGCCGTCGGACCCGTCAGCAGGTCCGCGAGCACGGTGTAATCCGTGCCCTCGAGCGCGATCTTGGCAAGCTTGTTCTTCGAGACTTTGTAGCTCGCGCCGGCATCACGCATCCGGTTGCGGAGGTCCGTCGATTGCTTGACGGACATCCCGAGATTGCGGGTGACAACCACCACGCCGACCTCGCCAAAGGTGCGGTTCAGCTCGGCAACGGCTTCGGTCTTCTGGGAACGATCCATGCCGGTCTCCTCAAAATGGACCTCCCGAAAGAGGCCCGGTTACGCCAGGTGAGGGCGAATGCCTTCACCTCGTCCGAGGGGCATGATCGTCGCGGCCAGAGCTTCCCCTGGCTGGACCCGAACGCTCCGTTCGCACGGAAGCGGCCGGTAAAAATCTTTCCCCGTCTAGGCGAGAAATCAAGGCCGGCATATTCCGGCCACTCGCTGTCTCGGACGGCACGCATGCGGGCAAGCCCGCACACGAGGGCGCGCTCATAGCGGGAAATGACTGGGAGTCAAGCGCCGCTAGGGCGCTGCTCCGGTGCCGTCGACCTCTACCCGCGCTCGCGCCGAACTCATGCGAAAGCTTTTCCGCCCGCCCAGGGTCAGCAGTTCGGCCGTGAGCGTTACCCGATAGGTGAGGCTACCGAGCTGCACGGTCCGGATCGTGTCGGGCGTCCAGTCCGCAGCGTCGAATCGCGCCGCGCCTTGTGCCGATTCCATCGGCGGAGGAACTGTCGCGGACAGCAATATGGACAGGCTGGTCACCGCGGTGTCGCTGCCATTTTCGATGATGTGCCCGCCCTCGAAACCAGCGAAATAGATATATCCCCCTACATTGCCGGCCGCATCGGTGACTGTCGCAGTGTGTCCCGTACAGCAGAAGGGGCCGATCGCGGCATTGTCGTTCGCCAAACCATCGTCCGGGAGCTGGAATATACTCGTCGGCAGCGCCTCGGGCAGGGCATCGAGCCGTTCAACATCTGTCGGTGCGTCGGCGCCAGCGCTCGGCGGCTGTCCGCCTGCAAAAGCGAAGCTGATCGCGCCGGATCGCGACTTGATCGGCCGGATCGCGAAACTCAGTCCGCCGGCGCCGAGACTGGTGTGCAGGGTCAACCCGGCGGCGCGCTTTGCGCTTCCGAGAGGATTGGGGAAGAAGCGCTGATAGACATGCCCCGCTTCGAGTGCCGGGTGGGTGCCGTCGGTAAAGGTGAAATTGCGGCCACCGAGCAAATCGTCGGTATGGTCGAAGAAGGCGACGGAGAATTTTACGTTCCGTGCCACATCGTTGGTCGCCAGCTGTCGCGTGTCGACCCGCACCTGTATCCATGCCGGGTTCTGTGGGTAGAGGCCCGCATACCATCGCAAATCCCGGTCGCTTGAAGCATGTGCGGCGCCCGGCACGAGTATCGTCAGGGTCAGCGCCAGGGTCAGCGTCAGCGCTTTGCGCAGCATCGGAATGATCATGGTCGTTCCTCCTTCGGAGGTTCGCTCGGGCCGATCAGTGGGCCATTGGTCGTGATGGGCGCGGTCTCTGGCTTTACCTCCATCTGCTCGGGCGGAATCGGCCGGAGGTGCAGCGTAATCCGCTGGCTACGCTCGAGACCGGAGAGCGCGCTGCCGTTCACCGTGATGAGCTGGACTTCTGACGAAGCTTTGCTCTGCACTACGAAATTGGCGACCAGCTCGACATCCTGCAGCTGGAGGAGCGGACGTTCGCCCTTGTCGAGACCCTCCTTTTCCGCGGCTGCGAGATCGGCCTTCACCTTTACAATGAAGTCCCTGAGCTCGATCCCTTCCAGCGCCTTGTCCTGGCGAAGAAGAAGCCGGCTCGCGATACCGGGCAGGAATTGCGGGACCAGAAGCACTGCCGCAATCAACAATAATGCCGATAGTGGTACCGGCTTGGCGAGTAGTAGCCTGACTCCCCCAAAAAAGCTCCGCGGCTCGGTCAAAGGTTCCTGAGTCATTGCCCCCATTGCCCCGCAATTGTTTTCGCGAGGCATAGTAACCCGGATTAGCGGTAATAACGATCGGGGTTTTTACTTCCCCACGTGTAGCGTCGCGATCGGTTTGGTGTTCTCCTCGTCGTTGCGGTTGCGGCCTTTCTGGAAGTTGAGGTCGACGTCGAGCATCACCTGCTCCTCGGCCGGCCGCGCGAAGTTGCGGTACAGGCGGATCAGGACGTGGCCCGCACCGTTCGGGTTGATGCGGTCGGCGTCAAAGCCGTTGACGCGCACCAGATAGTCGCCCGGCGGGGCGCGGCGGATGACATATTCCTCGGGGCCATAGCCGTCGGTCATGTCGTTCGAGATATGGCCGCCCGCACTGCTCAGCGGCGCGCTGTACATGACTCGCTCGCCATTGGGCTCGTCGACCCACAGGTCGATATCGGCATCGTCCATGGTCCAGCCGATCACGATCCTGGCGTCGGTGTCGAGCTTGCCGAGCAGCCGGTCGTCGAGGCTCCAGCTGCCATGCGCCGCCTCGATGTCCGGGATCAGCGCGTTGGCCTCCATCAGCGAGACCACCTCCAGCCCGTCGAAATCATCGTCGGCGGGGTCGAGCACCACCTCGGCGAGCAGCCCGAACGCGCGCTCCAGATCGAAACGGCCGGCGGCGCCGCGGCTGCGGCCGCGCGCAGCGAGCGCCAGCGCGAGATCGCGCTTGGGCTGCGGGCGGAATCCGGCATTGGTCGCGGCGAGCTGCTCGTCGATCTCCACCGCGCGGTCCCAAACCTTGTCGCGCTCGAGCCGGAAGGCGACGATCTGGCGGGTCTCGTCGTCGGTCATCGGGAGCTCGAGCGCCGAGAGCAGCAGCAGGGCCGCGGTCGTGGTGTCGCCCTTCAGCCGGAACCATTCGGCGGTGTCGAGATAGAAGGTCGGCGTTGCGCCATAGGCCGTTTCCTGCTCGGCCAGCACGCGCAGCCGCTGTGCGGGGGCAGCGGCGTTGAGCGCGGCCAGATAGGGTCGATCGGCGAGCAGGTCGGGCAGGTCGACCTTGATTACCGCTTTCTGCTCCTCGACCACCGTGACCGGGGTGCGGCTGGCCGCCATATGGTTGCCGCGCATGCGCGTGCCGGTCACAACCAACTCGCCGGCGTCATCGGCAGCCGCTTCCGGGAGAGCCACCCCCGGTACCCGATTCAGCGCCTCGGCCGGAGCGGGCTCGGGCGGCATGACCATTGCGGGCGGCGGCGGGGGAGGCGGCGGAGGCGGAGCGGGCGCGTACAGGGGTGCCGGCTCCGCGGGCGCCCTGCGCTTGGCCGGCACGTAGCGTTTGGCCCACCATTCCTGCCGCTGCCGCCACTGCTCGACCGCGAATTCGAGGCGGCCGCGCTTGGCCTCGGCGGTGCCCTTGTCGGCTACGGCCTTTGCCTCACGCCAGGTGCGCATCCAGTCGTCGGAAAAGCCGCGCGGCGGGGCGACATCGGCATTCACATATTGCTCGGGGCTCTCGAGCACGAGAAAGGCCATGTCCGGTCCGGCGACCTGATAGCGCCGCGAGAGTGCGGCCATCGCGTTGTGCCGCGCAGGATCATCGCTCAGCTCGCCGATGCGCTGCTGCGCCCAGAGCGCACCTGCGGCCTCGCCGCGCAGCTCGGCACCCTGCAGCGCATAGCTGCGCTCGCGCCCGTCGGCGAGCCGCACGCGCAGCGATCCGCTATCGGGTACCGGCCCGACCAGCAGCCATTGTCCGGCGCCGGCAGGGAGCGCGCGGAAGTCGACATTGCGTCCGCCGCCGTCACGCATCGCCACCACGCCGGAGCCGCCCGGCGCCAGTGCCGCCGCCGCTTCGGCCGCACCGCCTTCGCCCACCCGCACCAGCTTGCCGCCATTATGCTGCGCCATCCGCCCGAGCCGCGCGCCGTTCGCATCGGGCGAAGCGGTGAGGACCGACAGGCGGCAATCGGGGGCGAAGTCGGCCTCGCGGTCGATCGTCACCTGCCCGTCGAAGACCATCACGCAGTCGCGGGCGTCGGGCAGCTTCAGATCGTCCAGCCCGGCGAGCGAGGTGCCGCCGCGATAGACCATAGCCTTCAGCGCCGCGCGCAGCCCCGCCGCGTCCGGCACGCTCACGAATTGGGGTGTGTCGCTGGCGAAGCTGACCAGGTCGATGGCCTCGGGCGCGCGCGTGTCGACCAGCCGCATCAGCGCGTCGATCTCGCGGTCGAGCGGCGCGTCGCGGTGCGAGCGCGAGCGATCCCAATAGATGCGCAGCCGCCCGCCGCGTGTTGGCGCGGCCTTGCCGTCGGGCGCGGCATCGCTGATCAGGAAGAACGCTTGGCCGCTATCGTGCCGCACGATCGCGATCGGCTCGGCGAGCGTGCCGCCGGACACCGCGAAGCTGTCGCGCAGCATCGCCTTGTCCTCGCTGAGCGCTCCGTGCCAGCTGGTGCCCGCGCGCGCCAGACTCAGCGGCCGCCCTGCCACGAGGACTTCGGGCGCCGCGCTATAGCCGTCGATCTGTACGACGGCCTCCAGCCGCCCGATCGCGGCGTCGCGCGCGAGCGGCAGTACCAGCCCCTTCGCCGGGTCGAAGGGCACCGCGAAACGCATGCGGAACTGGCGCGGGCGCGCGGCGCTGATCGGGAAGATGCGCGTGTTGAAGCGGTTGCCCGGGGCGACCTCGGCCAGCCCGGGATCGATGCCCTTGCGCACCTCGTCCTCATAGACGTTGCGCGCCTTGGGCTGCTCGAGCAACTGGCCGGGGATCAATTTGCCCTCGACGTCGAGCGCATAGCCGGTGACCACGGCGTCCGCGGGCAGCAGCAGCGACAGGTTGGCCTCATATGACTTCGCGTCGGTCGCTGCGATCTGCAGTTCGAGCGTCACGTCGGCGGTGCGCCCGACGACATGCGCGTCGATCCTGAGCGAGTCGATGCGGAGATGCGCCGCCTCGCCGGCCTCGCCGCTGCGAATGCCGCGCTCGGCCTCGCTCAGGCTGGGATTGAGCTGTGCTGCAGCGGGGAGGGGCAGGGCAAGCAGACCCAATGCCAGAAAGATCGTCCGCAACCGCATGCTGCTCCCCCCTCAGCCGCTCGTTTCGGGCGCAGCATGACTCGCTTCGATGATGACAGCAAGGTTCGGGAAGTCTTTCCCGGGACTTGCCCGCATGGTCTCGCGGGAAATGGAGGAGAGGGACGATGACGACGAGCGAAGACAGCAAGGCGGCGGTGATGCGGCTCTACCAGGCCTATGCCAGCCGCGATCCCGGCCAGATAACGGCCTGCCTGACCGAGGACGTGCGCTGGTATGCCCCGCCGGGCAATGCCACGGCGGTGGCGCTCGGGCTGGGACGGGCAGAGGATGCCGGCGGGCCGCCGGACGGCAACATCCTCGACCGCGACGCGATCGTCCATTTCATGACGGAGGATTTCGGCCGGCTGTTCGTCGCCGAGGTCCGCAACGACTTCCGGCTGATGCTCGCCGAGGGCGCCCATGTCGTCACCGAGGCGCGGCTATCGGCGCGGCTCGCCAACGGCCGGACCTATGCCAACGATTATTGCTTCCTGTACCGGGTCGAGGACGGGCGCGTCGCCGAGATCCGCGAATATATGGATACGCGCGGCGGCTGGGCACAGGTCTTCGGCGACGGACCGGCGGAGCAGCTGGTGTGAGCCATGCAAAAAGGCCGGGGATCGCTCCCCGGCCTTCCTGTTGCTTGCGCGTGGGTGAGGGGAGGGCTTACGCCGACGCCACCTCGGCCACGTCGACCTTCACGCCCTGACCCATGGTCGAGCTGACGGCGATCTTGCGCAGATACTTGCCCTTGGCGCCCGACGGCTTGGCCTTGACCACCGCGTCGACCAGCGCGTCGAAGTTCGCGCGCAGATCCTCGGCCGGGAACGACGCCTTGCCGATGCCCGAGTGGATGATGCCCGCCTTCTCGACGCGATACTCGACCTGACCGCCCTTGGCGGCCTTGACGGCCTCGGCGACGTTCATGGTCACGGTGCCCAGCTTCGGGTTCGGCATCAGGCCCTTCGGACCCAGCACCTTACCGAGGCGACCGACCAGGCCCATCATGTCCGGGGTAGCGATGCAGCGATCGAACTCGATCTTGCCGCCCTGGACGATCTCCATCAGGTCCTCGGCACCGACGACGTCGGCACCCGCCTCGCGGGCCTCATCGGCCTTGGCGCCCTTGGCGAACACGCCGACGCGAACGGTCTTGCCGGTGCCCTTGGGCAGGGTCACGACGCCGCGGACCATCTGGTCGGCGTGGCGCGGATCGACGCCCAGGTTGAGCGCGACCTCGATCGTCTCGTCGAACTTGCTGGTGGCGCCCGCCTTGGCGATCGCGATCGCCTCATCGATGCCGTGCAGCTTCTCGCTGTCGACGGTCCACGCCTTCTGCTTCTTGCTCAGCTTCGCCATCGGATCAGCCCTCCACCACCTGGAGGCCCATCGCGCGGGCCGAGCCCTCGATGATGCGCGTAGCCGCCTCGATATCGTTCGCGTTCAGGTCCTTCATCTTCGCTTCGGCAACCGCCTGGACGGCCGAGCGCTTGATGGTGCCCGCGGAAACCTTGCCCGGCTCCTTCGAGCCCGACTTCAGGTTGGCGGCCTTCTTGAGCAGATAGGTCGCCGGCGGCGTCTTGGTCTCGAACGAGAAGGAACGGTCCGCATAGACGGTGATGACGGTGGGGAGGGGCGTGCCCTTCTCCTGGTCGCCGGTCTGGGCGTTGAACGCCTTGCAGAATTCCATGATGTTGACGCCGCGCTGACCCAGGGCCGGGCCGATCGGCGGCGACGGATTTGCAGCGCCCGCAGGCACCTGCAGCTTGATATAGCCGGTAATCTTCTTTGCCATGTCACTCTCTTTCGCGGGCGGAACGCGAGCGCTACGCCCTGATCAAGTTTAGCGGTGCAGACGGACGCCCCGAAGGCCGCCCTCCCGCAGGTTTTCCATTGCTACAGCTTTGGAAGCCGGCGCCCCTAGCGCAAATGGCCGGCCAAGGCAACGCCCGGATTGCCGCGCGCCGGAAACACGGGTTGTTCCGGATACGACATGCACCCGCGCCGTGATAGCTGCAAGGGATGGTGCCCGACCCTGCGCCCCGCCCGATCCGGCCGCCCTCCTATTTCGACGCGATCCTGCCGCTCGTCCTGCTTGCGGCGATGATCATGAGCTCTGTCGCCCTGTTCGGGCTCGACGCGATCAACGGGCCGATCCAGGTCGGCCTGCTTATCTCGGCGATGGTCACCGCCTTCATCATCATGAAGAACGGCCATTCGTGGGAAGCGGTCGCCGAGGCCGGCGCACGCGGTGTTTCCTCGGTGGTCGGCGCGATCTTCATCCTCTTCGCGGTCGGTGCGCTGATCGGTTCGTGGAACATGGCCGGCACCATCCCGACCCTGGTCTATTACGGCATCCACATAATGGATCCCAACTGGTTCTATCTCGCCTCGCTCCTGGTGTGCGGCATCATCTCGATGGGTATCGGCAGCAGCTGGACCACCGCGGGGACGATGGGGGTGGGGCTGGTGGGACTCGCGACGATGGTCGGCGTCTCGCCCGTCATCACCGCCGGCGCGGCGATCTCGGGTTGTTATGTCGGCGAGAAATTGTCGCCGCTGTCGGAAACCGCGATCCTCGGGGCGCAGCTCACCGGATCGGACATCTACACGCATTTGCGCCAGCAGGTCTGGAGTTCGATCCCCGCGCTGATCGTCGCCGCGATCCTCTTCGGCATCATGGGGCTCACCGACGGCACCGACGGTCTCGACAAGAGCGTGATCACGTCCGAGCTCGGCGCGCTCGACGGGTTGTTCTGGATCACGCCGATCAACCTGCTGCCGCTGTTGCTGCTGGTGATCCTGTCGGTGCGCAAGACGCCGGCCTCGCTGGCGATCATGCTCTCCGCATTGCTTGCTGCGGTGCTGGCGCCCTTCACCCAGCCCGAAGCGATGCTGCGCTTCCTCGCCGATTCCCACATCACCGGGTCGCTGGTCTTCGTCAAAGGCAGCTGGCTCGCGCTCGCCAATGGCTATGAGGCCAATTCGGGCATCCCGATGGTCGACCAGTTGCTGTCGCGCGGCGGCATGGATTCGATGCTCCTGACGATCTGGCTGATCCTCGGCGCGCTGGTGTTCGGAACGCTGCTCGACGAATTCGGCCTGCTGGAGAAATTGATCGCTCCGGTGCTGCTGCGTGCGCGTTCGACCGGCAGCCTGATCGCCACGGTGGTAGGCACCGCCTTCGGGCTCAACCTGATCTCGGGCGACCAATATGTCGCGGTGGTGCTCCCCGCGCGTATGTTCCGCGACGAGTTCCAGACGCGCGGCCTCGCCAGCACCAATCTCTCCCGCGCATTGTGCGACGCGGGCAGCGTGACCTCGCCCCTGATCCCGTGGAATTCCTGCGGCGCCTATATGGCCGCGGTGCTGGGCGTGCCGACCATGCTCTATCTGCCCTATTGCTTCTTCAACATCGCCAGCCCGCTGATCACACTGGCATTGGGTTATACCGGCTTCAAGATCCTCAGGACCGATCCCGTCGTCCCGGCATCGCCCGCCCGTGCCGCCTGAGCCTGCCGGACATGATGTGCGTGCGTTCCGAAATTCAGGGTTGTTCCCGATGGTGGAGGTCAGCGCTTTCCCTATTCTGGCCGGCGATCGGGCCGTCGACGACGCGGTGGGCAAGCAACGGAACACATTGCTGAAAGGAAAATCCTGATGGCAAGCGCTTCAGTTTGGGCGGTGGCGGCGATCGCGCTCGTGACGATGACGGGCTGCACGGCCAATGACAGCAACGTCGACCCGAACAACCCCTCCGCGGCGCGTCAGCCGCGGCGCTGCTTCTCGGCACGCGACGTCCGCAACTTCGCGCCGGTCAATTCGAGCACGGTCAACATCCGCGTCGGCCGCGACATTTACAGGGTCGACACCTTCGGCACCTGCCGCGATCTCAACTGGACCAATCGCATGGCGATGGTCACGACCGGCGGCTCGATGATCTGCGTCGGCTCGGGGCTCGGCACCTCGATCGTCGTCAACGGGCCGAGCGGACGGCAGACCTGTCAGGTGACGGCGATCACCGCGCTCACCCCGGAGCAGATCCAGGCGCTTCCAGCGCGCGAGCGGCCGTAACGCTCAGGCTGCTTCGGGGACGGATTCCCCGGAATCCACTACGCGTAGCGCCGGCGCCTTCCCCGCGCGGCGCGCAGCCGCATGGATTTCGGCGCGTGACAGCAGCAGGTCGAGATCCTCGCGGCTGATATCGAAGCTGTCGGGCAGGTCGGCGAGCGCGCGGTCGATATCCTCGAGATGCAGTCCCGCCGCCTCGAGCGGCGCTCCCGCCGGCACGGCGAGGTGCGGATAGCTGTGGCCCGAGAAGCGGTGGAAGAACATCCCGAGCGAAACCAAAGCGATCGAGTTGATCGCCACGGGGGCGAAGGCGAAGGCCAGCCCGGCGGCATGGATGTCGTGCGTGCCGATCACCGCGGTCAGCGCCGCCGCGCCGCCCGGCGGATGCAGGCAGCGGCACAGCGACATGGCAAGGATGGCACCGCCCACCGCGACGCCGGCGGCGATCATCGGGTCGGGCACGTGCTGGAAGGCGAGCACGCCGACCAAAGCCGAGATCGTGTTGCCGCCTACCACCGACCAGGGCTGCGCCAGCGGGCTCGACGGCACCGCGAATACGAGCACCGCGGAGGCGCCGAGCGGGGCGACGATGATCGGCAGGTTATGGACCGTCAGGGGTAGTTGCGCGCAGACCAGCATCGTCAGCGCCACGCAGATCGTCGCGCCGATACAGGCGACGATCCGGTCGCCGAACCGGGCGCCCGCGAGCATGGGCTGGAAAACTCGGATACGCATTCACTCCCCCGGCACGTGCCGAGCGCGCCCTCTCGCCGCGGGAAGGCGTGGTGGCGAGGTAGAATTTCTATCGGCAGGAGCGCCGATCGCTCGGGGCGTGCGCTCTGCCGTCGGTCTGGCGGCAGGTCAACCGTTCGCGCGCTCGGCCCGGGCGAGGAAATGGCCAAAGGAGACCGCGCGCAGCATCTGGTGGCGATAGCGATGCCCGGTCGCCCGGTCGCTCCAGTCGGCATCGTCCCATGCGCGCGCCCATTGCTCGAGCCGGGGCATGTCGATGAGCGCGGCCACACCCGGCGCGCGCGCGAGCCGATCGACCTGCTCGGCCAGCGCGGC